>ERZ773242.2581-NODE-2581-length-14544-cov-17.748637_pt1 | contig 14544 bp, 7 predicted proteins | sample MGYA00511077_ERZ773242 | MGnify/ENA primary metagenome ERZ773242 (study PRJEB29015, sample SAMEA2737754) | human gut metagenome | biome: human gut; feature: human-associated habitat; material: faeces | place: China | collected 2012 ... | reverse complement strand
TCCTGAGCGGTGCCATCAACGAGGCTCCCACCAAGAAGATCCCCTACTTCGACTTTGAGGTCCCCACCGCTCTGCCCGGTGTTGACCCCGCTATCCTCGACCCCCGCGACACCTACGCAGATGCCGCTCAGTGGGAAGAGAAGGCCAAGGATCTGGCTGGCCGCTTCATCAAGAACTTCGCAAAGTACGAGGGCAACGAGCACGGCAAGGCTCTGGTCTCCGCCGGCCCCCAGCTGTAAGCTGACAGCACCTCTTACATAAGGCCATAAGATCAAGACCCCTCCGATCTCCCGCAAAAAGGAAGTCGGAGGGGTCTTTCTTGTAATCCATCTCGTTTTATAGTACTCTGCGGAGGATACTGCGCATGAAAAAAGCAACGGTCAACGACTACTTCCGACACCACTGGGTGAAGCTCATGCTCTTCGCGCTCTTTACAGCGGCGGTATCCTTTTTCGCGCCGCTGAAAAACTTCCAGCTCAAGTGGCTCATCGACTCCAAGAGCAAGCAGGAGGCACTGGGCTATATGGGGCTGGTGTTCCTCATCACCTTCACCAGCTGGTTTTTCGAACGGCTGAGCCGCCGCTCCTTTACAAAACTCGCCTGCGGCGCCGTGGAGCAGGTACGGGGGCAGGTCATGGAGCGGGTGCTGCGCCGCCCGGTGTCCCAATATCAGCGGGAGGGCGACGCAGCCTATCTCTCCCTGTTGACCACCGACCTGCGCACCCTCTACGACGACTATTATATGTCCCTCTTCAACATCGCGTTCTGGGGCGGCATCATGCTCTGTGCGCTGGGGATGTACCTTTACATCAGCCCGGTGATGCTGGCGGCCATCCTGCTTGTGACCGTGCCGCCGCTGGTCCTGCCCCGGAAGATGAATGAGCGGCTCAAAGCCTCCCGAGACGCTTTTTCGCTCCAGATGGCGGGCTACACCCAGCAGCTCAAGGAGCTTCTGGGCGGGTTCGAGGTCATCCGGGGCTTTCTGCGGGAGGACGCCTATGCTGCCCGCCACCGGGATGCTGCCCGGCAGGCCCGCGACAGCGAGCAGGCCTACCAGCAGAGCCTCAACGCCATGGTGGTCAACACCTCTCTCATCAGCAACCTCATCTTCCCCATCGTCATGCTGGTGGGCCTTTTTCTCGCTTTCGACGGGCGGCTGACGATGGGCACCGTCTCCACCGCCGCCAGCATGGCGAACTTCGTCATCACGCCCTGTAATCAGATCGCCCAGTGCTGGGCCAAGGTCAGATCCTCGAAAGGCATTCGTCAGCGGCTGGAAGCAGCCATGTCCGGCCCGGAAAAAGTCTCTGCGGGCCGGGCCATCGGTAAACTCGAGCACATCGAGTGCAAGGACACCGGCTTTTCCTACCCCGGGGCCGCTGCACCGGTGCTGCGCGGCGTCCGGCTGACGGTCTCCGGGCAGGAAAAAGCCGTCCTCGTGGGCGAAAGCGGCTGCGGCAAGTCTACACTGGCAAAGCTGCTGTTCCAGTACTACCCAGACTATACCGGCAGCATCCTCTTCAACGGCCAGCAGCTGCGGGACATCGACCGTCAGAGCCTCTACCAGCGGGTAGGTTACATTGCCCAGACAACCTATCTCTTCAATGACACCCTCCGCAGCAACATCTGCCTCGGCGCGGACTTCCCCGAGGCTCAGCTTTCCCACGCCATCGGGACGGCGGGCCTCACCGACTGGGTGAGCACCCTGCCCGACGGCCTCGACACCCTCATCAGCGAGAACGGCAAGAATCTCTCGGGCGGGCAGCGCCAGCGCATCGGCATCGCACGGCTGGCGCTTCGCCGGTACGACCTCATCATCGCCGACGAGATCACCGCCAGCCTCGACCCCGACACCAGCGGACAAATCATGGAAAATCTGCTTGCTCTCCCCTGCATGGTGGTGGCCATCACCCACGACGTCTCGGGGGCGTTCATGAAGCAGTTTGACAAGGTCTACCGGGTGGAGCACGGAAGCGTCACACAAGCATAAAAGGAGGGCCTGTGCCGGGTTTCAGCACAGGCCCTCCTCTTGTTTTTTTACCGGTTATTTTGCTGCATCGAACTCGGCCAGAACATCTTCCGTGGGAGCCGGAGTCACGAGGCTGACCACCACGCAGACGGCCAGCGAGACGAGGAAGGCGGGCAGAAGCTCATAGATGCCGAAGACGCCGCCCAGCGGGCTGACGATGTACTTCCAGACGAAGACCATCAGGCCGCCACAGAGCATACCGGCCAGAGCGCCCTGCCAGTTGCAGCGCTTCCAGAACAGGGCACAGAGGACGACAGCGCCGAAGGAGCCGCCGAAGCCGGCCCACGCAAAGCTGACGATGCCGAAGACGCTGGAATCCGGGTCGCGGGCCAGCACCACGCCCACCACGCTGACGCAGATGATGGTCAGGCGGGCTGCGAAGAGGCTCTGCTTCTCGCTCAGCTTGAGGTGGCCGAACTCCTGCAAAATGTTCTGGGACACGCTGGACGCAGCAGCCAGCATCTGGCTGTCCGCCGTGGACATGGTGGCCGCCAGGATGCCTGCAAGGATGAGTCCGGCGAGGACTGCCGCCAGCACACCGTGCTGGCTGATGAGGCTGGCGATGCGGACGATGAGGGTCTCACTGGACGAGCCGCTGAGGAATTCCAGCGCACCGACCCTGGTCATGCCGAGGCCCACCATGCCGATGACGATGGACGCCGCCATGGCGATGACCACCCAGACGGTGGCAATGCGGCGGCTGAGCACCAGCTTCTTCTCGTCCTCGATGGCCATGAAGCGGAGCAGGATGTGGGGCATACCGAAGTAGCCGAGGCCCCACGCCATGGTGGAGACGATGTCCAGCAGGCTGTAGGACGCGGCCCCGCCGGTCACGGCGTCGTGGCTGGCCGTCATGGTCAGGTAGCCGGAAAGGCTCTGGGCGTTCTCCACCACAGCACCCCAGCCGCCGGCCACAGCGATGCCGTAGCCCAGCACCGCGATGAGGGCCAGCGACATGACCATCGACTGGATGAGGTCGGTGGTGGTGACGGCGCGGAAGCCGCCCAGAATGGTATAGCCCACGATGATGAGGGCCGACACCAGCATTGCCGCCATGTAATCTACGCCGAAGAGGCTGTGGAACAGCTTGCCGCAGGCCGCAAAGCCCGAGGCCGTATACGGCACGAAGAAGACGATGATGATGACTGCGCCCAGAGCGTTCAGCAGGTTGCGCTGGTCATGGAAGCGAAGCGACAAGAACTGCGGTACCGTGATGGCGTCGAGGTTGGCCGAATAGCGGCGGAGCCGCCGGGCCACGATGAGCCAGTTGAGCCAGGTACCCAGCGCAAGGCCGATGGCCGTCCAGCCCGGCGAGGCGATGCCTGTCAGATAGGCCAGACCCGGCATACCCATCAGCAGCCAGCTGGACATATCGCTGGCCTCGGCACTCATGGCCGTGACCAGCGGCCCCATCTTCCGACCGCCAAGGTAGAAGTCGGTGCTGTCGTTGTTGGTCTTGCTGTAGGCGAAACCCACCAGCAGCATGGCCGCAAGATAGACGACGATGGTGACGATGATACAGATCTCACTCATATACGTTCCCCCTTTAGTGCTTTTTTCCTCTATGATAAAAGCACGGCCTGATTTTACCACAGTAAAGCATCAAAGTGCAAGACCCCTGGGCAGATTCTTCCCCTATGACCGAAATTTCGTCCTTTGCAGCGTCCAAAACCGCTCAATATGCCAACAGGCCGTCCTCCAGAGGAGGACGGCCTGTTGGTTCGGATGAAGAAAATGATGAAATAAAGAAGATGACAGATTATTTTGCGGCTTCGCCTTCGGGGAAGATGATCTTGTTCACGAAGAAGAAGATGACCATCGAGATGCCGCCGTTGAGCACCGTGGTGCCGATGTTGTAGATGAAATCAGGCACCAGCAGACCGGCCACAGCCACCCAGATGCAGTTGATGGAGTTGACGATGCAGGTGATGAGGCAGAAAGCCAGCAGATACCAGCCGATCTGCTTGGCGAGGTTGCCCTTGCTGCGGAAGACGAGGCTGCGCTGGATGGGGAAATTGATGCACTCGCCGATGACCATGGCCACCATGTAGGCGCAGAAGTAGGGCAGGCCGCCGTGGGCCGCGTCATAGCCGAGGATGTTCCACTTGAAGGTCTCGCCGAACAGGGTGATGTCGATGCCCGGCCAGCCGAAGTCCACCACCGGCAGGCTTGCAAATGCCTTGGGCAGGAACTGCAGAAGCAGATATTTGAACACGGTGATGAGGTTGGACACGATGACGAACAGTCCGCCCTCCCGCACCCATTTGGCCGCGGCCGGATGCTTTGCGGCAAAGTTATTCCAGAAATTCATGGCCTTATTCCTTTCAGCTGTTTTTGAGCCGGTTTTCCATCTGGCTGTTCAGGATGAGATTCTTGACGAACTCATAGATGACCCGAAGGATGCCCACGAGCCAAAAGCCTTTCAGCTCCCAGACGAGGCCGTCCACCATGCCCATGCTCACCATGCCGTTGGTCATCTTGGCCAGCGCGCGCAGCGGCATATTATACTGGAACACGGTGTTCAGGTCGGGGGTGCCTTTTGCAAAGCTGCTGTCCAGACGGCAGCGCAGCACCTTCTGTGCCACCCAGCCCAGCGGACTGCGGCCATGGTCCATCTCGCCCAGCGTCATGTTCCGGTCGATGCGGACGACATCCTCCGGGATCGGATGGCCCAGCAGAGCCTCGAACTCGGCGTCGGTCACATAGGTGATCTGACCGGAGACGTAGTGGAGCAGGTCGAGACCCTCGTAGGGGTCGGGAGCGTCGGTCCCCTTGACGGAGACTTCCGCTGTCAGCCGGATGTCTGCGCTGGATGCACCCACGCGGAGCTGATAGCTTCCGCCTTCGACTTCCCAGCGGTCAGTCTTGACGTTCCAGTAGCGGAACGCCTTGTCGTCCAGAGCGATGCTCACCGTCCTGCTCTCGCCGGGGGCGAGGAAGACCTTTGCAAAGCCCTTCAGCTCCTGCGCCGGGCGGAAGATTTTTGCGTCCTGCTTTGCGACGTAGAGCTGGACGATCTCGGCACCGGCACAGCTGCCGGTGTTGGTGACGGTAAGAGTCACGCCCTTCTCGTCTGCCTTCAGATCACTGTACTCGAAGGCGGTGTAGCTCAGGCCGTAGCCGAAGGGGAACGCCACCGGCACACCGGCGGTCTGATAGTACCGGTAGCCCACATACAGGCCCTCGCGGTACTCCACGTTCCGGCCCTCGCCGCCGAAGTTCGCCTTGGCGGGGGTGTCGTCGTGAGCCTGCGCCCAGGTCTGGGACAGCTTGCCGCAGGGGCAGAGCTTGCCCGTGAGGATGTCTGCGGCTGCGCCGGCGCCTGCCTGTCCGCCCAGTGCGCCGTAGACCAGTGCCCTGCACTGGCCGACCCACGGCGTCTCCACCGGCGCACCGGCGCTCAGCAGAACGACGACGTTCGGGTTGACGGCAGCCACAGCGGCCAGAAGCTGCTGCTGGTTCTCGGCCAGCTTCATGTCAGAGCGGTCAATGCCTTCGCTCTCCCGCAGCTCATCGAGGCCAAGGCAGAGCAGAACGGTGTCCGCCTTCTTTGCGAGGGCCACAGCCTCTTCCAGCTTCTCGGCGTCAGCTGCACCCTGACGCTCGAAACCGGAGGCATAGCCCACGAAGGTGATGCCGCTGTCGTCGGCCTTGATGCTGTCCAGCAGGGTGTCCACCTGCAGGGCGTTGACGGCGCTGGAGCCTGCGCCCTGATAGCGGGGCGTCTCGGCAAAGTCGCCGATGACGGCCAGCTTCTCATTGGGCTTGAGCGGCAGGATGCCGCCCTCGTTCCTGAGCAGGACGATGCTCTCTGCGGCCGCGCGGCGGGCAAGCTTATGGTGCGCGGCAGCGTCGAAGGTGCGGGGCGCTTTTTCCACCGCAGCGTGGGTGGAGAGCACCAGTTCCAGCATCTCGTCGAGGCGGGCGTCCACGTCGGCCTCGGAAATTTTGCCGTCCTGTACGGCCTTCATCAGCTCCCGGATGGAGTCGCCGCCGGGGCAGGGCATTTCGAGGGTGGAGCCGTTCTTCACGCCGAGGGCGTGGTCATTGGAGCCGCCCCAGTCGGTGACGACGGCCCCGTCGAAGCCCCAGTCCTTCCGCAGAATGTCCTGCAGCAGGTGGGCATTCTCGTTGGCGTAGGTGCCGTTGATGAGGTTGTAGGAGGTCATGATGGTCTTGGGCTTTGCCTCTTTCACCACGATCTCGAAGCCGGTCAGATACAGCTCCCGCAGGGTGCGCTCATCGAGCACCGAGTCGCTGGCCATGCGGCGCAGCTCCTGACTGTTGACCGCAAAGTGTTTGGGGCAGGCAGCGATGCCGTTTTTCTGGATGCCGCGCACATAGGCGGCGGCCATCCTGCCCGCGAGGATGGGGTCTTCCGAGAAATACTCGAAGTCGCGGCCGCAGAGGGGGCTGCGCTGGATGTTCAGGCCGGGGCCGAGCAGGACAGCCACTTCCTGTGCGGCGGCTTCCTCGCCCAGTGCCTCGCCGACGGCTTCGCCCAGCTTCTCATCCCAGCTGCACGCAGTGGCGGAAGAGGTCGGAAAGCAGGTTGCCGGAACGCTGGGGTTGAGGCCCAGATGGTCGGCGGCACCGGCCTGCTTGCGGACACCGTTGGGGCCGTCCGAAAGGGTGATGGCCGGGATGCCCTTGCCCGGCAGAGCGCGGGTGGTAAAGACGGTCTCGCCCGAGAGCAGGGCGCATTTTTGCTCTAAGTTCAGTTTCTGGATGATGTCAGCGTGTTTCATGGATCGCTCCTGATAAAAAAGAAGAGGTGGCGGGCGCTCTGCCCGCCGCCCCTTTCGGTTTTGTGTTACTCAGACGGTTTTGATGTTGTCCTCTTTCTTTTTGCGGAAGCGGAAGATGGTCAGGATGACCAGGACCGCGATCAGACCGCCGCAGACGCCATCCACCGCGTAGATGACCTTCTGGTAAGGCTCGACCTTTGCCAGATAACGGCTGCCCGGCATACCGCCGTTCATTGCCTTGGAGTTTGCAATAGTATACAGGATGTTGTGGACTGCCTCACGGCCATAGTGATAATCCGAAACATCATTCTTGTTGAAGGTATAGCGTGCGCCGGTGGGCAGGTTGGTCAGCTTGCCATCAGCACCCGCCTGGATCATCTGGCCAGCATCCATAAAGACACCGGTGTTTGCATTATCGGTGATGATAAAGCCGTGGAAGCCCCACTCGTTGCGCAGCAGGCCGGTGATCATGTTGTAGTTGCCGCCGGCCCAGGTATAGCCAACGCGGTTGAAGGAGGTCATGATGCCGGTGACGGACGGGATCTCGGTGGTGGCATTGCTGTAAGTGCCGTCGCCGTTGTCCTTTGCATAGTTCATCTCGACCTTATCAGACTTGACGCACATCTCAAAGGGCTTGAGGTAGATCTCGCGGGCCGCCTGCTCGTTCAGGAAGGTCGCAATGCTGTACTGGCCTTCACGGTCGCCGCGGTGGTCCTCCTGATCGTTGATGGCGTAGTGCTTGACAAAGACATACATACCGCGGGAGGCGACACCCTCACACTCGAGGGAAGCAATGTGACCGCCGATGAACGGATCCTCGGAGTAATACTCGCTGTTGCGGCCGGAGAATGCAGTGCGGTGCATGTTGACTGCCGGTGCATACCAGCCATCGACATCCAGATAGTAGGACTCGTCGCCAATGTTCTCGCCGTAGTGAGTGGCCAGATCATCGTTGTAGGTCTGGGCCAGAACGATGACGCCGCAGTGGGTGATGTTGCCCTTGAAGTAGAAGTTGCCGCTTGCATCAACGCCATAGTTGACCAGGCCGGTGGCAGCGTCGCGATCGGTCGTGGAGAGCTTATCCACCGACTTGATGGCAGCCGTGCCATAGCCGGACTGGGTGATCAGGGTCTGATAATCGCTGGGGGTCAGCTGGTCGAGCAGGTCGTTCCACTTGGGGTCGTTGTAATCCAGACCACGCATATCGATCAGGCCGAGGCCGTTGTCCTTGCCGTAGACAAGCTCATCGGTCAGAGTGGAGAAGTCGGTGGGGTTCAGGGAATCAAAAGAATCCAGCTTTGCCAGATCCTCGCTGCTGATGGTCTTATAGTAAGTATAGGAAGCGGGGTTGCCGTTTGCATCGGTGCCGTTGATGGGGTTGCCCCAAGTGCTGATCTGGTCGCTGACCTCGCCATCGGTGGTCGGCCAGGTGCCGGTCCAGTCGTTGCGGGACAGATACTGGAAGCCGCCGTTTGCCTGATCCAGCTGGTTGGTGACCTCCACGCCGGTGGTGGTGTCGTTCTTATAGGTCGTGGTATCCACGGTGCCGTTGGCCGGGGTATAGGTCGCCACAAACTCAGTGTTGCCATCGGCGGTCATGCCGTCTTCCACGGTCTTGCCCTTGACAGCAAGGATGTTGTTGACGGCATCGTGTGCGTTCTTGGCGGCGGTGATGTAGTAGTCACCGGCATCCAGAATGTAGGTCTTGGCGTTGGTGTAGTCGTAGGACTTCAGCTGTTCCTGATCGAAGGTGACCGTAACGGTCTCGCTTGCACCGGGAGCCAGCTCCGAGGTCTTGGCGTAACCGACCAGTTCAACCGCAGCCTTTTCCACCTTGTTGGTCTTGTCATAATCGGTGTAGGGGCTCTGTGCATACACTTCCACAACGTCCTTGCCGGCAACAGAACCGGTGTTGGTCACCTTGACCGTGACGGTGCAGGTGTCGCCATCCCAGCTGGTGTTGTAGTCGGACCAATCAAAGGTGGTGTAGGACAGGCCGTAGCCGAAGGGATACATCACAGCATCCGCATAGTTGTAATCACCGGCATTGCCCTGACCCAGCACCTTGTCCTCGTAACGGGTCTCGTAATAGCGGTAGCCAACATAGATGCCCTCTTTGTAGCTGACGTAGTTGTACTTGGTCAGGTTACCATTCTCGTCATAGTAGGCAAAGTCACCGAAGTTCTGCGCCGCCGGGCTGTTCATGGCATCCACTTCATAGGTATCCACGGTGCGGCCGGAAGGATTGACCTTGCCGGAGAAGATCTCGGCCAGAGAGCACAGGCCGTAGTCGCCCATGGCAGGAGCCGAGATGACCGTGTGGATGCTGGGATAATCCTCCACCCAGCTCAGATCGACCGCTGCACTGGAGTTGAGCAGCAGCACCACATCGTCAAAGTTGTCGTTCAGGTACTGGAGGATCTCCAGTTCCACGGAATCCGGCTCGAGGTAGGTCTTGGTCTTGTCCTCTTCCACATCGGTGTGGTTGTACATGGAGCGCGGCATATCGCGGCCTTCGCCCGCCACACGGCTGAACACAAAGACCGGCACCGTGCCCTGCATGGAATCGGTCAGGCCCGGCTCCGCCTGCATGACGGACAGCGGGCACTCGTTGATGGAGAAGTCCTCGTCATCACCGTAAGAGACCGAGCCGACACCCAGACCGTAATCCTTGCCGTTGCCTTCGGAATAGAATTTCCAGAGGTCCTCGTTGACACCGAACCCGGCATCTTCAAAGGCCGTTTTCATATCGACTTTGTTGCCGCCGATGTAGCTGACAGCAGAATGGCTGACAAAGCTAAAGGTCGTATCCGTGCTGTACGGCATCTTTCCGGCATCGTTTTTCAGCAATACAATGCCTTCGGCGGCGATCTTCTTATTCAGAGCGATCTCATCCTCAACCAGCGCCTCCTCTGTGTCAAAGCCGGGCTTGCTGTATTCCATATTGATGCCTTCGGTCTTTGCCTTGCTGTTATCGATGCCTCCACTCTTCAGGCCCAAAATGCTCTGCACGCTGCTGGCATTGGGCGGGATCAGCACATTGGCCGCAACCATACCGCCCGCCAATGCGACACACAACACACCCGAAACGGCAGTTTTGATGATCTTGACCATCATCTTACTGTCCTTCTTTTTCTGTGCCATAACTGTTAGCTCCTTCTCTTTTGGGTACACGACCCGGTTCATAGCTGTTCTCCGGAGTGCGTCCACTCCTTTGCTTGATGTCATTTTATCATATAAACTGCAAAACGAACCGTTCTCCGCGCAATCTGTCGTTCCGGCGGCATGTTTTGCAGAAGTTTCAATTTGGTTTCAAATTTTATTGTGCTAATCCACAATTCCGAGAGCGGTTTTATTGTGCAGAATAACAAAACGTCTCTGTCATCGCTGTGCGATGACAGAGACGTTTCTCACGATGGGACAGGCAGCAAGATCCGCAGGGTGAACCAGCCGTCGGCCCAATGAAGGGTCATGGTGCCGTCGTGGCGCTGGGCGGCCGCCTGCACGCCCTGCAGGTCGTAGCCGCCGTGGGCGTTGTGGACGGGCAGGCCGTCCGCGCCCAGCTCCACGGGCTGGGCGCAGTAGTTCTCGAAGCGGAGCATCACGCAGCCGCTCTGGTTATAGATGGCCACCCGCAGCAGACGCTTTTCGGGGTCGGGCTCAGCCAGCACGCTCTCGATGGCGTTGTCCAGCGGCGCACCCACAAGGGTACACAGCTCCCGCGTGCTCAGAAAGCCCAGCTGGCTGCCGTCGGCCACGCTGGTCATGTTGATGCCGCGCTGCTGGCAGTCCATGCTTTTGGCGGTCAATAGGGTATCCAATACCGGGTTGCCGGTCTTGTTCTCGGCCTCATACTGCCGGAGGCCGCTCTCCATCCGGGCCAGAGCCGCGTCCTGCTTGGCCCGGTCGCGCTCGGCGCGGATGTCCGCGATTTGAATTTTCAGCGCATGATAGCGGTTGTTGATGAGCCGGATGCCCTCTTTGCTCCGCTTGTACTGCTCGTACTGGCGGTGGAGCACCTCGTCCATGGCGGCAAGCTCGCTGTGGAGCGCCGCCTCCCGCAGCTGTTCGTGCTGGACCGTCAGGATGAGCACGCCGCAGAAATCCACCAGCGTGCGGATGTAGTAGACGCTCATGTCCACCTCGCGGTCGCCCAAGAACAGCAGGTTGCTCACCGCGAAGACCATCGCCGCCATGACGACGGCCACGAGGGCCGCTTTTCCGCTGATGACGATATGGCCCTTGGGACTTTTGTGCTTATGCTCCAGCACCCAGATGCAGCCGAAAACGCCGCCATAGACCACCACCAGAAGCAGCAGTGACAGGCCGTCGGCCCCGCTGCGCTGAGGCCAGAGGAAGCAGTGCAGCTGCCACTCGGCGCTGGCCGCCAGCTCTGCCAGAACGAAGGCCCGGGCGCAGACATAGCCCGCTTCCAGCAGGGAGATGGTGCGGGTGACCCAGAGGTATAAATACTGTATCCCCACAGCTGCCGCCATGCAGGGGATCCACCACGCCAGCGGAACGCTGCCCGTGGCCTGCAAAAAAGCACTCAGGGCCAGCGCCCATGCCGCACTGGCAGCGATGGTGGCCGTTTTGCCGAAGCGGAGGCCCAGCGGCAGGGCGTAGATGCCCACAGCCAGACACTCGGCCAGCGCCGTATACAGGCGCGGGATGCTGGGCAGTGCCGTCATGCACCCTCACCCCCGATGTGGTCGGCCAGCGCCGCGAGGAAGGCTTTCCGCCGGGGGCGGCTGACCTGCAATTCGTAGGGTCCCACCTGCACCATCCCCTGCTGCACGCTCTTCACCTGTGCCAGATTGACAAGGTAGCCGCTGTTGCAGCGGGCAAAGGGCCGCTCGGCCAGCTTTTCCTCAAAGGCTTTCAGGGTGCCTGCCGCCACGAAATCGCCCTCTTCGGTATAAAAATGGACGCGGTGTCCCTCGCTTTCCAGATAATAGATGAGGGACGAATCCAGACGCCGCATCCCGCCCTCCACCGGAAGGGCCAGATAATGCCGTGCGCGGCGGCGCAGCTGTTCTTCGGCCTTGCGCAGCTGCTGCGAAAACGCAAAATAAGGCACCGGCTTGAGCACATAGTCCAGTGCGCCTACGGCGTACCCGCCGATGGCGTACTGCGCCATATTCGTGATAAAAACGATGATGACGTCCTTGTCCAGCTTCCGCACCCGCCGGGCCGTCTCCATGCCGTCCAGATGCTTCATCTCCACGTCCAGAAACAGGATGTCGTACACCGGGCGGTAATCATCCAGCAGCTCCATGCCGTCGGCGAACTCCGTCACCGCGAACTCGGTGCCGTACTGCCGGGTGTGCCGCTGCACATAGCCCTGAAGCTGCGCCCGCACCTCTGCCTCGTCCTCGACCAGAGCAATGCGTATCATTGCCGCACCTCCTTTTTCCGCAATTTTTCTGGTTTTTATTGTAACACGAAATAGGGCGTGTGGCAAATAGGAGAATAAAACAGCAGCCCCGCTTCATCTGCCGCGAGGCTGCTGTTCTGTGATTGGAAAATTTCAGGCTCAGTTCGTCTTGACGGCCACAAGGATGCGGATCTTCCTGCCGCCGGAGCAGCCGAAGTTGTCGTACCAGCCGATGAGCTTATAATCCTCGGTGTTGATCTTGGGCAGCGAGGTGGCGAAATACTGGCCGTTCGACCACAGATACACCTGCATATCGTCGGCGGTCTCATAGCGCTTGTCGCCGCTCATGACCGAAGCTGCGCCCAGCTTATCGATGACTACCGGCGAGAGCTGGAGCATCCGGTTGATGGCCTTGCCGTCAGCAGAACGGCCGATGGCGATGCCGCCTGCGATAACAGGGTACTTGGTGGCGGTGCTGTAGGCCACCTGCTTGCCGCCGGAGTAGCAGACATAGGTCGCGCCCTCGCCCAGATAGTTGAGGAAGTCGCCCAGCGTACCGCCCACGCTGTCGCCGGTGCGGCGGAGCACATAGCTGAACAGCTGGTCCGTCTTGCCGGTAAGGGTGTTCCAGGTAGAGCTGACGACACTGCCGTCGATGAGGCCGTAGAGCACATCGCTGGTGCTGGGAACAAGGATGTTCTTCACATCCTGGAAGGTCTCCTCATCGGTCTTATCTACCTTGGTGGTGGTCGTGGTGGTCCCAGCGGGGAGGCCTGCGGCCTCTCTTGCGGCGTCCTGTGCCTTGTCGCTGATCTTTTTGTCGATCTTCTTGGCGGCTTCGTCCGTCAGGCGGCGGACAGAATCCAGCGCAGCATACTCCCACAGGTCACCGGTCACATCGTCGAGGATGACCCGGTCGATCTGGCCTGCGGAATTGGTGGTGTAGTAGCGGATGTCGCTTTCGCTCAGAGTTACCCCCGATAGGCGGCTGGGGCGAACTGCCCCAGCCACACCCTCCGACGTCGTATCAATGATCTGCACGTTGTCTGCAAACGGGGTGTCGTCCAGCGCGGTGCCGTCGGCGCTGACGGTGCCGCTGGTCGAGCGGGGCGAGATGGACTGGACGCTTTCGCCGTCACCGTCCACGCTGATCTCCACCAGCTTGCCGGCCGGGAAATTGAGCTTATTGTTCACATTGACGGTGCGGGCGGTGCCGTCGGTACACATGACCGAGACAGCCTGCTGCACCTCAGCGCTGTTCGTCTCCACAAGGGTGCGGGATGAGGACTGGACCACGCCGTAGAACACAGCGTCTGCCGCGTCGCCGGTGAGGACGGAGACAGCTGCATCGTTCATGCCCAGCAGCAGAGTGACCACCTGACCCACGCCGCCGCCGGACAGGGAGGACAGCTGGTAGGCCACAGAGGGCGAGGCGATGGTGTAGGTGACGCCGGCCACGGTCACAGAGGTCGGAGCGCTGGCCGAGGGCGAGACCGCCGTCACGCGGCCTGCGGCGCGCTTGTTGTAGATCCAGACGGTGCGGGCGCTCTCGTTATAATAGTAGACATCATAGGGAGAGAGGGCCGCAGAGGTGGTGACTTCGTCGTTGCGGTAGATGGCCGCCGGGGCGAAGGGCAGGACGGTGGAAGCATCTGCCACGAAGGGACCCTTGACGTTGTCCAGCAGGACCGAAGAGATGTCCACCTGGCCGTTGCTCACGGCAAAACCCAGGGTGGAAGCGTAGACCTGACCGCTGCCGTTCATGGCGGTGAGGGCGTTGTAGAAGAGCATGGTACCCTGCTCGAGGGTCAGAGTCTCGCCCTGACGGGCATTGATCTCATTGCGCAGGCCCAGTGCGCTGGCCTTGCTGAGCTGAGCTGTGGGGAAGGTACCGCCCAGCTTTGCCACATCATAGCCCAGCAGGCGCAGCGCCATGGTGCAGGCTTCTTCCAGCGTGACGGTGTTGTCCGGGCGGAAGCTGCCGTCGGAGTAGCCGGTCATCCAGCCGTTCTGGACGGAAGTGCGGATGTAGACCGCATAGGGAGAGTCGCTGTCCACATCGCTGTAGAGGCGGCCGGTGCGGCCCTGTGCCGTGGTGGTATCGCGGTAAGCAGAGAATGCGGTGAGGAGGCGGGCCGCCTGCCCACGAGTGAGGGGCGCACCCAGAGAACCGGCCTGCTCGGCGGTCAGACCGCCCAGTGCCGTCGCCGTCTGGACTGCCGCGTTGGAGCCGACCGCAGAAGCGGGCAGCACCAGCATGGAAACAGCCACGCAGACAGCCAGCAGGAATGCGAGGAATCGTTTTTTCATGGTAAACTCCTTAATCATATCTGAGCGCTTCGATGGGGTTCAGGCTGGCGGCACGGCGGGCCGGCAGGAAGCCGAACAGG
>ERZ773242.2567-NODE-2567-length-14640-cov-64.531025_pt1 | contig 14640 bp, 17 predicted proteins | sample MGYA00511077_ERZ773242 | MGnify/ENA primary metagenome ERZ773242 (study PRJEB29015, sample SAMEA2737754) | human gut metagenome | biome: human gut; feature: human-associated habitat; material: faeces | place: China | collected 2012 ... | reverse complement strand
CTAAAAGAGGGTGTGTTCAACGGCATTGAAATGGCTTCAAAAAAGGGATTTGACAGTAAAGACTTGTTAACATAGAATTAAGATTTGATTAACATATTTATTAGCGCAGGGTGACTTGTAAGAAAGTGGGTAAAGTTTGATAACAATGTAAGATATTACGGATAGTATTCACTTTCTCCGTAACTTTCCACATACACATTTTCCTCTTCCCTATTTTTGAAATATCAAATTTAGGGAAATAAAAGAGTGAGCAAGTTACATATCTGATACTAACAAGTAGGGAGAGTGTTAAAAGTGGGGCTGATAGAGATTAAAAACCAGATTTTGTATCGTTGTTTGGAAACAAATCATTATCTTTGTACCATAATTCAAAACAAAATGGGCATCAATAAACTAAAAGTGGTGTTGACAGAAGAAGCACAAGCCTTTTTGGATACGCAGCCATTCAAAGCTCAGCAGAAGATATACTACAACATCTTCAAGGTTGAGGAAGGAGTGATGAAAGTTGACATCTTCAAGAAACTGGAGAATACCGAGATATGGGAGTTCCGCACTCTCTACAACGGTATATGCTACAGGCTTTTCTCCTTTTGGGACACTGAGGAAGAAACTTTGGTTATTGCCACACATGGTATTATCAAGAAAACTCAGAAGACACCATTAAAAGAGATTGCCAAAGCGGAAGAGATAAGAAAAGAGTATTTTAACAGTAAAAAGAAATAGCATTATGGCACAGATGAAATTGATACCAGCAGACAATATGAAAGATAAACTTTGGGGTAAAAGAGGTACACCAGAGCGCGAAGCCATGGAAGCCAAGCTCAAAGAAGATGTGAACGCCTATATTGTAGGCGAAGCCATACGCAAGGCTCGATTGGCACAAAACCTCACACAAGAACAGCTTGGTGAGCGTATCGGTGTACAGCGTGCTCAGATATCAAAGTTGGAGAAAGGTGCAAGTGTTATCACATTACCAACCATGAGCCGTGTGTTTCAAGCATTGGGTATTGCAACAGCCACTCTTGATTTGGGTATTGCAGGCAAGATAGCGTTGTGGTAAGATGACGGTTAGATTGTGCAATCTTGGTAGGATTGTATAAAGTGCAGGATAATATATTGAAACTCAGTATAGACAATCATCTTACACAAACAATTGCTCCCAATATGAGAATGCAGATGTGTTATTTTGATATGTAAGCAATGGAATTTTGAAGATTGTACAACTCCAATAATACAATAAAATAGGCATACGCTCGTTATTTATAAAAATATTCCGAAAAGAAATGAAAGCAAAATTATCAATATTATTTCTTGCCATATCAATGGCTTTTGTAAGTTGTGAGGCGGATGAAACCACAAATGAAAGTTCTCCAATCATGACTATAGAGGATTTTCCTGTGATTGATTGTTCTACTTCAACCCAACCACTAAGTGTTATTCTGACAGCGAAGACATTAGGTTTACCTTATGTTTGGTGGAATAATGCAGTCTTAGATCAAACGTGGTATTGCAAGATAGACTATGACAAGGCAACAATCTCGCAAGGTGAAAAGGAAGTTTTGGAAAGCAAAATGAAGTGCAGTACCACTCACGGCTCATACACAAACCTCATTGATGGCAACGTGGAACTTATCATAGCCTCTCGCAATATATCAAGAGATGAGAAAAACTATGCCGATGAAAAAGGAGTCACATTGATAGAGCATCCTATTGGACGTGATGCATTTATCTTCATCGTCAATAATAACAACCCTGTAAATAATCTGACTATTTCACAGATACAAGACATTTACACTGGAAAAACAAGAAATTGGAAAGATGTTGGCGGCAACGATGCCACAATTAGTCCTTACATAAGGAATGCCAACTCTGGAAGTCAAGAGAAAATGGAAACCTTGGTTATGAAGGGGTTAACAATGATAGACTGGCCAGAAATGATAACACATGGCATGGCTGGACCATTTTTTTCTTTACGCTATGATAAAAACGGCATAGCTTATACTCCATATTTCTATTACAGCATCATGGCACGAGGTGAGCAGGCTTGGGCGAAAAGTATATGTGTCAATGGTATTGAGCCAAACAAAAGTACAATCTCAAACAACACATACCCCTACGTGTCAGAAATTTATGCAGCAGTGCGTTCTGATATAGACAAGACTTCTACTGCGTATAAACTATTCGAGTACTTAACGACTACATCAGGGCAAGACATCGTGAAAGAAAGTGGCTATGTTCCAGTTTCCACAAGTACAGACATCAAGAAGGTAACATCCCAATCCTCTTCATCAGCGTCCTACACAGATTTATCTGGCAGGAAAATAAATGGTTCTCCCAAAGGATTGGTTATTAAGACTGAAACAATAAAAGGAAAGGTCGTTTCTGAGAAAATTATCGTGAAATAGATGACTGGAATGATATACCATCTATGAGATTAGGAATTTCGTTATCTACTTTGTACAACTCATATTTTTTGAGTAAATGGATAGTATCAATCACAATTCGTTGGGCAGCAATGCGTCTGCCCAATAGAATTGTTTCCTTGCTGTTGCCACAAGACCGATTGGCACCTGTGGCTTCAAAATATTTCTCCAAGGCATCTTTCATCATGAAATATCCTTTATCAGTCTTAGCCCAATGAATAAGTGCGTCCTTTGCTTCTTCTCTCAATTGTTCAATAATTTTATTATCCATAGTTCTGTTATTTCTTGATATAATACTGTTGCCATAACTGGCTTATTTCTTTAGAATGGGCTGCTTCATCAGCATATACCATATCCATATAGTTTACAAATTCTGCAGTTTTTGGTTGTGAAATGGCTAATTTGCGTATAAGCATATTCTTCTTTTTGTCTTTTTGCAAATCAGCATTGTCCTTTGCCAAGAATAGAGTCAATCCAATAGACAAAGCCCAAGAACACAGCATGAGTATAAGAGCTAACTGTCTAACATGGCGAGAATGCCAAATGCGCCTTATCCAATACCAAGGAATGGTGCATAGCAGAAATGACGGAACTTCCTTTAATGTCTTGGGCATTGATGGCTGCGTTACGCCAACTTTTGTTTGCACATCCAGTTTCGTACAGATAGAGTCCAATGTATTACCAATAATCTTGATACAATCATCGGATTTCTTATACCTGTCATTCAAAGAAAAAGCCAAAGCTCGTTCTTTTTCTATAATGTTTAGAAGTCCCTCGCATCTGGAAAGGACAATATCATACCTTTCTGATAAAGTCCCCATGTACTCATCTTGGGTTATTCCAAATTTCTCTTTGTCATTTTTATCCTTTTCCTCACGTTGCTTCTGTCTGCCATCCAACAAGTCTTCGACTGCCGATTTTGCAGCGGATGCCACATCAGCCTTGAACTTTTCCACATCCACGCTATCCATTGGTTGCGAGTTAATTTTGCTTGACAATGAATTGAGCGCATTGATGCAAGTCTGCAACTTGTCTTGCAGTTCATCAAATGTATCTATTTCTTCATCCTTTAAAGGGACAGGTTTCTTGTTTGCCATAATCATCTGCGTCTTGGTTTGTACTTTTTCTTGTCCTTGTCATCATCGTCAGAACGTGACGAACCACCACCTCCGCCAACTGACGGAACAACATGCGGTTGAAGCACCAACTCCGTAACCACTCCTACAACATCAGACATACCAGCAGAAGTTTCGCCTGTGTCATTCACTGTTGAAGCACTTTCATCATCTGCAATAGATACGCTTTCCCCATTGTCAGAATTTAGGGAAGAAGACGATGTGGAATAGGACGAGGACTTTGCATTATCCATGCCATTTGCCACCTTGTTTTCCGTGTAGCTTTCGTTTCCGATATTCTCCACAGCACCGACAGCTTTCCGTTCATCAGTCAGTACCTTTTGAATATTTCCCAAGGTAAGACTTCTGTCTATTCTGCCGCCAGAGAATGTGACATTGCCATCAGAGAAAGAAATCCCTTTGACACTTCCGTCCGCCCTGCGTATAAAGTCCATAGTTATACCTTTCTTGGAAAGAACCTGTCTAAGGTTATCCCAAGTACGACAGTCTTTCAATGCTGCGGTAATGAGGTCATACATTCTGTACTTGGCGGCATCCTTGCCTTTCAGTCGCTCACGTTTTACATTCTTCTTGCCTTTGCCAAATGTCAAGCCGTATTCCCTTGTGAGTGCCTTGGTGACGGCTGCTGACTTATTGAAGTTGCTGTCACCAGTGATTGCGTTGCCGTCATTATCCACCCTGTTGTACACAATGTGAACATGGTCGTGCGCCTTGTCGTGGTGACGGAAGATGACAAATTGGGTGTTCACTATCCCCATTCTCTGGAGATACTTCCTTGATATTTCCGCTATCAGTTCGTCACTCATTCGCCTGTAATCCTCTGGTGAAAAGCTCAGAGAAATATGCCCGACATACGCTTTGAGTGTCGGGCGAGCCTTGGCTTGAATGTTGAAACTGGCGACAATCGACCTGTTGGTAGAAAGGTCAACACCTTCTGATGCGATGATGTTCGTGTCCTTGTTCTTGATGTCGTTGGCGTATGAGACCAATCCACCAAAGCCATTACCTTGCTTAATCTTTGCTATCATAGACTATAACTGTTCGTTGATCTTGATGATAATCTCACTAATGGATTGTGCCAGCCGTTTGTTCTCGACTGCCACAGCCAAGCCACCGTGAATGTGTCCGAGGTGTGCCAGTTGGTTCAAGTTGTTTGCCATGCCCGAAAGGTCACGGATGTACTTCGTGAGTTCCCTTGAAATCGGCTCTTTGACATAGCCGTTTACAGCAAGATTATATACCAAGGTGGACAGCGGAGTGTTGTCTCTCCTCTGTATGCGGAGCAACTTTCGGTAGTTGGCATCGTCAAAATACACCTTCACTGGGTGGGTGCGCTGCGTTCCTTTCGGCTGTTTCGGACGACCGCCTCTTTTCTTCTGTTCTGTTGATGTTGGGGATGTCATTGTCCTATCGTGTCTGAAGCACCTGTGCGGACACTCCTGGCTTGTAAGCCGTGGTTTTGTGGAACACTAAACCTATACTTGCTCCCCAACATCCCCAATAATCAAAGATACGCTTGGCGGTTCGACTGACCTACAAGAGATAGATTTGCCAACAGCCTTGCCGTAAGGTGAAGCTATGGCGAACTTAGGGAAGAAAAGAAGCAAGGCTCTCAGAGAATGTCTTGACTGGTGCTGTGGTGTTACAAATGTTACTTCTTGGCTCTGTCATTGAGTATCTTCTGAATGTCCGACAAGGCAAACAGACGCTGCCGTCCCATCTTGGCAGGGACAAGATAGCCAGACTTCGCCCAAGACCATAAAGTGGTGGCGCATACACGGCACATCTTGGCTGCTTCCTCTGCGGTCAGCCATTTCTCCTCATCGGGATTGTTTGCCAGTTCCATTGCCTTTATCTCCTGCGACTTTGTTATAAGTCGATCGGCAAATGTGACCAGATCCTCGGAGGTCACTTCTACCTTGAAGTGTGCTCCATTCTGTATCATTGAGTATAAATCCATATTATTCCTTTCTTTTGATTGTAGTGTGAATACGTGAACCATCAACCGATAAGGTCAACAAGCCCACGCTTGATGTCATCGTCTATTGTTCGGTATCGGGCGAAAGCTCGGCTGCCATTGGCATGACCAGACATTGAGGAAATCAAATTCGGGTCTTGCACTTGCTTGTAGAGATTTCCGATGAAAGTTCTTCGGGCGGCATGGGAAGTGGCAACTTCGTATATCGGTCGCATCTCGTTCTGTCGAGTCTGAGGGTTGAGTATCGGCACTTTCCTGTCAAGATGTGCCAGTTCCATGACCGCACGGACAGCTTTGTTGAAGTCTGCCACGTTGTAGTGTGGAAACAGCGAAAGGGTCGGTCTGTCTTTGTATCTGTCATAGATAGCGAGAGCTTTCTCTGTAAGAGGAACACGGACGGTTCTTCCGTCATGATTCTTGGTCTTCTGCGGAAGATACTCCACCACACCGTCTATGACATTCTCCTTTTTGAGGTTGAGCAGGTCACCGAAACGGCAACCGAGGAAGCACTGGAAGACGAACATATCTCGGAACGTAGCCAAGTGCGGATTGTCCGAAAGGTCAAGTTCGTAAAGACAATCACGCTCCTCTATGCTGATATACCAAGGAGTTCCATATACGGCTTTTGGCATTTCAAACTGTAGAAACGGATTGTTGGTGGTGATGCCACGATGTATGCACCACATGAAGACTGTCCGCAGGCGTGCGAAGTTGGAGTGCAGCGTGTTGTCTGAACGCACGGCTTGCGTCACAGACTTTGCCGCATTTCTGTACAGATATGGGTATAACTTGACATACTCATGCTCATGCACCAAGAACTGGTAGAAGTCTTCCAAATCCTCTGCTGTAGTATTGTCAATGCCCATTACATAGTCGGTGCGTTTCTTCACGGTCTTCTGGTATTGTTCGAAGCGTTCTATCTTCCCGATATTGGCACGTATTACGGATGCCTGTCTTTTCTCAAAGCCTTTTGCCTGAATGTATTGCTCCACAAGCACCGACAACCTTGTCTCCTGGCATTGGTTGTCTTTCAACTTGTAGGCATTGGGATGATGGAAGACGAATATCACACGTTTCAGCCATTCTGCGGTTGCCCCTATATAGTATTCTTTTGATATGAGTCTCTTCAAGTCAAGAATGGCATCATTAAGCTGCTGTCTCTCGCTATCCTTTACCAAAGCTATGCGCTGTTTGTAACTCTGACGCTTGGAATCCCAATGGTTGGGATTGATGGTCAGTTCGCTCGCACACTTGATGTCACATTTCTCGTCACGGACACGGAAATATATTGTAGCCTTGTCTTTGGCTGATGTCTTGCGTATAAAAGCGGTTACGTTCATAATCGTCACTTTATAAGGTTGATAATTTCACGTCTCATGTCATCGTCAATGGTGCGGTATCGGGCGAATGCTCGGCTGTTAGGAGCATGTCCTGTGAGCGAAGCCACCAACGCTTGGTCTTTGACATGTTTGTAAATGTTCGCTATAAAGGTCCTTCGTGCGACATGGCTTGTAGCCACCTCATACAAAGGCTTCATTTCCTCTTGCCGTGTTAGCGGATTGAGAACAGGCACCATGCGGTTGACACCAGAGAGTTCAAGAACAAACTGGATAGCCAAGTTGTAGAAATGCTCATCCAACAAAGGGAATATTCTCGGACTATACTTCTCGTACTTAGCCAGTATATTCAAAGCCTTGCCGCATAGGGGAACACGGACTACCTCTGTCTTGCCTTTGTTGAGGTTCTTGCTCGGTATGTATTCCAAGAAATCCCCAACGATATTCTCTCTTGTCAAAGCGAACAAATCGCCAACACGACAACCAACAAGACAGTGGAACACAAACATATCCCTTGCCAGTTCGATACGTGGACTGATTGAGAGGTCTCTGTGCAGCACTTGGTCACGTTCCTCAATGGTGAGGTAGTAAGGGATGCCGTACACATGCTTGTCCACCTTGACCGTTCGAAATGAGGTGTCAGTGGTGTAGCCTTTCTTCACACACCAGTTCAAGAACGCCTTTAACCTTGTTCCTCCACTAAAGGCGGAATTGGCAGATGATGGCTTCATTGTATTGCGGTAAATCTCAAATCGGCTGAAGAAGTCGGGATTGTTGGCGAAGTATGTGTATTCCTCAGTGATATACTTCATAAAGCGCTCTAACTCGTCCGCTCCAAAATTCTCGATACGAAGAACAAAGTCCTTACGACCTTCCATTTCCTTTTGCCATGCCTCATAGCGGTGAAGTCTACGGAATATGGATGTGATAGCACATTTGCTTTCCGCTCCATTCTTTACCTCTCTCAAATACTGCTCGGCTCTGTCAAAGAAACCAGTCTTGGTGTTGTCAATGTCCTCATGCTCCTTTCCCTGCTTGTCGGGATTGAAATAGTTATCTACAATATGGTGCAGGAAGTCAAGTGTACAGCCTGTGTGATATTCTTTGCCGACCAAAAGAAGAATGTCTGCGAGTTGTCTGTTGAACTTGTCCTTCACTTCTTGAGGCACATTGCTTTCTTTTGAATAGCCAGGCACGGTTGCGTCATAATGGATAGGGTCAATATACAAGTTTGTTGATATTTTGTAATCAACGTCCTTTCCGTCTCTCAACCTTACATAAACGGCAGAATTACTCTTGCGAAAATACGGTATAATCTTCATCTCAAAAACAAATTTATGAATGTTCAAAACTGGGGTAATATTACCCTTTTTCAATGCAAAGATAATATGGTTCCCACAAATGTTCCCATAGAAATCAAACTTTATGCAAACCGATTAAGTATTATTATAATTCACTTTTACGCTGTAATTCATTGTGTATGAAGTGTTATTGTTCGATAAGTATGATTTTATGCAAGTATTATATTTAGTTGGATTTACCCCAAAATTGATTTCCTCCGCTACGGTTGATAGAGCTGTCGTACCGGCCGAGTAATCGCCTGCCGTACTTTGAGCCATAGCAGGTATGCCTCCCAACAGGGCAATGATTAACATTCTTACTTTGGTGGAAACTTGCATGATGGTTTTCTTTGCCTTTCGGCACATTCTTTTGAATTTCTGAAACATATTTATTACATTTTTGTGGTACTCTTGTTTTTTTTGAATTTATTTTACACTTCTGTCAGCCACCTATATGCGGTAGCCGAAGAAAGCAGGGAACACGATTGAAGCACCAATGATGAAGAGGCACGCACCGACAAGTGATACGATAGACTTCACCACGCCGTCCTCGCCTGTGTTCATTTTGATATAGATCTGGAGCGCGGCAACGACTACGAAAACCGAGGCGACAGCGTAGCAGATGTACAGCACGTACAGCATCATCGTCACCACGAAGTCGTGCATCGTTGCCAGTGCGTCTGCACCCCAACTGTAGTTTACGCTGCCACTTTTGGCGAATGCCGCATAAGGGACAAAGCACAGTGCACATAATATTTTTTTTGCTTTCGACATTTTACAATCGGTCTTTGAGAGGTTTCCACACCAGTTCCGGACGGTTGCCCGTCTTTCCTTTGGCAAGCATCGCTTTGTACAGTTCGTCTGCCGTGTATGCGTCTGACAGGTAGGTCGCGGTTTCTTCCATCTGTTCCTCCGCTTGGGCTTTCAGGCGTTTTAGTTTCTCCGCCACGGCTATCTCGCCATTATTGTCTGCGGTTTCCGTCTCCTGTGGTGCAGGCGAAGCGGTAGGGGCAACATCTGTTTCATATTTCTCATTACCCACATTGAATCCCGTATCGCTCTCCGTCACGTACACACTCTGTTCATCTTCTGGCGCACCGAGGTCAAATACCTCTTCTTCCGGCTTGCCATTTCCTTTTTTTCCATAAAGGTCCTGCACGATGATAACTGCATAATAGACGAGATAGGCAACCGTCAGGACAATGGTGAAAATAAAATATGATTTCATATATTTTTGTATAATATGATTTTTATATTTGGTTGTGTGTGCAAAATAAGAATGGATAATTTGAAAGATAAAATTATTGATTATAAAACGTATCGTTTTAATATAATATTTTTTCAAAATCCAAAAATCATATTTCAAAATCATATTCAAATATAATTTTAGATAAGAAAACAGGAAAAGTCGGGATATAAAAAAAAGCCCTCCGTGATGAAGGAGGGCTTAGGGAGCGGTTTTTTCATTGTTTCTTCCCACGTAAGTAGTCGTTCAGGTCTTTGTAACCGGCATAACAGTTTGATTCGTTATAGACGCATCTGCCATACATCCCGGCTATGGTTTCCACTGTCTTTTGTCCGGCAAGGTCATTGTCAAGGTAACAGTGAATATACGTGTATTTTTGCAAATACGTTAATGTCCTTTTCAGATTACTGACCGAGTTCATAACAAGGTAGTCACAGGGGGCATTAATGCAAATGGCACTATCGTCCGTCTGTTTTAGGGTTAGATAGGACAGAAAGTCCATGAATCCTTCAAATAGGCAGACACGGCTCTGTGCCTCACCACGCGATTGGGGTATCAAGGAAATGTCCTTGTTCTTGATACATCCTTTGTAATAAGGGTTTCGTACCTCGTATCCACCGGATATATTGCCAAAGGCCAGTGCAAAGTAACGTTTCTGGCGCAGTTCGTAATGGACTTCCTTGCAGAACATTCGTCCGATATCCGAATCAATCATACGTGAATGGAGATATGAGAGCAGTGCGTGGTGTCGCAGCGGCACGATAATCAAATTCTTCATGTCGGCTTCCACTGGTCGAGAGGTTGCGGGCAACGCCCGGGGTCTCGGCAGCGACACACCATTGACATACCGTTTGATGTATGCTAATGCTTCACTCACACTTTTAGTTCCGCAAAGGTACTTACCCAGTTCCACAAGGTCGCCTCCGGTGGCCTCGCCAAAATCATACCATTCATTCAGCCGGTCATTGACTTTGAACGATGGCGTCACCTCTTTCCTGAGAGGCGAAAGATACCAATATTGCTCTGATTTCATATACTGCGCACGGTGGCCGAGCTGGGCCAAAAAGTCCACGATACGCACTCGTTTTGCTTCGTCTATGGTCATATTAAATTTCTTTTCACTTGTTTGTACAAAAGCGGTTTAGTTTAGTTTGCGCCCCTATATATATAAATACTAAATTAAACTGAATTATATAGGTCCGCGCCCGCTCTCATTCTTCATCGAAAAGCATGGTTTCTGCCTGTGTCATGTCATAATAAAAAAGTTTATCTCGTTTGATAACCAGTTTTAAGGTGTCAGTCAGATATTGCAGCAGTTTGACCATTACGTTTCTCCCACGCTTAAATCCGATTGCCTCGTAAGCAGTCATCATGGCTTGCAGCATATTTTCAAACCCACGGATGGGTTTGTCTCCAAACGCAGCGGAAAGGGCTTCACGGTGCTGTTCGATGCTTAGTTCCATAAAACCCGTCCGTTGTTTCGGTTTCTGATGTGGGGCATTCTCAAACAAATGCCCTTCTGCGAGAACCGGGAGCCCACCCTCATTGACAGTGAAAGCAAAAGGTTTAAACTCTTTCTCACGGATGTGTAACGCATGAACTTCGCTGACGTTGGGACAATCGTTGTTTTTGCTGATGACCAGTACAGTCTCCGCCTTGTTGCTCATTTCCGTACCGATATGCCCGCGCACATTGTTATCTCCTTTATTCAAGTGTAGCACACAGTGGATATGCAGGTCATACTTTGATGACCATTCCATCATCTTGTTAATGACTTCCACGGACTCACCGGTACTGTTTATGTCAAGCATCAGGTCACGGATACCATCGATAATTACAAGTCCGTATCCTTTTCTTTGGCGTAAGGCGTAGTCGATGACCCCAATGCGTATGGCCGGAGAGTATTCGCGCAAGCAAATAAAGTCGAGGTTTTCACTGTCGGTTGTAGTGGGCAGTCCGGCAAGCCGCAAGATGCGTTCCAGTACATTATGACAATGGAAGCGGCTCTGCTCCGTGTCCACGTACAGAATCTTGCGTTTACCTTCCGGGAGGTGCGCCCGGTAGTTCAGCACTTGTTTCCCTGCCAGCGATGCAGCGACAATGGCCGAAACGTTAAATGTTTTTTTTGATTTCGCCTTGCCGGTTGATGCGCTGAAGTTGCCGAGCGTAGCAATGGTCGAGTTGTCTATCCAGATAATCTGTGGCGGCGTTTCATAGGTATCCGTCGCCCGAATCTGCGAGGCGGAGAGGATATCCGATAAGAAATCCTCCTCCGGCCTCATATCCACATTATATTCAGTTCTTCTTTCGTTTTCCATGGCGTCTTTGATTAAAGAAAGGTTGTGTGGCAGCGGCCTCGTTTGCCATACGTGCTGCTTCATCTACGGTTGGTTCATAATTCTGCAAAAGCCATTCGTCCAGATCTTCTTTGGCGAAATATATCATTTTGCCACGTGGCTTGTAGTGCGGAATCTCCTTGCCTGATGTTAGCTTGTACAGCATACTCTCGGATATTCCGATATACATACAAGCCTCTTGGAAGGTAAACACCTGTTTGGTGGTATATATATTTTTTTCCAGCAATGCGATGCGTTCCAACAGACTTTCTATCGGATCTAATTTCTTTAGGATGGCTTCGACGCTTGTAAGCCGTTCACTCAGCCGTTCCATGAATGTCAATCTATTATTTTGCATAAATGAGTTATTATAAATTTAGACAATGAAGTATATTCTCCGTTATGTAGCGCGCTAACGGAGGTCAAAGATAGGGCAACCCAAAAGGTCAGCGTGAGTTTGTACCGTGATAGTAACCACGTATCACGGCAACTGTCACGCTTTTACCTTTCACATACTTCGCTTATTGGCACTTCTTACCACTCTCTCAGTTCATCAATAGCTCGTCTGATACCGTAACCTGTTGATGTCATGTTGTTACGCAAGGCAGACAGAGCGGATGAAAGGCTTGAAGCTGAAACGAATCCTTTTCCATCCTTGGTTTGCAAGAACCGCCCACTACTAAGAACGGACTGCCATTTGGCTTGGATAAACGAGTGCTCAAGGAGTGTATCAAACAGGATGGCCACATGGCGGATATTGTTTACACGAATACAGAATCCTTCTTTACAGGAAAGCAGGGCTTCCATATCTTCAACGTGTAGGGTAGAAACGCAAAACAGATGATAAGCATTGGCACAAGCTGTAATACCTATCATCTGTTTACGAGTGAGATTGCATCCAAAAGAAAGAGGATAAATTCTTGTCGGTCCATCTTTGCAGCACGTGACGGACTGTGATGGTGGCACAAACGTATCATACGTTCGTTTCAGTTCCATACACTTCTCGAACGAGAAGTCTGCTTCGGTAAAAAATGCTCGGATAAGATGGGAGCAATCGTTTAATAGCCCCTTGACGATATGAATGTTCATTTCATGGCAGTTCCGGCAGACCGCATGGTCACAGTCGATATACCGGTGGCTGTTTACGAAATCCTCCACGTAACGGTAGTACTGCTTATTGCCCGTCACGACATCACGGAGATACATTGTTTTTGCTTCAACGAGCAATGCGAATAATTCTTTCGCTACATCCTGTTCTGCAACAAAATGGTGCAGATGTTTTTTCCCTCCAAAAAGAGAGAGGGTCATTGTTAGGTCTTTTCATGATGAAATATTTTAAATTGGATTTATATGATATATTATAAGAGTGTTGCTCCCGAAAGAGAATCCTGTCGGAACAACACCCTTATAAGTGGTTACATATCTGATGTTCATTGCATTGTCAATCGAATAAACCGTTGGTCAGATTTACTGCATCGTCTTTTTTCTTATTGACGATTTTGGCATACACTTGGGTCATCTTTACAGATGTATGACCGAGCAATTTAGATACAGTGTACAAATCGGCCCCCAATGTCAGCATCATTGTGGCGAACGTGTGGCGGGCGGTATGAAAGGTGAATCGCTTGGAAATTCCGGCGGCTTTGGCCCATGGTTTGATAAGCTGGTTGATACCAGAAGGCAAATCGAACACATGGTCGTCTGCTGTCTTGTCCCCACGTTCCGGCATCCACTTCAACGCTTCATTGGAGAGCGGAAGGTAAATCGGTTCTTTCGTCTTCTGCATGGCTACTGCCAAGCGGTATTGGCCGTTGTCAATAAACACATCTTTCCATTGCAATCCGATAATGTCACTGATACGTAGTCCACAGAAGCAGGAGAACAGGTAGGCACTTTTTACCCCTTCGTTCTGCATTGGTGTAGCGATTAATGATCTCACTTCTTCAATAGTCATATACGAACGCACACTTTCCGGCATCTTGGGCTTCTCCGATTTTTCCATTTCGTTGAATGGATTCTTTAAGATCCGTTTCGCACGGACAGCGGCATTTAACGCACCGTTGAAAATCTGGTAATAGGTATTACGCGTAGAAGCCGAGATGGGTTTTCCTTTGGGATGGTAGTTTGTCAGCATATAGTCGATATAGCCGTGGCAAAAAGTGAGGTCAATCTGATTTAATGTGAATCTTTCTCCTGCATACTCTTTCAAGATACCGGTAACAGATTTTATCTGGCCTATGTTTTTCTTACCACGTTTCTTCTGTTCCTCTTTATAGAGTTGCATCCAGTCCAGCAGATAAACCTTATCCTTGTGATTCATGATACCGGCTTCACCACTTGTCAACTCTATGATACGCTTCGATTTGATTGCATTTGCGGCAGCCATTGTCGTTTCGTTCTGTTGGCGGGCATTACGATCCGTTTCCGGAATAAGATACATTTTCAGATACTCGTATGTCCGCTTACCATTTCGGTATATATCCAGATACAAACTCTTGCTGCCATTGGCCAACTCCTTCGTCCGAAGACGAATCGGCTCCTTTACTTTTATTGGCTTTCTGGTCCTTGGCATATTTGTGTCCTTTTATTCGTTATTTCCTATCACAAAGGTACAAATAAAAAACGAAATCAAGAAACAAACAAGAAACAAAAATGTACCTAAAAAGAGCAAAGCAACTGAAAACGTAGAAAACAACTGAAAATAAAAACTCGTATATAAATTATTGATATATAGATGATTTATCTATATTTATTTGGAACTTGTTTTCATTTTATATATGTCTTTATGATTATTGGAAAGTATCTTGAATGCAGCCTTGGAAGGTGAAATGGATGCGCATCTTA
>ERZ773242.2564-NODE-2564-length-14648-cov-3.213047_pt1 | contig 14648 bp, 9 predicted proteins | sample MGYA00511077_ERZ773242 | MGnify/ENA primary metagenome ERZ773242 (study PRJEB29015, sample SAMEA2737754) | human gut metagenome | biome: human gut; feature: human-associated habitat; material: faeces | place: China | collected 2012 ... | reverse complement strand
TGAGCGAGGAGGAGATCGACTTCTATGCTTCCACAAAGGAGCCCTACGACAAGGCGGGATATATGGACATCGCCCCCGAGGACAAGGGCGAAAACGTCAGAAGAGAAATTTGCCTGACCCTCGAACAAATGGGCATAAAGCCCGAAAGCTCCCACCACGAGGAGGGACCCGGTCAGAACGAAATTGACTTTCGCTATTCCGAACCCCTTCGTGCGGCCGACCACGCCGTCACCTTCCGCGCCGTGGTCAACACCATTTCGGCGCGCAACGGTCTTTACGCCGACTTTTCGCCGAAGCCCATAAAGGACAAGCCGGGCAACGGAATGCACATTAACATTTCGGCAAAAGAAAGCTCGGGAAAGGACGTACTTCCCTTTGTCATTGCGGGAATCATGAACCGCATTTGCGACATGACGGTTTTTCTCAACACCTCAAAGGAGTCATATGAGCGGCTGGGCTTTAACAAGGCGCCCAAATATGTTTCCTGGTCAACCGAAAATCGTTCCGAGCTTATAAGAATCCCCGCCGCGTCAAAAAAGTATCGCCGCGCCGAGCTGCGTTCCCCCGACCCGCTGTGCAATCCCTACATTGCCTTTGCGCTCATAATTTATGCGGGGCTTGAGGGTATTAAAAACGAGACCGAGCTGCCCGAGGCCTCCGACTTCAACCTTTCAAAGGCGCCGAGAGAGGCGGTGGAGGGGCTTAAAACCCTGCCGACAACCCTTGAAAGTGCCAAAAAGCTGGCAAAGAGCAGCGAATTTATCGCGTCGGTTCTGCCCGCGGGGCTTTGCGAATGCTATTTTGAATAAAGAAAACAAAATCCGACAAAGGAGGGAAGCAAAATGGAGCTGAGGGAACAGGTCTACAGCCTGCTCATTGTGTCGGCGGCCGAAAAATTCAACCGCTCCCTTTCCGAATTGCTTCCCGAAAACATATATTTTCCCGTTAAAACCGTGGCCGACGTCGGCTCGGCAAAGCGGGAGCTTCTTGAGCGAGGCTACGACCTTGTCATAATCAACACTCCCCTTCCCGACGATTTCGGAACGCGGCTTGCCGTCGACATCTGTCAAGGCTCGTCCACGGGAGTGCTTCTTTTCGTCAAGGCCGAGCACTATCCCGACGTCAACGCCAAGGTCATGCCCTACGGGGTTCTGACCCTTTCAAAGCCCACCTCGGCTCAGATGATTTTACAGACCCTCGTGCTGCTTTGCGGCACAAGAGAGCGGCTTAAATTCATGGAAAAAAAGGCGGCCACCTTAGAGGACAAAATGGAGGAAATCCGCATTGTCAACAGGGCCAAATGGCTGCTCATTTCCGAGCTTAAAATGAGCGAGGAGGACGCCCACAGATACATAGAAAAGCAGGCTATGGACAGGTGCATAACAAGGAGAGCCATGGCCGAAAGCATAATTCGCACATATAAACAGTAACGGAGGAGAACAGCATGACCAAATATATTTTTGTGACCGGCGGAGTGGTTTCGGGACTCGGAAAGGGCATAACCGCGGCTTCCCTCGGACGGCTTTTAAAGTCGAGAGGGCTTAAGGTTGCCGCCCAAAAGCTCGACCCCTATATAAACGTCGACCCCGGCACAATGAGCCCCTATCAGCACGGCGAGGTTTATGTCACCGAGGACGGCGCCGAAACCGACCTTGACCTCGGACACTATGAGCGATTTATCGACGAGGACCTCAACCGTTTTTCCAACCTCACCACCGGAAAGGTATACTGGAACGTGCTCAACAAGGAGCGCAGGGGCGAATATCTCGGCTCCACCGTTCAGGTCATTCCTCACATTACAAACGAAATCAAGGAATTTGTCTACCGCGTCGGCAAGCAGACCGACGCCGATGTCGTTATAACCGAAATCGGCGGCACCATCGGCGACATCGAGTCCCAGCCCTTCCTCGAGGCGGTCAGACAGATTTCCCTCGAAGTGGGCAGAGAAAACAGCCTCTTTATTCACGTCACCCTCGTGCCCTTCTTAAGCGGCTCGGACGAGCACAAGTCAAAGCCCACCCAGCACTCGGTCAAGGAGCTGCAGGGCATGGGCATAAACCCCAACATCATCGTGCTGCGCTGCGACGAACCCCTTGAGGAGTCGATTTTCAAGAAAATTTCCCTTTTCTGCAACGTCAAGCCCGACTGCGTTATCGAAAACATCACGCTGCCCATTCTTTATGAGGCGCCGCTTATGCTTGAAAAGGCGAACTTCTCCTCGGTGGTGTGCAGAGAGCTTAACATCGAGGCAAAGGACCCCGACATGGCCGAATGGACGGCTCTTGTGGAGCGCATCAAAAACCGCAAAAAAGAGGTTCACATCGGCCTTGTGGGCAAATATATTCAGCTGCACGACGCCTATCTGTCGGTGGCCGAGGCCATGCGCCACGCAGGCTATGCTCTCGACACCCACATCCGTATTCATTGGATAGATTCCGAGAATTTAAGCGAGCAGAACATCGGAGAACAGCTTTGCGGGCTTGACGGCATAATCGTCCCCGGCGGCTTCGGAAACAGAGGAATCGAGGGCATGATTCTTTCGGCAAAATACGCAAGAGAGACGGGACTTCCCTATTTCGGGATTTGTCTCGGAATGCAGATCGCCGTCATGGAATATGCACGCAACGTCTGCGGCATTGCCGACGCAAATTCCGGCGAATTCGACGAGCTTTGCAAAAACAAGGTCATCGACTTTATGCCGGGTCAGTCAAACGACATCGACAAGGGTGGAACACTTCGACTCGGCAGCTATCCCTGCGACATAAAGAGCGGCACCACCATGGAGCGGTGCTATAAATCGGCTCACATAAACGAGCGCCACCGCCACCGCTATGAATTCAACAACGACTACCGCGAGGTCCTGGAAAATGCCGGGCTGACCCTTTCGGGTCTTTCCCCCGACGGGCACCTTGTGGAAACGGTCGAACTTACCGACCGTCCCTTCTATGTGGGCGTTCAATTCCACCCCGAATTCAAGTCCCGTCCCAACCGTCCTCATCCCCTTTTCCACGGATTTATCGAGGCGGCGCTCTCCCACGCGGAAGAATAGGCTTAAAGGCAGAGAAAATCTCTGCCTTTTTTATTGTTTTTTTCAAAAAGGACTTTCCCAAAGCCGCGAAATGTGGTATTATAGGGTGAAAAAGAAAAATCTGCTTAAACGGCAGCAACGAGTGAAAACAGGGGTGCATGGATTTGAAAGAATTTGACAGAAAAATCATACTGGAGGACGGAAGCGAATATTTGGGCTACGGCTTCGGAAGCGACTGCGACCGAGTGTGCGAAATCGTTTTCAACACCTCCATGGTGGGCTATCAGGAAATCGTTTCCGACCCGTCATACACCTATCAGGCGGTGGTCATGACCTATCCGCTCATAGGAAACTACGGCATTACCGACGACGATTTCGAAAGCAAAAACATGACCATCGGCGGGCTTATCGTCAGGGACTATAACGATATGCCCTCCAACTTCAGATATACAAAGACCCTCTCCGAACTTCTTGAGGAAAACAACATTCCCGGCATTTCGGGGGTGGACACAAGAAAGCTCACGAGAAGTATCCGCGACAAGGGCTCGAGACGGGTGCTCATCACCGACGTTTCCACCTCCCTTGAGGAAGGCCTTAAAATCATAAGCGACACCGCCGTTCCCCACGACGCGGTGGAAAAGGTCAGCTGCAAAAAGCGTTGGTATTCCCGCACTTCAAACCCGAAATTCAATGTCGTGGCCGTCGACTGCGGCATTAAGCTCAACATAATCCGCTGTCTCAACAAATTCGGCTGCAACGTCACCATTGTCCCCTTCGACACCTCGGCCGAGGAAATCGAGTTCATGAATCCCGACGGAATTTTTCTTTCAAACGGCCCCGGAGACCCCGAGGACGTCACCCCCGTTATCGACATGATAAAGAAAATGAGAGGAAAGCACCCCATTTTCGGCATATGCCTCGGGCATCAGATGATTTCCCTTGCCTACGGCGCCAAGACCTACAAGCTTAAATTCGGCCACCGCGGCGGAAACCACCCGGTCAAAAATCTCGAGACCGGCAAAATCGAAATCACCTCCCAAAACCACAGCTATGCCGTCGACGACAAGTCACTTGAAAACACCGACCTTTCTCTCACCCACATAAACCTGCTCGACAACACCGTCGAGGGGGTCGAGTGCAAAAAGGACAGGGTTTTCAGCGTTCAGTATCACCCCGAAAGCGCTCCCGGACCTCAGGACAGCACTTATCTTTTCGAAAAATTCATCAACATCATGAAGGAGGAACGGGAAAATGCCTAAGAGAACAGATATTAAAAAGGTGCTTGTCATCGGCTCGGGCCCTATTGTCATCGGACAGGCCGCCGAGTTTGACTATGCCGGAACACAGGCCTGCCTCGCCCTTAAGGAAGAGGGCTATGAGGTCATTCTCGCAAACTCCAACCCCGCAACGATCATGACCGACACCTCCATTGCCGACAAGGTTTATATGGAGCCGCTGACCCTTGAATATGTCGCCCGAATCTGCCGCTATGAGCGCCCCGACGCAATTGTTCCCGGAATAGGCGGCCAGACGGGACTCAACCTCGCCATGCAGCTTGCCAAAAAGGGAGTGCTTGAGGAATGTGAAATCGAGCTGCTCGGCACCGACGCAAAAAGTATCGAATGCGCCGAGGACCGCGAGCTTTTCAAGGAGCTTTGCGAAAGAATCGGCGAGCCGGTGGTGCCCTCTCAGATAACATACAGCATTGAAGAGGCGGTTGAGGCCGCAAACACAATCGGCTATCCCGTCATTCTCCGTCCCGCCTTCACCCTGGGCGGAACCGGCGGCGGCTTTGCCAACGACGAGCCCGAGCTTCGGGAAATGATGAAAAACGCCCTTGCCCTTTCCCCCGTTCACCAGGTGCTTGTGGAAAAGAGCATAAAGGGCTATAAGGAAATCGAATATGAGGTAATGAGGGACGCAAACGACACCGCCATTACCGTTTGTAATATGGAAAACCTCGACCCGGTGGGAATTCACACCGGCGACTCGATAGTCGTCGCCCCGAGCCAGACCCTCACCAACAAGGAATATCACATGCTCCGCGACAGCGCCCTTAAAATCATCCGCGCGCTCGACGTCAAGGGCGGCTGCAACGTTCAGTTTGCCCTCGACCCCCAGTCCTTTAAATATTACGTTATCGAAGTCAATCCCCGCGTTTCCCGCTCCTCCGCCCTCGCCTCAAAGGCAAGCGGATACCCCATTGCAAGGGTTTCGGCCAAAATCGCCGTGGGCATGAATCTCGACGAAATTCAGCTTGCCAACACCCCCGCCTGCTTCGAGCCCACCCTTGACTATGTGGTCACCAAAATGCCCCGTTTCCCCTTTGACAAGTTCACCACCGCCTCCAATCGCCTTTCCACCCAGATGAAGGCCACCGGTGAAGTCATGAGCGTGGGAAGAACCCTTGAGGAAAGCCTGCTTAAGGCCATTCGCTCTCTCGAAAACAGCAAAAACCACATCCACATGGAGAAATTCGACAGCGACCACATGACCGCCGAGCAGCTGCTCGACTATATCAAGGAGGGCACCGACGACCGTATCTATGCCATTTCTCAGCTTATGTGGATGGGCGTCGACCATTCGAGAATATGCAACATCACGCAAATCGATATGTTCTTCCTTGACAAAATCAAGAACATTGTGGATTTTGAAAAGGAAATGGAGGCAAATCCCGACTCGCCCGAGCTTATGAAGGCGGCCAAGAAAATGGGATTCTCCGATTCCTACATTGCCGAGCTGTGGCACACCGCCGAGGACGACATTTACGAGCGCCGCATTAAAGAAAATCTTTTCCCCGTTTATAAGATGATCGACACCTGCGCCAGCGAGTTCGACAGCTATGTTCCTTACTTCTACTCCACCTATGAGGAGGAAAACGAGTCGATAGTTTCCGACAAAAAGAAGATTATCGTGCTGGGCTCGGGACCCATTCGCATCGGTCAGGGCGTGGAATTCGACTATTCCACCGTTCATGCCGTGCGCGCCATTCGCGAGGCGGGCTATGAAGCCATTGTCATAAATAACAACCCCGAGACCGTTTCCACCGACTATACCACCGCCGACAAGCTCTATTTCGAGCCGCTGACGGTGGAAGACGTTATGAACATCGTTCACCTTGAAAAGCCGGTTGGGGTTATCGCCACCCTCGGCGGACAGACCGCCGTCAACCTTGCCGACCCGCTGACAAAACGCGGAGTCAAAATAATCGGCACCGACTGCGAGGCAATCGAGCGTGCCGAAAACCGCGACGCCTTTGACGAGGTCATCAAGTCCCTCGGAATTCCCAACCCCAAGGGCGAGGCCGTTACCGACATCGAAAGCGGCGTGGCCGCGGCCGAGAAAATCGGCTATCCCGTCCTTGTCAGACCCTCCTTTGTGCTGGGCGGACGCGCCATGGAGATAGTTGCCAACGAAAAAATGCTTCGCCACTACCTTAAAAACGCCGTTGAGGTTGACGTTGACAAGCCCGTGCTGGTCGACAAATACCTTGTGGGCAAGGAGGTTGAGGTCGACGCCATTTGCGACGGAAAGCAGGTTTTCATTCCCGGAATCATGGAGCTTGTGGAGCGCACCGGCGTTCACTCGGGCGACAGCACAAGCGTCTATCCCCCCTTCAGCATTTCGCAAAAGGTCAAAGACACCATTGCCGACTATACCACGCGTCTGGGGCTCGGCATCGGCATTGTGGGGCTCTTCAACATTCAGTTTATCGTCGACAAGGACGAAAACGTATTCGTAATCGAGGTCAACCCCCGCGCCTCCCGCTCGGTTCCCTTCCTTTCCAAATCCACCGGCTTCGGACTTGTCAGAATCGCCACCAAAGCCATGCTGGGCAGCGACTTTGCCGCCCAGGGAATCACCGAAATGAGACCGAAAGACAAGGAGCGGTGGTATGTCAAGGCTCCCGCATTTTCCTTCGAAAAGCTGACCGGAATGGACGCCTATCTCTCCCCCGAAATGAAGTCGACGGGCGAGGCAATCGGCTATGACGACAGGCTCAACCGCGCGCTGTACAAGGCGCTTCAGGCCTCGGGCGTTAAGATAAAGGAATACGGCACCGTGCTTGTCACCCTCGCCGACGAGGACAAGGAGGAGGCTCTGCCGCTGGTGAGAAGATTCTATCAGCTGGGCTTTAACATCGAGGCCACCGTGGGCACGGCAAACTTCCTTAAAAAGCACGGCATACGCACAAGGGTGAGAGGAAAGCTCAGCGAAGGCAGCGAGGAAATTCTCGATTCCATCCGCGCCGGATATGTCAGCTATATAATCAACACCCGCGCCATTCTGTCGGGCGTTCATTATGAGGACGGCGTGGCCATTCGCCGCTGCGCCGTGCAAAACGGCGTCACCATTTTCACCTCCCTCGACACGGTGAAAATCCTTCTCGACGTGCTGGACGAGATGATTCCCGCCATTTCCACAATCTGATTTTAAAATTTAAACGGACTGCGAGGTTTTTGCTTCACAGTCCGTTTTTTTATTTGTTGAGAATATAAATGAAAAGGTTGAGATAACCGGCAAAGGAAAGCCAAAGCACATAGGGAATCTGAAGATACGCCGCCAATTTATCCACCCTTTTATAGAAAATGACGGTTATGACGACAAGGGCGAGCAGCATAACAAGCCACAAAAAGGAAAACAGAAAGGCGCCGCTGTTAAAAAAGAATATGCTCCAGAAAAAGTTGAAAATCAGGCTGACGGCGAAAGCCTCAAGAGAGAGCTTTGCCGCCGAGATATTTATTTCTCTATTGTCATAAATCCGCGCCGCCGAAAGACCCATAAGGATATAAAGCGCCGTCCACACGATTGGAAAAACCGCAGCGGGCGGAGAAAGCGGCGGCTTTTCAATGCCGTCGAAAAGCTTCATGTTTCCCGCCGTACAAAGGGCCGACAGCCCACCCACGCAAAGGCAGATGACCGGGAACAAAATATAAGTAAGCTTTCTTTTTGAATTTCCGCTCAAAAAAATCACCTCCGCTTTATCTTATGAAAAAGCGGAGGTTTTATTCTTAAAAGATTTAAAAGCTGCAGCAGATTTTGATTATATCGAGAGCCTCAAGCAGGGTCGGGACGGGAATGTTAAGCGCGGGAAGCAGTCTCACCTTGTCCTTTGCGGTGAGGCAAAGCACGCCCTTTTCCATGCACTCTCTGACCACGTCGGCGGCGGGTTTTGTGGTTTTTATGCCGATCATAAGACCCATGCCGGTGACCGATTCGACGCCCTTTGCACCCTCAAGGGTGTCGAAAATCAGCTTGCTTTTTTCTTTGACCCCGTTCATCAGCTCGTCGTCAATTCGAGAGACAATGTTGACCGCTCCGGCGCAGCAGACGGGATTTCCTCCGAAGGTGGAGCCGTGGTCGCCGAAACCGAAAACCTTCGACACCTTCTCCGAAAGCAGCGTCGCGCCTATGGGAAGTCCGCCGCCAAGCCCCTTTGCCGTGGTGACAATGTCGGGGGTTATGCCGAAATTCATATAGGCGAAATATTTGCCCGTTCTGCCGTTTCCGGTCTGAACCTCGTCGACGATAAGCAGCACGTCCTTTTGAGCGGTCAGCTCTCTCACGGCCTTTACATATTCGCCGTCAAGGGGAACAACGCCGCCCTCGCCCTGTATGCACTCGATCATGACCGCGGCAACGTCGGGATTTTCAAGCTTTTGCGAAAGCTCCTTTGTATCTCCCGCGGCAATGTAGTCAAAGCCGGGGGTCAGCGGGGCGAAAAGCTCGTGATAATGGTCCTGACCCGTGGCGGCAAGGGTGGTCAGCGTTCTGCCGTGGAAGCTGTTTTTGAGGGTCAGAATCACGGGATTTTTGACATTTTTGCTGTCGCTTGCGTATTTTCTCGCCGCCTTAACGGCGCACTCATTGCTCTCCGCCCCGGAATTCGAAAAGAAAACCTTGCTCATTCCGGATTTTTCGCAAAGAAGCTCGGCAAGCTTTGCGCAGGGTTCGGTGTAATAGAGGTTTGACATATGCTGAACCATGGAAAGCTGGTCGGTGACGGCGTTTTTCCACTCGTCGTCGGAAATGCCGAATGCGGTGACGCCTATACCCGAGCCCATGTCGATATATCTTTTGCCCTCTTTGTCGAAAACCACCGAGCCCTTTCCGTTGAGAATGTCAACGGGAAAGCGGTTGTAGGTCGGGGCAATATACTGTTTATCAAGTTTTTCAAGCTCTGTCATTTTCTTTCTCCCATCACCATTGTACCGGCGCCTTCGTCGGTCAGAATTTCCATAAGAATCGAATGGGGCACACGCCCGTCCATGATAACCACGTTTTCCACGCCCTTTTTAAGCGCCTGCACGCAGCAATCGACCTTGGGCACCATGCCGCCCGAAACCACTCCCTCGGCCTTCAGCTCTTCGGCCTCGTCAATGGTCACGTCGGGAATGAGGGTGGAGGGGTCGTCCCTATCCTGCAGAATTCCCGCAATGTCGGTCATCATGATAAGTCGCTCGGCCTTTAAGGCGCCCGCGATAAAGGCGGCGGCGGCGTCGCCGTTTATGTTAAAGCTGTTGCCCTGTCGGTCGCAGCCGACGGTGGAAACCACGGGAATATATCCCTTTTCCAGCAAGTCGTTTATGGGGGTTATGTTGACGTTGGTGATTTTTCCCACATAGCCGAGCCGCTCGTCCTTGATTTCGGCCTCGATAAGACGTCCGTCCATGCCGGAAATTCCCATTGCGCGGCCGCCCTTCATTTCAAGAAGATTGACAAGGGTTTTGTTGACCTTTCCGGCAAGCACCATTTGAACGATGTCCACCGTTTCCTTGTCGGTCACACGAAGTCCGTCGACAAATTCGGCCTTTTTGCCGAGTCTTGTCATAAGGTCGCTGATTTCGGGGCCGCCGCCGTGAACAAGCACGATTTTGACTCCGATAAGCCACAGCAGCACAATATCCTCCATGACCTGCTGCTTAAGCTTTTCATTTATCATGGCGTTGCCGCCGTATTTTACCACGACGATTTTGCCGTTGTATCTTTTAATATAAGGAAGAGCCTGGGTCAGCACCTCGGCCCGCTGAGCGTTTGAAAATTCGCTGTTCATACCTTTCCCTCTTTCAGGTTCTGTAGTCGCCGTTTATTTTGACGTAGTCATAGGTCAAGTCGCAGCCCCACGCGGTAGAAAAAGCCTCTCCGCCGCAAAGGTCGACGAGAATTTCTATTTCCTTTTCGCTTAAAATCCTTTTGGCGTCCTCTTCGGAAAATTCCACGCCGGCGCCGTTTTTACAGACAAGGATCTCCCCCGCCGCCGATTTAAAGGAAACGTCGATTTTGTTAACGTCAACGTCGGCTCCGCTGTATCCGATAGCGCAAAGCACCCTGCCCCAGTTGGCGTCGGCGCCGAACATTGCCGCCTTCAAAAGGGAGGAGCATATGACGCTTTTGGCAACGGTCTTGGCCGTCTGCTTGTCCTTAGCGCCGCTCACCTTGCATTCCAGCAGCTTGGTGGCTCCCTCGCCGTCCCCCGCTATCATGCGGCAAAGGGCGATGTTTACCGTGTTTAAAGCCTTCATGAAAATGTCGAAATCCTCGCCCTCGGCGGTGATTTCCTCGTTCCCCGCCATGCCGTTTGCAAGCACGGTGACCATGTCGTTGGTGGAGGTGTCGCCGTCGATGCTTATCATGTTGAAGGTGTCGGCAATGTCGCCCGAAAGAGCCTTTTGCAGCATCTCGGGAGAAACAGCCGCGTCGGTGGTTATGAAAACAAGCATGGTGGCCATGTTGGGATGAATCATGCCGCTGCCCTTGGCCATTCCGCCCAGACGGCATTTTTTGCCCGAAAGTGTGAATTCAACAGCCACCTCTTTTTTGACCGTGTCGGTGGTCATTATGGCCTCGGCGGCAAACTCGTTGCCCTTTTCCGAAAGACCGGCAAAAAGCTCGGGAATTCCGTTTTTTATGGGGGTTATGTCAAGGGGCTGGCCGATGACGCCGGTGGAGGCGACGACCACGTCGCTTGCCGAAATGCCGAGAGTTTCGGCCAAAATATCGCTCATGCGCTCGGCAATTTCAACGCCGTTTGCGTTGCAGGTGTTGGCGTTGCCGCTGTTGCATATAACCGCTCTCGCCTTGCCGTTTGAAATGTGATTTTTTGTGACCTTGAGAGGAGCGCCCTTTACAAGGTTCGTGGTGTAAACGGCGGCGGCCGAAGCCTCCTTTTCGCTCACAACAAGGGCAAGATCCCTTTTGGTGCGGTTTTTGCGTATGCCGCAATGTATACCGTTTGCCTTAAATCCCTTTGCGGCGCAAACGCCGCCCGAAATCAAATCCATATATATCCTCCTAAATCTCAAGGCCGACCGTCTCGCCGACCCCCAAAACAATGTTCATATTCTGAATGGCCGCTCCCGAGGCGCCCTTACCGAGATTGTCAAATCTCGACACAAGTATGACCCGCTCGTCGTTTCCGAAAACCGAAACGGTCATGCCGTCCTTGCCCGAAAGAGCCGAGGCCGACAAAAATCCGTCCTCCGACTCGGCCGAATATTTAACCACCGGGCCTGTATAAAATTGCTTATACACATTTTCAATGTCGCCGACATTGCCCTCAAAATCCTTTGAAGTCAGCGTGACGGTGACCTCCATGCCGCTGAAGAAATTTCCCACGACGGGGCAAAAGACCGGGGGACTTGAAAGACCCGAAACGGCGGCCATTTCCTTTAAATGCTTGTGACTTTGGGAAAGGGCATATTGCCGCGGCCCCGCCAAAAGGGGCGAAGGATTTTCACCCTCATATTCGGCGATCATCTTTTTGCCGCCGCCCGAATAGCCGGTCAGCGAAAAGCAGGAAAGCAGCGCGTCCTTTTTGATTATCCCTTCCTTAACAAGGGGGAAAACAAGAGCCAAAAAACCGCTTGCATGGCAGCCGGGATTGGCAATTCGCTTTGACTTCGCAATGTTTTCCCTTCCCGAAAGCTCGGGAAAACCGTAGGTGAAATCGGGGTTGGTTCGGTGGGCGGTGGAGGTGTCGATTATGACGGTTTCGGGGTTTTCAACCATGGAAACCGCCTCGACGGCCGCCGCGTCGGGAAGGCAGAGAAAGCTGATGTCGGAGGAATTTATCGCCTGCTTTCGCGCGGCGAAATCCTTTCGGACATTATCGTCGAGAATTATAAGTTCGATGTCGCTTCTCTCTTTAAGCCGCTCGTATATTTTAAGCCCTGTTGTTCCGGCGCTGCCGTCGATGAATATTTTCTTCATATTTGTCCTCACAAATGTATAAAAATTCATTAACCTTATCAAATATACAAGTATTATACGCTCATCTCCCCTAAATGTCAAGGGGGTTTATGTATAAAATTAAGGTTTGACAAATGCGGGTTTTCTATTGAAAGCGCAGAGAAAAAAAGGTATAATATAAGCTGACGAAGGTTTGCCGCCCCAAAACTTTTACGGTCGGTTTTTACCACCTGCCGCTTAAATTTCGGTACGGCTCTTTTCGGCTTAAGGAGCGTGAAAGAATTGACCCTGCTTGAACAGGAAATAATCGAAACAAGAAAGAAAATAATCGAAAAAGATTTCAGCCGCATGAACGATATGCAGAAAAAGGCTGTTTTTCATACCGAAGGGCCGGTGCTCATTCTCGCGGGAGCGGGAAGCGGAAAAACCACCGTGCTCATAAACCGAATCGGGAATCTGGTCAAATACGGCAGCGCCTATGAAAGCGAAAAGCTGCCCGAGGGGGTTTGCGACGGCGACCTTGCCCTTTTAAAGGACTGTCTTGAGGGAAAGGCTGCCGACAGCCCCCGACTTTATTCCCTTTTAACCGTCGACCCTCCCCGCCCCTATGAAATTCTCGCCATAACCTTCACAAACAAGGCCGCAGGCGAGCTTAAGGAGCGGCTTTCGGGAATGCTGGGCGAACAGAGCAGGGACATTTGGGCCTTCACATTTCACTCGGCCTGCCTGAGAATGCTGCGCCGCTTTGCCGACCGCATCGGCTTTTCCTCCCACTTCACCATATACGATTCCGACGATTCAAAGCGGGTCATGAAGGAGTGCCAAAAGGAGCTTGGCATTGAGGACAAAATGCTGTCCTACAAAACCCTGCTTTCCCACATAAGCAAGGCCAAGGACATGCTCATCACCCCCGAGGAATACGAAAGAGAAAATGCCGGCGACGTCCGCCTTTCCTCCATTGCAAAGGCCTATAAGCTCTATCAGCAAAAGCTTAAAAAGGCCGACGCCATGGATTTTGACGACATAATCGTGTGGACGGTGCGGCTTTTCGAGCAAAGCCCCGATGTGCTGTCCTTTTATCAGCATAAATTCAAATACATAATGGTGGACGAGTATCAGGACACGAACCACGCCCAGTATATGCTCGTAAAGCTACTTTCCTCGGCGCACCGCAACATCTGCGTGGTGGGCGACGACAATCAGAGTATCTATCGCTTCAGAGGCGCCACCATTGAGAACATTCTCTCCTTTGAGCAGCAGTATAAGGACGCCTTCACCGTCCGTCTCGAGCAAAACTACCGCTCGACGGGCAATATTCTCGACGCCGCCAATGCCGTTATCAAGCACAACGCCAACCAAAAGGAAAAAAATCTTTGGACGCAATACGGAGAGGGCGACAAAATCGAGGTTTTCACCGCCGCCGACGAATTCGGCGAGGCACGATATGTTGCCGAGACAATTCTCGACGGGGTCAAAAACGGCGGAAAATTTTCCGACAATGCCGTGCTCTATCGCATGAACGCCATGTCAAACAACCTGGAAAGTGCCTTTATGCGTTCGGCCATTCCCTATCGCATTATCGGCGGCACAAAGTTTTACGACCGAAAGGAAATCAAGGACGCCCTTGCATATCTCCACCTTGCGGCCAATCCCGACGACAATCTGCGTTTCCGCCGCATTATAAACGAGCCCAAAAGAGGAATCGGCGCCACTTCGCTCGGAAAACTTTCCGACATTGCCGACACCCTCGGAATAAGTATGTTCGAGGCGGCAAGCCGCGCCGACGAGTTTGAATCTCTTTCCAGAGCGGCCGACAAGCTCATTAAATTCACAAAGTTCATGCAGCCCATAATCGACTCGGTTCCCGAAAAGGCGCCAAACCTCATTTTGACCGAGCTGCTTGAAAAGAGCGGCTACATCGCGGCGTTGACCGCCGAGGGCGAGGAGGGCAAGGACCGCCTTGAAAACGTCAAGGAGCTGACCACCTCGGTTCTGCAATACGAGGAGGAGTCGGACGAGCCGAGCCTTGTGGAATATCTCGACGGCATAGCCCTCATCACCGACCTCGACAATTTCAACGCCGACGCCGACGCCGTTGTGCTCATGACAATACACACGGCAAAGGGACTTGAATTTACCAATGTTTTCGTGGTGGGCATGGAGGAAAGCATCTTCCCCGGCACCCAGTCGATATATGCGGGAGAAAGCGAAATCGAGGAGGAACGGCGGCTTGCCTATGTGGCAATCACAAGGGCGAAAAGAAAACTTTATCTCACCAATTCCTTCAGCCGTATGCTCTTCGGCATGACCAACCGCAATTCTCCTTCAAGATTTTTGAACGAAATTCCCGAAAGCCTGACAAACCGCACAGCGGCCTCCTCCCCCTTCGAGGCGAGGGAGTTTTCCGGCGGCGGATTTTCCCAAAAGGGCG
>ERZ773242.2548-NODE-2548-length-14793-cov-4.167594_pt1 | contig 14793 bp, 8 predicted proteins | sample MGYA00511077_ERZ773242 | MGnify/ENA primary metagenome ERZ773242 (study PRJEB29015, sample SAMEA2737754) | human gut metagenome | biome: human gut; feature: human-associated habitat; material: faeces | place: China | collected 2012 ... | reverse complement strand
GCGGACTTTTTCGTGCTTCTGTAGAATTTGTATTCTACGGTATAGCCAGCGTCTGTAATGCCCTTAAGGTCGCTCTTCACAACGAGCTTGACATTCTTCTTTGCAATTCTGGCAGAGCGTGCTGTCAATCCTGCCTTGCCAACCTGTTCCGCAACAGCTTTGTCCATCTTAGCTTTTTCCTCGGCTGTCTGCTTGAAGCTTACCTCAAGCTTATCGCCTGTCTTGATACCCTTGACTACGGTAAGTGCGCCCATGTCTTTGCCGTTCAGCATGACCTTGTCGATCATCATGCCCGCGTTTGGGGTGATGGTTGCTGTCGTGCCGTCCTTGCTGAGCGCAATGCTGCCGCCCTCGCCTGCCTTGATGTCCGGCTTCTGCGTTGTCGGAACATAGCCGCCGCCGGAGGAACCGCCAGAGGAAGTGCCGGAAGCCGTATAAGCGGGAACGATTACAGTTGCCGCAGTGCCCGCCTTACGAGTGGTGGTTTCAGCCACACGGACATAGTAGGTGCCGTTGGTCAAGCCGGTGACTTCGGTGCCGCTGCAAGCCGTCCATGTGCCAGCGCCGGACTTCTGATACTCCATCGCGTTCGTCACATTTTGGAGCTTGCCGTCATTGTTGCTGCTGTTTGTGCAGGCAACAGGCGTCACACTAGGCTCCGCAGGACCGTCAGCCTTTTCGATGGTTCCTGTTGCCGAACCGGTGATCTCACCGCTCTGAACACTGCTGGTGATCTTCACGGTGATGGTCTTGTCGATGTCGGCTGCAACCAGCGTGTACTTGCCGGTGGTATTGGTCGCAATTGCGTCAGTCTTACCGCTGCGATACCACTTGTATGTCAGTGTTCCGGTGTTATTGGTGATGCCAGTGGCATCCGCTGTCAGCGTCTGGCCAAACTTCTCCGTGCCGGTGATGCTTGCCGTGCCGGTGAGGGCAGCTGGCTTGAAAATTGCCTTGACTCTCACATTCTCACTAGGCATGGTAAACTTGCCGTCTGCGCCGATAGTCAAGCTATTAGGAGTCTTGTCAGCCCATTGCTCAAAGACATAGCCGCTCTTTGGGGTTGCCGTCAAGGTGACGGTTTCGCCAGCCACAACAGAGGTCTTGTCAGCGCTAGCCGTGCCGTTAGCATCGCTTGTCACGGTGACGGTGTACTTTGTCGCGCTGTAGGCGGGAACGACCAACGCAGCGGACACAGCGCCTGCATTGTAATTAGTCTTTGCCTTGAAGCGCACATAGTAGGTGTTAGGCGCGACCTCGGTTTCCCCATTGGAGCAGCCCGTCCAGCCGGAGCTTGCGATGGCATTGGTATGATACTCCATATCAGTGGTCGTGCCAGTGATCTTGCCGGTGCTGCCGCCGACAGTAGGAGCTGCCACGCCGAGGGTGGTTGGTGCACTCTGATTAGCCGGAGTGATGGAGAATGTCCATGCAGAAGCAGTCAAGCCGGATGTTGCCTCGAAGTTCTCTCCGCCTGCAACATCAATTTTGACGGTATAAGTTCCGACATCCTTGGTTTCGGTCACGGCAGTACCGCTCTTTTCGTACTTGACGCTGATCGCGCCGGACTTCGTAAGGGGACTCTTGAGGGTGACGCTGGCCGTCTTATCGGTGCCGTCGTAGATCAAATCGGTCGGTGCGACAAAGTTGAAGTCTGTGACGGTCGGCGCTTTCTTGCCGATGTTCCATGTGATCGTCTTGTCACCGGTGCTGTCATCATCCCACTTATAGCCGGGATTCAGCGTCGCGGTAGCAGTATAGTCCGTAGCGCCCACATCGGTCGCCTCGTAGTCGCCGCCGAGGGTGTAGCCCGTGTCGCCGCGCACGCCAGTCTGTTTTGTGCCGTTATAGGTCACAGAGTTGGCAGTGGGAACGGCGATAGAAGTAGCCGGGGCTGTGATATTGTACTTCGCGTTTGTGTTGCTCGTCACATCAAGGCCGCTGGTGCTCGTAACGAGGTTTCCCGCAGGGATCCTAATGACAAGCGCCGCGGAGCTGGTTTCCGTAGGAATGCCGCTGATCTCGACGGTCGCCGTGGTCTCATTTGCACTTACATCAGCTTTGATCTTAGCTTCAAGACCGGCAGGCAGGTTGGTAAACCAGCTCTTAACATTGGTAGTCGCCGGGATGGCATTGAACTTGTCGTTCGTCAGCATGATCTTCACTTCTTTGTTGGTGATTAGACTGTCTTTTTCGCCGGTGATGGTCACATCGTCCACGGTCGCCGCAGGCGCAGTGGACTCATGCACAAACTGGAGGACGGTTTTGCCGCTGCCATCGTATACGCCGTCATAGCTGCTGCCGTTCCTCCTGCCCTTTTCGCATTTCGCGCTGCCGACGAGAGTCACCTTGCCAGTGATCATGGCGTTGTTTGTTTGCTCGCCCGACGCGGTGAGCGTCACCGAGCCTTCGGTAGAAAGGTCAATCGTAATCGTCGCGCTGCTGTTATCTGTCCTAATAACTTCGTAATAGCTACTTGTTCTCGTCAGCTCGACCATTGAATCCTTGATCGACACATTTCCTTTGAGGTCTGCCGCAGGACCATTTGCACTTACCTTGACGGTGCTGTTCTCAATGGTCAGATCGCCGCCAGTATATGTACAGATACCTCTGTTGTCTGAAATATCGGACGAGATGTTCACATCAGGGCTGCTCTTGATGACAACATTTCCGCTTTTATTGAAGATGCCGTAATAATAACTGCCGGGAATCTTCACCGTTGCACCATTCAGCGTGATGACGCCGCCCTGCGAGCTAATACCTCTATTGTAGGAACCGTTGCTCAGGTTCACGGTCAGCTTCCCGCTGATGGTGATGTTGCCGTTGTCTGCAATTGCAGATGTATCCGCAGCATTGAAAACACCGTAGACGGTAGATGTTCCGCCTGTTGCGGTAACGGTCATATCGTTGCCGGGCAGAGAGATCGCACCGCTCTTCGTATAAATGCCGTATAACGAGCCGTTCTTCGATGAATCCACTTTCCCGACCTGCACATCCAGCGGCGCGGAGATTGTGACGCCCTTATCTGCATAAATGCCATAGACATCACCATTACCATTCGCAGTCACAGTCAGCTTGCCGGAGCCGGAGATGTTCAGCTTGCCGTTGGCCTGTATGCCGTACAAATCATTGGTAGCTGACACGCTTGTGGAAAAGCTGCTGTCACTCACAACCTCAATGTTCAGGTCGCCGTCCGCAAAAATCACGCTATTTGGCGCAATGATTTGGTTGCCATTTTGGTAGCCATTGAGGTACAGCTTACCGCTGTCGTAGCGGGCGACATAGGTATCGCCGCTGGTATAGGCGATTGCGCTGGTAGCAGCATTTGTGGCAAGGCATTGCCCGTCGCTGAGGCTGGTAATAGTGCCGCTTCCGTTGTACACCCTGACGCTTTCCGGATAGGTTGCCGCCAGCGCCGTGGTAGGCAGCAGCGAGAACAGCATCACAATACTGAGCAGGATGCTTAATCTTCTTTTTTTCATATTGGTTTCCTCCTTTTCGAAAGAAATTTTGGTTCTATTCCGCGTTTTGTGTTTCCCGGCACGCGGAGATGCCGTTTCACGCGGCATGGATATCTTGCCCTTGTCATGCGGACGCAAAAAGGCGCGTCCCGCCCGAAGAAACTTCGGTCAGACCGCGCCTGTGAATCGACTATGGTAATAGGGGCAGCACAAAAGAGCAGACTACAAAACAGCCCTAATCTGTCTGTCGCAAGAATTATGCCATTTCATACTCAAACCGTATCTCATGCAGCAAATCCTCCTTTCGTAAAGTTTTTTGTTTTGCCGCGTCTTGCTTGGCATATTCTTGGCTGTGATTTTACACTGTTTCAAACAAAAAAGCCCCACCCTTTTTGCCAAAAAGGGTGGGAAAATGCAAAGTTTTTTTAAGTTTTTTTGATTTTTTCCGGAGTATAATTCCTCTTTTTTTAATTTCTTCCTTTTCTCATGGGGTTTTGGTTATTCCGCTTTTTTCACCATGCATTCTTTCTTATAGAAGCTCAGCGCATACTTCTTCACTTCGGGGTAACCCTCATTCGTAAAAGGTTCAGCATAGCGCTGCGTTTCTATCTGCGCAAGTCCGCGGTCGCAGGCTGCTTCCATCTCCGCAATGCTGCCCGCTGTTTTCAGTTCCAAAATAATCACTCTGCCTTTGCGGATGTTCGCCGTCTGCATCACGATATCCGGTCTGCCGTTTCCGCTTTCGCGGTTCGACAGCACGCAGTAAGGACCGACGTTTGTCAAAAGTCCTGCCATAAATCCATGGTAGAAGCTCTCCGCGTAGTCAAAATAACTGATGGTTTGCATGAGCTGCGCACTGATAAAATCCTCCGCCGCCGCGCAGTCTCCGGTTTCGAGCGCATGCAGAAGCGGACCGCGGTCGGTTTGTTTCATCCGTTGGTCGAACCAGTAGGCAATGGAGTTTTTGTAAATCGTCTTAATTTCCGTATTCGGAATCGCCATGGTCAGATACAGAGTCTCGCCGGATTCGTCCTTCCGCTCACTGATTTTTTTGAGATAGCCGGTGAAGAACAGGAAGTTCCAAAGATTATCCTGCGACTGATGAATATCGCCGTAGGTGATATCCTCATGCACAGGTTTTTCAATCGTGCCGTCATTGATCAAGGTTTCCAGATCTGCTTTTGCCATTTCGTCCGCTTCTCCTACCATTTCGCGCACAATGCTGTTGGAAGAGGTGTTCGACCAGTACGGCAATGCAAATTTCGTCACTTTATCTTTCCGGTCATTGACATATTTGAGAATACTCCATGGGTTGTAGATCTCGGTCTCGTTAAAAAGATATCCGTCGTACCAGCGTTTCACCTCCGGCAGCTCTGCCGCAAGGTCATAATAGGCGAGCATTGCTTTCACCTCATCCTCTGTAAAGCCAAAGCTGTCTGCGTAGCGGGTATGCAGCACGCTGTCGTTCTCCAGATTGTTGAGTCCGGTAAAGACGCTTTCCTTGCTGATCCTAAGGCAGCCTGTGATAACGCCCTTCTCCAGATACGGATTCGTCTTGAGCGCCGACTCGAACAGGGAACGGATGAACCCGATCATGTTGTCGTAGAAGCCATGCAGATAGGCGTTTTCCAACGGCACATCGTACTCGTCGATGAGGATGATGGTATTATGTCCGTGATATCTGGCAAGGCATTCCGACAGAAACCCCAGCGCGTCAGTGTAGAGGCTGTCATCATCCGCGACGCGTGACACTGCCTCGAAGCGTTCTTTTTCATCCGTTGTCAGGGTATCTCCCATCAAAACATATTTGTGCCGCTTGTACTCCGCGCTCAGGCGTTTCTTTAATTCCATGTAAGCGAGCGCATACGTATCCTGCTTCGCTGACTTTAAGGTTAGAAAAATCACAGGATACTGCTGCTGATGGGAGAGAATCTCTTCGCCGCATTGCGTGATCGCCAGTCCGTCAAAGAGGCCGCCGTTGTCGATCTTCTCGCCCTTTTCGGTGCGCTCGTCCTCGAAGAAGCGGCGGATCATAAACTGATTGAGCGTCTTGCCGAAGCGCCGCGGGCGGGTAAACAAAGTAACCATCGCATTACTTTTGATTAAATTCTGTATCATCAAAGTTTTATCGACAAAATATCCGTCTTTTTCAATAATCGTTTTAAAATCCTCCACGCCGATGGAGATTTTTTTTAATTTTTCCTGCTTATTCATAGGCCGCAGCTCCTTTCTCAGTCCTCGTATCCACACTTTCCCCCGCGCCGCCGGAAACCAGCCATGCTGATTTCGCGCCGCGCTTTTATCTTTATCTATAGTATACTGGAATCCTCCCAAAGAAACAAGCAAAAAAGCGAAAGCCTGCCGATCATCCGGTCGTCTTTCGCTTTTTATTTTATCATGCAGGAAATATCGCCTCACGATATTTCCGGAATCACGACAAAAGCATCTTACGAAGCGGCGCGCATGGGTGCGCGCCATGGGTGCATAGAAATCTCAAATTTCGTTATGCACACTTTTGTCCCATTCCTGTATGTGCAGAAGCGCGGAGCCTCGCGGCTACAGCAGCTCTTTTCTGGAAAGGTTGATGCGGTTCTGACTGTCGATTTCCACAACCTTGACTTTGACCACGTCGCCGACGTTCATGACGTCTTCGACCTTTTCCACTCTTTCTTTTGCCATCTTGGAGATGTGCAGCAGACCTTCCTTGCCCGGCAGGATCTCGATAAACGCGCCGACAGATCCCTTCGCGGTACTGAGGATTCTCGTCACACGACCCTCATAAACCTCGCCGACCTCGACATCCTTCGTAAGAATTTCGATTTCGCGTTTGCAGGCCTCCGCCTTTTCGCCATCGGTGCCGTAGATGGAAACCAGACCGTCATCGTTGATGTCGATCTTCACATCGTACTTCTCAACCAGCCCGTTGATGGTTTCGCCGCCCTTGCCGATGACCACGCGGATCTTGTCCGGATTGATCATCATCGACATCGCGCGCGGCGCCCACTTGGACAACTCCGGACGCGGTGCAGTGAGCTCCTCGAGCATCTTGCCCATGATGAACATTCTGCCCTCTTTCGCCTGTCTGAGCGCCTTTTCGAGAATATCTCTGGATAAGCCGTGTACCTTGATATCCATCTGGATCGCGGTCACGCCGACCTCTGTACCGGTTACCTTAAAGTCCATATCGCCGAGGAAGTCTTCCATACCCTGAATATCGCTGAGAATCGCAAATTCAGAGGAGCCGTCCTCCTTGACCCTTTCGATCAGACCCATCGCGATACCCGCAACCGGTCTTTTGATCGGCACGCCGGCATCCATCAGCGCCAAGCAGGAGCCGCAGGTGGAGCCCATGGAAGTCGAACCGTTGGAGGATAAAACTTCCGATACCACGCGGATCGCATACGGGAATTCTTCGACCGGCGGCAGAACCGGAATCAAAGCTCTTTCCGCGAGCGCACCGTGACCGATCTCACGACGTCCCGGACTTCTGGAGGTCTTTGCCTCGCCGACCGAGTAACCCGGGAAGTTGTAGTGATGCATATAGCGCTTGGAGGTCTGCTCGGTGATGCCGTCGATCGTCTGCGCCTCGCTGGCAGGCGCTAGCGTACAAACGGACATGACCTGTGTCTGTCCTCTCTTGAACAAGCCGCTGCCATGCGTTCTCGGCAGCAGGCTGCTCTCGCAGAAAATCGGTCTGATCTCGTCGAGCTTTCTGTTGTCCGGGCGAATGCCCTCGTCGAGGATCATCGCTCTGACGGTTTCCTTGGTGATATTGTAAAGAACGGAATCGATGTCCTTCGCACCCTCCGGATAGATTTCCGCAAAGTGTTCCTTGGTCTCCACTTCGACTTCATCCATATTTTCGAGTCTTTCCAGCTTATCCGGCGTCTGAATCGCTTCCCGCATCTTCGGCGCCGCGTAAGCGCGCACTGCCTCGTCGATCTCCGGCAGCGGCTTATACAGTACGACATCCTGTTTCGGTCTGCCGACCTCTTTGACGACTTCCTCGATGAACGCAACGAGCTCTTTGATCTCCTCGTGCGCGAAAAGAATCGCGTCGAGCATTTCCATTTCCGGTACTTCGTTTGCGCCTGCCTCTACCATCATGATCGCATCCTTGGTGCCGGATACGGTCATATGGATATCGGATTTTTCCCTCTGCTCGAGGCTCGGGTTGATGATCAGTCTGCCGTCCACTCTGCCGACGGAAACGGAACCGGTCGGACCGTCCCATGGAATGTCCGAAATCGCCAGCGCGACAGAGGAACCGATCATACCGCAGATTTCCGGAGAACAATCCAAGTCTACGGACATGACAGTTGCAACGACGACCACATCATTGTAATAGCCCTTCGGGAATAACGGTCTGATCGGTCTGTCGATCAGTCTGGAGGTCAGGATCGCGTGCTCGCTCGGTCTGCCCTCTCTCTTAATAAATCCGCCCGGAATCTTTCCTGCGGCATACATTCTTTCTTCATAGTCCACGCTCAGCGGGAAAAAGTCGATGTCCGGCTTCGGTTCCTTGGACGCGCAGACAGTCACGTTGACGACCGTATCGCCGTATTTAACCATGACCTGTCCGTTTGCCTGTTCGCAGACCTTGCCGATTTCCAGCTGCAGGAGTCTGCCTCCCAATGCAGTTCTGAATACTCTGTAATCTTCAAATCTTGGCATAATTAACAACTACCTCCTGTTAATTTTCTCTTCTTGTTCTTTTCCTTTAACTTGTATTGATTGCCGCATCCACACCTCACCCTGGAAAATCCGCAAGTGCGCAGCCCTTTCGTGACAGCAGGGAATGCGAAAAAATAAGCGGGGTCTCTTTTGTGCCCCGCTTAAATCCATAGTAAATTGAAAACCTACTTTCTTAATCCTAAACGAGCGATCAGAGTTCTATATCTCTCCAGATCATTTTCCTTCAGGTATGCAAGAAGGTTTCTTCTCTGACCTACCATCTTTAACAGACCTCTTCTGGAGTGGTGGTCCTTCTTATGTTCTTTGAGGTGTTCATTCAGATCGTTGATTCTGTAAGTCAGGATCGCGATCTGTACTTCCGGAGAACCGGTGTCGCCCTCTTTTAACTGATAATCTTTGATGATCTGCTGTTTGATTTCCTTTGTAATCATGTTCTTTCTCCTTTTTCGATATTCGCCTGCTGCCGGGCCTGGCGTCAGAGTCCTCGCGCAAGCGCAGCACAGGTAATTTTTCTAACAACTTATACTACCACAATGCAGCCGCTTCGTCAATCGTTTTTCGCGAAATTGCACAAATCTCAAAAATCCTGTAACGCTCATAACCCCCGCGTGTTTCGCGTGTTTCGTGGTTTTGCAGAATCCGTACTGCGGCATCCGTTTTGCGAAAGGCATCTACGGGATCTGATGAAACGCTTTTGCCTCGCGGCAGTCCTTCGCGATCTGTGCGGAGAGCGCTTCAATCCCGCCGAACTTCACCTCATCGCGGGTCTTTTTGATAAATTCGACCTTGATCATCTTGCCGTAGAGCTCCTTGTCAAAGTTGAAAATATGGGTTTCCATGTTTTTTTTGAAGGTGCCGATGGTAGGCTTGATCCCGACATTGGTGACGCTTGGATAGCGTACACCGTTGTAGATGCAATAGGTGATGTAGACCCCGTTGGGCGGCGTCACCATGCTTTCGTCAATCATGATATTGGAGGTCGGAAACCCGATGCGCTTGCCCAGACGGTTGCCGACCACGACTTCTCCGCCGATGTCGTAATTACGTCCGAGGAATTTGCTGCATTCGTCCATTTCTCCCGCCATGATCAGCCCGCGGATCAGCGTCGAGCTGACCACATCGCCGTCCACCGTCACTGCAGGCATCGCGTTGACATGAAAGCCATACCGCGATCCCAGGATCCGCAGCTCCTGCACGTCGCCCTTGCCGCGGTAGCCGAAATGATAATTGAAGCCGCAGAACAGCTCCTTCGCGTGGATCGCATCCACTAGGAGATTTTTGACAAAGGTCTCCGGCTCCATCGTCATAATGGCTTCCGTAAACGGAATGTCCACCAGATAGTCCACACCCATCTGTTCGATCAGGGCAGCCTTTTCTTCCCTGTAGATAATATTCTTGACAGGTTTTGCACCCGGGATCAGATTCTTCGGATGGCTGGAAAAGGTAAAGACACAGCTCTTGAGGCCGCGCACCTTCGCTTTTTCGACTGCTGCTGTGATGATCGCCCGATGTCCCACATGTACGCCGTCAAAGTTGCCGAGTGCGACTGCGGTTTCGGGCATGTCTTGGATTTTATCTAAACTGTCAAATACGATCATAATTCCTCACTTCTCAAAAAAACTTTGTCCGCCACCAGCTTTTTATACTGGTGATGGTAAAATGCCACACCCAAAAAGCGGCGACCGCCCGGCATCTCCGGATTTTTTTCATACATTTTATATGCGCCGCGGTATTCCGGTCGAATTTCAAATTCCGGTTCTCGATAGCGGTAGCGTGGATTCTCTGTAATTTCGCATTCCCGCAGGGCGATATGCCAGCCGTCGGTAAACTTCCGCGCAAGCTGCGGCTCCAAAAGCGCCGTACCGAAATGCGTGAGCGGCATATCCATCGGCTGTACCAGCTTTGCGATCTCCGCAAGCCCGACCTCCGATGCGGGAGCCAGCGTATAACGCCCATTCTCCTTATAGGTCCGGTGGCTGTAGGCATCGATCAGCGCGTCCAGACTGACTGCGTCCTCAAGGCGAAACGCTCCGCTGGCCACGCGGCACAGGCTCTCCATCGCCGCGCCGCAGCCCAGGGTCTGTCCGACATCCTGACAGATCGTCCGGATATAGGTCCCCTTGGAGCATTCGACCACAAAGGTTACTTTTTTGATATTGCTGTCATGTGCGAAGTCCATCAGTTCGATATCCAGATTGCGGATATAGACCCTGCGCGGCTGCACACGCTCTGCGATCAGATCAGTCTCCCCGGCTCTGGCATAGTCGTAGAGCCTGCGTCCGTCGATGCGCACCGCGCTGTACATCGGCGGCAGCTGCAGGATCTCCCCTTGAAACGGTGCAAACGCCGCGCGGACAGCCGCCTCTGTAATATTGGCAGTGTCACGCAGCTCCAGTACCTCGCCCCAGATGTCCTGCGTGTCGGTGATGACTCCCAAAGACATCGTGCAGCGATAGGTCTTAAAGTCCATGTCCATGTATTCTGCCACACGGGTCGCCTTACCGAGGCAGATCGGCAGTACGCCGGTCGCCATCGGATCGAGCGTTCCGGTATGACCGATTTTTTTCATGCCGAGCAGGCGTCTGAGATCGCCGATCACATCGTGCGAGGTCATGCCCGCCGGCTTATTGATATTGATGATTCCGTCTTTCATGTTCTGTGTTTTGTTTCATTTGAGACAGGCGGCAGTTTTTGGATGCTCGCAAGCAGTGCCGCCTCCAGCTGCTGCACAGCTTCGGTGATCGGCATCCGCAGCGTTGCTCCGGCAGCCTTGATATGGCCACCGCCACCGAATTTTTCCGCGATCTCCGCGACGTCACCCAGCCGCTTGGCGCGCAGGCTGACCCGCACGCTTCCGTCCTGTTGCTCCTTGAGGAAGGCTGCATATTCCACACCGCTGATGCTGCGCATCTGATCGACCACATCTTCGGTCTCCTCTGCCAGCGCGCCGGTCTCTGTGAGCATAGCCTGCGTCATATAGCAAAGCGCCCCTCTGCCCTCCGCGATGAGCCGCATGGTCTCCAGCACCTTGATCTCGATTCGCTTGCGCTGCGGGCGCACGTTTTCATACAGCTCCACACTGACGTAGTTGCTGTCGATGCCCCAGTCACAGAGCGCGGCGGCAATCGCAAAGGTCTGTTTCGTCGTATTGGAATACTGGAAATTTCCCGTATCCGTTGTCATCGCCGCAAAAAGTGCCTCGCCGATCTCGGCATCCGGCTGCGTGCCCATCACCTGCAGGAGCTGATAAATCAGCTCTCCGGTAGCCGCTGCCTCCGGATCCACGTAATTGTAATCGCAGACGCTGCTCGTCGTATGATGGTGATCGATGCAGACCGTTGTTTTGCCTTGGCGGAACGCTTGCTTCCTGCCCGGAAAGCGGCTCTCGTCGCCGCAGTCCACGCAGACAGAGACATCGACCTCCGCCAAAATATCCGCATCCGTCGTGCAGTAGCCCCGATCCAAAAAGCGCAGATTCAGCGGAATCTCCTCTTCAATGAGGATATAAGCCTCTTTGCCCGCTCTGCGCAGCGCCTTGCAGAGCGCTGCACAGGAACCGAGGGCATCGCCGTCCATATGGATATGCGGGTACAGCAGCAGCTTCTTCGCCGCGAGCAGTACCGCACTGATCTCCTGAAACGTATTATTCTTCATCCTGTTCTTCTTCGTCCTTCTGATAGCTGTCAAAATCGATCCCATCTAGAATCTCGTCGATGTGCCTGCCGTAATCCATGGAGTGATCCATCTTAAAGATTAGCTCCGGAATATGGCGGACTTTGACCTGTTTTGCAATTTCCTTTTTGATGACGCCCTTGGCGCTCGCAAGCCCGGCGAGCACCTCGTCCTCCGCCTGCTTTTTTGCCTCCTCATCCTTGCTCGCCGCAAGCAGAGACAGATAGCAGGTCGCATAGCTGCCGTCACGCGTCACGCTGACGCCGGAGACACTGAGCATCTTGCCTGCCAGGCGCGGATCCTTGATGCCGTTGATCAGCATTTCGCTGACGATCCGGCGGATCTCCTCACCCAGCCTGCCTTGTCTATAACCTTTTCCCATGTGTTATTTCCTTTCCACTTCAACCATGTGGAAACATTCGATGACATCGCCTTCTTTGATATCGTTGTAGTTTTCAATACCGATACCGCATTCGTAGCCCTGTGCAACTTCCTTGGCATCGTCCTTGAAACGCTTGAGCGAAGAGATCTTGCCTTCGTGAATGACGATACCGTCACGCACCAGACGGATCTCCGCGTTGCGGAGCACTTTACCCTCCTGCACATACGCACCGGCGATGATGCCGACATTCGGAACCTTGAAGGTGTTTCTGACTTCTGCTTTGCCGAGCACCTCTTCCTTGAATTCCGGATCCAGCATACCCTTCATCGCATCTTCGACATCGTTGAGAATATCATAGATGACACGATATAATCTGATCTGAATGTTTTCCCTGTCCGCAAAGGTCTGCACTGCCGTTGTCGGTCTGACATTGAAGCCGATGATGATGGAACCGGTCGTGCCTGCCAGCGTAACATCGGATTCGGTAACGGTACCGACCCCGGTGTGAATGATCTTGACGCGGACATTTTCGTTATTGAGCTTCTCGAGAGAGGAAACAATCGCGCCGATGGAGCCCTGTACATCGCCCTTGATGATGAGGTTGAGGTCTTTGACTTCGCCCTCCTGAATCTGGCTGAAAAGCTGTTCGAGCGTGGTGCTCGCGTTTCTTGCGAGAATTTCGTCTCTGAGTTTCTGTTTTCTGTTTTCGGCGATCTCCTTGGCTATCTTATCCTGCTTGACTGCGTTGAATTCGTCGCCCGCCTCCGGTACTTCGGAAAGTCCGAGGATCTCGACCGCTGTAGCCGGGCCTGCCTTTTTGATTTCCTTACCCTTGAAGTCGGTCATCAGACGGATTCTGCCGGAGCAGGTACCCGCAACGACGGACATACCGCTCTTGAGCGTACCGTTGGTGACCAGCAGGGTCGCAACCGGACCTTTGTTCTTATCCAGTCTCGCCTCGATGACGGAACCCATCGCCAGACGGTTCGGATTCGCACGCAGCTCCAGCACCTCTGCCTGCAGGAGGATCATTTCCAGCAGGTTGACAATGCCCTCTCCGGTCTTTGCGGATACCGGCACGCAGATGACATCGCCGCCCCAGTCCTCCACCAGAAGACCATGCTCGCTCAGCTCCTGTTTCACGCGATCCGGATTCGCGCTCGGTTTATCCATCTTATTGACAGCAACGATGATCGGCACGCCTGCTGCCTTGGCATGGCTGATAGACTCAATGGTCTGCGGCATCACGCCGTCATCCGCCGCAACAACCAGCACCGCGATATCTGTGATGTGTGCGCCGCGGGCACGCATCGCTGTGAAGGCTTCGTGACCCGGCGTATCGAGGAATACGATCTTCTGTCCGTTGATCATGACCTCGGACGCACCGATGTGCTGTGTGATGCCGCCGGATTCGGAGGCTGTGACATTGGTCTTTCTGATCGCGTCGAGCAGAGAAGTCTTACCGTGGTCAACGTGACCCATCACTGTGATGATCGGGGCTCTCGGCTTGAGATCCTCCTCTTTATCCTCAAAGAGTTCCAGACCTTCCTCTTCCTCTTCTTCCTCGACCTTTGCCACGACGACGCTGATGCCCAGATCGTCAGCCAGAATCATAATGGTGTCTTCATCGATACTCTGATTGATATTCGCCATGATGCCCATCTTCATGAGCGCCATGATGACCTGTGAGGTTGAAACGCCGACCTGCTCGCAGAAGCCTGCGACTGTGATCGGTGCAGTGACTGCAACGGTTCCGGTCGGAAGATCCTCCAGAATATCCTCTTCTTCCTCTACCACCGGCTTCGGTCTGTTGTGCTTCTTCGGCTTCGCCTGCTTTTCAAGAGAGCGCTGCTGCATTCTCTCTTTGTTCTTCTTGCCCTGTCCGCCGCCGCCGTTATCCAGCTTCGCGAATTTGTTTCTTTCCTTATCCGGGTGTACGCGCTTTTCGACATTCTTCTGCGTCGGCTTGGTCTCCATCTTGGAAAGTGCCGGACGATCGTCGCGGCTGCCGCCTTGACGCGGACCTCTGCTTTGTCCTCCCTGACCTTGCCCGTTTCTTGCGCCCTGCGGTCTGCCGTCACGGTCACCGCGCGGACCTCTGTTGTCACGACTGCCGCCCTGACCGTCTCTTGCGCGGTAGTCTCTCTGCCCGTCGCGACCCGGTCTTGCGTCACGATCGCCGCGCGGACCTCTGTTGTCACGACCGCCGCTCTGACCGTCTCTTGCGCGATACTCTCTTTGTCCGCTGCGCTGGCCGTCGCGACCCGGTCTTGCATCGCGGTCTCCCTGACGCTGCGGTCTTGCCTCGCGGTTTTCACGCGGCGCAGATGATGTCTCAGCCTTCTGTGCCGGTTTTACAGCTGCCGGCTGCGCCGGAGCCTCCGCTTTCGGTGCAGGTGCAGGCGCGGCAGTCTCTGCCTTCGATGCAGGCTGCACTGTCGGTGCTGCCGTTTCCGGCCGCGCATCCGTCGTCTTGCCAGCGGCTGCCTTCGGCATCTCTGCAGCCTGTGCTGCTTCTGCTTCGGCACTTGTCTTGCCTCTTTCCGCAACCTCCTTCGGGACGACCGGTTTGCCCATCGGCTT
>ERZ773242.2528-NODE-2528-length-14910-cov-4.515315_pt1 | contig 14910 bp, 19 predicted proteins | sample MGYA00511077_ERZ773242 | MGnify/ENA primary metagenome ERZ773242 (study PRJEB29015, sample SAMEA2737754) | human gut metagenome | biome: human gut; feature: human-associated habitat; material: faeces | place: China | collected 2012 ... | reverse complement strand
CCGCCGATACGGGAAAGGAGTTGTTTTTTTGCATACCAAAGCGCCTCACGAGCAGTTTTACCGCTACGTCATCCCCGCCATGGCATCCCAGCTTCTGACGGGATTTTTTATCATCGTCGACGGTTTTTTCATCGGCCAAAGCATCGGGGACGTAGGCCTTGCCTCCATCAACATCCTGTGGCCCATCGCGGCTGTCATCCTTGCCACGGGGCTGGGCATCGGCTCCGGCGGCAGCGTGGTGATGACCCACGCCATGGGCGCGGGCGACACGGAAAAGGCCCTGGCCGCGCGGGGCAACACGCTTTTGTGCCTGGGTGCGGCCACCGTGCTGCTGACGGCGGCGCTGGGCCTTTCATACCCGTGGCTGCTCCGCCTGCTTGGCGCAACAGGCGAGCTGTACCAGCCCGCGGCGGATTACACCGTTGTCGTCGTGCTGGCGGGCGGCCTGCAGATATTCAACAGCGGATTGAACCCTCTGCTGCGCGGAAGCGGGCGTACCGTCGCCGCAATGGCCATCATGATTTTCAGCCTGCTGTGCAACATCCTGCTGGACTGGCTGTTCATCGCCGTATTCGCCTGGGGCATGCGCGGCGCGGCGCTGGCCACCGTAACGGCGCAGGGCCTTTCGGCGCTGGCCGCACTGCTGTGCCTGCTTATGAACAAAAACGCTCCCGTCCACGCGCGCCAGTTTTGCCCCGATCCGCGCCTGTGCAAAAAACTGCTTACGGTGGGCGTTTCTCCGTTTGGGCTTTCCATGTCCGCCAGTGTGCTCATCATGCTCAACAACTGGCAGTGCATCCGTTACGGCGGCGCGGGCGCTGTTGCTACCTACGCCATCCTCAGTTATGTACTGGGGGCGCTGCAGCCGCTTTTGTCCGGTATCGGCGAGGGCATCCAGCCGCTGGTGAGCTTCTGCCACGGTGCGGGCGACCTTGCGGCCCAGCATCATTTACAGCGCCGCGCGCTGCGTTTACTGCTGGCGGTGGCCGCGGTGCTGTGCGCAGGCACATTCCTTGCTCGGGAACAGCTGCCGCTGCTGTTTGGCGCTTCGTCCGAGACCGCCCGGGAAAGCGTTCCCGCCCTGTTGTTTGCCGTCGCCTCGCTGCCTCTTTGGGGCGTGGTGCGCCTGTACGCCTCCTGCTTTTACGCCACCGGGCAGACGCGCCGCAGCCTGTTCTTTATTTTTGGCGATCCGCTTGGCGCAAGCCCCCTGTTTCTGTTCCTTCTGCCGCCGATGCTGGGCGTGAACGGCATCTGGGCCGCGGCTCCCGCAGCACAGGCGCTGCTGTTCCTCTGCCTGCTGGGCATGTTCCGCCAGGATGGCCGCCGCAGCGTGCAGCGCACCTGAAAACGCCGTTTTCCCACGGGCCTCCGGCCTGTGCAACCACCGGTTGACACATTGCCCGGCGCCGGTTGGTGGCGCGCAACCGCCCGGCGGGGTATGCTGGAAGCACCCCGGAGCGCACCAGGCCCCGGCAACAAAACAGTGAGGTGCAGTGATATGATTTTTGCGGATAAGGTCGTCCAGCTTCGAAAAAAAAGCGGCTGGTCGCAGGAGGAGCTTGCGGAAAAACTGAATGTAACACGGCAGTCCGTCTCCAAATGGGAGGGCGCACAATCCATTCCCGACCTTGAAAAGATCTTGCAGCTGGCGCAGATCTTCGGCGTCACACCGGCGCTGATGGAGCACCGGCTCAAAGGCCGCTGAACCGCCCATCCGCGTCAAAAAGGGAGCCCACGGCTCCCCTTTTTTTGATGCCCGCCCCCGGTCACACCACTTGGAACAGGTAAAATTTCAAATAGTTGGTCTCCGGCACGTTCCACAGGATGGGGTGGTCCGGGGCCTGCTGCTTCACCTCGATCTGCCGCAGCTGGCGGTGGGCGTCCTTCGCCGCTGCTTTCAGCATCTTGATGAACAGCTCCTCGGTGGCAAAGTGGGAGCAGCTGGCCGTGGCCAGGTAGCCGCCCCGGGGCAGCAGCTTCATGGCCCGGTAGTTGATCTCCTTGTAGCCGCGCATGGCGTTCTCCACCGTGCGCCGGGCCTTGGTAAAGGCGGGCGGGTCCAGGATGATAAAGTCGTAGGGGTGGCCCTCTTTTTCCAGCCGGGGCAGCAGCGCGAAGGTGTCCTCGCACAAAAAGTCCATGTTGTCAAGGCCGTTGCGCTGGGCGTTGCGCTGGGCCATGGCGATGGCGTCGGCGCTGATGTCGGCGGCAGTGACCCGGGCGGCCCCGCCCTTGGCAGCGTTCAGCGCAAAGCTGCCGGTATGGGTGAAGCAGTCCAGCACCGTGTGGCCTGCTGCCAGCCGTGCCACAGCCCGGCGGTTGTACTTCTGGTCCAGGAAAAAGCCGGTTTTCTGGCCGTTCTCAAAGTCCACATGGTAGAACACGCCGTTCTCGCAGATCTCGGTCTGGGTGCTGGCGGGGTGGGTCTCGCCGGGCAGGTCGAACCAGCCCTTGTTCTGCTCCAGGCCCTCCTTGGCGCGCAGGGCCTCGTCGTTGCGCTCGTAGATGCCGGCAATGGTCTGGCCGTCGGCCCGCAGCACCTCGGCCAGCAGGGGGAACAGCACCGGCTTGAGCTTTTCCATGCCCACGCTGAGGGTCTGGGTGACCAGGATATCGTGGAAGCGGTCCACGGTCAGGCCGGGGAACTGGTCGGCCTCGCCAAAGATCACCCGGCAGGCGGTCAGGTCGGCGGGCTCCAGCACGGTTTTGCGGTAGGCCCAGGCGTACTCCACCCGGCGGCGCCAGAAAGCGGCGTCAAAGGTGTCGTTGGCGTTGCGGCTGATGAGCCGCACCCGGATCTTGCTGTGCAGCGACACGAAGCCGGTGCCCAGGTACGCCCCCTTGGGGCTGACCACATCGGCCAGGGCGCCGTTTTCGGGTTCGGTGTCCGGGGCGTGGAGGATGTCGTTTTCGTACACCCAGGGGTGGCCGCCCACCAGCAGGCCCTCGGCGTGTTTGTTGACGGTGTATACAGGATAAGCGCGTTCTTTCATGGAGATCTCCTTGGTTGCTCTTTTCAAATTCACCCCTTTATAATACCATAGATCCATGGTATTATAAATAAGAAATTTCCAAAAAAGACCGGAAAGAGGGGATCTGCAATGGAGATCGAACGCAAATGGATGGTGACCGGCTGGCCGGAGGGCCTGCCCATGGAGGAAGAATTTGCCATGCGGCAGGGCTACATCAGTGTGCGGCCCACGGTGCGCATCCGGGAGGAAGCCCTTGCGGGCGGCAAGACCGACTATGTGCTCTGCTTCAAGAGCGAGGGCGGCCTTGCCCGGGAGGAGATCGAGCGCAGCATCGACAAAGAACTGTTTGAGGAGCTGGAGCACAAGATCATCGGCAAACCCCTCATCCCCAAGACCCGCCGCACCTACCGCCTGCCGGACGGCAGCGCGCTGGAAGTGAACCATGTGGACGCAGGCCGGCCCACCGCGTTCTGGTATGCCGAGGTGGAGTACCCCACCGTGGAGGCCGCCAACGCCTGGCAGCCCGCCGCCTGGGGCCTTGCCGATTACCTGGGCGACGAGGTGACCGGCCAGCCCGGCCAGAGCATGGGGGCCTACTGGCTGCAGACCCGCGGCTGACCCCCTACAATATAAGAGAGAAAGGATCGTATCGTTACGAAAAAGGCAAGATTCAAGCTGGAGCTTCAATACAACTCCCCGGTGATCCTCACCTTTTTTCTGCTGTCGCTTCTGGTGCTGTTCCTCGACGACTGGACCGGCGGCTGGACCACCATGCACCTGTTCTGCGTCTACCGCTCGTCGCTCAAGGACCCGCTGTTCTATATCCGGCTGTTCGGCCATGTGCTGGGCCACGCCGGGTGGGAGCACTTCCTGAACAACATGCTGCTGCTGCTGGTGGTGGGCCCGCCCATGGAGGAAAAATACGGCAGCAAGGCCCTGCTGGGCGGCATCGTGTTCACGGCGCTGGTCACCGGCGTGCTGCAATGCGTGCTGTTCCCCCGCACCGGGCTGCTGGGGGCGTCGGGCATCGTGTTCATGCTCATCATGCTGTCGTCGCTGGCGGGCTTCTCCGGCGGCATCCCGGTCACCATGCTGCTGGTGGCGGCGCTGTACTTCGGCCAGCAGGTGTACGACATCATCCTTGTGCACGACAACGTGGCCAACTTCATGCACATCGTGGGCGGGCTGTGCGGCACGGCCTTCGGCTACTATTTCGCGCTGCCCCGCCGCAAACGCCGCCGCTGACTTTGTGCACCGCACAGCAGCACTGAACACAGGTTTGGTGCAAAACGGAACTGCGATCTGCCTGGGAGCTTCCTGCAAGCTTCCGGGCTTAGCGAAGCCGCAGCCTCCAGCGCCGCAGCACAGGAAAGCACGATTGCATCAACCAGGCAGGAGAGGGCAGGACCTTTCCTGCCTTTTTTGTGCGCCCGATTGCACCCGGGGCACGAACGTGCTATACTGGAAGAAAAAACGACAGGGAGGGACAACGCATGAAATTGACATCCGCAGGCGCAAATAAAATGATCAAAGCATGGAACGAAGACCTGGAGGGGCTGCTGAAAAAAGAAGAAGCGGAAAGCAGAACGACCTATGGAATCAATGAGGAACCGCTGCCCGCAAACTACGACTTTGCTCGGATGCAGCAGCAGATGGATGCGCTGAACCAGAAGATCGCTGTGCTGCGTCATGCAGTGAACGTGTTTAATACCACCACTATGTTGGAGGGATTTGGGTTTACCATCGACGAGGCACTGGTGCGCATGGCAATGCTGACAAAAAAGAAGCAGCGTCTGGCACAGATGAAGCAGGTGCCGTTGCTGGTGCGCACATCCCCCGGCTATGGCAGCAACACTCCGGAAATGACCTGCCGCAACTACGATGCAGAACAGGTGGAACAGGAATACCGCCGTGTCAGTGATCAGCTGACGGCTTTGCAGCTGACGCTGGACCGCGCCAATCTGCTTTTGGAATTTGAAGTGGAGCTGGAGGGGTGACCGTGATATTCCGGGGTGAATGCGTTTTTATTTGAATCTGGGAGAGCCATAAGGTTCTGGTACAAGGTTACAAATTTGGGTTGTTTTGTTATTTGATCAAGGTTATGGATGAGGTTAAGGCTTTGATAAAATGCAGCAATGCAATCGCGCATGCATCTAAAAGCCTCCGTATCGGCTTTTGTCGGTACGGGCGGGGAGGCACGGTTTCAGCCGCATCTAAGAGCAACAGGGCAGGCAGGGGCAAAACCTTTACCTGCCCTTTTTGTGCGCCCGATTGCACCCGGGGCACGAACGTGCTATACTGGAACAAAAACAACCAAGGTTGTACAAAAGCGAGGAAACGACCATGAAGCGGGCATATATCAATGGCATTCTGCTGGACGGCACCCAGCATATGGAGCCGCAGGCACACAAGGTGCTGCTGTGCGAGGACGGCGTCATCACCGCCGTTGCGGACGAGGGCACCGACCTGGACGGCTATGAGGTCATCGACCTCCACGGCGGCTATGCGATGCCGGGCCTCATCAACCTGCATGTGCATCTGGCCGGCAACGGCAAGCCCAGCGCAAAGCCGCGGGATAATGCGGCGCTGGTGCGTAAAATTCTGAGCAACGGCCTGACCCGCGCGGTGGCCTACCGCATGGTGTGCAGCTATGCAAAGCTGGAGCTGCTGGGCGGCGTGACCACCATCCGCACCGTGGGCGGCATCGCGGATTTTGACACCCGCTGCCGGGACGATGCCCAGGCCGGGAAGATCCTGGCCCCGCGCATTCTGGCCGCCAACGAGGGCATCTCGGTGCCCGGGGGCCACATGGCTGGCTCGGTGGCCGTGGCGGCCCACAACAACGGCGAGGCCCTGACCCAGCTCACCAGGGCCAGCACCCAGCGGGTGGACCTTGTCAAACTGATGATCACCGGCGGCGTGCTGGATGCCGCCGAAAAGGGCACCCCCGGCGAGCTGAAGATGCCGCCGGAGATGGTAAAGGCCGTGTGCGATCAGGCCCACGCCATGGGCTATCCCGTGGCGGCCCACACCGAATCGCCCGAAGGGGTGAAGGTGGCGCTGGAAAACGGCGTGGATTCCATCGAACACGGCGCAAAAATGGACGAAGAAACGGTAAAACTGTACAAAGAGCACGGCGCGTTCCTGTGCACCACCATTTCCCCGGCGCTGCCGTATGCGCTGTTTGACACGGCGGTGTCCGGTGCGTCGGAAAAAGACCAGTACAACGGCAGGATCGTGTTTGACGGCATCGTGGAAAGCGCCAAAACGGCGCTGGCCAACGGCATCCCGGTGGGCCTTGGCAACGACGTGGGCTGCCCTTACATCACCCAGTACGACTTCTGGCGGGAGCTGTGCTATTTCCACAAGTATTGCGGCGTGAGCAACCAGTTTGCCCTGTACACCGCCACCCTGCGCAACGCCCGGCTGGCCGGGGTAGGGGACGTGACCGGCTCGCTGGAAGTGGGCAAGAGCGAGGACCTCATCGTCACCCGTCAGAACCCGCTGGATGACCTGCGGGCGCTGCAGCATCTGGAGCTGGTGGTCTGCTGCGGCCGCGCCGTGAAGAACCCCTCCCCCAAGCGCAGAAAAGAGGTAGACGCCCTGCTGGACCCGTATCTGGTCTGATAGCAGAGCGGGCTGCTGCATTTTGAACTGAGCCGTAAAAGCAGATAACAGACAAACGCCTCCCCGTATAGAGCAGAAGAACTACACCGGGAGGCGTTGCTATATCCAGAAAATCGGGTACATATCATTTTCAAAATCGAGCGGCTGTATGTCAGGTATTCAATTCAATGGATTTATGCTTGCGATTGACCAGATAAAATCGTTGGCATTGTGGTCAAAACCAAATGAGGCCAGCCTATAAACAAAAAAATCCAACGATTTCTAACGTGAAATCGTTGGATTTATGGTCCACCTTGCACATCAACAAGCGAACTATTCCCTTTATGCGGCTTCCGGCTACTTTTCACTGGTTGAACACCAATTTTCGGCCCGTTTGTGGCGCACCGCATAATCTGTAATTATTTTGTAATCTTTGCGCAAACAAAAAATGCCCCGCCAGCAATCCATCCGGATGCCAGCGGGGCATTTTCATTTCAGTGCAGAAGCATCGTCAGTTCATAGGCCACAAGGCCGGAAACCAGCGCCGCAATCACAGCCCACCAAAGTTTGTTCCCAAATGTTCCTGGGGCTTTTTCCAGCGCGGTCAGGCGGTCGTCCTGCTTTTTGTTTTGAGCCGTTACAATTTCAAGGCTCTTGTTTGTGTTTTCGAGTTGCTGGATGGTCAACTTGATATTGGTGTTCATGCCGTTTACTGCATCGGTCAGCTTCCCCAGCTCGTCCAGCCGGTGGGTGTTGCTCTGTGCACGGTTTTCGACCGCTGTCAGGCGATGTTCCAGTTCCTCGTCAGTCATTACGCTTGTTCTCCCCCACGTTACCGAAATGGGCCACAGTAGTGGTTTCTGCGGATTTCTTTGCCATGTAATCTTCGAGCTTCTTCTTGGTGAAGTTGAACACGATCTGCACGATCCAGTCCAGCGTCCGCTCATTGATTGCCCAGTCCAGCCAGTCCGGGGTGTACCCGCGCAGTACGGCAATGACATGGGCTTTCTTTTCTGCGCCTGCGCCACTACCGAACTTTTCCTCTGCGTTGACGATCCACTTGTACACAGTCTTTGCGACCACAAGGCCGTAACCCAGACGTACCGCCGCCAGCGCCGTGACCACAAGGCCGACCACCATGAAGATGCAGGCCAGCCATTCAGGGAATGCCATCAGAAAAACTTTCAGAATGTTCTCCATTTTGTTTTCCTCCTACTCTTAACCCACCCAACGGCTCTTTACCGCACGGGTGTCGATGTGTACCCAGCCAGCAGGACGACCAGTTTTTACCGGGTAACGTCCGATGCCGCCGGTGTTTTTCAGCAGCGTTTCGGCGTAGGTCGCGAGCGTTTCCACGTCCACGCCCTGAATCCGAATATCTGCCGCCATACCGTAGCAATGCTGACTGTACGTTGCGCCCTTGACCGCCTTGTTATGGGCGGCAGTGCGATATGCGCTGGTGATCGTAACAGCCTTTCCAAAGTGATTCCGGATGTTCTGCAACAGTTTCACCAACACATCATCAATAAAGATGGGGTCAGTCCCATCCTTGCAGCGAAACTCTTTCACGGCAAAATTTGCGGACAGTTTCTTGTTACCATCCTTTGCCAGTGAATAGGCTTTAATCGCCATTGTCGTTTTCTCCTTTCTGGCTCAATGCCATTTTGCAGCCGCTCGACCCGCACTCAGCCACCAGCACGGCAAATTCGCCGCGCTCTGCGGTCGTGTCCGCACCACTGGTTTCCAGCCGGGTCAGCAGGCTTTCGCACAGATCGGGCCAGCTTTTATGCTGCATAGTCTTCGCCCGTGATGTTCTTGTAGTCGTCGGCGGTAATTTCACCGCTTTCCACGCGCGCGGCCAGAACTTTCTTCACGCCAACGCGGCGGGATGCGGGCATCTCTGCCCAAGTCTTAGTGCCTGCAATCAGGCGGTTTGCCCAGATAATGTTCATGGTGATACCTCCTTATTCCTTGTTCAGCGCTGCGTCCAGCTCACACAGCGCGGTTTCGATGTCGGTCAAGCGCTTCTCGTTGGCCGCGTCCTGTTCGCACAGGGCATCTTCCATTTCAGCCACACGGTCGGGCAACTGTTCGTGCTCCTGCTGCTTCTTGGCTGCGGCTTCCTTCTCCTGCCGGGTGGGCAGATTGTCCTTTTTCCACTGAATCATGGTGACTGTCCTCCTTACTGGAAAGCGCCGGAGACGGCTTCGATGTAGCCGCCCTCGCCGGATTCGCCGCGCTCCACGCTGACGCGGAAGTTAAACGCCGCGCCGTTGGTGGCGGTTTTATTCTCAAAGACGATGTTCACGCCTTTTTTTACCTCGGTCGTGGCATCCTGCCAGACCGGGGAGCTGTCGAGTGCGTTGTTGGTCACTTCGGCTTTGAACTTCGCATCATCGGGGATGGAGCCGGTCACCTGAAGCACGGCAACGGTAATGTCGCCCTCAACGGCCAACGGTTCAGCCAGCGTCACGCTTGCGGCGTGGACGGCCTTGGTAAAGGTCGCGGACGTGCTGACGGTTTCCTTGCCGTCGCTCACCTCAACGGTGATGGTGTGGTTGCCGTTCAGGATTTTCTGGAATCCGGCAGCGCTGGCCGTCTGCTCAAAGGTCAGGGCCGTGCCGCTGGCAACGCCGGTGCGGGTCTTGGTGGTCTTGCCGTCCAGCTTTTCGGTGACGGTCAAGGTGTCGCCGTCGGCATCCCTGACGGTGTACTTCCACGCAAAGGCCGCGTTCTTCTGCCCCAGAGCTGCGCCGTCCGTGCTGACGGTAGGTGCAGTGTTGACACTGACCGTGCCATCGTCAGAGACCACGAGTGTAGAGGGAAGAATGAAAGCGGGGCGAACACCATAGGAGTTGCTGTACCAGTAGTAGCCGTTGGAGCCGTCGGTGTAGACGCTCCAGACGACGTTGTTATTGCTGGTGTACGGAGAGCGCAGCCACCAAATGGCAGCGGAGCTGCCATTGTATGCAATACGCTTGCTGTTACCGCCGGAGCTGTTGCCAAAGTATGCCAGCCTCACACCGTCCTTCGGGAAATAGCCATTGTCGCTGGTCGTCCAGCCAACCTCATAACCAGACAGCAGGAACACTTTGGTGCTCAGGCCATTTGCGCCAGTGGCAAGGCTGCCGCCGGAACCAGTGCCGTTCTGGTACGGAATCTTGACCTGCTTGATAGCGTTGCGAATGTCCGCGTCAATCAGGTTGAAGAACGTACCGTTCAGGTAGCTGTGGATGCTGGAATCCTTGTAGGAGTTATTGTTGCCGAACGTGGACGTTGTGTAGATGTCCTTCATCAACAGCCACGTTCCGGCGCAACTCGAATCATAGGTGCCGGTGTTCGGGTTGCCCTGCTGCACAACAATAAAATCTTTGGACGCGCCGTTGACCTTGATCTTGACGATGCTGCCAACGGCCTTTGTGCTCAGTTTTACGTTTGCCATTGTTACCTCCTTATAAAATCAGGCCCACGGCAAAATGCCTGCGGGCCGTGTGTTCTGCGATACAGAGAGGGACAGGGCTTTGTGCTGCTTCTTGTAGATGCAGCGGCATTGCCTCGCCCGCCGTCTGTCACGCGCGAGTTTGTTCGAGTTGATTTTTCGATGGATAGGGATTTTACAGTCAAGCAATTTTTCGAGCCGGTCAGCGTACTTGCGGCGTAAAGAGTAAGTATCACCATGGGCGGCATGGGCATCCCACGCATCAAAGCTCCGCAGGATTTCCTGCTTGGTCACTTCGCCTGCGGGGTATGCCGTCTCCCAATATCTGATCTTGTTCTTCATCCGCTTGGAGCTATCCCGGCGCAGCTTTTGGATGACCGCGCCGGTGTCGGTCAGGTAGCTATGGAATCCAAGAAAATCAATACCGTTCCGCAGCGGGAAAATGGCGGTTTTCTGGTTCAGCTCAAGGCCGTAACTGTCCATGAGCGCCCGAACATCCCGGAGAATGCACTGCAATTTCTTCTTGTCCGAACAGATGATGTAGAAATCATCCATGTATCGGCCATAGTATTTGATGCGGTACTTTTCTTTGATGATGTGGTCGAACTCGTCCAAAAACATGAGGGCGAAAAGCTGGCTCGTCTGGTAGCCCAGCGGCAAGCCGTCCTCCATCACGTCGATGTAGATGCAAAGCAGCTCATAGACACGCGGGTCAACGCCGCGCTTGTCCAGCACGGCTTTGAGCTTGCGTTTTAGCTTCCGGTGGTCGATGCTGGCGAAGAAATGCCGCACGTCGCCTTTCAGCACCCAGCCGTCCGCGCCGTGGCCCTCACGGCGGTAATAGTCCACCATGTGGGTTTTCAGGCGCATCAGGCCGTCGTCTGTGCCTTTTCCGGTCTGGCTGGCGTGGCTGTCCCGGATAAAGCTCTTTGTCAGGGCATCATACAGGATGTTATCGACCAGAGCGTGCAGCACCACCTTGTCCACAAATGCGGGGGCGTGTACCATGCGGCGCTTCGGCTCGTAGACGGCAAAGACCTCAAACTTACTTGGCACATAGCGTATCTGCTGCCGAATGCTCCCGTCTGGCTGCCGCACATTGCAGACAGCCAGCTTACGGGAGAGCTTTTCCGTGCAGGCCAGCGCCTGCGCCTCGTACTCGATTGTTTTGCTTTTACTGCGCTTTCCCTTCCGGGCTTCAAGGTAGGCTTTGTAAAGTACCTCAAAGCTGCACAGTTCTTCGTATGTCAAAATGACCCTCCGCTGGTTCGCGTTACGGTAGTGGGCTGCATCCGGCAGGGATGGCCCACCTCAGCGGGATGTATTTATCACTTGCCTGCATCGGCAAGCGACAGGATGCGGTTTCCTTTGATGGGCGCACTGCTTTCAGCTTATGCCTACTCGTCACACGGTTCCATCAGAGCGGGGCGAACACCATAGGAGTTGTTGTACCAGTTGTTGTTGTTGGAGCCATCGGTGTTGACGTTCCAGACGTTGTTGTTATTGTTGGTGTTCGGAGAGCGCAGCCACCAAATGGCAGCGTCAGACAAACAAACCGCACCCTTTATGCAAAGCGGTTGCCCGCCGTGCGTTTACGGTTCCGGGTAAAGGACGGCTTTCAGGGCGGCAGCCTGTTCGGTCAGCCGTTTCCGTTCCGCTTCTGCCCGGAGTTTTTCGGCACGTCCGCGTTCCGACGTGAGCCACTTCATCGCCGGGTATTTTACGTCCGTGACCTTCTTTGTCCAGATACCGGCTTTCTTCGCACTGATGATACCTTCCTCCGTGCAGATGGTCAGGTATTCCAGCAGTAGAGAGCAGCCGTCCACGACCGCGCCGATCTTCTCAACGCGCCTGTCGTAGTCGGTCTGGAAATTCACGTTGTTCGCCGCGTGTGCATCCAGCAGGATTTGCCGGGCGGTCAGCCGGATGCCCTCGCCGTACAGCCGGAAAGTGCTTTTGGAAAAGCCCTCCCTGTCCCGCGTGTCGAGTGCATGGACGGCAGTGCCGCACACCTTCTGGATGTCGCGCACATCTTCGAGCGCCGCGACTTTCTGGATGATCTTCCGGGCATCGCTCCGGCTGATGTCGTCGGTGACAATGCGGGTTGCCCTCTGGGTGTACCGCAGCAGCTCCCGCGCATTCGCGCCGACCTTGAACGTTTCAGCCATCGTCAGAACTCCACCCTTGCCTGCTCGGCATTCCACGCGCCGGTCACGGTCAGGCCGTCCAGACTGCCGAACGTGGCAGAAAACGGGTTTTTCGTGACGTTCGTGCCGAACTTCAGCTCAATGGCCTTGATGCTGGCGTTCATAGCTGCCACACTGGCACGGATGTCGCTGTGGGCGTTCTCCGCACCGTTGTGAGCGTCCACGGCTGCGCTGATGCGCTGGTCGGTCTCAGCCTTGGTGTATGCGTCCACCGCCGGACGCTGCGATTCGGTCAAATGGCCGTCAGCATCCAGCGTGGCAATGCCGCCCGGCACGCCGATCTGGTTAGTGCGGACAACATCTTCATCCGGCGCCTTGCCGGGGCCTGCGTTAAAAGAACCGTATGCCATTTAGGTTTCCCCTTCCTGTGCAGCCGTGTATTTCACGGTGCTTGTAATGTGATACTGTGCAGAAATTTTCTTGGTCGGAGCTTTGGCGGCCCTCAGCCGCAGCTTTCCTTCGAGGCTTTCGGTCGCAATAAAACCCACCGCACCCGCCACATCGTAAAATTCCGGCAGTACCGTAACATCCACAATGTCGGTAGCCAACAGGCCCGCAATGGGGATGTCACAATAAAAATAGCCGGGGGAGGAATCATCCTCGCCCCAGCCATCGACCGGAATCGTAAAAGACACCGCAGCCGTGACATCCTGCTTTTCGTGCAGGATGTCATCGGTTTCCTCGAATCCGTTTGCCGTTGCTTCGGAAAGGTCTCCGAGTGCGGTGTTGCACTGCTTGATGTGGCTGCAAAGCGCGGCAAGCCCTGTGCCCAAAAGCGTTTTGACCTTCGCTTTTGCCATAGAGCTTACCTCCTCATGTCTTAGTCAGCGTCAGCCAGCAGAGCGGCGATCTCCTCTGCGGAGAAGTCCTCCACGTCCTCGTCGTGCAGAACATTCTCCGGCTCGGTGTACACGACGACTTCCTTGCCGTCGATGTTCACATTGCCGTTGGTGGAGCTGGCGGCAGTCTTGGTTGCGCCCTCAGAGACACCGGCCAGCTTTTCGCCCTCGGCATCGGTCATCAGGCGCTTACCGGTCTCAGCAGCCACGAAGTCGGCAGGCTTCTTACCGCTGTCGGTCAGATTGCCCTCGCCATCCAGCGCAGCAAAGTTGCCGGTGGTGGCACCGGTGACCTTATCGGCCTTGCCGGAGATGTCCACTTCCTCAGGGGTGGGAACATACAGACCATCGTCCTTCAGGGTCAGGATGTTGCCAGCGGCAGCGGAAACATTGACCTTGACATCCACCTCATAACCGGCGATGGTAACGGTGGTGGATGCATCCTTGCCGGTAGCCTTGGCGGCGTAGGTATCGACCAGAGCGGCCATGTTCAGGAAGCTGTAGGTGCAGTTGTCAGGGTTCTGGCCCTTAACAGCCAGCACCATGACAGGCTTGCCGTCCAGCTTGGGGTCGGTAGCGCCGGGGTAGGTCGCAGCATCGAACTTGAACTTGGCCACGAAGGTGGTCTTGGTCTGGTCGAGGAACAGCTCAGAGGGGAAGTCAACGGAGAAAGCAGCAGTGCCGCTCTTGTCGGTAGAGGTGTAGAAGTTCACGGTATTGCCGTCAACGCCAAGAGACTTGATAGCAGCGTTAGCTGCGGCCTGCACAGGGGTAAAGGCGCCCTTCTTAACGAAGGTCTTCTTGATCTCGGCGGTCAGGTTGCGGATGGTAGTCTTGGTAGAAATCTGCTTAGACATAATAGTGTCCTCCTAAAATTATTTCAGCATATCAACGATTTCCTGCTGCGTTTCTTCCTCGTTCAGCAGGTCTTCGCTCGTCATAACGGTTTCTTTGCGGACAGTCAGCGCGTTTGCGCTGTCAAAGTCAAGGCCTTCGCCAATGCGGACGGCAATAGCGCCGCTCGCGTCACGCTTCAAGCCCTGACCGATGCTTACGCTACCGGTTTCACCCGAACCACCTCCTTTCCCGAACAGGGTTACGGTCGCCTGAATATCTGCTTCCGGGATGCGCTGAGCGAAAAATCTGATGAAACCATCATGCGTTTCGCACCCGTTCAGGACGCCCGCTTTGGTCGTAGTATAGAAGCTGCCTGGAGATACAACGCCAACGGGTACAAGCTCGCTGGTGCTGTCCGGCAGTTCTGCATCATAAATGCACTGGTAGTAATCCATACCGCCAGCGTTTTCGTAATCATCCTCGCTGCGGGCGGGCTTCCACCCGTCAGCTGCAAGGGTGAGTTTGTAGGAGCCATAGTAGCCGCCGCCTGTTCCGCCGTCCACCTGCTCCTTGATAAGAGCCTTTACCTGTTCTTCGTTCAGGATTTCCCCGGATTCAGACAGGTTCTTCACGGCTGCACTGACCGCTGCCGTGATAGTCGCCGCATGGGCGTCGGCATTGGCATTGTGCTTCTCGATCTCGGCCTTGACCAGCTTCATCAACGCCTGCACCTGAGGGTCAACGGTAATGCTGATATTGGCCTTGTTCGACACAGCAAGCAGCGCCGACAGCTCAATCTCAAAATCGCCGTTCACTTTCGTGGACGGGACCTCCACTCCGCGTGCATCCTGCATAATAAACAGGAGTGTTTCTGCATCGTCGTTCAGCCTGCCGTAAACGCCCACCTGATGCATGATGTACGTTTCATCCGCACCGGTGATCTGGATTTTTACCCGCCGGGCAGTTTCGCCGTTGCTTTCAACAGTTTCGATGTCCAGCAATTTCAG
>ERZ773242.2484-NODE-2484-length-15099-cov-3.791545_pt1 | contig 15099 bp, 8 predicted proteins | sample MGYA00511077_ERZ773242 | MGnify/ENA primary metagenome ERZ773242 (study PRJEB29015, sample SAMEA2737754) | human gut metagenome | biome: human gut; feature: human-associated habitat; material: faeces | place: China | collected 2012 ... | reverse complement strand
ACGATGACTTTAAAGGGGTAGACATTGCTTTCACTTCTGCCGGTGCAGGAACATCCAAAGAGTTCGAAAAGACCATCACTAAATACGGTGCTGTGATGATCGACAACTCCAGCGCTTTCCGTATGGATGCGGATGTACCTTTGGTAGTGCCTGAGGTAAATGCCGAAGACGCATTGGAGCGTCCACGCGGTGTCATTGCCAACCCCAACTGTACAACAATCCAAATGGTTGTCGCACTGAAAGCCATCGAACAGCTTTCTCATATAAAAACCGTGCACGTATCTACCTATCAGGCAGCCAGCGGTGCCGGTGCTGCCGCTATGGACGAATTGTACGAGCAATATCGCCAAGTATTGGCAAATGAACCTGTTACAGTAGAAAAGTTTGCATATCAATTGGCTTTCAACCTCATACCGCAGATCGACGTGTTCACAGAAAACGGTTATACGAAAGAAGAGATGAAGATGTATAACGAAACACGTAAAATCATGCATTCAGATATTAAAGTCAGCGCGACTTGCGTACGTGTTCCTGCACTACGTGCTCACTCTGAAAGTATCTGGGTAGAAACCGAACGCCCTATTTCTATCGAAGAAGCCCGCGAAGCATTCGCTAAGGGAGACGGACTGGTGCTTCAGGATAATCCTGCGGAAAAAGAGTACCCGATGCCGTTATTCCTGGCTGGGAAAGATCCGGTTTATGTGGGACGCATCCGCAAAGACCTGACGAATGAAAACGGATTGACTTTCTGGATTGTAGGTGACCAAATCAAGAAAGGTGCAGCACTGAACGCAGTGCAGATCGCAGAATATCTGATTAAAGTAAAGAATGTCTAAATCATAAAGATTTAAGAAAGAAAAGTCCGGTTTCGCCCTTGAAACCGGACTTTTTATATACCTTTGCATTCACAAAATAGAATTTAAGCCGCAATTGCCTCTGCGTTATACACAAACAAATACGGTTCAAACATTAATTATCATCTAAGAATTAAACCGTATGAGAATTTACAAAGTGTTTACACTTTTAGGTCTGTTCATTTCTATATTCTACAATTGTTCACTTCCTGCCGATGATGAAGAAGATTCAGAAGGAGAAGATACGGCTACTTCCGAACTTTCTTGGGAAGGAGAAACAGATAAATTCACTATCAATTCTAAAGAAGGAGTCCATCTGAATGATCCGGCAGAAGATAGTGGAACAGCCTATGTCACCATACCGTCCACGTCAGTAAAGAATACCCGCTGGGAGTTTGAAGTTCACCTTACATTCAATCCATCCGCCAATAATTATGCACGTTTTTATCTGACCTCTTCTTCCAACACCCTCTCCGGTAGCCTAAACGGGTATTTTATACAAATAGGAGGAGCAAAAGACAATGTGACACTTTATCGTCAGAATGGAGACCAGCCCAAGCTGCTGGCTTCGGGTCGGGAAGTGATGAAGGGTAATAACTCCCCCCAATTATACATAAAAGTAGAATGCGATAATAATGGGTATTGGACTTTTTGGACACGATTGGAATCCGAAGACGGATATACATTGGAAAAGCAAGTGAAAGATACCGGCATACAGAGTTCCGTTTGTTCGGGAATTTATTGTGTCTACACCAAAACCCGCTGTAAAGCCTTCACATTCCATCATGTACGATTATCCAACGGTGTAGAGACAACGACCGACCCCGACAATACTCCCGACAAACCGGATTCCGAAAAGCCGGATATTACCGAACTACCGGAAGATGTCAGAGGTATGCTCCTCTTTAATGAGATAATGTATGATAATGCCACAGACGGCACCGAATACATAGAGCTCTATAATCCGACTGAACAGACTATTGTGTTGCCACAGCTTTTTCTATATAAGATGCATGAAGACGGCAAAGTGTACAGTACCACTACGTTACAAAATGAATCTCCATCCCAACCCCTGATCATTGCATCCAGAGGATATCTTTGCTTTTCTAAATATCTCGACAAGATTATTCAAAAACACAATGTCAATAGAGAGAACCTAATAGAAATATCCAAATTCCCGGCACTTGATAATGAAGGAGGCTATCTCGCACTGTCCAGCACCCCCAAAACTGGGAAAGGACATACATTTGACACTTGTCGTTTCTGGGACGGAATGCACGATACCGACAAATCCAAAACTATCGGCATTTCACTCGAAAAGAAATCCCCGGAACTGCCTTCACTCAACAAGAATTGGCGTTCCTCTAAACATACGACCGGCGGAACTCCTGGAATAAAAAATATGTAAGAGTATATATATCTATGATAAATTCCCTACATTTGTAGCAAAGTAAACAAGTTTATGATAAATATATAAGAAACATCTTACACAACTCATACTACAAAACAAAAAGTAAAATAATGAAAACAACAATCAACTGTTTTCTTCCTTTCAGCCGGTTGGAAGAAACTGTGCAAACAGTTAAGGAGTTACGTGCATCGACGCTGGTAGACAAAATTTATTTATTGGCATCGCCAATTACCAATGTCTGTATTCCCGGATGCGAACTCATCTCTGTAGAGAAAATGCAGTCTACACAAGCGATGCGAGCTATTGCAGAACATTCTGATAAAACATATACCTTGCTCTATACCAAACACACTGCACTAAAAATAGGCATGTTCGCTCTTGAAAGAATGGTTCAAATAATAGAAATGACCCAAGCTAGCATGGTATATGCAGACCATTACCAACAGATGGACAGTGTGCAAAAACCTGCTCCGGTCATTGATTACCAATTCGGCAGCCTGCGTGACGACTTCAATTTCGGCTCGGTTTTACTGTTCAATGCCAACGTATTCAAGGAAGTTATAGAAAATACGGAAGAGGAATATCAATATGCAGGCTTGTATGATTTGAGACTCAAAATATCCCAAAAGAGCAAACTGGTACATATCAACGAATATCTATATACCGAAGTAGAAAGTGACAAGCGGAAAAGCGGTGAGAAGCAGTTCGATTATGTAGACCCTAAAAACCGTCAGGTACAGATTGAAATGGAACAGGCATGCACCAACCATTTGAAGGAAATTGGCGGATATCTTTATCCTATCTTCCGTCCCGTAGACTTTTCTTCCCACACTTTTGAATATGAAGCTTCTGTCATTATACCCGTACGCAACCGTATTCGCACAGTCAAAGATGCCGTACGCTCGGCACTGAACCAGCAAACGACCTTTCCGTTCAATGTCATTGTCATCGACAATCATTCGACAGACGGGACCAGTGAAGTTCTCCGTGAACTTAGTTCGGACAAGCGCCTGATTCACGTCATTCCCGAAAGAGATGACCTCGGTATAGGCGGATGTTGGAACATAGGTATCCATCACGAGAAATGCGGAAAGTTTGCCGTCCAACTTGATAGCGATGACGTGTATAAAGACGAACATAGCCTGCAAATCATCATTGATACTTTCTATAAACAGAAATGTGCAATGGTAATCGGCACTTATATGATGACTAACTTTGATATGCAGGAAATTGCCCCCGGCATCATCGATCATAAGGAATGGACGCCCGACAACGGACGAAATAATGCATTACGTATCAACGGCCTGGGAGCTCCCCGTGCATTCTACACGCCCATTCTTCGGGAAATCAAAGTCCCGAACACAAGCTATGGAGAAGATTATGCCCTTGGATTGAAAATTTCACACGATTATCAGATAGGCAGAATATACGACGTGATTTACCTTTGCCGCCGTTGGGAAGGCAACTCGGATGCTGCACTGCCTGTTGAGAAAATCAACCAGAATAATCTATATAAAGACCGGCTTCGTACGTGGGAATTGGAACAGCGCATCCTGCAACAAGAAACGACATTAGAGAATATTCAGCAAAAAATCGAACAGTTATTCCAAAAGCAAACTCTTTCTTGGAAACTAGCCAAAGAGAATTACCAAGCATTGGAACAGTATCGGTCACGAACAAAAGAAATATCCAAATGGTTTGGTAATGACGGTTTAGGTGCGAACCTATTCCTTAATCCGAAACGTATTCTTTCAGCTACCGCACAGACAGATATTGCCTCCATTCACTCACGGCCTTGCTTCCTCTGCCAAACAAACCGACCGCAGGAACAAGAGTTCATCAGTTATAGGAATTATCAGATACTGGTTAATCCCTATCCCATATTTAAACACCACTTTACAATTGTAGATAAGGAACACAAGTCGCAATCCATAGTCGGGCGTTTTAAAGATATGATAGAATTCACCGACATAATGAGAGAATACTTTCTTATGTATAATGGACCGGAATGTGGAGCTTCCGCTCCCGATCATGCCCATTTTCAAGCTTGCAGTAAAGAGGAAAGTATGCAGGGATCATATTACGATCACATAGATTTAATAGATAACGACAAGGTGCAAATTAGTTATGAAAATTTCCCGTACAGTTTCATCAGGATTCAGGCGAAAAATAAGAAAACAATGTCGAAAACCTTTCATCTGATTTACGACATCTTAGCTGCCAATAATAACGGAAAAGAACCAATGATGAATATTCTTGCCTGGTATGGTTTGGAACGCACCAAAGAGGATTTTGGAAAGAACTACGACGATCAATTTGAGTCAGTGGCCGAACACCCTTACAATTGTATTATCTTCTTACGCAGCAAACATCGTCCCGACTGCTATTACGCAAAAGGAGACGAACAAATTCTCATCAGTCCTGCTATTGCTGAAATGAACGGCATATTCCCTATAGTACGTGAAGAGGATATGGAGAAACTGACTCCTGAAAAAGTATATGATATCTATCGGGAAGTATCGATATCTAAAGAAAAGCTACAAGAAATAATAGAACGCATTAAAGCCGCCTTATGACAGAGCCTCAAATAGCAGTTGGCATTCTTTCTGGGAAAGAGATTGAATTCTCTTTCCCAATGAAATTTAGTTCTTCTGTCAGAACGGAAATTTCCGGGACACAGAAAGTTATTTATCAGGATGGGAAGATTCATTGGCAAGGGAAAGAGTACGACGAATTATCCTTCATTCCTCCACAAAATGCACATGCTTTCTTTGAACTGAAAGATGTGACCATCGGAATCAACTTCCATTGGGAACGCAAAGAAGTCCAGAAATTCAAAGGGGAGTTAAAGATCATCATCGAAGGGGAACAACTTACTGCTATCAATATTATTTCCATCGAAGAATATCTCATCAGTGTGATTTCATCAGAAATGAGTGCTACTGCTTCTTTAGAACTACTAAAGGCACATGCTGTTATTTCCCGAAGTTGGCTGTTGAATAAGTGTAAGACAGAGAGTAGAAAACAGGAAATGAAGAACGAGAAAACAGGAAAGTCTATACAGAAGGATAGCGCAACCTGTTCTCCATCTTTCGTTTCGGATTCTCAATTTATCAAATGGTATGACCACGAAGCGCACAAAAACTTTGACGTATGCGCAGACGATCACTGCCAACGGTATCAAGGAATCACACGTACCTCAACACCACAAGCTATCGAAGCAGTCACTGCTACCCGGGGCGAAGTATTGATGTATGCAGGAACGATTTGTGATGCCCGTTTCTCTAAATGTTGCGGCGGGGCTTTTGAAGAGTTCCAGAATTGTTGGGAAAACGTAAAGCACCCCTATCTCATCGGTCAACGGGATTGTAAGATCGAAGACCAACTACCCGATTTGACAATAGAGACGGAGGCTGATAAATGGATTCGTACTTCTCCTGTCGCATTCTGCCACACGCAGGACAAAAAGATTCTAAGCCAGGTTTTAAACAACTATGACCAGGAAACGACAGACTTCTATCGTTGGAAAGTCTGCTACTCCCAACAAGAACTTTCAACCCTGATTCATCAACGTTCGGGGATTGATTTCGGGCAAATTCTGGACTTAATTCCTATAGAACGGGGAACGTCGGGACGCCTTGTCCGATTGAAGATTGTAGGAACCTTGCGGACACTTATTATCGGAAAAGAGCTGGAAATACGTCGTACCCTATCTACTTCCCATCTTTATAGTTCTGCCTTCGTAATAGACAAGGAATATGAAGAAAAGGGACATAAAAAAGATAAAAATCCTTCACGATTCATCCTTATCGGAGCCGGATGGGGACATGGAGTAGGACTTTGTCAGATTGGTGCTGCCGTAATGGGAGAGCAAGGTTATAAGTATGAAGAAATACTGTCTCACTATTACCCCGGCAGTACGCTCGAAAAACAATATCAATGAAAAAAAGAACAATGCCATGACAACACCCACTATAAAAAGAAATCCCTGGAGCTGGATACCAACCCTCTACTTCGCAGAAGGGCTGCCCTATGTAGCGGTAATGACGATTGCTGTTATCATGTACAAGCGTTTGGGATTATCCAATACGGAAATAGCTTTATACACTTCCTGGCTCTATCTTCCCTGGACTATCAAACCTCTATGGAGTCCATTCGTCGATCTGGTGAAAACAAAACGGGCTTGGATTATTGCCATGCAAGGTTTCATCGCCGCCGGATTTGCAGGGATAGCCTTCTTTATCCCAACTGCACATTATGTACAGTTGACTCTTGCTTTTTTCTGGTTGCTAGCCTTCAGCTCCGCTACACATGACATCGCTGCAGATGGTTTCTATATGCTCGGACTCAATAATAAGGAACAATCTTTCTTTGTCGGTATCCGGAATACCTTCTATCGGCTTGCCAACATTTTCGGGCAGGGAATTCTTGTCATGCTGGCAGGATGGTTGGAAACATCACAAAACAATATTCCCTTGGCATGGAGTATTACATTCTACCTTCTTGCAGGATTGTTTCTTGCTCTTACTATCTATCATCGTCTGATTCTCCCCCATCCTGATTCGGACATTAAACGTCCCGGACTCACACCGGGTAAATTGTTGGGAGATTTTCTTCTGACCTTTGTCACCTTCTTCAAGAAAAAGAACCTGGGTCTCATGTTCTTTTTCCTTCTCACTTACCGGTTGGGAGAATCACAGTTAGCCAAAATAGCTTCTCCTTTCCTGCTCGATGCTACCGATAAAGGTGGGCTAGCTTTATCTACCGCAACTGTCGGAATGATCTATGGAACTATAGGCGTCATAGCTTTATTAGTTGGCGGAATCATCAGTGGTTTCCTCGTTTCCCGCGACGGATTCAGAAAATGGATATTACCTATGGCGTTAGCTATCAACCTTCCTGATCTATTATATGTATGGATGGCTGCCGCCACTCCGGATAATCCTATATTTATAGCCATTTGCGTAGCTATCGAACAACTGGGCTATGGTTTCGGCTTTACCGCTTATATGCTATATCTGATTTATATTGCGGAAGGCGAACACAAAACGGCGCACTATGCTATCGGAACCGGATTTATGGCACTGGGCATGATGCTTCCGGGGATGCCTGCCGGATGGATACAGGAACATCTCGGATACACAAACTTCTTTATCTGGGTTTGTATTTGTACCCTGCCCGGTATCGTCGCCTCATTCATGATTCGCAACCGACTGGAAGATTCTTTCGGAAAGAAACAATAAAAAGTTCAACGATATGATACTCATTGCAGATAGTGGTTCTACCAAAACCGACTGGTGCATCGTTTTCAACGACACCCCAATCAAACGAATTGGAACGAAAGGAATCAATCCCTTCTTCCAATCAGAAGAAGAGATTCAACAAGAGCTGACACATTCCCTTTTGCCACAACTACCGGAAGGAACGATCAACTCCGTCTTTTTTTATGGTGCAGGATGCACTCCCGAAAGAGCTCCCGTTCTCCGACGGGCCATTGCCGACAGCCTGCCCGTGATCGGAAATATCAAAACCAACTCGGATATGCTTGCTGCTGCCCGCGGACTATGCGGACATGAAGCTGGGATTGCCTGCATCCTCGGCACAGGTTCCAATTCTTGTTTCTACAACGGTGAAGAGATTGTCAACAACATCTCCCCTTTAGGCTTTATCTTGGGCGACGAGGGAAGTGGAGCCGTCCTTGGCAAATTACTGGTAGGAGACATCCTGAAGAACCAGCTTCCACCTGCCATCAAAGAAGCTTTCTTAAAACAGTTCGACCTGACGGCTCCCGAAATCATCGACCGGGTGTATCGCCAACCCTTCCCGAATCGTTTTCTGGCAAGTCTCTCCCCCTTTATAGCGCAACATCTGGAAGAGCCGGGGATACGACAATTAGTGCTTGATAGTTTTATTGCTTTCTTCCGAAGAAACGTAATGCAATATGATTACACGCAGTACCCTGTACATTTTATCGGATCAGTGGCTCACTGCTACAGGGAGATATTACAAGAAGCTGCACAAGAGACAGGAATCAGAATCGGAAAGATTCTGCAAAGTCCGATGGAGGGGTTAATTTTATATCATACCGCTTCATCTCAATCCTTGTAATTTGTATTTTTAGTCAATTGCCATTATCAATATGCAGATAACTGAACAACCGTCGCTCTACGACAATCTGGAAAAGAAGTCCGTACGAGAAATATTAGAAGACATTAACCGGGAAGACCAAAAGGTGGCGTTAGCCGTACAAAAAGCCATTCCACAAATCGAACAGCTCGTCAACCAAATTGTACCCCGCATGAAACAGGGTGGACGTATCTTTTACATGGGGGCAGGTACCAGTGGGCGCTTGGGAGTGCTGGACGCTTCCGAAATTCCTCCTACTTTCGGAATGCCCCCAACCTGGATTATCGGATTGATAGCCGGGGGGGATACAGCCCTGCGCAATCCGGTAGAAGGTGCCGAGGACGATATGAGCCGAGGATGGGAAGAACTTACGGAATATCATATCAATCAAAAAGATACAGTGATTGGCATTGCCGCTTCGGGCACTACTCCTTATGTAATCGGTGCCTTACGGGAGGCCCGCAAGCATGGCATCCTGACAGGTTGCATCACCAGCAATCCGAATTCTCCGATGGCGGCAGAAGCAGATGTCGCCATCGAAATGATTGTCGGTCCGGAATATGTCACAGGAAGTTCGAGAATGAAATCAGGCACCGGACAGAAAATGATTCTGAACATGATTAGCACGTCGGTGATGATTCAACTCGGACGGGTAAAAGGAAATAAGATGGTAAACATGCAACTTAGTAATCATAAACTGGTAGAAAGAGGAACCAGGATGATTATGGAGGAACTGGGATTAGATCATGACCATGCACAAAAATTATTGCTGTTACACGGTTCTGTAAAACAAGCGATCGACGCTTACCGATATTCTCAAGATCATTAAAATCTCTACTTACTCTTGTTTAATCAAGAGTTTATTATACGCATCATATACCAATCTTATTAATACGGAATATGACACATTAACCATTATTATTCATCCGACAGTCTCATAGATACAATACAAAAAGATTTTGAAACAAAATCAAAAACATTTATTGAACAAACCGGTTTGTTCACACTTCTTCATTTTATCCCCAAAGAAAAAAACTTCAAGAAATAGTAGATTGGTATCAACAGAATAAATAATTGAAACATACCCAAAGCCCGTTCTTATCAATACCAACTATCTTTGCATCGTGTCACAGTACAGACGAAAAATAAACCATTCCTGGAATTTGAGACACAAAGAAGATAATCTCGCTAAATATAATATTTATGAAGAAGAACATTTGCATCATTTTGAGCCTGCTGTTATATACAATAGGAATGCAGGCAGAAGTAAGACTTCCCGGAATCTTTTCCGACAAGATGGTTTTACAACGTGACACCCCTATCCCATTATGGGGTTTTGCAGATCCTAAAGAAACTGTTGTTATTGAATTCAACGGAAAGCAATACAAAACCCGGGCTTCCCAAACAGGAGAATGGGCGGTCAACCTGCAGAAGCACAAGGCCGGAGGTCCCTACGAATTGAGAGTCAACCAGAAAATAATACAAGATGTATACGTAGGCGACGTGTATCTATGCAGCGGACAATCGAATATGGAACTTACCGTAAAGCGTGTCATGGATAAATACAGGGATGAAATCATGTCGTATGAAAACAATCTGATCCGTTATACCAAAACGTCGTACGCTTACAACTTTATCGAGCCTCAACAAGATAGCAATAATGAATGGAAAATCTGTACCCGGGAGAATACGTTGGACTTCGCAGCCCTCTGTTATTTCTTTGCAAAAGAAATGCAGGCAGAAAAAGGAGTTGCAATTGGCATTATCAATAGTAGCTGGGGAGGGACAAACATAGCATCATGGTCTACCCGCCAGTCACTCGAGAAATATGCCAGATTCCGGGAAAAGCTCCAGTCCCCACAGTACTTCCATCCTGATTATCCGGATTCTGTGAAGAACGCCCAAAAAGAACAAGTGAATCAATGGCATCGACAGCAATCGGCAAATGACCTTGGGAACAAAGAAAAATGGACAAGTGACGGTTTCGACGCTTCAGATTGGAAAAAAGTGGATGTATTCAACTCCAATTGGGGAGGTAGCTGGAACACTCCTCTTAATGGAGTCCATTACTTCCGCCAGCGAATTAACATACCCGAATCATTAGCCGGACAACAAGCTGTTTTACGCGTGGGAACACTAAAAGACTCGGATGCTACCTATATAAACGGTATCTGTGTAGGAAGAACAAGTTATCAATATCCTCCGCGTATTTACCAAGTCCCGACAGACTTACTCCGTGCCGGTGAAAACGAGATTGTCATCCGCCTTGTCAGCAGTGCCGGACGTCCGGAATTTGTAAAAGGGAAGCCTTACCAATTGGAAATAGCCGGTCAGACAATTCCGCTGACCGCTATGTGGCAGCATAAAATAGGCTGTACAATGAAGCGTATTCCTTCCACTATCGGATTCCAAAATGAACCCACCGGACTATATAATAGTATGATTCATCCGCTACGCAACTACGGAATACGAGGCATAATCTGGTATCAGGGAGAGTCGGATACGGGTCCTGAAGGTAGCAAACATTATGAAAGACATCTGATTGATCTTGTAAACGACTGGCGTACCCAATGGAACAATAAAAACCTGCCTTTCGTCATTGTGCAACTTGCGAATTACCAACAAAGAAGCAAAGTGCCTGTAGAAAGTGGCAACGCACAAGTACGTGAAGCACAACGCAAGGCAAGTCTCCAGTTAAAGAATGTCGGACTGGCCACTGCCATTGATCTAGGTGAAAGTAATGATATTCATCCACTTAACAAAAAAGACTTGGCACACCGTTGTGTGCTTCAAATGAATAAACTTTCTTTCGGTGAGAAGAATATCGTAGCGGAAGGGCCTATGGCTGAAGCTGCCGAATTAAAAGAAAACGGTCGGATCGTTATCTCTTTCAGGCAAGGAACAGGCTCTTTAAAGCAAGCTAAATCATTAGAAGGCATTGCCATTGCTGCCAATGATGGAAAATATAAATTTGTAGAGGCCTATACCGAAGGGGATAAAGTAATTGCTTTATGGAACGGAAAAGGAATACCGGCAAGCATCCGCTATGCATGGGAAAACAATCCACCCTCTTCCATCTATAATACAGAAGGACTTCCTGCATCCAGTTTCCAATTAGCAATTATCAACAAATAGAATATCCGGTTACTGTGAAACATAAGATCAATGATTAACAACAAATTACTAAATATTGAAACCATGAAAAAGTTATTTCTATTCTTCTACCTCTCTGTTGTGAGTATAGCGGCATTTGCCGCTGAACAATTTGTAATATTCACACCGGCCGGTAATCATTTTCCGTTGGTTGCCAACGGAGTTCCTTGTCCGATATACATAGATTCTTCCGAAGACAAAGGGGTAATGATTGCTGCCGGCAATCTTCAACAAGACATACTGCAAGTATGCGGAAAAAAGCCCGAACTCTTAACAAGCACAAGTTCGAAACGGTGTATCATTGCAGGTACTTATGGCACTCCTTTTATAAAGAAGCTGATGTCAGCAGGCAAAATAGACAAAAAGGAATTGGATGGAAAAAATGAAAAATACATCCTGCAAGTCATCGCCAATCCTTGCGAGGGAATAGATGAAGCGGTAGTTATCATCGGCAGCGACAGACGCGGCACTATTTATGGTATCTACGAGCTTTCTGAACAGATGGGAGTATCTCCCTGGTATTGGTGGGCAGATGTTCCCGTCATGAAACAAGCAAATGTATATATTAAACCCGGACAATACTCGGACGGAGAGCCGGCCGTAACCTATCGCGGTATCTTTCTGAATGATGAAGCGCCGTGTCTTACCCGATGGGTAAAACACACATACGGCACCAACTACGGCGACCATCGTTTTTATGCACGGGTGTGTGAACTGATACTACGCCTGAAAGGTAATTTCCTTTGGCCGGCCATGTGGAGCTGGGCTTTCTATGCTGACGACCCGCAGAATAGTAAAACAGCAAGTGAAATGGGAGTCATTATCGGCACGTCCCACCACGAACCGATGGCACGCAACCATCAGGAATGGTCACGCAAGCGCAAAGAATATGGTGCATGGGATTATACAACTAACCAAAAAGTGATCGATCAGTTTTTCCGTGAAGGCATCGAACGGATGCAGGGTACAGAAGATATCGTAACCATCGGTATGCGCGGAGACGGTGACGCAGCCATGAGTAAAAGCACCAATGTGAAACTTCTGGAGAATGTAGTCAAGAATCAGCGCAAGATTATTGAAGAAGTCACCAAACGTCCGGCCAAAGAGACTCCGCAAGTATGGGCGTTGTATAAAGAAGTATTGGATTATTACGATAAAGGTATGCGTGTGCCCGATGATGTTATCATGCTATTGTGTGATGATAATTGGGGCAATGTATGCCGCCTGCCAAATGCCAAAGAACGCAAGCATCCGGGCGGTTGGGGCATGTATTACCATGTAGACTACGTAGGTGCTCCGAGAAACTCTAAATGGCTGAACGTAACCCCTATACAAAATATGTGGGAGCAACTTCAACTCACATACGATTATGGAGTAGAAAAGCTGTGGATACTGAATGTAGGCGATTTGAAACCAATGGAATATCCGATCACGCTCTTCATGGATATGGCATGGAATCCCAAGCAATTCAACGTCTCCAACTTGCTGGATCATCCCCGTCGTTTCTGCGCACAGCAGTTTGGCGAAGACCAGGCGGATGAAGCCATGCGAATCTTAAACCTGTACAGCAAATACAACGGCCGCGTGACGGGAGAAATGCTCGACCGGAATACTTATAACCTGGAGACCGGCGAATGGAAACAAGTATCTGATGAATATCTGAAACTGGAAGCGGAAGCTTTGAGACAATACATATCACTGAAACCGGAATATAAAGATGCTTACAAGCAATTAATCCTCTTCCCCGTTCAAGCCATGGCAAACCTGTACGAAATGTATTATGCACAAGCCATGAACCATAAATTGTATAAAGAAAACAATCCGCAAGCTAACGAATGGGCAGATAAAGTGGAACAGGCTTTTGCACGGGATAAAGCGTTGAGTGACGATTATAACAACATTATGTCCGGCGGCAAATGGAAGAATATGATGATTCAGAAACATATCGGTTATACCTCATGGAATGATAACTTCCCCGCTGATACACTGCCTAAAATCTACCGAATCGAAAATCCGGAAAAGGCTGTCGGCGGATACGTATTCACCGGACAAGACGGATATATAGCCATAGAAGCCGAACATTACTACAGCGCTAAAGCAGCGCCTGATACGGAATGGACAGTGATTCCCTATATGGGGCGTACCCTTAGTGGCATGGCTCTGATGCCTTACACACAACCAACTGACGGAGCTTCTATCTCCTACAAGATAAAGTTGCCTAAAGGAATTGACAAGGTGACTGTCCATGTGATAGTAAAATCAACTCTTGCTTTCCACGATCGCAAAGGACATGAGTATAGTATCGGATTTGAAGGAGGAAAGGATCAGACGATCAATTTCAATCATAACTTAAACGAGCTTCCTGAAAATGTATACAGCATATACTATCCGACAGTCGCACGACGCATCGTTGAGAAAAAAGCAAAACTGAATGTACCGAATACATCAGACGGTATGCAAACAATCACTTTCAAACCTCTTGATCCGGGTATCGTGCTGGAAAAGTTAGTCGTAGACTACGGAGGCTATAAGAAATCTTATCTGTTTATGAACGAATCGAAAAGTAAGAGAGAAAGTAGATAAAAAAGCTCAATCCAATCAATGCAAAGATGAGTTAATAACTACATCACTGATTGTATTTACATATAAATTTTGCAGTTCTTATTGTCAGCCGTCATTCCTATTCATTAGATAAATGATTTTCAACCCTTTAGATGCTGACAATAAGCCCTGACAATAGGCTGACAATAACATTTTATAAGTTTTATTGTCAGCCTATTATTTTATGATTTTGCTCTCCCATATCTCCTATCCTTCCAGCTTTACTTACCTTTCAAGAAAAGCCGCCATTAAACATCCGTCATACAACCAGCATACTTATATCATTCAATAACTATTGTTCGATCAGGATACCGGTATACTTAATTCTTCACGGCCGTGGTAGCTTCTTCCCACAGCCGTGACGAGTTCCTACCACGGCCGTGGGAAGATCTTGTCACGGCCGTGGGAAATTAATGATACCGGTACTTTAATGGAACAATACCGGTATCCCAACGCAACTATACCTGCTTCTCTTCTTATACCTCCCTACTTAATCAGCTTGCAAACAAGCTACTTGACAAGAAAACAAAGCTGATAATAAAAAGAACACCAATCGCGATGTATTACCTGAACACAAGATAGATTATACACAAAACAGCCCTCGCGCGGAGAATAACTCCGTAGCGAGGGCTGTTTTTTCAACAAATAAATACTTAATCTATTTCATCTGTCAGCACAAACTTGACAATCTTGGTTATACCTACCTTTGATTTAGCTATGTAAATCGCCTGCACCTTATCTATATGTTCAAGTTCACAAACGGCTTTCGTTTTTCCGGCATCTATCCCCCCTATACAAGTGCTCTTTTCAAGCCCTTCATAAAGTACATAGATTTCCACACGAGAGTCTGTAGCCTCTATCTCTAAAACAATATGATTATAAACGGAAAGATCCACATTTTTTGTGTTTTTCCAGCCGTACTGTCCGTAAGCATGGTCATAAGTAATCGTCTGT
>ERZ773242.2476-NODE-2476-length-15135-cov-3.072878_pt1 | contig 15135 bp, 12 predicted proteins | sample MGYA00511077_ERZ773242 | MGnify/ENA primary metagenome ERZ773242 (study PRJEB29015, sample SAMEA2737754) | human gut metagenome | biome: human gut; feature: human-associated habitat; material: faeces | place: China | collected 2012 ... | reverse complement strand
ACGCGTTGAGCGCGAAGTAGTCGCCCGGCTGGATGCTGGTCAGAAGTGCGCGAAGGGCGCCCTGCACATCGGTGCAGTCCTTGAAGCACGGGGCCAGGCGCACCTCCACCTCGCCCATGTGCACGTCGCCGATGTAATCCTGCACGAAGTCGGGCGCCGGCTGGCCCTCCTTCAAGATATCCAGCACCACGGCCTTCGCGGAGGCCACGTCGGGCTGGTCGAACGGGCACACGCGCATGAGGTAGCCGCACATGGCCACGGCGTACTCCCACATGACGAAGTGCTCGGCCAGCTCCTCCAGCGTGTCGGCCTTGAAGCACCAGCCTTCCTCGATGCCCTCCTCGATGTCGGCGGGCAGGTCGTTCTTGGCGTCCAGATCTGCCTCGAACACCTTGCTGTCCAGGCGCACCAGCACCTTCTTCCCGCCCAGAGGCAGGAAGCCCTGATTGTTTACACTCTCGTCAAAGCCCTCCCGGGTCAGGAACAGGGTGAACTTCTCCCGGTAGGGGGCGGAGTCGTAGGGGCAGAACACGGCGCAGTTGCCGCACTCGTTGCACATCCGGTCCACATGGAGGATCTGCTGGCGGCCGTCCGGCAGCTCGATGACCACATTGGCCCGGTTGGGGCACACGTCGGCGCAGACCTGGCACACCACGTTGCAGGTCAGGCACCGGTCGCCCTCGCACTTGGCGCTCTCGCAGAGGACGCCCTTCTTGGCGACGGCCTCCTCCCGGGTGGCTACGGCCTTGGCGGGGATGGCAAACTTGTGGGCCTCGCCGATGACGGCATTGGCGAAATACTGGGCGTCGGCAATGCCCTCCACCACGGTGGCGGGCCCGCGCATGGCGTCGCCGCCGGCGTAGACGCCCTCGAGATTGGTCTTGAAGGCGGGGATGCCCTTCTCGTCCACGGTGATGCCGTTCCGGGTGAAAACCTCGCTCTCAACCTTCTCGCCCACGGCGGAGACCACGGTGTCGCAGGGGATCTCCACCATTTCGCCGGTGGGGACGGGCTTGCGGCGGCCCTTGTCGTCCGGGTCGCCCAGCTTCATCTTCTCACAAATCAGCTTGCCGTCCTTCTGCTCCACAGGGGCTACCAGCTCCAGGAACTCCACGCCGTCGGCAATGGCCATCTCCAGCTCCTCCGCATCGGCGGGCATATACTTCTTCGTCCGGCGGTACACCAGGGTAGAGGATTTGGCCCCGGCCCGCAGAGCGGCCCGGGCGGCGTCCATGGCGGTGTTGCCGCCGCCCACCACGGCCACATGGCCCAGGGAGACGTCCTTACCCGCCTTCATGTCGCGCAGCCAGCCGATGACCGGCACTACGTTGCCGGGGATGTCCAGCCGTCCGGCCTTCCAGGCGCCTACGGCGAAGAAGATGTGGGTATAGCCCTGTGCCTTCAGCTCTGCCACAGAGGGGGCCTCGGTGTTCAGCTTTACCTCCACGCCCATCTTCTCCATCAGAGCCACGTCCTTGTCGATGGCCTCGTCGCTGATGCGGAAGGCAGGGATCACCTGCCGGACGATGCCGCCCAGGCGGTCCGCTTTTTCAAACAGCGTCACGGGGATGCCCGCCCGGCCCACGAAGTACGCCGCGGACATGCCGGTGGGGCCGCCGCCGATGACGGCCACCTTCCGGCCGTCCGTCACCGGCGCGGGAGGCGTGATCTTGGACATGTAGGCGTCATAGCCCTTTTCGGCCGCCACCAGCTTAGTGGCCCGGATGTTCACGGGCTCGTCGTAATAATTCCGCATACACTTGGTCATGCAGTTGTGGGCGCAGATGGTGCCCGTGATGAAAGGCAGGGGGTTCTTCTCGGTGATGAGCCGCAGGGCGGAGGCGTACGCGCCCTTCCGGCACAGCTCGATATACTCCGGAATGTCCTGGTGGATGGGGCAGCCGCCCTTGCAGGGCGCGGTGAAGCAGTCCAGCAGGGGAACCTTTTCATAGAGTTTGCGGCGGGGCAGGGGCTTGATGGCCTTCACGTGATACTTGTCGGACCGGGCCGCCAGAGAGAGGGCCTCGATGCCGACCACGTCCACGCCGGTGAAGGGCTTGAAGTCCAGAGCGTCCAGCTTGTCTCCGATCTGGGTGAACCGCTGGTAGCCGCCGGGCTTCAGCTCGGTGGTGGCCATGGTGATGGGCCAGATACCGCAGGCGAACAGCTTGTCGATGTTGAAGGCGTCGGCACCGCCGGCATAAGAGAGGCGCAGCTTCCCGCCAAACTCCTTGGCCATCATGGCGGCCATGGTGGTGGTCAGGGGGAAGAGGGACTTGCCCGCCATGTACATCTCCTCGCTGGGCAGTTCCCCGGCCTTCACGTCCACAGGGAAGGTGTTGGAGAGCTTCAGGCCAAATTCCAGACCCTCCCGGTCCGCCAGGGCCTGGAGGCGGTGGAACATGGGCACCGCGTCGGAATACTGCAGGTCCTCCTTGAAGTGGTGGTCGTCAAAGGCGATATAGTCATAGCCCATGGAGTCCAGAATGGACCGGGCGGTCTCGTACCCCAGGATGGTGGGATTGCACTTGACGAAGGTGTGCAGGTGCTTCTTCTCCAGCAGGTAGCTGGCGATCCGCTCGATCTCGTCCGGCGGGCAGCCGTGGAGGGTGGACACCGTCACGGATCCGGACACATGGGGAGTGATCGTGTCGATATAATCGCTTTCTCCCGGGAAGAACTCCTTCAAAACGGCGATGCACTCCTGGAAGATGGGCGTCTTGGAGGCGTCCACCATGCCGTTCAGGAAGGTGTCGATCTTCTCACCCTGGATGCCTGCCAGGTCATAGCCCACGGACATGTTGAACACGAATCCGTTGGGATCGCCCAGACCATAGACCTTTGCCATGATTTTCAGGGCGCACCAGGCCTTCACATACTCCTCAAAGGCCTGCTGGACATACAGCTCCGTGGACCACTCGCAGTTGTAGCACTCATCCTCCGCCAGGATGCAGGGGCGGTTGATGCAGGCGGCCAGATCCGCGCCGTCCATCTTCTGGACGGTCTTCAGCTCGAAGAACCGGGCGCCGGCGAAATAGCCGGCAATGATGTTCTGGGCCAGCTGGGTGTTGGGGCCGGCGGCGGGGCCGAAGGGGGTCTCGATGGCCTCGCCGAAGATGGGCAGCTTCTTCACGCCGGCCTTATAGGGCTTGTGGACGCCGAACACGGCGCCGTCCCGGCGGTATTCGGTGGTGATCCAGGTCATCAATTCCCGAAAGGGAATGGGGGTCATTAACTCAGACATAGTTTTTCCTCCTCAGAATAACTCCTGAAATACGAATGCGCACTGCTTCCGCAGGGGCACATCGGCCGGTCATCAATACTCCTTGTGGTTCAGCCGGCCCCACAGACGCTTGCTGCTCTCCAGAATGTGGGCATTCACGGCCTCCTCGTCGATCTCCGTCAGGACCCGGTCCTTCATCAGGATTCTGCCGTTAATCATGGTGGTCTGGCACTGCCGCCCCGTCATGCCGAAGAGCATGTGCCCGTCGATGTTGGCATCAGAGAACGGTGTGAAGGGCTTGTAGTCCATGACGATCACGTCCGCCGCCGCGCCGGGCTTCAGCACGCCCAGAGTGGGGAAGCCGGTGCGCTCCGCCATCTTGGCGTTGTTGCGGAACAGCATGTCCGTCACCTCGCACCAGCCCACGTTGGGCATACAGGCGTTGTGCCGCTGGGAGCACAGGGCCACCTTGATGGACTCCAGCATGTCGTTGGTGTAGGCGTCGGTACCCAGACCGATCAGAATGCCCTTCTTGTAGAGCTGCAGCACCGGAGAGATACCCACGGCGTTGCCCATGTTGCTCTCCGGGTTGTTGACGCACATGGTGTCCGTGGCCTTGATGATATCCATTTCCGCCGTGTTCACATGGATGCAGTGGCCCAGGATGGTCTTGGGTCCCAGGATGCCGTGGTCCTGGAGCCGCTGGACGGGCCGGCGGCCGTAGTTCTGGAGGGAGTCGTACACGTCGTTCATGCCCTCGGACACGTGGATGTGATAGCCCACCCGGCCGCTGTTGGCCGCCGCCATCCGGTCAAAGGTCTTGTCGGAGATGGTGAACAGGGCATGTCCGCCGAACATGGCCTTCAGCATATCGGAGGGGTTCTGCTCGCAGTAGTCGATGAAGTCCTTGTTCTCCTGCACGGACTGAAGGGATTTCTCCTCCCCGTCCCGGTCGCTGACCTCATAGCACAGGCACGCCCGCATCCCGAATTCCCTCGTCACCTCGGCGATCCGCATCAGGGAGCCGGGGACCTCACAGAAGCTGGCGTGATGGTCGAAAATGGTGGTGACGCCCTGCTTGATGGAGTCGATCACCAGGGCCTGGGCGCTGGCCTTGGTGGCCTCCAGGTCCAGATTCCGGTCAATGTACCACCACTGGCCGTCCAGCACCTCATAGAAGCTGGTGGGGTTGTACCCATCGATGGAGAGGCCCCGGGCCAGGGCGGAGTAGATGTGGGTGTGGGCATTGATAAGGCCCGGCATGATGACGCCGCCACGAGCGTCCACAAATTCCGCCTGGGGGTACTTGGCCTTCAGATCCGCGGTGGTGCCGACCTCCACGATCTTGCCGCCATCGGTGACCACGCCGCCGTCCGGCAGGTAGCCGATGCCCTCCGGATCCCGGGTGATGACCTTGCCGTTTGCCAGTAAAATCATAAAAATGACCTCCTTTTGTCCGTCTTTTGCATATCTGATAAAAAGAAAAGGCGCTTCAAACCGCTGTCGGTTTGAAACACCTACCAAAAGACCGGAATGATAGGTGTCAGCCCGTGCGCGCAGCACTTCGTTGCAGCTATCATTCTTCCCTTGTACTTGTATTTTACCGGACAGCAGCCTAAAATGCAAGCAGGGAAGCTCAAAAATTTTCAGATGGATTTTGTGTAGTTTGCCGGAAAGCGGCGGAACTTATTCCCAACCGGGTCCGTCTACATGAAATGAAATAAAGAAAGCGATGGAATCAGAGAAAGAGGAGGCGTCAGAATGAAACGGCTTTGGATTTGCCTGCTGGCTTTTGCGCTGCTGACGGGATGCGGCGATTCCGGCGACATTGCGGTGACAACGGTATACGAAACAGATGACCCGCCCCGGACCGCCCTGACCACGGAGTGGGAGACCTACGACCCGTCGGTGGAGACGGTGTGGTGCATCCTGTCCTATGAGGGGGAAGGGGAATCTCTGGAGTATGGGGCGCCCTATTGGCTGGATGTGCGGGAGGCGGACGGCAGCTGGACCCAGGTGCCCCTGGCTGAGAACGCCGGATGGGATGCCATGCTGTATACCCTGCCGTCCGGTGAAAAGCAGGCGTTTCCGTGCATCCTGTCCCTGTTTGACTACGACTTCTCCGGCGGCGGTACGTTCCGCGTCATCAAAGAGATCGGAGAATATACGGCCGCGGCGGAGTTCACCCTGACAAAGGGGGCGGTCATCTCCGCAGAGACGCCTTACGGCTTCGGCCCCATGGAGGAGGTGCCGGAGTACGGCGACCCGGCGGAGCTCTCCGCCGGCGGTGCCGTGGTGTTTACCGAGGCGGGAACGGAGAATGCGGATGCGGCGGAGATATTTTTGGAGAAGGTCTCCCTGGGCATCCCCTGCCAGCTGCGGACCCTTCAGAACTACTATGAGAGCTGGCCCATGCTGATCGACGTCATCTATGACGGCCGCGGCTTTCTCTGGCGGATGCGGACCGGCGGAGAGATCACGGAGAAACGATTTTCCTACATCGTGACGGACGGCACGGACGTATACCTCTCCAACGGCGCAGACTGGGAGAGCACAGAACAGTACGACAGTGAGAAGGCGTTTCTGCTGCCCTCCGGCTCCGGATCCTTCCTGGTACCCGCGGCGGAAGCGATGACAGATGACCGGCTGGCGGAAAATACCGCCCGCTATCGGATCTGGTCAGGCGACGGGATGCGGGCTGCTTCCCTGACGGAGGACCCTGCAGAATTCAGCGTCATACGCTGTGACCCGGAGAGCGGAACATGGAGCAGGTCCTGGACCATCCGGGAGCTGGATGACCGGGCCACGGCAGTGAGGGACCTTTCCTGGCTGGAATCCGGAGCACTCCTGCACATCACTTATGAAACGGAGAAGGACGGCACGCTGACGGTTGACTTTGTGCCGGACGCTGAACTGACTGATCCCGGCGATCTCTGCGGCTATCCGGCGGAATAGAGACTGCGGGGCCGGCGGTTTGCCGGTTTTTCCGTAGAATACTGCAAAATCTTGGGATTTTCCATTGACAAGGGCACAAAAGCTCTGATATTCTATTCGGGCTGATTGAAACGATTTCCCGACCATTCCCCAACATTAAAAAGGAGAGAGATGCACACATGCTGGGAGAGATCATTGCGGATTTGAGCAACTGGATGTATACCTACCTGCTGGTGATTCTGCTGGTGGCCGCCGGACTGTTTTTCACCATTCGGAACCGGTTCCCGCAGCTGCGGCTGCTGCGGGAGGCCATCCGCGTGGTGGTGGAGCGGCCGGAGAAGGAGGGAAGCGTGTCCTCCTTCCAGGCGCTGATGGTGTCCACCGCCTCCCGGGTAGGTACGGGCAACATTATCGGCGTGTCCGTGGCCATCTGCATGGGCGGCTACGGCGCCGTGTTCTGGATGTGGCTCATCGCCCTGCTGGGCGGCGCCACGGCCTTTACCGAATCCACGCTGGCGCAGATTTACAAGCGCCGGAACCCGGAGACCGGCGAGAGTTACGGCGGCCCTGCCTATTATATTGAGGCGGCCCTCCACAGCCGTCCCCTGGCGGTGCTGTTTGCCCTGAGCCTCATCGCCACCTACGCCGGCGGCTTCAACATGCTCTGCTCCTACAACCTCCAGTCCACCTTCTCCGGATACAGCTTTTATTCCCCGGAGTGGACGCCCTGGATCATCGGCGGCATCGTGGCGCTGCTGACCGGGTACTGCGTCATGGGCGGCGGCAAGCGGATCATCGCCTTCGCCTCCACTCTGGTGCCCATCATGGGCGGACTGTACGTGCTGGTGGCCCTGGTGGTCATCGTCATGAACGTGGGGCTGATTCCCCAGGTGTTCGGACGGATCTTCTCCGAGGCGTTCGATTTCCAAGCCATCTTCGCCGGCTTCACCGGCTCTGCCGTGATGCAGGGCGTGAAGCGGGGCCTCTTTTCCAACGAGGCCGGCGTGGGCTCCGCCCCCAACGCTGCCGCCTCTGCCAATGTCAGCCATCCGGTGAAGCAGGGGCTGGTCCAGATGCTGTCTGTCTTCCTGGACACGCTGGTGATCTGCTCCGCCACCGCCTTCATGCTGCTGTGCTCCGGTGTGGAGCCCGCAGTGGAGCTGCAGGGCGCCCCCTATGTGCAGTCGGCCCTGGCCGCCTCCTTCGGCACCCTGGGTCCCGTTTTTATCACCGTGGCCATGGTGCTCTTTGCCTTCACAACTCTGATCGGAAACCTCTACTATGTGGACAATGCCCTGGCGTATCTGCTGGGGCACGTGCCCTCCAAGCGGTTCATGGTGGTGTTCCGCCTGATTGCCATGGGACTGATTTTCCTGGGCGCCGGCCTCACGCTGGATCTGGTGTGGAACCTGTCTGACGTGCTGATGGGCGTCATGGTGCTCATCAACATTCCGGTGATCGCGGTCCTCTCCCGTCCGGCGGCGGCAGCCCTGCGGAACTATACCGAGCAGCGCAGGGCCGGCAAGAACCCCGTGTTCCGGGCCGCGGACATCGACCTGAAGGAAAAGACCGAATACTGGAACTGAAATAAAAACGGCAGGGTCTTTTTCCAGTGTGGTTCTGCCGGGTGCAGGCTGCGGCTGTGGCCCGGCCATTGCAGGGACTTGAAAGCGGACGCTTCGGCGTCCGCTTTTTTGCATAGAATGGAATAGAAACAGAAAATTCACAAAAACTACTTGAAATAAAAATCGAAATCGCTTAATATAATATCGAAAACTATATTATATGATGCGGACGGCATGATGCCGGATTTTAAGAAGGAGAGACCATTCCATGCGCAAACTGTTTGCAAAGGCCCAGGACCCCATCAGCTGTGAAACCCATGCGCTCGGCGCGGTGGCCGCCCTGGGGGGCGGTCTGCTGTATCTGCTTCGGGGCGTCTGGACGGATGCGGCCATACCGGCGGTGGCGGCGGCCCTGTGCTTCTGTCTGTCTATGGCGGCACTGTATGCCGCCAGCGCCATCTATCACTACTATCCCGGCACTGCCGCCAGCGGCGGAGTGAAGCGGGTGCTGCGGAAAATGGACCACAGTATGATCTATGTGCTGATTGCCGGCAGCTACACGCCCTTCTGCGTGGTGCTGCTGCCCCAGCCCAGGGGAACACAATTCTGCCTGATCCTCTGGGGCGTGGCCCTGGCGGGGGTGCTGGCGAAGATGCTGTGGATCAACGCACCACGGATGCTGTCCACGGCAGTATATCTCATCATGGGATGGTCTGTGGTGTTTGTGGCAAAGGACTTCACCGCTCTGGGCCAGCCCTGCCTGACGCTGGTGGCTCTGGGCGGGATCTGCTACTCGGTGGGAGCGGTGTTCTACGCCGTCAAGAAGCCAAACATCTCTGCAGAGTGGACCTTCCACGAACTGTTCCACCTGTTGATTCTGGCGGGGTCTTTCTTCCACTATCTGGCGGTATATCTGTATGTGCTGTGACGCAGTGACGAAAAATCTGACTGAAAACGAAAGCAGCCCGGCGGAATATCCGCCGGGCTGCTTTTGGAATCTGTGCAATTGGAACACTGGCGCTGTTTATTGCGGGCTTTCATCCGGTATCGGAAGGCCGTGCGACTCCATCAAGCCGTACGACTCCAGCAGAGCTTTTGCCTCGTCCAGGGACACTGCGGGGGCTACATAGACGGAGGTGTCGGGCTGGTATGATACCGTCCCTTCAATTTTGCCGGGGACCCGCTCAAAGGGGAACAGGAAGAACTGCGTATATTCCCGGTCTGTGTACAGTTCCCCGAAAAACGTGTGGGCGGGGAACTTTCCGTATTCGAGCAGGCCCCGGTTGAGGCCGCCGCCCTCATGGGCCATGGTCAGCCAGACCTTGCTGGCTTCCTCAGAGGTGAAGGGCTGGTCCTCCAGTTCCAGATAGCCGCTGAAGCTGTCATCCTGCCCCCACTGCTTCACCATCTCCCCGTGGAAATGCAGAGTGGTGTTCACGGCCGTGGCCTCGCCATCCTCCCACAGGACCGCCGGGAGTGTCACGTCCACCTGTGACCGGAATTTCACCATGCGGGCAATGACCAGTGCGGCAGCGAGAATCAGTACCAGACAGATCACCGTCGTGGCCCGGTTGGGGCCGTGCCGTTTGGCGTTCGTCTGCTCTGGGGCCATGGTATGCTCCTTTCCGCCGGACGGGACCGGCCTGCCGTGCATCACACACGTAAAGGGAGAGCGCTTTATTTTGTCCCGAAGATCCGGTCGCCGGCATCGCCCAGACCGGGGACAATATAGCCGTGCTCGTTCAGATGGTCATCCACGGCGCCGCAGTAGATGTCCACGTCCGGGTGGGCCTTCTGGATGCGCTCCACACCCTCCGGCGCGGCCAGCAGAACCATCAGCTTGATGTTTTTGCAGCCCCGCTTCTTCATCTCGGTGATGGCGGCCTCGGCGCTGCCGCCGGTGGCCAGCATGGGATCCACGATCATGATGTCCCGCTCCGCAATGTCCTTGGGCATCTTGCAGAAGTAGACATGGGGCTCCAGCGTCTCCTCATCCCGGAACATGCCGATGTGGCCCACCCGGGCGGAGGGCACCATCCGCAGCACACCGTCCACCAGCCCCAGGCCCGCCCGGAGGATGGGCACCACAGCGAACTTCTTGCCCTTCAGGGTGGGGGCGATGGTCCTGCAGATGGGGGTCTCCACCTCCTTGGTGGTCAGGGGCAGATCCCGGGTGGCCTCATAGGTAATCAGCATCCCGATCTCGGAGACGATCTCCCGGAAATCCTTGACGCTGGTGTCCTTGTCCCGCAGGATGGTCAGCTTGTGGGCCACCAGGGGGTGGTCCATCACATGCACTTTGCCGCTCATACTTATAAACTCCTTTTCTCTGATATCCTTGATGTAAACCGTTCCCTACGATCTAAACCGTTCCCTCAGATCTGGGGCGGCTGCCGCAGACGCTGGGCCTGGGGAGGGCGGAGATAGACCGGAAGCAATTCCTGGGCGGAGACCAGCTTTCCCGCCCGGGCCAGGTCCTCGGCGCACAGGGCCACGGACATGGCGTTCTGCATCACCAGTTGGGGCGGTGCCAGGCGGCAGGGCAGTCCCGCCTCTGTCAGCGCCTTCTCACAGAGGACGGCGCCGTCCCCCACGATCACCAGGGGCAGCGGCTCGCTCCGCAGCTCCTCCGCCAGCTCCGCAAGGCCGATGGCGCGATCCGGCGTCCGGCGGGTCAGGCGGCCATGTTCGGAGGTGAAGAGGGCGTTGTAGATCTGGCTGCGCCGGGCGTCCATGGCGCAGACCACCAGGGCGTCCATGTGGGCCACGTTCCGGGCCATGGCCTCCAGGGTGGAAACTGCCGCGCAGGGCTTGTCCGCGGCAAAGGCCAGTCCCTTGGCAGCCGAGACGCCGATGCGGATGCCGGTGAAGGACCCCGGGCCTGCCGCCACAGCGACGGCGTCGCAGTCCTGGACGGTCAGGCCGGTGTTTTTCAGCATGGCCTCCACAATGGGCATCAGGGTGCGGCTGTGGGTGAGGCCGGTGTCCTGATAGCCGGAGCAGAGGACTTTCCCATCCTCCGTCACGGCGGCGGAGACGGCTTTGGCGGAGGTTTCCAGTGCCAAGATCCTCATTGTGCAGCACCTCCTTCCACGGTGATGCTCCGCCAGCCGTCGTGCTCCGGATGGCGGGTGAGGGTCACATAGACCGTGCCCTCCGGCAGGGCGTCCGCCACCTGCTCGCTCCACTCTACGGCGCAGACGCCGCCCCGGGAGAGATAGTCCTCCCAGCCGATGTCGAACAGGTCGTCGGCGGAGGAAAGTCGGTACATATCAAAATGAAACAGGGGGAGCCGCCCGCCAAGGTATTCGTTGACGATAGTGTAGGTCGGGCTGGTGACGGCTTCCGTGAAGCCAAGCCCACGGGCAAGTCCCCGGGTGAAGGCGGTTTTCCCCGCCCCAAGGTCGCCCCGGTAGGCAAGAACCGTCCCGGCGGGGATGATCTTCCCTATCGCCGCGCCGATTTTTTCCGTTTCCTCCGGAGAGTTTGTGATAAATTCCATGTGAATCTTCCTTATTGATGGGCGTTTTTCAGTTTCTCCGCCTGATCGGCGGTGGCGAGGGCGTTGATGATCTCGTCTAAGTCACCGTCCATGATCGCATCAATGCGGTACAGGGTCAGCCCAACCCGATGGTCGGTGACACGGCCCTGTGGGAAATTATAGGTGCGAATGCGCTCGTTGCGCATTCCCGTTCCTACCTGACTGCGGCGCAGACCGGTGACTTCGCTGTCCAGACGCTCCTGCTCCATTTCGTAGAGCTTGCTGGCCAGCGTCCGCATACATTTCTCCCGGTTCTGGATCTGGCTCCGCTCCTCCTGACAGGCGACCACGATGCCCGTGGGCTTGTGGATTAGCCGTACGGCAGAGGAGGTTTTATTGATGTGCTGACCGCCCGCGCCGCTGGAACGGTAGACCTGCATTTCGATGTCGGCAGGGTTGATCTGCACGTCCACCTCCTCCATCTCCGGCAGAACCGCGACGGTTGCGGTGGAGGTGTGGACACGGCCGCCGGATTCCGTCTCGGGAACCCGCTGCACACGGTGGACGCCGGACTCATATTTGAGCCTTGAGTATGCGCCCCGGCCGCTGACGATGAAGTCCGCCTCTTTGACGCCCCCAAGCTCCGTTTCGTTCAGGTTCATCAGCTCAATGCTCCAGCCCATTTTCGCGGCGTACATGGAGTACATCCGGAACAGACTGTGGGCAAACAGGGCGCTTTCCTCGCCGCCGACGCCGCCGCGGATTTCCATAATAACGTTTTTTTCGTCATTGGGGTCTTTGGGAAGGAGCAGAATCTGGATTTTTTCGGCGAGAGCTTCCTTCTGCGCCTTGGCGGCGGCGTAGGTTTCCTGACAAAGCTCCTTCATTTCCGGGTCCGCCATCAGCTCCTGGGCGTCCGCCATGTCCTGCTGCGCCTGATTGTAGGCGTGAAAGGCCTCCACAATGGGCTCCAGATCGTTTTTTTCCCGGAGCAGCTTCGCCGCCTTCTGGGGGTCGGCGTAAAAATCCGGCTGCTCGGACTTGGCGGAAAGCTCTTCGTATTTATTGCAGATGGCCTGTAGTTTATCCAGCATATAGCTACTCCATTAAATTTATAATATCGGCAATTCTGGCAGCCGGATACGCATTTTCGACTTTTTTCCAGACATACATCCACCTGGTAAGGGAATGTTATTAGGGAAGCTCTGATGGAATCGGCGAGAGCCGACAGCGAGAGATTTTTCTCTGGCCGAAAGTTTCAAAAGCGGAGGAATACTGTATGTATTTCCCGCTTTTGAAACTGCGCGGATAGAGGAAAAGATCCGCTGCTCGGCCAAAGACGATTTCATCAGAGGTTCCCTACAGGACGGAACACATTTAAGACGCAGCTGGCGGTGTCCGTCAGGGACCTGGTTTCCCGCAGGCGCTGAGCGCCGTCTTTGCCAATGCGGAAAACGTGGGGCGTCATGGAAAGAAGATTTTCCACCTGCTCCCCTTCCACGGTGAAGGTGAACCGGATGGGGACGGATTTCACAAGGGTGAAGCCCGGCACGTCCGGGACGGTGTCCTTGGGTTTTTCGATAAGATGGTCGTAAATGATGGATTTCAGTCCAAGCAGATGGTCTTCCGCCGCCAGAACCTGAAAAAAGTATCCCTCCGGCCGCAGAACACGCTTGAATTCCTCCGGCATGGTCAGGGCAAACAGACTGGTGAGCAAACGGCATGAATGGTCGGCCACGGGAATGTGGGACGCGGTGGCGCAGAGCCACAGGCCGTTCTTGTATTTTCCGGCGGCACAGCGGACAGCCTCCCGGGAGATGTCCATTCCCGTGAGGCGCATTCCAAGCGCCCCGGCCAGCCGTGCGGAGTAATATCCTTCCCCACAGCCTACGTCCAGAAGCTCGCCGGACGGTCTTATTTCATTTGAGTTAACCGTTAACTCTTTCGCAGCAGCGATCAGGGCTTCGGCGATGGGGGCGTAGTACCCCGCTTCCAGAAAGGCGCGGCGGGAAAGCACCTGCTCGCGGGTGTCCCCCGGGTGCAGGGAGTGCTTCTGCTGAACGGTCAGCAGGTTCACATAGCCCTGCCGGGCAATGTCGAAACAGTGATGCCCGGAGCAGACGAGGGATTTGTCAAACGTATTCAGTTTGCTTCCGCAAATTGGGCAAATCAAATCCATTCCGCAACCCTCCACCCTATAGTATACCGCATTTTTGCCGCTACGTCAAATCAAAATTGCGGATATGGGAGCGTTGGGACGGAACATAAAAAATGACGGAGGTGGTATGATGCGGCGGTTTCTGGCGGTTCTTGCGGTGCTGAGTCTGCTCGTGATTCCCGTAGACGCGGCGGAGACGACAAAATATGTGGCGCTGACCTTTGACGACGGGCCGTCCGGGCGGTATACCCGCCGGCTTCTGGACGGACTGTGGGAGCGGGAGGTGAAGGCCACGTTTCTGCTGTGCGGCTACCGGATCAAGGATTACCCGGACATCACCCAGCGGATTTTCGACGAGGGCCACGAGATCGGCTACCACGGCTACACCCACAAAAACATGAAGGAAATGAGCCGCCGCACGGTGGCGTCCGAAATCATGGACACGCAGGCGCTGCTGCCCGAGGGGTGCGAGCCGGTGTTTCTCCGGCCGCCGGGAGGCTGCTGCAGCGATGCCGTTCGGCAGGTGGCCGAGGCGCGGCAGCTGGCAATCCTCAGCTGGTCGGTAGACCCCCGGGACTGGGCGACCTCCGACACGGCGGCGGTGGAGCGGGCTGTGCCTGTGGGGTGGGGATTTCGTTTGGGGATTCCTGCTTTTTGTCCTTTCTTTTCAGCAATCTGTTCATAGTATGATACCTCTTTCATTGAAGCGTTGCCAGTTCGCTTTGAAGCGCAGCAATTTGAGAATTACAGGAATTTACAGTGGAATAATATTCGTTATTCGCCTGATCAATGGCAGCCTGTGCGGCATCTCTATTGCTTAAACAGTTACCATAGTTTGCTGAAGCATTGTTATACGCTGCTTCATACGATACAACACCCGGGTGTGCATCGCGCTCTCGCATAGCTTGTACTTTAGCGTCGAACAGAGCTTGTTCGCGGCTGCGTTCGTAGTCAACAGTGGCTTGCAGCCCCGGAATGTTTGCTGCGGCATGCTTGGCTTCAGCGGTGCTGATCTGTGCTTGCAGCACTCCAATTTGTGCATTGATTTCAGCAATACGGGCACTGTTGTCTGGTTTAGACGGAACTTCCGGTGTGGATGATGCAACAGGTGTTGAAGTAACCGGCGTTGATGCAGAGGGCGCCGTTGCAGCAGGGGGTGGCGTTGTAGGTTCTGGTATTGGTGTTGGAGTAACAGGAGTTGGTGCAGCTGCAGAAGGTGCAGCGGGAGCAGTGGCGACGGTGGGAAAATCGTTCGAACGTTTTGAGCTGGAAGAAGTTTTTGTGGACGAAGCCGAAGCCGAAGCGGATTGAACAGAAGATGAAGCTGACACAGCATTACTGTCACTAAGGCTGGATGACGCTGAAATAGAGATTGTTGATGAACTGTTCTCTGTAAACGCACTTACAGGCAAAACACTATTTTGTCCGGCCAAATAGGCAGACCGGAACCCAATTCCTATTGCAGTTATACCAACAAGAGAAGAGCTTTCTTCTTCACAATTTTGCGGACCGAACCTGTGAACTCATCAGTAAAAATTTTCACGTCATAAACCCCTTTCAAGTTTTGGTATTCCAGCAAAAATTATGTTTTTAATGGCAAACTTCGCACGGGCGATAACCGTTTGCTTCAGCCAATTCTACATTAAAAATTAGTATTCCGATCCAATCCTGCATCCGATTGCAAGCGCTAATTCACTTGCTTTTCTTTCAATGTCATCGCATACGATAGAATATTTATTGTCCTGGAAATCAGTTATGGAAATATATTCTGCAG
>ERZ773242.2474-NODE-2474-length-15147-cov-11.587530_pt1 | contig 15147 bp, 10 predicted proteins | sample MGYA00511077_ERZ773242 | MGnify/ENA primary metagenome ERZ773242 (study PRJEB29015, sample SAMEA2737754) | human gut metagenome | biome: human gut; feature: human-associated habitat; material: faeces | place: China | collected 2012 ... | reverse complement strand
GAGCCGATTCCGCCGGAACGGCTGCGGGGAATCATTCGCCGCATCCTGTTCAACCAGCGGCAGGGCGAGATCATCCGCCGGCACGAGGAGGAGCTCAGCGCCCGGGCCACGGAGAACGGCGAGGTGAAGATCTTCGACGATGAAAGGGCTAAAAGAGAAGATAATTGAATAAAAAACGATAAACGAAACCGAGATGTTGAAAAAAGGTATGTTGGCCGCGGCGCTCGTCCTGTTGTTCGCAGGGGCCCTTGCGCAGAAACGACAGGTGATGCTCGACAAGGTGGTGGCCGTGGTGGGCGGTTCGTCGATCCTCTACTCCGAGGTGGACGAATATGCGCGCCAGCTCACCGAGCAGCGCCGGCAGGAGGGCTATACGTCCGACCGCGACCCGATGAACGAGGCGCTCGAAGCGCTGATGACCCAGAAACTGCTCTACAACCAGGCGCAGATCGACTCCGTGAAGATCAACGACGGCGACATCATGTCCCGCGTCGAGGAGCAGGTGCAGCAGATGATCGACATGGAGGGTTCGATCCCTGCGCTGGAGGCCAAGCACCACATGCCGATCTTCAACATCCGCGAGATCATGCGCCAGCGTTACGAGGAGCAGTCCTACGCCAATTCGATGCAGAGCGAGGTGGTGGGCAAGGTCTCGGTGATCCCGGGCGAGGTCGAGCGGTTCTACAAGTCGATCTCGAAAGACAGCCTGCCGACCATCGCCGACCAGTACGTCTACGCGCAGATCACCAAGTTCCCCAAGTCGATGACCGCCGCCAAGCAGCGCACCCGCGAACGGCTGCTGGACATGCGCGAGCGCGTCATCACCGGCTCGGCGAAGTTCGAGAACCTGGCCCGCATGTACTCGCAGGACCCCGGAACGATGATGCGCGGCGGTGAGATGGACCCCTCGCCGCTGGCCAGCCTCGACCCGTCGTTCGCCGCGGCGCTCGAAAACATGAAGCCCGGACAGATCTCCGAGGTCGTCGAATCGCAGTTCGGATTCCACATCATCCAGCTGCTGGACAAGCGCGGCCAGCTGTATCATTTCCGCCACATCCTGCTGCGCCCGGTCTACACGACCGAGGAGCTGGGCGAGTCGCTCAACCTGCTGGACAGCATCGCCAACCTGATCCACAAGGATTCGCTCACCTTCGAGAAAGCGGCCCTGCAATACTCCGACGACGCGCAGTCGAAGATGAACGGCGGCATCGTCTCGAACCACGACATTCTGGAGCGATTCAACGCCTTCGACGCCAAACTGACCGTCACGAAGTTCCTCAAGGAGGATTTCGGACGTTTCAAGAGTCTCGACGACTACAACGCCCTCAACCGGCTGAAACCCGGAGAGGTGTCGGACGCCTACCTGACGGAGGACATGCTCGGTAACCAGATGGCCAAGATCGTCAAGCTCGTGAAGATCATCCCCACGCATACGGCTTCGCTCAACGAGGACTACCTGAGGCTGGAGGAGATGGCCTTGCAGGACAAGCAGGACCGGGTCTTCAAGGAGTGGCTCTCGAAGAAGATCGACGGCATGTACGTCTACATCGATCCCGAGTTCCGCGACGGGGAGTTCGAGAACAAACACTGGGTGAAGTAGGCCGTGCGCAGGCTCGTGTCCATAGCCGCTGTGGCGCTGGCTGCCGCCGGCGTGCTTTCGGCGCGCAGTGTCATGCAGGCTCCTGCGCCCGGGGAGGGCGAGAAGAAGCTCATCGACCTCAAATCGGACCTGATGGGCCCCGTGGCTCCGGGCGACTCGGTGGTCTTTCTGGTGGGCAACTTCGCCGCACAGCACAACGGCGCCGTCATCACCTGCGACTCGGCCGTCCGCTATTCGGACATGCGCATCGAGTTCTTCGGCAACGTGCTCATCAACAAGAATACGACCTACATTTACGGCGACCGGGCCGAGTACGACGGCGATGTGAACGAGGCGCGGGTCTATTCGGACATCGTCAAGGTGGTGGACGGCGACGCCACGCTCTACACCTATAAATTCCTCTTCAACACCAAGAGCAACGTCGGCGAGTTCGACGACGGCGGCGTGATGCTGAACCGTGAGAACCTGCTCGAATCGGTCCGCGGCTATTACTATGCCGATACGAAGGAGCTGATCGCCGTCGATCGTGTGGAGATGCGCAACGACGAGTACGAACTCAAAGGCGATTCGGTGGTCTACGACATGACCACGGACAACGCCTTCTTCTTCGAACACACCAACATCTGGAACAAGGACGGCGACTACCTCTACGCCGACCGGGGGGCTTACGACAAGCTCGACACGCTCTATATCGTCACGCGCAACGGCTACATCCTGACCGAAAAGCAGGAGATATGGAGCGACAGCCTCGATTTTTACCGCGCCAAGGACCATGTGATTCTGCGGCACGACCTCCAGCTGGACGACACCGAACACAAGGTGCTGGCTTTCGGCGACTACGGCGAGTATTGGAAAGAGCCGGGCGATGCGATCCTCACGCGGCGTCCTGCCGTGGTGAGTTACGACCTTTCGCAGGGCGATTCGCTCTTCATGCGCGCCGATTCGATGTTCCTCTTCACGATCAACGAAAACGCCCTGCGCCGGGCCGCCGAGGCGGCGAAAGCCGACTCTCTGGCGCGCGTGACGCCGGATTCCACGGGCGGGCATCCCGTTCACAGGGCCGATTCCCTGCCGGCCGACAGGAGCGTGACGGATTCGCCCGGACACACGGAGCCCTTCCCCGGGGCCGATTCCGTGGAGCGGTCCCGAATGCTCGACTCGCTGAGCCGTCCGGAACTTCCCGATTCGCTGCGGGGAACCGATTCGCTGGCCGTTCCGGCGATCGATCCTCTCGATACGCTGGTCGGCGACGCCCGGAAAGCCTACCTGAAAGAGCAGGAGATCAAGGCCAAAGCCGCCCTGAAAGCCGCCGCGGCCAAAGCCAGGAAAGAGAAACTCGAACAGATCGCCGCCAAGCGACAGGAGAAGGCCACGGCCAAGCTGCTGGCCCAAAAGGAGCGCGAGGAGAAGCGTTTGGCGGCCCGCAGGCTCAAAGCCGAATCGAAACTGCGCGCCCGGCAGGCCCGTGCGGCCCGCAAGGGCAAGGTGATACCGATCGACTCCACGGCGCTGCGCGAGATCGACTCGCTGATCGACCGCAATGCCTCGGAGATGGATTCGCTGCTGATGCTGACGGCCGATTCGCTGGCCGCCGACTCGCTGGCGATGATGATTCCCGCCGATTCGGCCGATTCGCTGGCCGTGCCCGCCGATTCGGTCTACCGCCTGCTGAAAGGTTTCCGCGACGTGCGTATCTATCGCTCTGATTTCCAGGCTGTCTGCGACTCGATCACGGCCATCAGCACCGATTCGACGATCCACATGTACATCGACCCTGTGCTGTGGAACCAGTCTAATCAGATCACCTCCGACGTGATGGATGTTTTCACCGAGAATCAGCAGATCACGCGCGCCGAGTTCGTCGGCACGCCCATGATGGTCGCCGAGCTGGACACGCTCCATTACAACCAGGTGGCGGGCAAGCAGATGACGGCTTATTTCCGCGACAATGCCATCTACCGCAACGATGTCAACGGCAATGCCCGGACGATCTACTACATGCAGGACGGCGAACCGCCCCAGATCACGGGCGTCGGCGTCATCGAGAGCGGCGACTGCTCGTTCTACATCGAGGATAAGCAGGTCGTGACGATCGTCTACCGCAAGGACCCCGACTGGAACATCTATCCGATGGACAAGATCCCGCCCGATCAGGAGCTTTTCCTCAAGGGATTCAAGTGGGAGGGCGCGCGGCGTCCGACGCAGGCCGACGTTTTCGACCGCACGATCCGCCCCTCGCAGCGCGAGGCCCGGTCGCAGCTGCCCCATCCGGATTTTCCGCTGCTGAAGAACCTCGAAGAGCGCAAGAAGCGGCTGATCGAGGAGCGCCGCTGGACCGACCGCAACGATCAGGTCGATGCCGCCACGGTGGAGTGGATGCGGGCTCTGGGCTTCGAAGTCGGCCAGCCGCGGGAGTCGGGGCCCCGGCTCTGAAAAATCGGAAAAGGTGAAAAGAGGCAGAAACTTTTCACCTTTTTTGTGCTATTTTTGCGGCCGGTTAGTTGTTAAAGGTTATTTTCCGATGAAGAAAAGTCTGATCGCTTTGGCTTTCGGGACATTGGCGCTCGGCATGGCGGAGTTCGTGATGATGGGCATCCTGCCCGACATCGCCCGCAGCCTCGGCGTCTCGATTCCCGAAGCGGGACACCTGATCTCCGCCTATGCGCTGGGCGTCTGCTTCGGGGCGCCCCTCACGGTGCTGGTGGCCCGCACGCGGCCGCTGAAACACATTCTGCTGGCCCTCACGGGCCTGATCATTCTCGGCAACGCCTGCGCGGCGCTTTCGCCGAACTACTGGACTCTGCTGGCCATGCGTTTCATCTCGGGGCTTCCCCACGGGGCCTTCTTCGGCGTGGGGTCGATCGTCGCCGAGCGTGTCGCCGACAAGGGCAGACGCGCCGAGGCTGTGTCGATCATGGTCGTGGGCATGACCGTCGCCAATCTCTTCGGCGTGCCGCTGGGAACCTACATCAGCGGCGCCGTGACGTGGCGCGCCACGTTCGGGATCGTCGCCGTGTGGGGCGTCGTGGCCATGCTGCTCGTGAAATTGTGGGTCCCGGCCCTGCCCGCGCTGCCCGATACGGGGATGAAGGGACAGTTCCGGTTCCTGAAAAGCGCCGCTCCGTGGCTGGTGCTGGCGTCGGTGATGCTCGGCAACGGCGGCATCTTCTGCTGGTACAGCTATGTCAGCCCGCTGATGCTCCATGCCTCCGGATTCCGCCCCGACGACCTGACGCTTATCATCATGCTCGCCGGCTTCGGCATGTTCGCCGGCAATATTGTCGGCGGCCACTATGCCGACCGCTTCTCGCCCGAGAAGGTCGTGCGCTTCACGCTCGGCACGGCCTGTCTGGCACTCGTCGGCATCTTCTTCGGGGCGCATGTCCCCTACCTCTCGCTGGCGCTGATGTGTCTGACGACGGCCTGCCTCTTCTGCGTCTCGTCGCCCCAGCAGCTGCTGATCCTCGAAAATTCGCGCGGCGGCGAGATGCTCGGCGCGGCCCTCGTGCAGGTGGCTTTCAACCTGGGCAACGCCCTGGGAGCCTACGTCGGCGGCCTGCCGATCGGCCGCGGACTCGGCTATGAATATACGGCGCTGCCCGGCGCGGCTTTCGTGTTGCTGGGCATGGCGGCCGTCATGGTCTACATCCGTAAATATCCCCGCCATGAACTGCGATAACAGCGAAGAGGTCTTTCCCGTGGTCGATTCCGCCGGAAAGGTCGTCGGCCGGGCCACGCGCGGCGAGTGCCACGGCGGTTCGATGCTGCTGCACCCGGTGGTGCACCTCCACGTCTTCAATTCGCGCGGGGAGCTTTACTTGCAGAAGCGTCCCCTTTGGAAGGACATCCAGCCCGGGCGGTGGGATACGGCCGTGGGCGGGCATGTGGACTACGGCGAGACGATCGCCGAAGCCCTGCGGCGCGAGGTCCGCGAGGAGCTGGGCATCACGGAGTTCACGCCCGAGGCGGTCGCCGTCTACGAGTTCCGTTCGGAGCGCGAGCGCGAGTTGGTCCATGTCTTCCGGGCGGTCTGTGACGGTCCGGTCCGTCCGAGCGGCGAACTCGACGGCGGACGCTTCTGGTCTCCGCAGGAGATTCGTGAGAATCTGGGCGAAGGGATCTTCACGCCCAATTTCGAAGGCGAAGTGAAGCTGGTGCTCGGATAGAAGGGCCTCTTGCGCCTGCGCCCGTGGCGCGGAAATTGCGTCGTGGCGGGAGTATGCAAACTCATCTGAAACGCTGGACCGATTCTCTTTTGGAGTGGCTGGGCGCGACCTCGGCCGCCGATGACGGCTGGGACCGCTGGGTGGCTTTCGCGCTGGTCGTGCTGGCCGCCGTGCTTTTCGATCTGCTGCTGCGGCTGGGGATCGTGCGCGGAGTGCGCAAACTCGTTACGCGCACCCGGGCCAAGTGGGACGACACGCTTTTCAGCGTTCCGGTTCTCAATCGCATGTGTCACATTCTGAGCGCTATCCTGCTGGCGGTGGTGCTGCCGGTCGTCTTCGAGGAGAAATCTTCCGGCCGCGTCATCGTGATGCGGCTCATGCAGGTCTATATCGTCGTCACGGTCTTCAGCTTCGTCAGCGCCCTGCTTTACGCCGCTTTCCATATCGCCGCGTCGCGCCCGGCGTGGCAGAACAAACCCATCAAGGGTCTGCGGCAGACGGCGCAGGGCATTGCGGCGCTGATCTGCGCTATCCTGATCGTCTCGATCCTGCTCGACAAATCGCCGACCATCCTGCTCACGGGGCTGGGGGCCTCGGCGGCCGTACTGATGCTGATTATCCGCGACAGTATCCTCGGATTCGTGTCGGGCATCCAGCTATCGGCCAACGACATGCTCAAAGTCGGGGACTGGATCTCGGTCCCGAAGTACGGCGCCGACGGAAACGTCGAGGAGGTGTCGTTGACGACGGTCAAAATCCGCAACTGGGACAACACGCTCGTCATGCTGCCGCCTTATCTGCTGACGACCGATTCCTTTACGAATTGGCATGCCATGCAGCTTTCGGGCGGGCGGCGCGTGATGCGCTCGGTGTCGATCGACATGACCAGCGTGCGTTTCTGCACCCCCGAGATGCTGGACCATTACCGCACCATCGACCTCATCAAGGACTATGTCGAGGAGACCGAGCGGCGGATCGAAGCCTACAACGCCGCGCACGGCATCGGGGCTGCCGAACGGCGGGTCAACGGCCTGCATCAGACCAACCTCGGGGTTTTCCGGGCCTATCTGGTGCGCTACCTGCAAAACGAGGTGCCGGTGAACAAGTCGATGACGCTGATGGTGCGCCAGCTGCAACCGACGGAAACGGGGCTTCCGATGCAGCTCTATTTCTTTACCGATACGGTCGTCTGGGTGGATTACGAGAGAATACAGTCGGATGTTTTCGACCATGTGCTGGCCGTGATTCCGGAATTCGGGCTGCGGGTCTTTCAGAACCCCTCGGGTGCGGATGTCGTTTCGCTGCGCGCTCCGGCGCCGCAGGGCGGTGTGCCGCCTGCATCGCAAAACACGCCGCCCGCGCCGCAGGGCACTTCGCCGGAGGCTAAAGCACCAGCATCAGCATCACCTGAATGATGATCACGCGCAGGAACATGCAGACGGGGTAGACCGTGGCGTAGGAGACCGAGGGGTTGTCGCCTTCGATGGTGTCGTTGGCATAGTTCAGGGCCATTGGGTTGGCCATGCTGCCGCACAGCAGTCCCGACACCGAGCCGAAATCGACCTTCAGCGCCCGGAGGGCGAACAGCCCGACCAGCACCACCGGGACGAAGGTCAGCACGAATCCGACGGCGATCCACAGCGCCCCTTCGGGCCGCATGACGGTTTCGAAGAAGTGCGTTCCGGCGTCGAGCCCGAGGCAGGCGAGGTACATCGAGAGCCCCAGGGCGCGGAGCATCAGGTTGGCGCTCTGCGTGGTGTAGGTGATCATGTGGAGTCGGGGTCCGAACGTGCCGATGAGGATGCCGACGATGATCGGGCCGCCGGCGAGACCCAGTTTCACGGGGATCGAGATGCCGGGGATGGCTATGGGGATGCTTCCGAGCGTCAGACCGAGGATCAGACCGATGAAGACCGCCACGAGATTGGGTTCGTTGAGGCTCTTCACGGCGTTGCCGAGGATCTTCTCGACATTGCGGATCGCCTGCGCTTCGCCCACCACCGTCAGGCGGTCGCCCATCTGGAGCCGCAGGTCGGGGGTCGCCAGCAGCTGCACGCCCGAACGGTAGACGCGGCTGATGTTGATGCCGTAGTTGTTCCGCAGGCGCAGCTGCGAGAGCTTCTTGCCGTTGATCTCGGGGCGTGTCACCAGAATGCGCTGCGAGATCAGCTGGCGGTCCACGGCGTTCCAGTCGATGTTCTCCTTGTTCCAGTCCTTCTGTTCCTGCTCGCCGAAGATCAGCCGCAGGGCGTCGGCGTCGCCGGGGGTGGTGATCACGAGGATCACGTCGCCCGCGTCGAGCGTCATGTCCGACGTGGGGATCGACACCCGCCCGTCGCGCCACAGGCGCGAGATGACGAAGTGGTGGTGGCTGTGGACCGCGATTTCGTGCACGCTTTTGCCGAAGACGGCGGGATTGGTCAGGCGGTAGCTGGCGATGAAGACGTTCTTGTGGTGTTCGGCGTCGGGGCCCGGCATGTCTGCGGGGCGCACGAAGAGTTTGCGCAGGAAAATCATGGCCAGAATGACGCCCACGACCCCCAGCGGGTAGGCCACGGCGCAGCTCAGCGCGGCGCCGTTGGTGTCCATCCCCATCTGTTGCAGGGCCTGCTGTGCGGCACCCAGCGCCGGGGTGTTGGTCGTCGCGCCGCAGAGGATGCCCGACATGTCGGACATCGGGATCTTGAAGGCGTAGCTCAGCCCCACGGCCAGCGCCGTGCCGAGCAGTACGACGGCGATGGCCGGCGACATCAGCCGCAGCCCATCGACGCGCATCGAGCTGAAAAAGCCCGGTCCCACTTGCAGACCGAGGGCGTAGACGAAGATCACCAGTCCGAAACTTTCGGCGTAGGTCAGCATCGCCGGGTCGAGCGACAGCCCGAAGTGTCCGGCCATGATCCCCACGAAGAAGATGAAAGCCGTGCCGAGCGAGATTCCGAAGAAGCGGATCTTGCCCAGTCCGATGCCGATCGTCGAGATGAGCGAGATCACCACGACGGCTTGCAGTGCCGAGTGCTCGACGAGCAATTCTTTAAGCCATTCCATCCTGTTGTCATTGAAAACGCTGCAAAAGTAGGGCAAATTTTCGGGATTGCCGCCTTTTTGCCGGACGAAAAGCAGTCCGAATACGGCCGGAGGCATCGTTTCGTGTGTTATATTGCAACAATTCGGCCGGGCGTGAATACAGAAACGCCCAGTCGCTTGTGGGGGCGAATAATTTGTTCTACCTTTGTATCGCTGGGATAAACACAGATTTCAGTGACGCACGAAGGACTTTCCTGCCGGAGGAAGTCCGGGACTCACTACCGGAAGCCGTCCGGGATTTTGTTGGGACTGATGTTTCGGATGGCAATAGGGCGACCTTTTCGGGTCGCTCTATTTGTTTCGAATTGTTTATTGCGGGCGGGCTTTTTCAGAGCGTCAGCGGTTTCCCGCGGTAGAAATCGAGTATTTTCGAACGGAATACGAATTCGTATTTGGCCTGCACGGCCTCGGCTTCGGCCTTCTCCATGCGCGTTTTGGCGTCGTTGAAGTCGAACACGGTCGAGCGGCCCGCTTCGGCTTTCCGCTCCTCGTAGGCGAAGGCGACCCGGGCCGATGCCGCGGCGGCTTCGGCCGAGCGGTATTTGGCGTAGGAGGCGTCGGCGTTGTACCACGCCTGTTCGATCAGTTTGCGCAGCTCGCGTTCGGCCTCGGTGACGGCCAGCCGCTGGCTGCGTACGGCGATCTGCGCCGTGCGGATGTCGTTGCGCGCGGCCCGGCGGTTGAAGATCGGAACGTTGAGCGAGAGCCCCACGTATTCGCGGCTGTTGTGGCGCACCTGGGCCCAGAACTTGTCCTTGTCGGCGCTGTAAACCCCCGTGCCGTATCCACCCGAGAGCGACAGCGAAGGGTAGAGCGCCGAGCGGGCGACCGCCACCGCGTGCTCCGAACTTTCGAGCCGCAGTCGTTCGGCCCGGATGTGCGGACGGTTTTCGGCGGCATAGGCGTAGACCTTGTCGGCCGAACCGAGGCGGTGGAGTGCGGCGAGGTCCATGCTGTCGAGCGCTGGGGCGACGATGTCGAAGCCGGCGGCGCTCTCGCGGTTGAGGGCCTGGCTCAGGTCGAGCAGCGCCAGTTGCAGGTCGTTGCGGGCCTGCGTGAGGGTCATGCGGCTGCCGGCCGCGAGGGCGTCGCTCTCGTAGACGGCCGATTCGGGCTGTTTGCCCGCGGCGGCCAGCGCCCGGCTCCGCCCGGCCTGCTGCTCGCTCAGCGTCAGCTGGCGTTCGGCCACGCCGACCATCTCCTTGTTGTAGAGCACCTCCAGATAGAGCGTCATGACGTTGATCGCCACATCCTCGCGGGCGCGCTCCATGTCCTGCACGGCGGCCGCGAGGTCCAGTTTCCCGGCTTTGATCCGGTGGTTGATGCGCATGCCCTGAAACAGGGGCATGGAGGCCGAGACGTTGAGCGACCCCGAGGTCTGGTTCTTCGTCTGATAGGTGTTGTCGCTCGACAGCACGCGGCCGAACGAGGCGTCGGCGCCGACCGAAGCGTTCAGGTCGGGCAGGCGGCTGTATTTCGCCGTCGAGAGATCCACGTCGCTCTTCTCGACCTGCAACGTGCGCCGCTGCACGTCGATGTTGTTGCGTTGGGCGAAGCCGATGCAGTCGTCGAGCGTCCAGGGGGCGTTTGCCGCGGGCGACTGCCCGGAGCCCTCCGGAGCCGCATCCTGTGCACAGGCCGCCACGGCGGCGAACAGGGCCGCGAATAAGATGCCGGTTTTCATCATGCGGTGTTTTTGCGGTTACTTTTTCTTTTTGTCCTCCTTGGCGCCGCGGATCTTCTCCCCGGCGGTCACGCCCTCCTTGATCTCGATGTTTATGCCGTCCGAAAGGCCCAGCTGCACCTCGCGTTTGTCGAAAGTCTGCTCCTCGGCCCCCTCGGCGCTGGTCAGCACGTAGACGTAGCTCTTGCCCTCCTCGAACTCCACGGTGCTCTCCGGGAGGGTCAGCACCCCTTCGCGGCTCTCGATCATCACGCTGGCGTTGGCGCTGTAACCCGCCCGCACGAAAACCTCGTCCGGGACCGTCACGGCCGCCTTGACCTCGAAGAGCACCACGCCGTTGTCCTCGGTGGCCTTCGGCGAGACGTATTCCAGCAGGGCGTCCAGCTCGACGTTCTGCAATGCGCCGATGGTGAGTTTCACGGGCATGCCTTCCCGGAGCTTGCCCACGTCCGTCTCATCGACGTTGCCCCGGAAGAGCATGTTCGACATGTCGGCCACCGTGGCGATCGTCGTGCCGTCGTTGAACGTGTTGGCCTGAATCACCGAGTTGCCGACCTTGATCGGCACGTCGAGGATCATGCCGTCGATCGTTGAACGTATCTGCGTGTTGCTCAGCTCCTTGAAACGTCTCGATATGCCGTTCTTCACGATTTCGAGGTTCTCCCTGGCGTTTTGCAGCTCCTCTTCGGCCTTGGCGAGGGCGGTGCGGCTCTGCTCGGCCTCCTCGTCCGAGACGACGCCTTTCGCGTGCAGGGCCGTCGTGCGGTCGTGTTCGCGGCGGGTCTGCGCCAGCGAGATTTCGGCCACCGAGACGCGCGATTCGGCGCTCGACAGCTGGCCCATTTCGGGTACGACCTTTACCGTGGCGATCACTTCGCCCTTGCTCACCGACTGTCCGGCCTCCTTGCGGACGTTGGAGATGATGCCCGAGATCTGGGGCTTGATCAGCACCTCGTCGCGCGGTTCGACCTTGCCCGTGGCCACCACGAACTGTTTGAGCGTGTTCGGCACGGGCTCCACGATCGTGTAGACGACCTTCGCCGGACGGGTTTTCTGCCACAGGAACCAGAAGGTTCCCAGTAAAAGCGCTGCGAAAACGACGGCTGCGAAAATCTTAAGGAATTTTTTCATAGGGCTATCATTTTTAATTTTTCATTTTTAATTCTTCATTGGAGGTTTATTCCTCCCTGATGGCGTCCACGGCCTTGATCTTCAGGGCGCGGGTCGCGGGGATGACACCCGCCAGCAGGCTCCCCGCCACAAGGATCGCCAGGGCGAGGATTCCCGTGCCGAACGAGATCATCCACGAGATTTCGAATCCGTCCTGCGCCACGGTGACGACCTGGTAATAGATCGAGTCTGCCGCCGAGAGCACCCCCACGGCCGCCGTGAGCCCCAGCACTCCCGCGATGAAGGTGAGCACGAAACTCTCCGAGAGTATCTGCCCGATGATGGTCCGGGGCGGGGCGCCCAGCGCGCGGCGGATGCCGATCTCCTGCGTGCGCTCCTTGACGAGCACCAGCATGATGTTGCTCACGCCGACGATGCCCGCCAGCAGCGTTCCGAGGCCCACGATCCACGTCAGCAGCGCGATGCCGCGGAAGAGCCCCATCACCTTCTCGAAGATCTCGGCCGTGGCCATCGACCAGACGGCCTTTTCGTCCTCGGGCGAGATGATGTGGCGGGCGAAGACCGCTTCGCGGCACGCCTTGTCAACCTCTTGGCTCGGCGTCTCTTCGTGTCCCGCCACGGCGAGCATGTCGATGCCGTTGCCGCGCCCGAACATCTGCTGGGCGAGCGATACGGGCACGACGATCGTGCGCTCGACATCGCTGAATGACATGGCGGTGCTCTGCTTGCGCAGTACGCCGACCACCCGGAAGTGGGTGTCGCTCAGCTTGATGATCTTGCCCGTGGGGTCCTGCCCGCCGGGGAACAGGTCCTTCCAGACCTGGGTGCCGATGACGCACGATTTGCGCTTCTGCACCATGTCCACCTCGTTGATGAAGCGTCCGTAGAGGATTTTCTGCGGGTTGATCTTCTGGTAGTCGGGCGTGTAGCCCATCAGCGTGTAGTCGCCCTTGTGCTCCCGGTGGCTGGCGTGGACCTCGCGGCCCCAGAGCACCGCCGAGGCGTACTGCACCTCGGGGAGCCGCTTCACCGTCTCCACGTCTTCGTTGTTCATCCACCACCAGCGGTTCTTGGGCATGCCCTTGTAGGGGATGCCGGTCTGCTGGGGCTGCATGAGCAGCGTGTTGGTTGACATGTCGCCCAGCTGCGCCCGGAACAGACGCCCCAGCCCCATGCCCGCACCCAGCATCACCGTCAGCATGAAGATGCCCCAGAAGACCCCCAGCGCGGTCATGATACTGCGCTTGCGGTTCCGGGCGATGGTCTGCCAGATTTCGTTCCAGCGGTCTGTGTCGAAAAAGGACATGGTTCGGGCGATTTGTTATGTGGTTATATTTTATGCACCCTTGCACCGACCGTCGGGAGCGTACGCCGTCTCCCTCCCTGAGGGTGGGTCGGGGTGGGGTCAGATTTGTAAATGACGCCGCAGGCGGCAAGGACAGCGGTCGTAAGCGACTGGTACATCGAAGTGTGTGTTATATCTCAATGCGTCGATCGTTTTCAGCTGCGCCGCGCGGTAGGCGGGGATGTATCCGGCGACGAGTCCCGCGGCGACCAGCACCACCGTGGCGCTCACGGCCACGCCCAAGTCGAGCGTCGGGTCGAGGAACACCGAGTTCATGCCGCTCCCGGCCTGCTGCTGCATCCGGTCGAGCAGATAACCGACCGTCTCCATCACGGCCACGCCCAGCACCATCCCCAGGTAGCCGAACGCCGCGGTGATCAGGACCGATTCGGTGAGGATCAGGCGGATGATCGACGACGGCCGCGCCCCGAGGGCCTTGCGGATGCCGAATTCGGCGGTGCGTTCGGTGACGGTGACGAGCATGATGTTGCTCACGCCGACGATCCCCGCCAGCAGGGTCCCCAGACCGATGATCCAGACGAAGAGGTGGATGCCCCCGAAGACGACCATCATGTTCTTGTACATCTCCATCGTGTTGTTGATCCAGATGGCGCTGCGGTCGTCCGGGGCGAAGTGGTGTTCGACGGAGAGGCGGCGGATGAGGCGCTTCTCGAAATCCTCCATCTGTTCGTCGGTGTCGATGCCCCGCAGCGTGAGGATGACGTTGTTGACCTCGGGGTCGTTGGCCGAGTAGATCAGCTGTCCGGTCGTGAGGGGGATCGTGCACGAGGAGCTGTTGCGCTGGGCGTCGCCCTGCATGACGCCGATAACCGTGAAGACGAGGCCCCCGACCTTGATCTGCCGGCCCAACGGGTCGGCGCCCTTGAAGAGGATGCGGCGCATCGGTTCGTCGATGACGATGACTTTGCGGTAGTTCTTCACGTCGGCGTCGTTGATGTAGCGTCCGGCCGAGAGCTTGATGCCCTCCATCTGCTGCACCTTCGGGAGCGATCCCCGCAGCCAGACCTGGGTGAACTCGTGTCCGTAGGTGGCTTTCTTGCCGTCGAGCCATTTGTTGGCCGAGACCTCCTCGACCTCGGGGAACTCCCGTTCGAGAATCTCCAGGTCGCTGTTCCGCATCCGGATGCGGCGTCCCTTCTCGTAGCCCATCCACGGCACGGAGGTCCGGCCGCCGTAGAGGTCGATGGAGTTGGTGGCGTAGTCGTTGAAGTTGGCCAGCACGCCGTTTTGCAGCCCGTTGCCCGAGCCCAGCAGAATGACGAGCATGAAGATGCCCCACGCGACCGAGAAGCCCGTGAGGAACGTGCGCAGCTTGTTGCGCCGCACCGAGGTCCATATCTCCAGCAGCAGTTCCCTCATCGTTTTCCGAGGCCCGTTTGGTCGATGCTGCTGATGACGCCGTCCCTGAGACGGATGATCTTGTCGGTCTGGTCGGCGATCGACTGTTCGTGGGTGACGCAGATGATGGTCATGCCCAGGTCGGTGTTGACCCGGCGCAGGAGGTCCATCACCTCCTGCGAAGTGGCGCTGTCCAGCGCGCCCGTGGGCTCGTCGGCGAGGATGATTTCGGGCCGGTTGATCAGCGCCCGGGCGATCGCCACGCGCTGCTTCTGGCCGCCCGACATCTCGTTGGGCATGTGCGAGGCCCAGTCCCGTAGCCCCAGCATGTCGAGGTATTCCAGCGCCAGGGCGTTGCGTCTGCGGCGCGCGACGCCCTGATAGTAGAGCGGCAGGGCGACGTTTTCGACGGCGTTCTTGTAGTTGATGAGGTTGAACGACTGGAAGATATAGCCGATCATCCGGTTGCGCGCGGCGGCGGCCTGCGTCTCGTTGAGATTCCGGATGAGACGGCCCGCGAGGTAGTAGCTGCCGCTGTCGTAGTCGTCGAGGATGCCGAGGATGTTCAGCAGGGTCGATTTGCCCGAACCCGAGGCTCCCATGATCGACACCAGTTCGCCTTTTCCGACTTCGAGGTCGATGCCCTTCAGCACGTGAAGCGGCGAACCGTTGTTATAGGTTTTGTTGATGTTTTCCAGTTTGATCATAATCCGTCCGCATCGGGTGAGGGTTGCCGGGTAACGGTTCGTTACGCATGCGGGGGCAAATATAGGGATTA
>ERZ773242.2473-NODE-2473-length-15155-cov-56.626623_pt1 | contig 15155 bp, 10 predicted proteins | sample MGYA00511077_ERZ773242 | MGnify/ENA primary metagenome ERZ773242 (study PRJEB29015, sample SAMEA2737754) | human gut metagenome | biome: human gut; feature: human-associated habitat; material: faeces | place: China | collected 2012 ... | reverse complement strand
TGTCTGTACCGGCAGCCTTTTTTAGGATGCTTTCGCTCATTCCAATATTTGTCAAACCAAGTGCATCAAGACCGTCCGCCATTGTTGAATATGCACTCACCACATTATCTGCGCTTGATGCAAAACGTTCGTCGTAGAATCGAACGATACGATGGGTCTCACTCTGCTTAAACGTTTCACGCATAGCAGCAGAAAGAACCGTCGAACCGGATCGTTTCCTCATACTAGAAGCAATTAGCCATGCATCTGCATCCGCAAGCACGTCATCGTACCCGAATCCTTCGTCCTTCCCAAGGTGCTTATAGAGCCATGCTGCCAAGTCGGCATGCTTGCCGTCACGGCGATAGGCACCCCAGATCTGCAACAAGTCGAGAGGCCAGCCACCTAAATCGCCTAGACCATATTTGGCTGGATTGTTTTCGATACCCCATGTCAGGTATCCGAGAGCAGTTGCAGCCATGTGTGCAACATCTCGAGTCGATGGCAGTTTCTCTTTAATTGAAGGCTGTGCTTCGCATACATTGGCACATACCACACGCGCCGCGTCCAAGTCGGGCGGAGTCGAAACTTCAGGAGTATATGCGTGCCACATTGCTTGTGTCCCGCTACCGCCTTCCGACCAGTATTCAGGTTTGCGGAGCCATTCCAGGATGAATTGACCGATGCTGTCCTCGTAAACCGCTACCTGGGTACCCAGAGCGGCAAGGGCTTTGCGACACTCCTGCTCCGTGGCGGCGACCCATCTTAGCAGCGGATCCGTTTCTGGCGAGACGGGATCGGGATCAGGCGCAGGTACTGGCGCGGCAGGCAACAGTGAAGCGCATGCTGATACCTTCCCGGAATAGGCAACACGGTCCAAATCCCAGCCCTGGCCCTTGTAATCGTCAATCTCGGTGAACTGGTCATAGCCCCAGCCGTCCGGAATAGGGAAGCCGAGATTTCCCGAGAATCCCGTCGACATGTCGGACACAAACGCGTTACTCGCGCATCCCGCACCGATGACGCGGGAACAAATATTGCGGGACGCGTAAATCCCTACTCCGTATCCACCACCAAGAGACGAACAAACCGCACGGAAGTATGGCAGGATATTGCTGGTCACCTGGTCATCGGTCGCATCGAAGTCTACAGCGAAGTAGATATGGGTGGGAGGGATGCCAAGACGCTGCGCCGCCTCACGAGCGGTCTTGGCATGAGCAGCGCCGTTTGCCGGGGTGAAATGTTCCAGCTTCGTGGAGTACTCCTGAAAAATCGGGAAGAACCGCATGCCGCCCTTAGTGATGCGCTCGAGCTCACCCGGACGGATGGCCTTAAAGTAATCCTTGGGCGCCAACGACGACTGGCCAGGCTCCGTCAGATAACGTCCCACGATTTCATACCCGTTTGCCTTCAACGTCGCCAACCTAGCGTCGGTAATTTCGAACCTAGTGTCACAGGCCACACACGGGCGATCAGGATCACCTTTGGATGTCAACAAGCTCATCCACGTGGTCGAATCAATAGAGCCCGTCACAGCAATGGCATAACGTTCTTGGAACGTCTTTACGATATTGGCGAACGTGCTCGTCCATACGAAGGTCGGCCCGCCCCCGATCCCATTACACGCCAAAGCCGTACTTGCGAGCCAGACCCACGACTCATTGGAGGATGCGTTATTTGCTGTTATCGTTTTCAAACGAGATCTAGTTCCGTTGCCGAAATTCCCCGTTGCCTCACTGGGCGAAAAACCTTCAAGCGACTGAAGCACTTGGATGAGCGCCGTGTTCATCTCCCTGCCGTACAGCCCGTCAGTCGGAATGATGCCCGTGTATGGACGATATGCTTTGTTGATGAACTGCTGTGCCCTACGGACGGAGTCGATACCGCCATAAGAGGCCAGCAGCACGAACTGCTTCATCGAGAGCAACGCCCCCATGATCTCAACGTCTACGCTGGAATCTCCCTCTATGCCCATATCAGCCTTAAGCTTTCTGATGGCGGAACCTGTTCCGTCATAGAAATGCTGTGAGATATTACTACCCGTAGAATAGCCCTTACACCAAAGCGCCCCCTGAATGATGGAATACACGTTGGAAGTGCTCTTGTCCGCAACTGCCTGCTGCCGCACCCCATTCGGATACCGCTGCTTGAATAACCGCTGGGTGGAAGGACCGAAGTTATCGGCAGTGGACTGGATGCCCAATTCAATCTGCAATGCGCGAGTAAGCGCATAGATTGTCGGCCAACCAGTTCTGCCGTCCGGATTGACTTTCTTGAATCGGGAATCGTTCCCGTATGTCTTGTTCAGCCACTGCTGCGTCTGCAGCACCATCTGATCAGTCATGATGTCCTCCTTCGGGACCTGTTGCTGAAGGCAGACCCAATATCTGCTCTCACCTACACTGCCGTTTCGCCACGAAGTGTTAACCTCGGATATTTCATCTGGCATGGCGTCTGCGATGAACTCTGCGATTTTCGGTGTCTAACTCCAACCGAAACATAGTGTTTCCCTTACAACGACTTCCATCACACTGTGTATTGTCGCAGCGATCAGTACGCATGTTTTCCGTCATGACACCTACAGCTTTGGCCATAGCCAAAATGTCTCCGCATGCATCGAAGTCATATGACGGGCTTCCTTTCACTCTGATAACACTGAAATGAACCATTAATGCTCCTTTCTTTCGCAAACTGCTGATGTTGTCGTGTTCTTCGTTTCTTTGCTTTCGTCGCGAATAGCGGCACGAATTTTGCGCACAGCCGTTGAAAGCTGTTTGGACACCGCAGCTCGGGACACGCCCAGCTCTCGTGCCATATCTGATTGAGATGCCCCCTTTACCAGTACACCCCTGACGATATTGCGCTGACCTGCTGGCAGTTTTTCGATCTCCGCAAAGATAGCTTGCAAACAGTTAGCTCTTTCTCTCGCATCCTCCGCGCATAAGAGAATATCCTCAGAAGAAGCAGAACACCCCTGGGGTTCCCGCCCTGCACCAACCAAATCCTCATAGGAGCAAATAACTCCGCTGACACGGTCCGATCGATAATAAGCGTGAGCGGAACGTTCCTCCGCATTCCACAATTCCTGAAGTATCGTTTGAGGGGTACGTAGTGCAATATCACGTGGCGAACAACCCATACGGATTGCGCGCAAACATCTATCGCGTTCAACCATCGTCCGTAATTCCACTTCCGAACAGTTGTATATATCAGTTACGGACACATTACCGGCGCGCATTGCCTCATGTTTCAATGAAATTCTCATTCCAGTCTCGATCCCACCCAGTTATTGGGTCTTCGAGACCTGCTTGCATAGGCCACCACATGAGCGTCCAACCTGCTGGATAAGCATGACGCGTCAGTTCAGGAGAAAACCGGCGCGTCACCATGAATAAGCAGGCAGATCTCATGCATGTGATTAGTTAAAAGTCCCAGTCAGCTTCACTGCGGCACAACGGATGAACAGCCCAATGCCCTACTTCTATAACCGGTTATCGCATGACATCGAGTTGAAGAAAAAATTACGATGTATCTGGTCTCAAATCCTTTCAATAGACGAAAGTTGCGCTTCTCTGATCCAGCTGTAAACGGCGTATACTGGCGATATTCCAGTGTTTTACCGGCTTATTCGTCTGAATCTGGCTTCCATCGTAGGAACAGTGACCTCATGGGAAGGCGACGGATGAAGACAAATGGAGACGAGAAGGAGACTCACTTGGCCGAAACTACTGCTACCTATGCTCTGGGAGTCTTCTGTCAGCTCGTAAACCCTTATATATCTGGCGTAGACCACCACAAAAAGGGATTTATGAAGGATTTCTTCGATGCTGTGTTAGAGGATGACGGTCTAAGAAATCCACTTCCCCAACATCATCGAAACCGCAAACCCGGAAAGACCACTATTACCACCGGGGTCTGGTCTGGAATCAACGATACTGATCTGACTCGTTTTTATAACGGTCGCAAGAAGATTCCTGCCTGGAAAGCCGCCGAGTTTTATCAGCGCCTAGATATCTCGAAAGTAGAACGTCTTTGCTGCGATATCAGCATTGATGCCCTTGCCGATTTTCAAAAGGAGCTTATCAAGGCAAATATTAGAGTTACGGATATCAGTGAGCTTCCTTCTGCCACAGGAAAATGGCTTCTGTCAATACTCCAGGCGAATGCCGGTGGACGTGACATTCTCGTCGACGGCATAAGCTTTCAGCCGAAATTCGATATTTTCGAAAACTTACCTCTGGCGTCTGGTCGCATCAACAACGGCAAATTGCACCTTGGGCGCTCTTCGGTCCCCTGGAAGGCTTATCCAATTCCACCGGATAAACCAGATGATCATCTTGAAAAGACATACCTCACGCAGATGCAAGCCGCCTATGCCGATCACTTGCACAAGCCAATCAACTGTTCCGACGATCTTCCTCAGACATGTCGTCCTGAATATGCCAAGCAACGTGAATATTTTTACGATGCGGAAGGAATGCGCAGGAATCTACGGGATGTTATAGAAAACGGAGAGCAAGAATTTGATGCACTGAAGGTTGATCTTTATGACGGAATATGCGATACCTGCGCATCTGATTACGCCGATGGACTGTTACGCATGCGAGCAACGCTATCTCAGGCAGCTGGTTTCCCCCTATCCGGTTCAGTTATAGCCCAATTCCCATCAATGATTAAGGCAGCGGAAAAGAAAGGGCTGTGTCATATGCTGGTCAACGACCATATGCTGGAGTGGGTACACGAAAATGAATAATTCATTATTTAACACAACACAGGAAACAGCAACACGATTGACATTATGCCTTCCCCTTCTTTCTAGACCTTCCACAATTGACGAAATCGCAGCCATTGACCTTATCGCCACCTATATGAAAACATTCGGATTCGGACAGCGCAATCTTCACGGCGATGGTCCACATGCTTTAGCCGAATATGATGCTCGTCGCAAACGAATACAAGCAGGATTAGCCCAACTCGTAATCGTTGGAGCAGCAACCGTGGATTCCACTTGCCTGTTGTACCGCGCCACTCCGGAATGTTTCCAATATTCGGAAGCATTGCACGGCGATTACGCTGCCTCCTATCGACAGGCTGTTCAGCTGTTGATAAAAAACGATTATGAAACCATCATGAACCGAATAACGAAAGAGAACAACCAGTTATGAGAAACACATGGATACGTCGAATTTCGGCAATCAGAAAGGACGGAGTGGAATCCGCTATCGATCTCACATGCGGGCTGAACTGCATTATCGGCGCTTCGAACACCGGGAAAACCAGAATCGCAAAAACTGTGGAATTTGCCTGCGGAGGGAAAGAGCTCCCCTTTACCGATAAAACTGCCTATGAAATTGCACAGGTCACGTTCGTGACCAACGGCGGTGAGGTTTCGCTTAGTCGTTCGATTCACGTTCAGAACACTATCCATGTAAAATCCAGCAACCCAATGATCGTCCCCGGTTCCTACTCCGTTTCATCACGTGCCGGTAAATCAATCAATACGGTTCTTCTTGCCTTACTAGGCGTTGAATCAACCCGTAGAATAGCGACAAACGAAACTTACCATACAGTTGCTTTCACATGGAATGCCATCAGACATCTCATGATTGTCCCCGAGGACCAAATAGGACGTGCACGCCCCTCCATTCTTTTCCCCAAAAGTACCTCTCTAGCAACTCTCACACAAAGTTTGTCCTCGTTGCTCGTGCTAGTTCAAGATGAAAAAATCGACAACTCCATACAGACAGAGAGTGCCAGCGAACGTCACGCCCGCAGAAAAGCCGTGGAACAGTTCATCCATCAGCAGTTGGATGATATAGAGCCTCGCATCAGACACCTTGAGGAGATGCGCCATATCGCAACAAATGAGGGGAAGACCATTCACACCTATTTGGAAGACCTTCACAAAAAAGCATTACACGTAGAACAGCAAAGACAAACTCTCCTCAATCGAGATGCCCATACCATCTCACATATCTCTCAGCTTAATCAACAATATGAGCACTTTGAGGTACTTATTCGCCAACGTAAGGTACTTATCAGTCAATACGAATCAGACGCTGCACGTCTTGATTTGCAACTACAGGCAATGAAACATGCCCGCACACATGCCTATCCCGCCACATGTCAGTTTTGCCACAGCCCCATCCACATGTCTGTGCCGACTGAACAGGACATTCTAATCGTCTCAACAGAAATTGAGCATATCCACAGCATCCAAGCAGACGTTGAAACCGATCTAGCCATCCTCGTCGACAAAGCCGATGAGGTGAAACAGGAGCTGCATCTGGAGAAACAGCAGCATCGGCAAAATATGCATTCGCTCAAATCCGACATTCAACCAACAGCGCAGCACATGCAACAAGATATTGAGCAAATTGTCCATGCAGAACAATTGCATGCGGAATATGCGGAACTCATAGCGCTGCATGCTCGTTTCAACAAGGCACTCGATGACGCTGGTCAAGCAACACAGAATGATGAAAAATACAAGCCACGCGAATGTTTCCAGAGTGATTTCTGGTATTCCATGAATAACACCATACGCAGCATTCTGCAACAATGTCATTTTCAAGGTGCTGATACTGCAGATTTCAGCAGATCTTCTTTTGATGTCGAAATAGCAGGGTATTCCAAGGCTGATGAACAAGGCAAGGGATACTGCGCATTTCTTAACAGCGTTGTTATGCTCGCATTTCATGATTATCTCAATGAACAGTCAAAGCATACTCCGGGTTGGCTGCTTATTGATACGCCTCTGCATGGGTTTGACGAAGGAATACGACCCTTGGAAGACTCATCCATGAAAGTGGGCCTGTTTTCCTATCTAGCGAAACAAGCGGTTTCACAACAAATCATCATTATCGAAAACACGAATCACATGGCTGGCATTCCTCTTGACGATAACATCAATATCGTCGAATTCTCGAAGGACAAGCACAACGGACGATACGGATACTTGGACGGGATTTACGATGTGTCTGACGAAAGTTAACGGCGGTCCCAAATCAAGTCACCTTGTCGAGGAGCGAACCCGCGCAGCCGCACTCCCCATGATTTTCCAAAGCCATTGACCGGACTAACTTGAGCGCATCGTGGGTGACAAGTGGCCGCTGCAGCACCGTCACGTGCTCGGCCAGGCCATCCGCATCCGCTCCCCGTACGTGGACGCGCTGTCCGTCACTCAGGTGCTGGCGCTCAAGTCGCTGCGCAAGAAGGTGGACAAGGAAGAGCTCTCGCAAAGCCAACAGGCCGGATTCATCTACCTCATCCTGTGCACCGTCTCCGGCGTCGCTGCCGGCCTGCAGAACACAGGCTGATCTACACACCAGCGCATATGGGGAAGCCCCGCTCGATGTGAGCGGGGCTTCCCCGTTTTTGTGTGCATCTTTCATCATCTTGCAATAATTCTTACATGTAAACAGAGAGTTCTTGCATGTAAGAATTATTGAAAGGTGATGAAAGAACTTACTTTCACGCGCGCCAATCATCCCAACACGTATCGGGATGACGGTCCATTCCCCTCGCGGCGCAACTTGCCCGCATCCTCTAGCTTCTTCAACAACCGGTATGCACTGATATAGCTCAGGCCAAACAAATCCATGACATCCGCCGTAGTGACGACACCATCATTTTTTTCGGCGAACTCCAGAACAAGGCCACTGCGCCGGGTGGCATCGATGTCACGCTGGCGCACGTAAGACGCCAGCCCCTCTGAACGTTTGTACACTCGGGCACTCAGCATATACGAACGAGAGCTCCCGCTACCGACCCCCTCTACCAAACCAGCTTCCACCAGATTCTCAACAGCGGACACGATGCGTCGATGCTCCAAATGAGAAAAATCGCACAATTGGACCACGGTAAGCCTACGATGCTCACGCAGCAGCGAGAGCACAATCAGTGACCAGACCGGCAATGGAGCCCCACGTCGACGTTCCTCGTCGCCAATCATGGTTACGAATGCCTCGTCAGGTACCACGCGGCGCAAGAACAAGATAACTTCCTCAGCACTGGACTGTGAATAATCCGGGAAAGAACCACCCGCCGCAATCGACCCGGCATAGATGGTATCCACGCCTCGTCCGGTGCGTTCAACATATCCGGCAGCTTTCAGAATCAGGGCAAGCTGCGGATTGCGGGAACGCGGTTGTGCAGTAAGCAGGTTATCTTCGGAAACACCCTCTATGAATCCTCCGGGATTAGCTATGGTCAACCCATCATCATCAACCAGGAATCTCACCGAACCCATTCGTGCATAATCGCGATGGCAAAAAGCGTTAATCATTGCCTCACGGAATGCCCCTCGATCGAAGTCTGGCAGATCGACACGAATCAAGCCGCTCATGACTTCGTGGCTGGGATTCCATGGCTCCATCAGCTCGCCTACACGATCAAACATATCCACCAAAGGCAACACGAACGGATCCATATTGACCTTTGGAGACATGCCTTTCATCACTTGAAAAACAGCCGATGCGGCTGGAACCGATCGATGAATAGCATCAACCGAACCAATGGTGAGCAGACCAGCAACAGATGGCTGCAATCCATACGGGCCATCAACAACCAGCTCAAGTGCCCGATCGAAATCCTCATCAGTAAAAGACAACAACGAGTTTTGCGCATTGGCACTGCGAATATGGCTTCTCAACTTGTTCCGTGAGTCTGGATTCAAATCGTCCAACCGAGCCTCTGGTGCAGGTTGCGCGCTGAAATCGTAGAACCGTTGTTGAGATAAACGGCTAATGAATTGGGAAACAAACAGCGGAACGACCTCAGGCGAGCCGTCTGCTTTCAGCCGGCGCTGCAATGTCTTCCCCTGACTGGTAGATACGATTTGCTGACTGTTATCCACCTCAATACTGACTATTGGCACCTCGTTCTCATACAAGAGCGTCACGCGAGCAGGAAGCTGCGGAACAGTCTTATTGAAAATTAGTGCCGCAAGTCCATTGATATTGCGATGCTCTTCACATACGCCGGTCACAGTGCCATCGTCTTCAATACCGAGATACAGTGTGCCGCCTTCGGTATTGGCTAGAGCCACTACGTTGTCAACAATTTCATCATGCGATTGAGGACGCTTCTGCTCACTCTTGAACTCAACTGTCAAACTTTCTTTAGTCGGCAACATGAGCATCCCCTTTCACCATCTTGCAATAATTCTTACATGTTAACAGAGAGTTCTTACATGTAAGAATTATTGCAAGATGGTGAAAGGGGTAAAGAGCAATCCATCCTGTCATCTCCAGCAACTTAAATCCGATCATCGCTGCTTTCGGCATATCTGATATCAGCCGCTGGTGCCAGTCCAATCACCCAATTGAAGCTCAACACGGCCAAAGACTCTACGCCGCAGTGGATTCGCGCTCGATGAGCTTATAGCCCACATTCACGGTCTGCGGGAAGAACTCGTCGTCCAGGTTCTCGATACGCCGCATAAGCAAGGTCAGCGCGGTATCCGCCATGCCCTTGAAATCGGTGGCCACGGTGGTCAAAGTCGGCACGCTGTACATGCTCTGGCTCAGGCCGTCGAAGCCGATAACGCGCACATCGCCCGGCACACTTACGCCATCGTCCGCCAGACCACGCAGAATACCGAGCGCAATACCGTCGTTCAGGCAGTACAGACCGTCGTACTTGCACTTGCCTTTCTTGGCCAAGCCGCGCCCGGCCTCGATACCGCCGTCAATCGACCACGAGGATTTGATGTAATCGCGGCGCTCGTCAAACGGCAGTCCGGCCGCGAGAATCGTCTCCTTGGCGGCCCGCATACGAATATCACGTGAGCCGGGAATGATGTTGGGATTGTTGGGATCGCGATTGTCGCCGACGATGCCGATGCGCGCACAGCCGCGCGTAATAAGATGCTGGACCGCCGCCCGTGAGCCGGCGTCGCTCGGCGCGTTCACGGTGTCGATGGGCAGGCTGGTGTCGTAGTTTTCCAGCATGACGGCCGGGTGCCGCTTCAGGATATCGACCGCACGTGGCGCATTGATGGCAATGATGCCATCCGAAAACGTGTACGACAGATCGTTGTCGTCGGTAAGATACCGGGACAGTTCGATGAGCATGTGCGAGCCGCGCTTGTGCACTTCCTCAGCCACGCACATGGCCAGATGGGAGGAATAGTCGCCCTCGATGCCCGAGGTAAGGAAGGTGATGGTATCGGACCGCCCAGAACGCAGGGACCGGCCAGACAGGTTGATTTTGTAGCCGAGTTTGCGGGCGGCGTCACGCACGCGCTGCATGGTTTCGGGCTTGACGTAATCTTTGCTTCGCAGGGCCGCGGAGGCGGTGGTGGCGGTCACTCCGGCCAGTTCGCCGACATCCTTTAAGGTCACCATCGTTATCGTCTCCGCATATCACGAACCTCATCGATAAGATACATCGTATCGCTTCGCTAACCGACCGACTGCGTTGCCACATCCGAAGGACGCATCCCCCCACCCGCATCGACAACGAGACCGAAACCATCGACCGTTGCGCCGCCCGATACCTGATGGATGCCATCGACGGGCATCCACATCATGGTGTCGATTATGTGCCTTGCCGCCTGATCCAGCGCGAATCGACGCTGCCGCTGGATTGATGCTTGCGGCTCTTATCCGAAGAGCCGCACAAGTCGTCGTTTCTCACAGTCAGCACTATACGCTCACTAACGAGGCGCGACCGTCAGATCATAGTTGCCAACGGAATCGCCATCCGCTTCATCTGGCACGCTCTCGGAAGAAACCACCGGAATCACATACGAATGGAATTCCGGCGTTTGTCCGGCAATCCTCTGTTCAAGCAGATCCACAATAGTGGCAGCCATCTCCTCATACGGCTGTATCACCGTAGGAAGCGGCGGATATGCGATCTTATAGACGAACGAGCCATCATAACCAAATACAAATAGGTCATCCGGAATGCGACGCCCTCGCGAAAGCGCCTCACGCTGGACCGCGAGTGCAACCAGATCGGCCGCGAAGATGCCATCCACGTCCGGGTACTGATCGAGGAACATTTTGGCGGTTTGCAGGTAGGACGAGAATTCAAACTGGTTGAGTCGCAACTCATAGGTAAAGCATTCGACACCGTGGTCACGCATCTGTTTGGCAAACACCTTATGCCGTTGCGCGGAAGGAGACAGCACCTTCGAGTAGCCTACAAACTGCACCACTTTCTTACAGCCATGCTTCAAAAACGCCTCGGCCGCGATATGTCCGCCCTGCGCATGGTCTGCATGCACCACCGGAATGTCATCGGCCAGGGAACGGTCCAGGGATATGATCGGCAAACCGATGCCGGAGTAATCGATGTCCACGGAATGGCTGCCCACGATAATGCCATCGACCTTGTTGGCGGTAAGCATATCCAGGTATTTGCGCTCTTTTGCCGGGGAATGCATGGTGTCGCACAGAATCATCTTGTATCCGCGACGATCCAGTTCGTCCTCGATGCGGGAAGCCATGGTGGCAAAGAACGGCTGCACCACATCGGGGATGACCAATCCGACAAAATTAGTGCGCTTGGTGGTCAGGCTTCGCGCAATCTGATTGGGTTGGTAGTGCAGCAGGTCTATGGCATCCTGAATGGCGCTCTTGGTTTTTTCCGACATATAGCCGCGTTCGTTGAGATAGCGCGACACCGTGTTCTTGGATACTCCCGCTACCCGCGCAACGTCCGTTATCGTGGCCATGAGTTTTTTCCCCCGTTATAGCAATTGGCGGCGGACGATTCCCTACAAGTCTAATAGGGAAACGCCCGCCGCCTATGGACAAGCCCCTAGGGTCTGAGCGCGTACCCCCGGATATCGGCAAGCGCGGCATCGCCGCCATGCGGCTCGACCGCGATCTCATTGCAGGTCGCAGGAGCGAACACGTTCAGGGAATGCACCACACGGCCTCCGTTGATGAAGATCTCCAGCGAACTGGTGTCGCCGATCACTTCCACTTCCATTCGGGGGCTTCCGGCGACCATCAGCGGGCTATGGGTCTTCCCCTTGCTCCACCCATCGGAATCGTTGCGGTCGACGCTCATCTCGGCATGCTCCAAGTCAAATGTGCATACCGTGCGTTTGCCTTCACCGCATCGGAGCAGCAGGTCCACCTGCTTCGCTCGCGTGGCCTCAAGGTCAAGCGCAAAGGAAAGATCGAAATGCACGCCGTCTCCGGCCCGGACGACATGCCTCTGCCCGTCGCGCACGGTCACGTTTTCCTCGGCGCTCATGTCCGCACGCAGCCGATCAAGCTCCGCCACAGGACGGAACGACAGCGTCAGGTCATCGTTCAATATGACCTCGCGCGGCACCGAAAGCGATCCGCACCATCCCTGCTGGTATGTCGGGCCCCAGTCTTTCCAGAATGGCATCCAATCCCAGCCGTTGGCCCAGCCAACGGCAATCCGACGTCCCTGGGCATCCACGAACGTCTGCGGCGCATAGAAATCGAAGCCCCAGTCGGATTCACCGGTCACCGTGTAGACAAAGCGGCCCGTGGCATAGTCGATATCGCCAACGAAATACACCGTGGTACGCTCGCCGGCACCCATGGGCGAGCATAGGAACACCCATTTGTCTTTCAGCGGGAAGAAGTCCGGGCACTCCCACATGTATCCCCACTCGCCACGGGACTCGTGCATGACGTTAAGGAACTCCCAATCAAGAAGATTCTCGGATCGGTACAAGAGAGCTTGCGCCTTGCCGTCGCGCTGCGCGCCGACCACCATGTAGTACAGCCCTTCATGCTCCCACATCTTGGGGTCGCGGAAGTAATCCGTGGGAACACCGCTGGGGGCCTCGATCACGGGATTGCCCTCGTACTTGGTAAAGTGCACACCGTCTTCGCTGATGGCTATGTTCTGTGTCTGCACAAAGCCATTGCCATGGTTGGCGGTGCCGGTGTACGCCACGTACAGCTTGCCGTCCTTCTCGATGGCGCTGCCCGAGAAGCATCCGCCCTGGGGGTGGTCGTCGTATGGCTCGCTGGGCGCCAACGCCATCGGCAACTGGGTCCAGTGCAGCAGGTCGTCGCTGACCGCATGGCCCCAATGCATCTTTCCCCAGAACCCGCTATACGGGTTGAACTGGTAGAAGAAATGGTACTGGCCCCGGTAATAGATCAGACCATTGGGGTCGTTGATCCAGCCGCACGGCCCCATAAGATGATAGGTTTGGCGCATACTGGCCTGTGCTACCTCGGGGGCGTGTTCGGCGATATAGGTCGAGGCCGTATCGATGGCCTGCTGCATGGACTTTGTTGTCATGGGAACTCTCCTTGGTCCCTTAATGGTTAGGGTTATGTCGCCTTACTGCTTCGCGTCGAATTCTTCGCGAAGCTTCTTGGCGAATTGCGTGTTCAGCTCGGACTCGCGACGGGCTTTGTCTTCCTTGATGCGGAACTGTTCATCGCGCGCGGGCTTGTATTCCTTCCACCGTGCCGCATATGCCTCGCGGGCGGAACGCTGCTCATCGGTCAGCTCAGGCTGAGGCAGCACACGTTCCGGAAGCTGCGGCACTACCGGCAACCGGTCCTCGACCGGGGCAATGGTCAGCGGAGTCGCCGTGGGCAATGTCTGATACCAGTAAGCCGTGGAACTCCAATCATCGGACAGGTGATTGGCGTGCCCATGCTCGATCGTGACTTTGAGATGCTTCTCGAAACGCACCGGGTCCGTGATGTGGAATCGATACGAAACCTGGAAGCCATCCGTATCTCCCTCATGGACGATGGTGCCGAAGAACGGATAGGCATTACGCTGCATGCCCCATGCATGGTTGAAGTAATCCTCGGTGCCGGTGCCATTGAGCGAGGGATACTCCTCCCCGTCGATGAAGAACATGTCGTTGCCCTCACCCCACCAGCTGCCCTGGAAATGCTTGACGGTGAGATTGCAGCCCACGTAATGACCGGTGCCTTCAACGTCCAGCACGGTGTAGTTGTGCTCGCCCTTGAAGTTGGTGACGTTGTTGACCTCCGGGCTGTTGACCTGCAGGTCGGGACCCCAGCCGTCGCACGGGTTCTCACGATGCCATGCCGCATGGAAGTAAGCGGTGTCCTCGGGCAGCGGCTCGGCATACATTTCATAATCAATGTTGAAGTAGAGAATGAACGGCAGCTCGTTCTCGTTGATGATCTCGATCTTCGCCTTCTTGTTGAAGGGCATCGGGAAGTAGCACGAGACCGAGCAGGGAGCCCCGTAACGGCCTGCCTCTTCCGGCTTCAGCGATACGTTGAACGGCAACGATGAGAAGTTGCCCGGATAGCTGTTGCCGATGCAGAAGAAATCACCGAACGGGCATAGCACGCTTGGCGTATCCTCGTCATCCCAGGTGATTCGAATGAGCGCCTTGCGGTAATAGAACGGATCATAGTCGTCCCAGATCACGCCAAGCGCGGGATGGATCTCCATTACGGGAGCGGCAGAGGCCTGCGCGACCGGATCGAGAATGGAGGGTGCAGCAACCCTGCGGCAGCTGGAGGTCATCCACATATGCGTGATGCAGCCCGGACCTTCGATTTCTCCAAGCGTGATGGTCTCACCGGCGGGCACTTCCCAGTAGTCTTGGTTCTTGCCCCGCTGATCCCAGCTGGCAAGTCGACCATTGCGAGCATGGTGGACGCTCGTCAGGTCTTTGAACATTCCCGAGATTGCACTCATGGTGTTCTCCTTTGTTATTGATTTTGTTGTTTTTTTGGGGGGTATCGATAGCGACGAATGTCAGCCCTTGACCGCGCCGGCGACCATGCCGCCGACGATCTTCTTCTGGAACAATCCGTAGAAGATGAGTTCAGGGATGATGATCATCACCGATGAAGCGACTATGCCGCCGTAATCCACGGTGTAAGTGCCCTTGAAGAAGCTGGCTCCCATGGACAGCGTATAGTCGGCCTGATTGCGCAGCATCACGGAAGCGTACGGGTATTCGTTCCAGATGTAGAGCACGTTGAAAATCACCACGGTAGCGATCACCGGCTTGGTCATGGGCAGGATCACCCGGAACATCAGATCCCATATCGAACAGCCGTCGATGACGGCGGCCTCGTCGATCTCCGCGGGAAGCGCTTTGAGATAACCGACGAACAGCAGCGTGTTGAAGGAAATCGATGAGGCGACATACGGCATGATCAACGCCCATTGCTCCTTGAGCCCGAAGAACATGTTGATCTTGTAGACCGGGAACAGGAGGA
>ERZ773242.2471-NODE-2471-length-15177-cov-3.047216_pt1 | contig 15177 bp, 10 predicted proteins | sample MGYA00511077_ERZ773242 | MGnify/ENA primary metagenome ERZ773242 (study PRJEB29015, sample SAMEA2737754) | human gut metagenome | biome: human gut; feature: human-associated habitat; material: faeces | place: China | collected 2012 ... | reverse complement strand
AAAAACTTATGCAAGTTTTTCTTCATTACTATGTTTTAATTCAGCCTTCTTCTGGAACAGTTCCTTACCAGATGTGTATACAATGATCACGCCAAGAACCATTAACAGGATGGCGATGATCAGCTGCAGTCCTTCTACCAGGAAGGTAGCAGAGCCTGCCGCATACGCTTTTGCCAAAGCGATTGTGCGCTGTACCAGTGCGGTGCCGGTTACGCAAAGCATGATTACCAGCGGAGGGAACAGCATCTTGTTGCTGCGGCCTGTAACCTTCAGGAATACGCACAGCGTTACAAGTACCAGGGCGGAGAGCAGCTGGTTCGCAGAACCGAACAGCGGCCAGATGTTTGCATAGCCGATACGGGTCAGAACGAAGCCGCACAGCAGGGTTAAAACGGTGGAGAAGTATTTGTTGCACAGACCCTTTCTCCATACCGGAGCAGAAGCCATATCATCAACAGAGAACAGCTCCTGGAAGCTCATACGACCGATTCTTGCAACTGCATCCAGGCTGGTCAGTGCAAGTGCGGATACACACATGGTCATGAAGCACTGGGCAACATAAAGCGGTATACCGAACATTTCCAGGAAGCCTGCAACGCCGTTGGAGAATACCTGGAACGGGGTGCCTGCAGCCGGTGTGCCGTCAGCAGATGCAGCAGCACCTGCAACGCAGAGAGCGACAACGGCCAGAAGGCTTTCAAGAACCATTGCGCCATAACCAACCTTGAGCATATCCTTTTCATTTGCGATTGTCTTGGAAGAAGTGTCGGAGGATACCAGGCTGTGGAAGCCGGAGATCGCACCGCAGGCAACGGTTACGAACAGGATCGGGAACATGTTTCCGAGCTTTTCATTTGTAAATCCTGTATAAACAGGCAGGTTCATGGTCGGATGTGCAACGAGCAGTCCGAGAACAGCGCCGACGATCATGCCAATGAACATGTAAGTGGTCATCATATCACGGGGCTGTTTGAGCAGCCAGATCGGAAGAACTGCTGCGAAGAAGATATAAACAAAGGTAATGTAAGTCCAGGTATTTTTTCCGGCGGTGATCGGAAGAGCCATACCGATTGCCAGAGCTGCTACGGTGCAGACAAGACCTACAACGGTTGCTTTCCAGCCGGAAAGGCTGAATTTCTTCTGCAGTACGCCAAATACCATAGCGAATAAGATAAAAAGCAGGGAAATGGTACCGGCAGCACCGTTCGGTCTGGCAGCCTCGGAAAGCTGTACCTGTCCGTCAACGGTTGTAAATGCGTTGAAGGTTCCGGCTACCATATCGGCGAATGCTGCGATAACCAGCAGGGTGAATAGCCAGCAGAACAGCAGGAAAAGCTTTCTGCCGAGTTTACCGATGTACTTTTCGATCAGCAGACCGATGGATTTGCCGTCGTTTTTGACGCTGGCATACAAAGCACCGAAGTCAGTAACAGCACCGAAGAAGATGCCGCCAAGAAGTACCCACAGAAGAACCGGGAGCCAGCCGAATGCAGCGGCCTGAATTGCACCGGTGACAGGGCCTGCGCCTGCGATGGATGAAAACTGGTGACAGAAGACGGTAAAGCCTTTTGTCGGAACGTAGTCCTGCCCGTCCTCGTGGGCCTGGGCGGGTGTTTTGGCAGCAGGGTCGATGCCCCATTTGTTTGCGAGCCAACGGCCATACAGCAGATAAGCGGCTGCAAGGCATACGGCTGCGATTAAAACGATTGCAAGTGTGTTCATGAGATAAGATCCTCTCTTTCGTTAGAATGCTCAACATGGTAGTGCGTGGGCGACCTGCCCGGAGTTTTTCTGCAGGGGGATAGAATATGTTCGGGCGCGGTGAATATCGGACAGCCCGAATTCGTTTTCCTGTCGCTGCAACAAAAAAGCCTTCGTCTTTATCCCTTTCGGGGAATAGAAGACGAAGGCATATAAACTCCGCGTTACCACTTCTTTTGCTGCAAAAAGCAGCCTCTCGGTCACAGCTCCCGGCATTTGATCCGGTCAATGTGCTCCCCTGTAACGGAGGGACTCCGGTTCTGACTACTGGAAAAACGTTCACCAGAACTGCTGACAGGCGAGGGCATTTGGAACCTGTTGCCACCTTCCATCAATGGCGGCTCTCTGGAAACAGATTAACTCTAAATGTCATGTCCTGCTCACTGCATTTGCATGTTGAATTGTTGCCATTCTAGTTCCGGGGGAAAAAAATGTCAATGCGTAATCTGGAATTTTGGAAGTTTGTATAGGAAGAAAATGTTTTAGTTCTAAAATTTGTATAAAATTTTAGCGATGCAAAGCGCTAGTACGGTGCCACGGGATACTGATAGCAGAAGAGAATGGGTTCCTGAGTATGGCACATGAAAATAGAAACTTTTGCAAAAATTTTTGCAAAAAGCATTTTGAAACAAAACAAGCGGCTTCCGAATCCTCGGAAACCGCTTGTTTACTGTCTTTTTAGAAGAGCGACAGACGGGGCTCGAACCCGCGACCTCCACCTTGGCAAGGTGGCGTACTACCAACTGTACTACTGTCGCATTTTCTCTCTCGCTGATGTATCTCAGCGACGAAATTTATAATAACACAGCTTCTTACGTTTGGCAAGCTTTTTCGTAAAAAAATTTCAAATTTATTTTTAGAAAAATAGAATGGCAAAATTGGAATGTTTTCGTTCCAATATCCTGTCGGAAAATTTGTAAACTAAAAATTGGAACGGTTTTATTCCAGTATTTCAGATGGGAGCCGCAATCTATGTCTACCAAACTATCTCAGGATGTCTCGATCGGGGAGAATCTGCGCATTTTGCGAAAACGTGCCGGATATTCACAGGAACGGGCTGCAGCACAGCTGGAGCTGATGGGAATCTCTATGAGCCGTGAAATTATTTCGCAGATGGAATCCGGACATCATAATATTCGCATCAGTGTATTACTTGCCTTCAAACAGGTCTATGAGGTGGACTCGTTTGATGACTTTTTCGTGCAACAGGAAAAAGGCGGTGACCGATGAAATTAAAGCAGGAGCCAATTGGAATCGGTCAGAATCTCAGAAAACTCCGGCAGGACGCCGGTTACAGCCAGTCGCAGGTGGCGGCGATTCTGTGTGAGCGGGGCGTGTACATGACGACGGACATTTATAAAAAGATCGAGCAGAACAAATACAACATCCGCATCAGCGAGCTGAATGCATTGAAAGAGCTTTATCAGGTTGGGTATGAGGAACTGTTTCAGGCAGATTCCTGAAACTTTGGAAGCTGTGTATTTGGTTTTCAGGATGTTTTTAGAAAATATTTGTCTTAACGTCAAAAAAATGCCGCTCAGTCCGCAGAGGACTGAGCGGCAGTCTGTTATCAAATTCAATTTTCCATCATCTTCCGGTTATATTGTCTGCGCTGAAGCGATTCTGTATTTCTGTGTCTCTGACGCGACTGGTAAGAGGAATAATTTGCGGTTGCTTTTGCGACAGCGGCGAGGGGCTCGGAAGCGCCGGATGCAATCTGTGGATCGGAGAGACAGATTGCCGGATTATCGAACTTTTCGAGCGTCCCCTTTTTGGAAAATGCGGCGCATACGGTTTGCCAGCCGGATAAGAACCGTACATACATCCTTCCGCTGATTCGGTCCTGCGGAGTGTCAGCCAGTGAAAAGTCTGCTAACACCAGTAAAAGGAAAATTGCAGCAGCCATCATCATCATCGATTCCATCATACGCTCACCCTCTTTTCTTTTGTACCTCGCTGATATTTCCGAGGCATAAGATTTTTCGCCCACATAGGAGCAAGCTCATGTGGGCTTAGAACTTTTGACCCTAGCATTGTATTGTCTGACTATATTATAATATCTTCCGCATTTTCAGTCAATTTATTTTCAAGCATTCTTTCGAAAGATTCAGTTCTTTGCAGTTGTATACCGAAAAAACGGCGTAAAGTATGCTATTTGTCCCAAAAATCTGTTGCAATCGTAATTTCGATGATGCTATGATATAAATCAGATGTTTTTTGGGAAAAAGGATGGCATGTGCGCTGTGCGAAAGGCTCAGCTTCGATGGCAGGACGCGACTTTTTCGGTGCCGCATGTTTCAGTCCGTTGCAGCAGGCCGCAGCCGGATGGGTGCAAAGAGGAGTATTGTGAAGGAAAACAAAAACGGGAGGCAGAACAGTCAGAACGCAGAAAAGAGGAGCCGGAAAAGAAAAAATCCGAAAGCAGTCAGACAACTGACAGCGATTTATGTTGCGCTGGTGCTTGTAGCGGCGGGCGCGATCGGTGGAGGGGTATTCTGGGCGGTGCATTCGACGAGGGTAACAGAAGAGCTGATTGCGGAAAACACGCAGGAATCGACGACGGAAGAGGAAAGCACAGTTCCTGCTGCTATAGAAGAAACAGAAGAGACGCAGGAGACGGAACCCGAGACGGAAACAGAAACGGAGACAGAGACCGAAATGCTTGTCGAGTTGACAGAGGACAATATCGACGGCTATGTAAAAGTGGAATCCTGCAAAATTGTGCAGGGGACGGGAACCTTTTCGGTAAAGGCGTTGGTGGAGGAAAAGCCGGCGAGCGATGACGATAATTTTTACCTGCTCAAAATGAACATGTACGATACCGAGCTGGATGCCGGGGCAGAGCCGATCGCGTCCGTGCCGAAGGACAAGGAATTTACCCTGACGGCAAATGTCAACGAAAATCAGGTGGATTCCAGGCTTATGTCGAAATTCGTCGTAGCGGTAAAATTAAAGGATGCGTATGTTCCGCTCTGTGATCCCTGCTATATGACAAACCCGGAGGCCCTTGCGTCCTATCAGGCGGCATATCCGCAGCGTTCTTCGATTAAAGGGATTTTAGTAGATCCGCTTCGGGTAGATGAGCTGGATGATCTGCATGTCAACCATGCGGCGTACAATATTCCGGTCGGAAATATTCTCGGGGAGACGACAAACGGCCTGTTCCCTACGGTTTATTATACATACGACGGCAGAACCTATGCGTTTAACGGTCAGCGGATTGCGGAATATGATTCTATTTTTTCCAGGCTGACGGCAAAGGGAATTACGATTTCTGCGATTCTGTTAAATAATAAGAGCAGCGCGTATCCGGAGCTCACCCATCCGCTTTCCCGGGGCGGCTCTGCTAATTATTATGCGTTCAATGCAGCGGAAGCAGATGGCGTGAAGACGCTTGCAGCGGTCGGCGCGTTTTTGGCGCAGAGATACCGGGACAATGACCACGGGATTGTCATGAACTGGATTGTCGGCAACGAGGTCAACGTCCGTTCTGATTGGAATTATATGCAGTACGTCGATCTGGATACCTATGCGAGGGAATATGCGAACGCGGTGCGCGTTTTTTACAACAGCATCAAGAGTATGAACGCGAATGCGAGAGTCTATGTTTCGATGGATCAGCAGTGGAACCGGGATCTGTCATCGAAGAACAGCTATGACGTGCGTGACCTGCTGGTTTCGATGAACCAGGTGATTTCCTCCGAGGGAAATATCGACTGGGGACTTGCAGATCACCCCTATGCGTATCCGCTGACGAATACGACGTTCTGGAATTCGTCCGGCAAGATTCAGAAGCTGATTACCAATTCGGAAAATACGTCGATCGTGACAATGCAGAATATCAATGTCATTACGAACTTTTTGCAGAAGGAAGAAATGCTGACGGCGGACGGCGAAGTGCGCCCGGTGATTCTGAGCGAGCTGGGATATTCCTCTTCCCAGGGAGAAATCAATCAGGCGGCGGCATTTGCCTATGCCTACTATGCAGCAGAGAACAATCCTTATATCAATGCGATTCTTTTGTCCAGACAGACGGATGCAGGAGAAGAGATTGCACAGGGACTTGCACTGGGACTGTCCACTCAGGGCGGACAGCATAAATATATTTACGAGGTTTACAAAAATATCGATCAGGTAAATTCCAACAGCTATACGGAGTTTGCAAAATCCGTCATCGGGATCACGAACTGGAGTGAAGTGATCCAGCCGGCGAACTAAAAGGGCGGCGCGTTTACAGGTTTTCCAAAATCCGAATGTCCACAGCGGTATAATAAAATTCACGGTCAGGTGCCTCACCTGCAGTCAGATAATCGAACAGCAGCTGGATGGGTTTTGAGCCCTGAATGGCAGGCTGCTGGCAGATCACAGCAGAAATAATGTGCTGCTCCATCAGCTCTTTTGTAGCAGGAATTTTGTCATAAGCGAGAATATGGATGTCGGTGCGGTTTAGGGAAAGAACCGCGCGGCAGCCTCCATAAACACCGGCAGCGGTAAAGTAGAGGGCGTTGATGTCTGGATGTGCAGACAGCAGCGCTCTTGTTTTATCGTAGCTTTCAAAATCATCATCGCTGTTTTCAATCTCGGCGATGATCCGGATACGCGGATAGCAGGCAGAGATCCGGTCGCAGAAACCGGCAATCCGGTCGGTATGGCAGAGCACCTGGGAGGAACCGGTGACGATACCGGCGCGCACTTCCCCGGAGGTCATGAGATTCATCAGACCGGCAGCAGTCTGCCCGCAGCGGTAAAAGTCGCTGCCGACAAAAGCAAGACGGCTGGAATTACGGATATCTGTGTTGGTGGTGATGACGGGAATCTGGCGGCTCTGGAGCTGGTCAATTTTGTTCGCCACAGCTGTGTCGTTAAAAGGGCTGATCACGAGTCCATCGATACCTTCGGCTTCCAGCTCGGCGATAGCTTGCAGCTGCTCCTGGGCAGAAAATCCGGTCTTTTTTTTGAGAACGGAGCAGTTGTAGCTGTTTAATTCTTCTTCCTTGGAAAGAACGCTGTTCCATACCTCATCAAAAAACGGATTTCCGGTGTCGAACAAAACGACGCCGATCCGGACCATCTTTCGCTGTGCGGCCAGGGCGATCCCGGCGCGGTTTGGCTTGTAGTCCAGTTTTTTTGCAATATCATTGACCAGAGCGGCGGTGGCTGCGTTGACGGAGCCGCGATGATTGAGCACGCGGTCGACCGTGCCGCGGGACACCCCCGCCAGTTCTGCGATTTCCCGAATGGTTGCCATAGTTACCAATTACCTCATTGTTTCTTTTCATAACAGTTCCTTTGAAGCGTCTGCACATTTAGCGTAGCATGATGAAAATGGAAAGTCAACGAATCGCGGCATGGTTTGCGTGCCCGCGCACAAAAATGGGAAAATGCACAAATTGGAAACGCAGGCGTGCGGAGGAAACGGTATGGTTTTGGTGAAAATTCTGAAAATAAATTGGGGTCTTGATTTTTTATGGTCTAAAATCTATGATAAAGGCATGGTGAAAGAACGACAGGGAAAGTGTGTCATGACTTTATATCACAATCCCTTGTGTGTGATTGCGTGCACGGGCACGCAAAACAGAATAAAGGAGCAGAGTATGTATTACATTGGAATCGACCTGGGAACTTCTGCAGTGAAGCTGCTTTTGATGGAAGGAAACGGGAAAATCGTAAGAGTTACCTCAAGGGAGTATCCGCTGTACTTCCCGCATCCGGGCTGGTCGCAGCAAAACCCGGAAGACTGGTACAAGCAGTCCATGGACGGGCTTTGTGAGCTGCTGGATGGAATCGACAAGAGCCAGGTGGCTGGCATCAGCTTCGGTGGTCAGATGCACGGATTAGTTGTGCTGGATGAAAACGATCAGGTCATCCGTCCCGCGATTCTCTGGAACGATGGCAGAACCTTCCGGGAAAACGACTATCTGAATCAGGTGATCGGCAAGGAGAAGCTTTCCGAATATACGGCAAACATCTCCTTCACCGGATTTACCGCGCCGAAGATTTTGTGGATAAAAAACAACGAGCCGGAGAACTTTGCACGGATCAAAAAGATCATGCTGCCGAAGGATTACCTGGCATATCGTCTGACCGGCGTACATTGCACGGATGTATCGGACGCTTCCGGCATGCTGTTATTCGATGTGAAGAACCGCTGCTGGTCGGAAGAAATGTGTGAGATCTGCGGCGTTCATAAAGAACAGCTTGCAAAGGTCTATGAAAGCTATGAGACAGTCGGCACGCTGCTCCCCGAAATCGCACAGAAACTCGGTTTGCCGGAAACCGTAAAGGTAGCAGCAGGTGCAGGGGATAACGCGGCGGCAGCAGTGGGAACCGGAACAGTTGGAAACGGTCAGTGCAATATTTCCCTTGGAACGAGCGGAACGATCTTTATTTCCTCCGATCAGTTTGCAGTGGATAAAAATAATGCGCTGCATGCCTTTGCCCATGCGGATGGACATTACCATCTGATGGGCTGCATGCTGAGCGCGGCGTCCTGCAATAAGTGGTGGATGGACGAGATCATCGGCACGAAGGACTATGGGGCAGAGCAGGCGGCGATCACGAAGCTTGGCGAAAATCACGTTTACTTCCTGCCGTATCTGATGGGTGAGCGTTCTCCGCATAATGATCCGGATGCGAGAGGTACTTTTATCGGAATGACGATGGATACAAGCCGCGCGGATATGACGCAGGCGGTACTCGAAGGCGTTGCCTTTGCCCTGAGGGATTCCTTTGAAATTGCAAAATCCCTCGGCATCCAAATCGACCGGACGAAGATTTGCGGCGGCGGTGCAAAGAGCCTTCTCTGGAAAAAGATTATTGCCAATGTGTTGAATGTGAAAGTGGACGTTCCGGAAACCGAAGAGGGACCCGGTTACGGAGCGGCGATTTTAGCGGCGGTTGCCTGCGGCGAGTACGCATCTGTGGAAGAAGCAGCGCAAAAGCTTTTAAAAGTCGTGGACACGGTAGAACCGGATGCAGAGCTTGCAGCGAAATACGAAGAACGTTACGCGCAGTTTAAACAGATTTATCCGACGGTGAAGGAGCTGTTCGGAAAATTGAAGTGAGACACAGAAAGGAGATACGATCATGCAGATTTATGAAGTGACAGACCCTCTTTTTAAGGAGTATGGCAAAATCATCGACAGCGTGGAGCTGACGGAGCTGCTGGCAGAGATGAAGCACACGCCGGTGCCGGAGGACGTGGTATATGTGGCTTCCGAGCCGAAGCTGGAAGCGCTTGCGGTCATGAAAGAGCTGACGGACAAAACCTATGGCGAGCTTCCGATCCAGATCGGCTATTGCAACGGTCATAACCGGAAATTAAACGCGCTGGAATATCACAGAAGCTCTGAGGTAGACGTAGCAGCAACGGAGCTGGAGCTGATGCTGGGAAAACAGCAGGACATCACAGAGGAGTTTACTTATGACACCTCGAAAGTCAAAGCATTCCGGGTTCCTGCCGGGACGGCGGTAGAGCTGTATGCGACGACTTTACACTATGCACCCTGCCATACAGAAAAAGACGGATTCCAGTGCACAATTATTTTGCCCAAGGGAACGAACCTTGATCTGGAAAAAGACCATCAGGGCGGTGAGGACGGTCATCTGACTGCCAAAAACAAATGGCTGCTGGGACATCCCGAAGGCGGTCTGCCGGAAGGAAGCCCGATGGGACTGATCGGTGAAAACCTTTCCCTGGATTAAAAATTACAGGCAAAACAGTTCCTGTATATATAGTTTCAGACGTTGCGCCTGACATAAAAACGGAGGATTTTATCATGAAAAATTTACCTAAAGTGAAAATCGGTATTGTAGCAGTCAGCCGGGACTGTTTCCCGGAATCTCTGTCTGTCAACAGAAGAAAGGCTCTGGTAGAGGCTTACAAGGCAAACTATGACGTTGCGGATATTTATGAATGTCCGGTCTGTATTGTAGAGAGCGAGATCCATATGGTACAGGCTCTGGAGGATATCAAGCAGGCAGGCTGCAACGCGCTGTGCGTATATCTGGGCAACTTCGGCCCGGAAATTGCAGAAACCCTGCTGGCAAAGCATTTTGACGGTCCTGTCATGTTCGTGGCTGCAGCAGAAGAATCTCAGAATGATCTGGTTGGCGGCAGGGGTGACGCATACTGCGGTATGTTAAATGCAAGCTACAACTTAAAGCTTCGCAATGTAAAGGCATATATTCCGGAATATCCCGTTGGAACCGCAGCAGAATGTGCGGATATGATCCATGATTTTGTTCCGATCGCAAGAGCGATCATCGGTTTAAAGAGCCTGAAGATCATCAGCTTTGGTCCCAGACCGTTAAATTTCCTGGCTTGCAACGCTCCGATTCAGCAGCTCTACAACCTGGGCGTTGAAATCGAAGAAAACTCCGAACTGGATCTGTTCGAAGCATTCAACAAGCACGCCGGGGATGAAAGAATCCCTGCAAAGGTAAAAGAGATGGAAAAAGAGCTGGGTGAGGGCAACAAAAAGCCTGAAATTCTGGAAAAGCTTGCGCAGTATGAGCTGACCCTGCTCGACTGGGTAGAGGCACATAAGGGCTACCGCGAATACGTTGCAATTGCCGGTAAGTGCTGGCCTGCATTCCAGACACAGTTCGGCTTCGTTCCCTGCTATGTCAACAGCCGCCTGACCGGTATGGGCATTCCGGTATCCTGCGAAGTGGATATTTACGGCTGCTTAAGTGAGTTTATCGGAACTGCAGTCAGCGACGATGCTGTAACCTTACTGGATATCAACAACAGCGTGCCCGACGATATGTATGAAGAGTCGATCAAAGGCAAATTTGATTACACCCATAAGGATACCTTCATGGGCTTCCACTGCGGCAATACCTGCTCCAGAAAGCTGGCATTCTGCAGCATGAAGAATCAGATGATCATGGCAAGATCCCTTCCGGTTGAAGTTACAAACGGAACTCTTGAGGGAGATATCAAACCTGGAGATATCACATTCTATCGTCTGCAGAGCACAGCTGATAACAAACTTCGTGCTTACATTGCACACGGCGAGGTTCTTCCGGTTGCATCCCATTCCTTTGGTTCCATCGGCGTATTCGCAATTCCGGAAATGGGACGCTTCTATCGCCATGTGCTGATCGAGAAGAACTTCCCGCACCACGGTGCAGTTGCCTTCGGCCATTACGGCAAAGCACTGTACGAGGTATTCAAATACATCGGCGTTCCGGTAGAGGACTTAAACTTCAATCAGCCCAAGGGCATGATGTATCCGACAGAGAATCCGTTCGCATAAGGCATATGGGAAAGGGCAAGGGAAATGAGTAAATACAGGGAAAAGGCAGCAGCCCTGGCTGCACAGATGAATCTGGAAGAAAAAGTAGGACAGACGCTTTACACCGCTCCGGCGGTGGAGCGCCTTGGCATTCCATCCTATAACTGGTGGAATGAAGCGTTGCACGGAGTTGCGAGAGCGGGAACAGCGACGGTATTTCCGCAGGCGATCGGCATGGCGGCGACATTTGATGAGGAGCTGTTAAAGCAGGTCGGCGATGTGATCGCAACCGAGGCGCGTGCAAAATATAATGCACAGCAGAAAGCGGGCGACCACGATATTTACAAAGGACTGACGTTCTGGGCACCGAATGTGAATCTGTTCCGCGATCCCCGCTGGGGCAGAGGACAGGAAACCTACGGAGAAGATCCATATCTGACTTCCCGTCTGGCGGTCGGCTTTATTAAAGGTCTGCAGGGCGAAGACCCGGATCATTTAAAGGCTGCGGCGTGCGCGAAGCATTTTGCGGTGCATTCCGGACCGGAGGGCATCCGGCATGAGTTCAACGCAGTCGTATCGAAGCAGGATCTGTATGAAACCTATTTGCCGGCATTCAAGGCATGTGTGCAGGAAGCGAAGGTAGAAGCCGTGATGGGCGCCTATAACCGGACAAATGGCGAGCCCTGCTGCGGAAGCAAGACACTTTTGCAGGATATCCTGAGAAAAGAGTGGGGATTTAAGGGTCACGTTGTCAGTGACTGCGGCGCGATTGCGGATTTCCACGAAAACCATAAAATTACCAAGACGCCGCTGGAATCCGCGACGATGGCGATGAACAATGGCTGTGACTTAAACTGCGGCTGCGTTTTTCCGAATTTGAGAGATGCGGTGCGCGGCGGCTATGTGGATGAAGCGCGTCTGGATGAAGCGGTGACAAACCTGATGGAATGTCGGATGAAGCTGGGAATCCTTGGCGATGAGAGACAGGAAGAACTGGATAAAATCGGTTACGATCAGGTAGATCTTGCTTCCAGCAAGGCACTGAACCAGACCGTTTCCAGAAAAAGCCTTGTCCTTCTGAAAAATGAGGACAATTTCCTTCCTCTTGACAAGAGCAAACTTCATACGATCGGCGTGATCGGTCCGAATGCGGATTCCAGAAAAGCGCTGGTGGGCAACTATGAAGGAACTGCATCCCGCTATATCACAGTGCTGGAAGGCATTGAGGATTATGTCGGGGATGATGTAAAGGTTTATTATTCCGAAGCCTGCGACCTCTGGAAGGACAGAACCAGCGGGCTGGCACAGGCGGACGACCGGATTTCCGAAGCAAAAGCAGTCTGCGAGGTCAGCGATGTGATTATCGCGGTGATGGGACTGGATTCCAGCATCGAGGGAGAGCAGGGGGACGCCGGCAACGAATTTGCAAGCGGCGATAAAAAAGACCTGCTGTTCCCCGGTCTGCAGCGTGAGGTGCTTGAGGTCGCATATAGCAGCGGAAAGCCCGTGATCCTGGTATCCATGACCGGCTCTGCAATGGCGTTGGAATGGGAGGATGCGCACTGCAAGGCAATTCTGCAGGCATGGTATCCCGGCGCGGCAGGCGGAAAAGCTGTCGCAGAGGCGATTTTCGGAGAATACAGCCCGGAGGGCAAGCTGCCGGTAACGTTCTACCGCACCTCTGAGGAGCTGCCGGAATTCACTGACTATGCGATGAAGGGACGCACCTACCGCTACATGGAAAAGGAAGCGCTTTATCCCTTCGGCTTCGGACTTTCTTATACCTCCTTTGAACAGGGAAAGACGAGCGCAGATCGTTTGGAAATCGAGGCAGGCGGACAGCTTCGAATCAAAACTTCCGTAAAAAATACCGGAAAATTTGCAGGCGGACAGACCATTCAGGTTTATGTCAAAGCGCTTCGGGACAATACACCGAACGCGCAGCTCAAAGGCTTGAAGAAGCTTTCCCTGCAGCCCGGCGAGGCAAAAGAAGTGGAAATCGTGCTGGCTGACAAGGCGTTTGCTCTGTACGACGAGGACGCACACTTTATGCTGGAAGAAGGAGATTACGAGGTTTTCGTCGGCATGCAGCAGCCGGATCGCAGAAGCAGCGAGCTGACCGGACAGACCTGCAGTGTTCTGAAGGTACACTGCAGCGAGACAAAGGAGCTGTAAGGCAGCACAGTGAATAGAATCGAAAATAGGACGCCCTGCACCGCACGGCGTCCTGTTTTTACACAGCTATTTGTGCCGCAGGCGTCACAAAGCAGCTATGGATTGCAGAGCAGAACTGGATGTTCTGCTCGCGGTTCCTTCGGCGCAAAGCGCCTGCGGAATGGGGATTGATATGAAAAGAGAGAGAATTTTAAAATTTACAACGCCGGCTTCGATCTGGCAGGAGGCTTTCCCGATTGGAAATGGACGACTGGGAGCATTTGTTTACGGAGGAACGGACGGGGAGCTTCTGCGGATCAATGAAGATACGCTTTGGAGCGGATATCCGGGAGACGAACAGACCGGCATGACGAAAGATGCGATCGATCAGGCGCGGGAGCTTGCAAAGCAGGGCAGGTACCGGGAGGCGGACGCGCTTTTGAAAGAGAGCAATAAGGGCGCGCGGGATGTGCAGATTTATGAGCCGTTCGGCGATCTGGTGCTCACATTTGAAAAAGAGCGTGAAATTACAGCGTATGAAAGAAGCCTGGATCTGGACACGGCGTGTGTGAACGTGACGTATCGGGACAGGGATAATGCGTTTGAGGAAACCTGCTTTGCCAGCGCACCGGCGCAGGAAATTTGTCTGCGGATTTGTGCAGAAAAACCGTTTACCGTAAAAATAAGTGCGGAAAATGGATTTTTAACAGAGCAGAGGTACGAGACGGATGGATTTGCGCTGTTTGGACGGCTTCCCGGCAAAAGTCTGCGGACGGTCGGCTCCGGCAAGGGAGAAGTAGAATCCTTTGTTTTTTCGGAAATCCCGGAAGAGATGGGAATGCGTTATGAAGGCAGGGGACGCGTACGCACAGCAGGCGGAACGACCGAGGCGCAGGCGGACGGACTTGTTTGTAAGGATGTGCTGGAGCTGGAGATTTTTCTGGCAGTGCGCAGCAGCTATGCGGGGGCAGAACGCCATCCGGAGACCGAAGGAGCAGATACGGCAGCGCTGTTGGAAACAGATCTGCACGGGAGCGAGCGCTCGTTTGAAGTATTGAAGCAGGAACATATTGCAGAGTATCAGGAGCTTTTTAACCGGGTTGAACTGGAACTTCCTGAAAGCGGCAGGGAGCAGCTGGATCTGCGGGAACGGATTTTGCAGTACGAAAAAGATCCGGACGATACTGCACTGGAATCGCTGGTGTTTGATTTTGGACGATATCTGCTGATTTCCTGTTCCCGCCCCGGCAGTCAGCCTGCAAACCTGCAGGGACTCTGGAACTGCGAAAAGCTGCCGCCGTGGCACAGCGATTATACGGTCAACATCAACACCGAGATGAACTACTGGATGACGGGACCGTGCAGGCTGCATGAGCTGATCGAGCCGCTTGTGCGGATGAACCGCGAGCTTCTGGATAATGGAAAACAGACCGCAAAAACATATTTTGGCTGCGACGGTGCAGCATGTTTTCATAACGTGGATTTGTGGCGTAAGACGTCTCCTGCAGACGGAAGTCCGTCCTGGGCATTCTGGCCGTTCGGTGCGGCATGGATGTGCAGAAACCTGTTTGACGAATATTTGTTTACGAAAAACAATTACTACCTACGGGAGATTTTCCTGATTCTGGAAGAAAATGTACGGTTCTGTTATAACGTCCTGGAAAAGACCCCGGACGGATACGCGGTCTGCCCGGCAACTTCTCCGGAAAATATGTTCCTCGACCATGGGGAAAAAACGAGCATCGGATTGTATACAGAAAATACGCTGGCGATCATCCGCAACCTTTTCAGGGATTATCTGGAGGCTTGCGATGCGCTGAAGCGTGAGTCCGACGCAGCGGGCGCTGACAGTGTGTCGGCTTCGACAGCTACAGCGTATTCCAATAGCGCAGCCGTTTTTCCTGACGCAGTGCTTTCACAGTCTGTGCGCGAAATCCTGCCGAAGATCGTTCCGACCAAAATCGGCAGCAAGGGACAAATCCTGGAATGGAATGAAGAGTTCGAGGAATCCGAGCCACAT
>ERZ773242.2468-NODE-2468-length-15185-cov-16.415532_pt1 | contig 15185 bp, 18 predicted proteins | sample MGYA00511077_ERZ773242 | MGnify/ENA primary metagenome ERZ773242 (study PRJEB29015, sample SAMEA2737754) | human gut metagenome | biome: human gut; feature: human-associated habitat; material: faeces | place: China | collected 2012 ... | reverse complement strand
AACTTCGCTATACAGTGTCAGCAGCCGTTCCATTTCGTTTTCCCCACTTTATTTTCGCAGCTTGATTTCATGTTTTTATTATACTCTTTTCAGATGATTTTTTCTGTAAACCACCTGTTTACACGTGCTCCAGAATGTAAACAGGTGGTTTACATTTTGCTTTCAGAATACACGATTGATGAGGGTGAACACTTATGTACTCTGAACTCTTTATTCTCTTCTTGTTATTACGACTAAAAGCGTAAATAATGGTAATGTCTTATGCGGGCGTAAGAAAGGAATGTTTTCTATGTCCGTTAATCGCATTGCTTTAGGTAAACGAATCAGTTTTTATCGTTTAAAGTTCAGCATGACTCAGGAAAAGCTTGCCGATTTGACCAACTGTAGTCGTGAATATATTGCCTATCTTGAAAACGGAGTCAAGACCCCCAGTTTGCCAATCTTGGTTGATCTCGCCAATGCTCTACATATTTCTGTCGATGCGTTACTGGTTGACAGTCTCGATTATTCTCTTTCTTCCTCTGATTCCGATTTACATCGCCTCTTATTAGACTGCAACGAAACTGAGCAGGAAATTATTATCCGCACGGCGAGGGAGTTAAAGGCCACTCTTGTCAGCCTTGGAATTTAACATCCATCCGTATTAAAATCACAAAATAAAAAGGCCCGCATAAGCCGCAGACGCACCCTCGAATCATCTTGGGTGCTGTCTGTGGTTTATGCGGGCAGTTATTGTGTTAGCTTATTCTCTTACTATCAAGCAGGCATATTATTGCTGCGTTCGCTCCGCTTCATTCCCATAAAAGGAGGGACAGAAGCACGGCTCAACCCTTTCTCATGGGCTTTCATTAACTGATACTCGTGCGTAGCCACTGCATCAATAAATTCACGCTGCTTCGGTGTTGCATGGTAATAATCTGTTTTAAAGCGTTTGCATACGCCAAATAAAACATTCAAATATTCCATTGTATCATTGCTCATAGGAGCAACCTGCAGTTCAAGTTCTTGATCTTTCATACTGAACCCTCCAATCTTTAAGATAAGTAGGTACTGAAAATTTCTTGTGCGCCTTCATCAGCTAGCATAAGCAGCTTTGGGCCTCCCAAATGTGGCTGAAAAATCGGAACTGCATGAAAATCTTTGATGTAGTGATCATATAGTTCATCTGTTTTTGCTTCAAAGGTAACAATGCCGCCATGCCCACTATCAATTGACAATTGAATACCATAAGCAATCATCATTCGGCCAATACCTGCGTATTTACGCACTGTGCTAATTGTCGGATTACTCTCAGGATGCGCTTCAATATTCGCAATAAAAACTGATATTCCGTGATCATCTTCCCGATATGCACCCAATGCTACAATTTCGCCAGCATCTGTTTTCGCTACATACTTTTCTAGCTTTGGATCGCGGATAAATTCACTCGTCCAATCAGATTGCCACTTTTCCTTTGTAGAGGTCAGGTCTTCGTTGGTTGCCGATTCAATATCGATCTCAATCTGTTTTCCGGTCGCAGTTTCTACCACATAGTACTGGAGAACCATTTCCTCCACACTCCCTTCTATAGCTATTGTAGCATGAACTTTCCAAAAACGCAAATATCATTTCTTACCCTGTTTCGTAACCTAGAGTTTTATAATCCTGACAAAGGCCGAAAGACCTTGAACCTGACCGAAAAGTACAAAAACATGAGTGCTGGCAGTAAAGAAATTAAAAAAAGTAAGCCCAGCGGAAAGAGAGAAAAGAAATGTTGTATCAGGTTATTGGCGTTGAGCGCAAAACTGGTGACTTCACCCCGAAAGACGAGCCCGACAAGAAAATCCACTATGATAACATCGTGTTCCACTGTGTGACCCTCAAGCGGCTGGTTGGTTGTGCCGGTCAGAAGGCGGAACAGTGCGCCATCAAGGTTGTTGACTCTGCCGATATGCTCGGCTCGGTCGACGCAATGGATGACCTTTCCAAGGTCATTGGCCACCAGTTTGACCTTGAAGTCAGCTTTGGCAAAATCAAGAGTTGGGAGCTTGTGAAGTGATTCCCGCCCCACCAGAAAACGCCCAGCCGCCACCATGTAAATAGCTTCCGTCAGACGCTCGCCTGACACTCCAAAGGCGCTACGTCCTTTGGAGTGTCAGTGTCAGTGTCAAAAGACAAATAAAAAATGACAGTAAAAGGCGGTAGGAAAATGGGCGAGACACAATCCCCACCAAAAAGGCTAAGAAGTCGGCAGTGCATGTTTGTGCTGTACCCGGAGAGCCAAGAGACGTCCATCAAGTACGCGCAAGAAAATTTCCCGTGTGCCTGGGCCTTGCACGATAAGGACGTACACACCGAAAAGGCATATCAAGCCTACATTGAGAAGAACGGGGAGCCGCCAGAGTGGCAACCCGGTGACCTGAAAAAGCCGCATATCCACTTTGTGTGCAGTTTCCCCAATGCCCGGTACTTTTCCGGCATTGCCCGCGACCTGGGTGTCCCGGTTAATACCATCCGCAAGGTGAACAACCTGTACAAGGCTTATGTTTACCTGTGGCACATGCTCGACCCGGACAAGTACCAGTACAGCAAGGACATAGTGGGAAGTCACGAATTTGAGGAACCCAGCGAACACGCCGGTATGACCCAAATGGAAGATGACCAGGTGCAGATCCTGCTGGACATGCCCACCTTTGACACATTCAACGAGCTTTGCCGCTGGGCCTATGAGCAAGGCTGCTGGGCCACATTCCGCAAAAACTATTCAATGTGGCGCGACCAGTTCCTAGAGCGGCAACGCCTGCGGGAGATGGCGCAAAGCCTGCAAGAGCGCCTAGCCTTGCAAGAGCGTATTGCGGCGCTGGGTAACAGCCAAAAAGTCACCGATGTGGACGGCTTCGGCATTATGCCGGACAGCCTGAAAGGAAATTTCTAAAATGCGAGTTATTCAAAAGACTATCGTAGACTTCGATACAATAAACAGCTACGCGCGGACGCTGGAATTTCTCGGTAGCAAAAAAGCCGCAAGTGACCTGCGGAACATCAAGCAGGACATATTATCCGCTTACGATAAGCAAGCACCAAACTATAGTGCCCTTATCGTCAACTATGAGGATAAAACCTGCACAGTTTCCGCTATCCCCCATGACTACCAGTTGTAACGCAAGCCCCCAACAGCAAGCGATTACATACAAAATTTTGAAGAAAGGAGACGCAACCATGAATCCTACTTCTGTTGAAGCTGGCGCAGAGGTTGCAAAAAGTGCTATGGAAACCGTTATCGCCGCCATGTCTGATGTGTTCACCCTGTCTGGCACCGTCGTTACCGAGATCACTAAGCAGCCTATCCTGCTGTTCTGCCTGGCCGCTGGTCTGGTGCCCGTGGGCATCCACATCTTCTCTAGCCTGAAGAACGCCGCCCGCGGCTAATCGGGCAAGCCCAAAGGGGCCAGGACTTCGAGCCCTGGCCCCTTGTGTTGTTTCTACCGAAAGAGGTTTTATATATGAACGATACAGCATTGCCCCGTTATAGGTTCCTGTCCGGGTTTGATTTCTGCGTGGTAGACTATGAGCTTTACTGCTATCCGTGGTTGCCCTGTAGTAAAAAGCGGGTTCGTGCAGTTCTCCGGCAGTTTCGCAATAAAAATGCCGCCATCACTGGCGGCATGCTCAATCTTCACGATGATTCACAAGGTAGGTAACGCCGCGCTTAATGTAAGGCCAGAAAAACCAGAGTGCAAAAGCAATCCAAGAAATGCGCATAAACAATGTGCAGATAGTTATAACCGTCGTCGCGTTCCATAAAGGCAGCAGCAGTAATGCAAGTGCACAAATTGCGATTAATCCTACATTGGAAAGAACCACTGTTATAATTGCTCTTTTCATCGACATCACCTCAATCAGATTATACAGGAGTTTCAAACTATGCGCAAGCGTATATTCTCAATTTTTCTTGCTGTTGCAATGATTTTCTGCATTATTCCTTTATCTGCCTATGCAGATGAGCACCAGCACACTTTTGAAAATAAACACGGCTATGATTTATCAAATTTGCCCGAGGGGTATAGTATCCCTTGTAAAATTTATGAATCGCCTTGTTCTGGTGAATGTGGCTATTCTCTGTATTCTTGGGATGTATTCGGACTATCTGGTCAGTTTGTTGATAAAACTGGTACGTCTGGCCTTGTCGTTTATCAGCATTATCGTGAATGGTTTGAAAAAATATATGGTAGAAATGCCACCGCCAGCAAATACCAAACCGGCGGCGGATCCGCTGGTACTGGCGGCGTAGGCCGTAGGCCCTCCGGGTATGTAGATGATAAAGGCACTCCCTCGTTCAATGTCGACGGTAATTTGATTTTCTATGTGCCTATTACTGGATGGAGTGTAGATTCTTCATCAAAAAGCTGTGGTATTGCTTATACAAATAATCATTCATCATTCAATGATGGGCAGCATGTAACAGGCGTTTTCCCGCTTCGTTCAGGTTATAAAGGCACAGAATACTTTAAGGCCGTTGCTTATTTCACAGCTCCAGTATCTGGTAAATATTATCTTTATAATGGTGATGTTGTAGGTCTTATCAAATCCCCTGATTTTGCTTCTTATAAAGCAGTTGTCTCTTGGAAAAGTTCGAGCTATGTTCGTTTATCTCAGGGGGATAAGCGGGCCGCCTATTGTTGTTCTGGATTTCTTGATAGAAAAAGTAGTAATTCAACGTATGAGGCTATTGGCTACGGTTTTCATATGATGGTTGTGCCTGATGAGGTAACCGTCAACAAGCAAACCAATATCACCATCAACAACAACACATGGAATGGCAACATCTACCAGGACAACAGCACCAACCTAACGTACATCTACCCCCAGTACACCACCATCAACGAAAACAACGAAACGGTCACCAACATCAGCAACAACCCCATCATCTACAACAACGAAACCAAACAATACTACACCTATGACACTGTAACCAATAACTACTACTATATCACCTATGAAGCGCCTAGCCCGTCCCCCAGTCCCTCGCCCAGCCCGGAACCGTCCGAAACTCCTGCACCTACTCCTGCTCCGGGTGGTGATACTGGTGACACTTCTAGTCTCTTAGATGTTCTCATTGAAATCAAAGATAATATGATTCAAGGTTTCGCCGACCTCAAGGCCACGCTGGTGCAGGGCTGGGCTGACCTCTCCGCAAACTTCACCCTCGCAATTGAGAACTTGAACCTCAATATAACGAACATCTTCAACAAAAAGTTCCCCGACCAGAGTACACCGGATACCCCACTACCCAGTCCTACACCCTCACTCTCTCCCGAACCGGTTGACCCCATTCTTCCCGAAACTCAAAACCTGATTATCCCGAAGATGAACAGCAACACCTTCGCAGATGAACACGGCACATGGGTTGCTTCTGGTTCTTCAAAGTATAGTGATGTGTTCGACTTCTTCCATGCTTTTGACCGCTCCACTTCCGATTTTTGGGAAACAAATGTTTCTCCCTCTTACCTGCAAATTGAAATTCCTGACCCCGAAAATTATTACATTGACGGTTATATCATGCGAATTTCAAAATTTGATAACCGTTATCCTAAAGATTGGACACTGCAAGGCTCTGACGATGGCAATACATGGGATGATTTGGACAAACAAACAGGTCAAAATCTTTCGGACAAGGAAGAACACAAGTATACACTTACCCTGCGCAAGGCGTACAAATACTATCGCGTGAATATGTCGAACTACGCAAGTTCTATGTGTTCCCTCAGTCATTTTAACCTTTTGGGATATAATGCAAAAGATGTTGTAACTCCTACACCCTCGCCCAGTCCTACACCTGACCCGGGCAAAACGCCTACTCCCACACCGGCCCCCACGGACAAGCCCAGCAACGGAAACACAAACAACTTCTGGAACTTCGTGTTTCCCGGTGGGAACGACGATGGCACCGAGAACGGCCACAAAGGTATTCTGTGGGCGCTTATCTCCCTGCTTATCGCGGTAGTCACCTTTGTTCTCGGCCTGGGTAGTGCCTACTCGTATGTGTTCCCGTTCCTGCCGGCTGGCCTGGTCACCACGATACACATCTGCGTGCTGGTGCTCCTGCTGTTCGCTATTATCAAATTTGTAAGGAGTTTCTTGTAATGTGGAAAAGACTTTGTATTACGCTGTGCTTCGTGTTCTGCGCTACACTTTGCGCCGTGCCCGCCGTCTTTGCCGACGATACGTCCGCCGATTCGTCCGCAAGTTCTGCCGACTCGTCCTCTGATTCTACATTTTTGGGCGATGCTGGTGAACTGAACGGTAAAGTTTCGGATAACTTTGCAGATGGCGTCGACAAGGTAAAAGACGACCTGACCGATGTGCACGGTTCCCTGCACTACAACCTAAAAGACCAGTTCCCGCAGTTCGTCAAGGAAGCGCTGACTTTTGTGCCGGAAGCTTACTGGTGGGCGTTCTCCATGGCAATCCTGTTCGGCTTCGTCCTGGCCCTCTACCGCCGTATGACATGAGGTGATAACATGAGCGGATTTCTTAATGTAATGAATGTAATTATGAACGGCTTCAACCAAAGCTTCACCGTGTACGGCTTCACGCTTTCTTTCTGGGATATTTGGTTGTGGTCTATCATCGGCGCAATCGTCGCCGCCTTTATCGGGGGTATGCTCAAGTGATGGACAACTTCTCTAAAACCTGTGCGGCCATCATCCTGCTGCTGTCGCTGGCCGCTGGTGCGGTCGCGCTGGACGCAAAAGCCGAGGACTACACCCCGGACGAAGCGGCCCAGGAAGAGCAGGAACAGGCCCCCAGCATCGACACAAGCGGCTATGTACAGGTAGCCGACCCTGCTCTCTATGCAAAACTGGACACCCTGCAAGAATCCATTGACCGGCTGGCGGACGCCCTGACCCCGGCAGATGCCGAAACCGACGCCGAAGCACCGACCGAGGAACAGCCCGCGCCTGACTATACGGCCCAGCTTTCGGGCATCTCTGCCCAGCTGGCCGATATGGCCCAACAGGCCACCGCCGAAACCGCCGAGGATGCCGACCCGTTCCAAAAGCCTTTTGAAGAATACACGACCGGCGAGACCTTGGCGCTTATCGGCGTAGTTCTCTTGTTGGTGTTCGGTGTGTTCTCTCTGCTGAAAAACTTTGTACTGTGAGGTGATTTCATGGCTTCTCTATTCTCTGACCTGCTGACGTTCTTTGGCATCTCCACGACCCCGCCGCAAAATCTGGCTGAGTTGTTCCCGTGGCTCCTGGCTATCCTCGTGGCCGTGTCGTTGTTCCTGTTCGTGTTCTCCATTATCAAGGATTTCACCCACACATTCGCGCGGGGTAGATTCTGATGAACGGATACACAGTGCTTCTTCTGGTCGCCGCGCTTATCGTGCTCGGTGTCTCCCGCATTGCCCGGCAAATCGTGTTCCACCCTCTGCAAACCGGCATCCATGCAGTCAAGGACCTGATCGCCTACATACAGCATAAAGGCTGGAACACCTGCCCGGTCGGCGCTCTCGACATCTACTGCGGCTACTTCGGTAGCGGTAAAACGCTGTCGCTGGTGCATAAGGTCGTTGGCCTGTATAACCGCTACAATGACAAGCCGGTGTGGTGTTCTCGCCGCAAAAAGTTTGTAACGCAGAAAATCAACGTGCTGTCAAACGTCGACCTTACCATCCCCTATACCAAGCTGGACAGCTTGGCCCAGGTGGTCAAGGCCAGCAAAACCACCGGCGCCATTGACGATGATAACGACATTCTTACCGTGACCATTGTCGCTATGGATGAATTGTCGGTGCAGATGAACTCGCGCAGCTTCAAGGACAATTTCAACGCCTACTTCCTCAATACGTTGCTCTGCTGTCGCCACTATCACATCAGCTTCTACGGCAGTGCCCAGCGATTCCAGCATGTGGACAAACTCCTGCGAGACGTGACCCACACGGTGATTCAGTGCCATAAAGTCTGGCGCTTCCAGCTGTGGGCCAGCTATGACGCGTGGGAAATGGAGAACGCCACTAACGCCGAGATGATTAAGCCCCTGCGCAAAGGTCTGTGGTTCGTCCTCGATCGAGACTATAACGCCTATGACACACTGGCAGTAGTCGACAACTTGCAAAAGAAATTCGAGGAGGGCGACATTCTGCCCGAAAGTGAGATTATCAGCAATCAGGCCCCGGCAGGCCCGCTTGGCCTAGAGGTCGCAAGCAAACCGACCAATAAAGCAAAGCGGCGGATGTCCGGCCAGATAAAGAGATAAGGCCAGCGGCAAGCGCGCCGAGGGGCGCGGGGCTCCTGCCCCGCCCCGCGCGCGCTGTGCCGCCCCTGTGAGGTGTAACCCATGAAACAGATATGCAGACTTGATAAAACCAACAAGCGTCCTTACTGCCTGCGCAAGCCCTGCTCGTATAAGGCCGATGGCACATGCTCTGGCCCGGTGGTGGCCATACAAGACTATTACGGTCTACATAATTGCCCCGGTGACCCTGACCCCGGTGAAACACCCAGGTGCGGCAGATATGCAGAGTGCGCATATTGCCGTGTTGGACATCGCCGCAAATAAGCTGTACAATAAGGGGTATGGGGCGCAAGCCCCATATTGGCGGCAAGACCCGCCGTAGAACCTCGCCCAGACATCCCCCACGGGCGGGTCGCGGCAGTGTAGGACTTTTCCGTGCCTGCGTGTTTCTATTCTATCAGCTAAACCCTCGCCCCTCGGAGAGGACAGGGCGGGCCGAACAGGACCCGCCCGTTTCCCTGGCTCATCCTCGCCCACCTGCGGCGGACGTCAAAAAAATATGTAAGACGAAAACTGCCGTTGCGCGGCCCAAAGGGACGCGGCGGCAGTTTTTGCGTAGAGGTGAACAGCTATGTATGAATCCCCACGAAAGAAAGGCCGACCATTGACCGAGAATGAGCGCAATCTGATTTCGCATCTTCTGCGCCTAGGCCACACGCAAACAGATATAGCTAAGGTAATAGGTGTGTACCCGTCCACCATCTGCCGCGAACTGCGCCGTGGCGAGGTCGAACTGCTGAACAGTGACAAGTGGATATACTACAAGACCTATTCACCCCAAAAGGCCCAGATGCAGGCTGACTACATGAAAACCGCCCACGGCCCAGACCTAAAGATAGGTAATCGGCGGGACTACCTCGCCGCACTGGAGGCCTACATGCTGACCGGCTCCAGTCCAGAGGACGCAATATCGAAAGTTGGCGACGATTACGGCATCCGTATAAGTAAGACGACCTGCTACCGCTACATAAAAATGCGCCTTTTCCCATCCCTGCGCTATAAGCACCTGCCACAAGGCCACCCAAAGAAAGGCAAGGGCCAGGTGCACCGCTCCAACGTGGCACACCCAGGCCACCGAAGCATAGAGCGCCGGGCGCATGCCATACGTACCCGGCAAGCCCCGTTTCACTGGGAAATCGATAGCGTGGTAGGCAAGGCCGAGGGCAAAAGCGAAAGCTGTTTGGTAATGACCGAGCGGACGACCCGCGCCGAAATCGTCCTAAAGGTCAAGGACAAAACCGCCGGCGAAACCGTAAAGGCTCTGCAACGGCTCAAACGCGAGATTGGCCGCGATTGGTACATGATCTTCAAGACGCTGACCTGCGATAATGGCCCGGAATTTGCCGACCAAGCCGGTATAGATGCTCTCGGCGTGACTACGTTCTACTGCCATCCGCAAGCCCCGCATGAGCGCGGCACGAATGAGGTAACAAACAAGCTTGTGCGCCGTAAACTGCCCAAAGGTAAGAGCATGGCCAAGGTGACGCAGAAGCAGGCCACCGAGGTACAACACTGGGTAAACCATTACACCCGCCCGATGTTCGGCGGCAAGTCTGCCGCCGATAAACTCCGCGCGGAACTGGACAAGCTATCGCTGTATAACCGCGCTAAGGTGTACCGGTTCTTCGACCTGTAGCCAGACGGCCCAATAGCCCCACACAGCCCGCCACATAGTGACGGGCTAAAAGTGTTGTGCAAAACCAAACACCGCCCCATGGCCAAGCCACGGGGCGGTTGAACGGTGTCTCAAGCAACATTTATCTATTGACACATTGAAATTTATTGTCTAATTTTGTCACAAACCCTTGACAGTAGCTACCCTGTTTCGTAACTTTTCAATGTGTCCTCAAATGTAAAACGAATTTTCACGCGCTCATCGTTGAAAACCTCAATGCGGTCAATAAAGGTTCCCACCACATTCTGCGACAGATGCATCACATCGCCAACTTCTCCCACCGTATTCATCACGGCTTGCAAACTATCCGTATCCTTTTTCACAGGCTGGAAAATTTGATCTTTCTCGGTACGAAGTCGTTGAATCTGCTCCATTCTTTCATCTTCCTGCACTCTGTAGGCATCTCTCTGCCGGATGAATTCTTCCTTGCTCATATTTCCGTCGGCATACTGCTCATACAGTGCAACACGAAGTTTTAAGAGCTCTGCCTTTTCTGCACTCAGCTTTTCTTCCTGCCGTTCCAGTGCGGAAAAGCAGATCAACGCTTTGCGTTCCCGTTCGTGCAGGATTTCCAGTATATGCTCCGCCTGCTTTATCTGCACTGTCAGCGCGTTTCGGACAATCTCTTCCAGCAATTTCTCAGAGATCGGGATTCGCTTGCAGGGACTGTCCACCGCTGTGGCTGAGAATCTGCAGTTAAACGAGGGGCCAAGCTTCTTGAGAGCACGATATTTCATCAATTTCTGGCAATAGCCACAGTAGACCTTTCCCTTCAGCGGATACTGGCGTTTTGTGTAGTTCCCTGCCTGATGATTTCCATGCTGCAGCATAATGACCTTTTGCGCCTGTGCAAATTCTTCTGGGGTCACAATAGCGGCATGGCTGTCCTCGATTCGTACCTGCTGTTCCAAGGGAGCGCGCAGGACCCGATGTTTGCACGGAACAGGCATAATGAATTTCGCGCCCACGTAGGTTCCCTTATACTTCTCATTTTTCAATATATGGTAAACCATTCCGCTTGTCCAGTGGCTGCGCTGCAAGTCCCATGCTTTCTGCTCGCTGTACACATGGTTTTCCGACACATGATACACTGCCGGGGTTGGAATCTGCTTTTCATTCAGGATTTTTGCGATAGTCCCCGTCCTGTTTCCCTGCAATGCCAGTTCAAAAATCAGGCGCACATACTGGCTGGCTACCGGGTCTAGGATCAGCTTATGGCAGTCATTCAGGTCCGGCAGGAATCCAAACGGGCGGTATCCTCCAAGATACATTCCTTTTTTCTGCATCACATGGTCGGCTGCCGCGATTTTAGCAGAAAGGTCTCGGCTGTAGGATGCGTTGATGATGTTCTTGATGGCTACTTCCAGTCCGCGCACATCGTTCCCGGCCTGCATTCCACTGTCATAACCATCGTTGACAGAGATAAAGCGTACGCCCAACAGTGGGAAGATGCGCTCCATATAATCGCCCGCCTCAATGTAATCACGGGCAAATCGGGAAAAATCCTTTACGATAATCGTTTTTATCTTGCCATCCTGTGCGTCCTGAATCAGCCGCTGAAACGCCGGGCGGCTTGTGGAGGTACCGGAGTAGCCATCGTCCACATACTCCTGACGCGGCTCTGCGGCCAGTTCCGGGCGAGCCATGATGTACCCCTCTACCAGTCCGCGCTGGCCCTGAATGCTGTTGCTCTCAGCCTTATCAGCACCCACATCCTCGTCCGCAAGAGAAAGCCGGTAATAGGTTCCGATCATCTGCTGCTCACCGCCTTTCAAACGTATAGATCAATTCTGCCTTTACAATTTCCGCAGCACGATTTTCCAGATTATTCATACGGCGTACCCATTCCATCTGGTTCTCTTCTTTCAGTTTTTCTGAAGTTTCCTCACGCTGACTCATCTGCTCGATCAAGACCTTATACCGCTCTGCAGCCTGCTCTTCCACATTTGCTAAAACAGTATCCAGTTTTCCGCTCAGCAGCAAGCTCTGGTAATAGGCTGGTTTTCGCAGTTTCAGGTACGCCTTGTGCAGCATCCCCCAGCGGCCAATCGGACGGGTCCGTGACAGTTTCAAGGCTGGCAGATAATAATCACCCACCAAAACATATTCCATTCCTGTCCGGGCATCATAGATTTTTTCTTTCATTGTCTGTCCTCCTTTTTCGTTAGAACGCAAATTCCGTGTAAGTATTTTTCTTGTGATCCACTTCGATTTTCTTTACATACTGCTGCAGATTATCTGCCGTCAAAAGGACTTCTGTGCTGCCTGCGATCTGCTTTTTCCGTTGCAATTCTTCTTGAACAACGGCCAGTTCTTTCTCTTTTTCAGCTTTCGTCTGTTTCAGTGTTGTGATTTCATTTTCCAAACCCTGCTTCAGTTCCAGAAATTTTTCTTTTGAAAGTTTTCCGAGAACATACTGCTCATAGCCGCTGCGCTTCTGTGATTCCAGTCGAACGACATTGCCCATTACCCGTTCAATTTTACGTTTTGTAGTTATTTCTTTTGATTGGAGTTTGCTTTTTCCAGAGCTTTTCCGTACCAGCTTCTGCAAATCACGGTGTTCTTCCATCCGCTGGTGCAACTCCTTGTTAATGCCGTTCCAGAGGTCTTTCTCTGAGATGGAAACATGGCAAGATGCACAGTAAAAATACAGCGTACCATCACTTTGCCAATGACAAACCAATTTTTCTCCGCACTTTTTGCAAAAGATTCTGCCTTTGAAGATGTTCGGATTGTTCTCTCTGCGCTGTCTGCACCACTTTTTTCGTTCCTCCCTAACCGCTTGCTCGGCTTCCCGTAATGCGGAAACTTCATAAAACAGTTCCCAGCTGATAATCGCCGGATGGCTGTCCGGCACCATCCGCCAGCTTTCCTGTGGATTCTGCCCGATTTTCCGATACGTTTCATCGTAGGCAATACGGTTGTAGACCATTGCTCCTGTGTAGATTGGATTTTCCAGCACCTTTGTCACGAAAACAGTCTGCCATGCTGGGTCCTTTACCCGCAAGGTGTTTTTCAGGTATCCCAGCTGACAGCGGCGTGTAAAAGGTGTCTGGATTCCCTGCGCAGACAGCTTCTTTGCAATCTCGCGCTCTTTCATGCCGGATTTCTTCCAGAGAAAAATCCGAACTACCACATCGCTGACTTCCTCATCCAGAACCAAATGATTCTTCTGATCCTTTTTGTAGCCAAATGGAACAGGGGTATAAATTTCTCCCCGTGCTTCCTTGGAACGAAAGCACGACTGAATCTTCTGGGACAGGTCTTTCGAGTACATCTCATTGATCATGCTCTTGATCGGCACCAGCATCCCGTCACGGCTCTGGCTGTTCAGGCTGTCATAGTTATCGTTGATGGCTATAAATCTTACGCCGAACAGCGGAAACACCTGTTCCAGATACTGGCCTGTTTCCACGAAATTGCGGCCCAAACGCGAGAAGTCCTTTACCACGATGCAGTCGATTTTCCGCTCCTGCAGTGCTTTTAGAAGCCTCTCAAATTCCGGGCGGTCAAAGTTCATCCCTGTACACCGCTTGTCCGCAAACACATCCAGCAGCATCAGATCATCCCGGTGGTTGATATACTCTTTGATGTAAGAGATCTGCACTTCCAGTGATTCCGTATTCCGAAGCACATCATCGAAATCAGACAATCGTACGTAAATTGCGGTTTTCCAGATACGGTGCTGCGCGTTCTCGGCTTCCCGCTGCGCTGCACTTACTTTCTTGCTTACTCTTGCCATAGGTCAGACTCTCCTTTCATGCAGATACTTCATGCTGCCCCATCTGCTTTTGATGCAGTTCTTCCAGCAGGTCCGCAATTTCATCGTGGAAGCGGAATGTAATTTCCACCCGATTGCCCTCATACACTTCGATTTTCTCAATCAGTTCCACGACCATCGGACGGGTGATTTCTTCCAATTTTCGATACTTACGGTACACATCCAGAAACGGATAAGTGTTTGGAGCAGTCTGTAGGTTTTGCCGTTCTGCTTCCAGTTCTGTGATTTTGCGGTCATACTCTTCGATCCGCTTGCTGTACAGTTCGTTGTAGTTCAAAAAATCCTCCCGTGTGAGGATTTCCTCTGCGTAATCCCCATACAATTTTTCCTTAATTCCCTGCGTATGGGCTTTTTCTGCAGTCAACTGCCGAATCTGCCGCTCGATGCGCCGCACACGGTATGGCTCCTGCCGAGCCTGCCGGATGCTTTCTACAAACTCAGCTTCCTCCATCACGATCTGGATCTGCATCTGAAGCGCATTCCGCACGATGTTATAGAGCTTTTCATCCCGCAGGTTATGGCTCGTACAGCTGCCTTTGTTCTGCTTGCTGCCGGAGCACTGATAATAGATGTACCGCTTATCTTTATAGCTGGCTGATCTGCGCACCAGCCGACTGCCACAGTCCCCACAGTAGAGAAAGCCTGCAAACAGGGCCACCGTTTCGGCATCGTTCGGCCTGCGGGTTTCGGTTTCCAGAATCCGCTGTACCAGCTCAAACTGTTCCGCCGGAATGATTGCTTTATGGGTGTTGTCCACGATTGTCCAGTCCCGCATCGGCACGTTCATTTTCTTTTTGGAGCGATAGTCCAGTCTCCTTGTCTTTCCCTGCACCAGTTTTCCGATATAGACCTCGTTGTGCAGAATGCGGTCCACCGCCTTGGCAGACCACGGCGGCTCATCGCTCTTGCGGAAATGCAGGCTCAGCTTTGCACCGCTCTGCAACTTTCGTGCAGCCGGGGACGGCACCTTTTTCGCATTCAAACGATTTGCGATGCCCTGATTGCTCATGCCATTGATCTTCCAGTGAAAAATGTTCTGCACTGTTTCCGCTGCCAGTTCGTCCACGATCAGCTTGGTATGATTGCCGGGGTCCTTCTGGTATCCATAGGTTGCAAAACTTCCCACAAAATCACCGCGTTTTCGCTTGACCGCAAGCTGGCTCTTGATTTTGACGGAAATGTCCCGGCAGTACGCATCGTTGAGCAGGTTCCGCATTGGGACCATGATGGAATCGCTGGTCTTCCACGCAGATTGACTGTCATAGTTGTCCGTCACTGCAATCAGCCGAACCCGCATGACCGGAAAAATGCGTTCCAGATAACGTCCCACTTCAATGTAATTCCGTCCAAAGCGGGACAAATCTTCTTGTGTCAAGTAGGGACTAAAAAATTTTTGAGAATTTACAAGCCGTTCATAGGTGGACAACCACCCGTGAACGGCTTGCG
>ERZ773242.2459-NODE-2459-length-15236-cov-6.923786_pt1 | contig 15236 bp, 13 predicted proteins | sample MGYA00511077_ERZ773242 | MGnify/ENA primary metagenome ERZ773242 (study PRJEB29015, sample SAMEA2737754) | human gut metagenome | biome: human gut; feature: human-associated habitat; material: faeces | place: China | collected 2012 ... | reverse complement strand
GTAGACGTGCTGCGCCTTCGAGACGATCTGCCGCGCCTTGCGGTTGCAGTACTGGAGTTCCTCCAAAAGCAGGAAGCGTCGGGCGTCGTCTTCCTCCGAGAAGTTCTTCACCATGCGCAGGTCGGCGGGAATGGGGAACATGAAGCTGAATCGCACGCATCCGACCGGCTTCCCATTGGAGTTCTTGATGATGAAATTCGTCTTCTGCTGCTTCGTGAACGAGGAAACGGGCGCGAAGTAATCGAAGCCGTGGATGCGGAAAAGGATGCCGCACACGAACTTATTGTGCTTCTCGTACTGCACATTCGGCACCTTCGGTTCGATGGCCTGCAGCTCGTCGACGTAGACCTGATCGACGGTATAGAAGTTCAGCGCGGGTTATAGGACAGAATGTGTGTCCGCAATCATATGCTTTCCCCAGGTAGAGACATATAAATCACGTCGATAAGTTGGCTCGCTCCAACTTTTCACTCGGACAGAATGTGTGTCCACTTTCCTATTGACGCGCCTGTTCGGGCAAGCTTTCTCGAAGAAGAAGTTGTTCGAGGACAGGAAGAGCGAGTGGATAATCCGATCTGCAGCGCATGCGGCTCAACGATGAAGCGTAACGGACACACGAGTTCAGGGGCCACCAGATGGCGATGCAAGGGATGCGGCGCATCCCTGACGCACAGGATCGATAACGCTGCGAAGCGCCTCGCGGAGTTCCTCGACTGGCTCATGGGGAAGGGCGCGCAGGCCGATCTCCCCGGCGAGGGCCGCACGTTCAGGAGGCGCACCTCTGAGTTCTGGAGCATATGGCCCATCGCCCCCTATACCGGTGAGGTCTTCGACGTCGTGTTCCTGGACGGACTTTGGGTCGGACGCGACGCGGTCGTGCTCATGGCGTGCACCAAAGAGCATGTGGTCGCATGGCATCTGGCGCAGAGCGAATGTGCCGAGGCATGGGCGGCCCTCATGATGCGCATGCCCGCGCCCGTCATGGCGGTGACAGACGGCGCCCCCGGGTTCGCCAAGGCAGCCCGTGCGATATGGCCTGCCACGCGCATCCAGAGATGCGTCTTCCATGCCTTCTGCCAGGTTAGGAGGTGCACCACAAGCAGGCCGAAGCTGGATTGCGGAATCGATGAAGCCGCCGCCGTAAGCCACGGAAGCAACGCCGCCGCCGGCATCGATGACGTGGTAGGGATCATAGTTGGCGTCGCCCTCTTTGGGGGTAGCGCCGGCAGAAACGATACCCAGCTCAGCGTGGATGATCAGCTCCACATCCTTGGGCAGGTAGTTGGGGATCAAGGTGGGCAGGCCGATGCCCAGATTGACGACATCGCCGTTCTTCAGTTCTTTGGCGCAGCGCTTGGCGATAAAGCCTTTGATCTCGGACTTTTCCATTACTTTCTATCTCCTTCCACGATGTAGTTCACGCACATACCATAGGTATGAACGTTCTCGGGCTCGATCTCGCCCACGGGAACCAGATACTCGGTCTCAGCGATAACGGTGTCAGCGGCGGTAGCCATGACCACGTTGAAGTTCCGCATGGTACCCTTGTACCAGCAGTTGCCGTACTCGTCGCACTTGTAAGTGCCCAGCAGGGCGAAGTCGGCGTGGATGGGCTTCATCAGCAGATAATCCTTGCCGTCGATGGTCTGACGGCCCAGGCAGAAGGGGCTGTCCTCCACCAGAGTGTCGACGCCCACGGGGGTCAGGACGCCGCCCAGACCGGCGCCGCCGGCACGGATGCACTCGGCCAGAGTACCCTGGGGCAGCAGATTGACCTCCAGAGTACCCTCGGTGTTCTGCTGGCCCACCTCGGGAGTCATGCCCACGTGGGTAGCGATCACACGCTTGACCTGATGATTGTGGATCAGCTCGGCAATGCCGAAGAACTCCTCACCCTTGGGGCCCACCGCACGGGCCATATCGTTGGCGATGAGGGTCAGATCCTTGGTACCGCGAGCCACCAGCTCCTTCACGATCGCCCGGGCCTGACCGCAGGCCAGGAAGCCGCCGCACATAATGGTGGCGCCATCGGGGATCATTGCCGCTGCCTCTTTGGCAGTGATAACAGGTTTCTTTGCCATTTCAGTTCCTCCTTGTTTATTTTCGTTCTCTAAAATCGTCAAAATTTTATCACACCTTAATATCATAACACATGAAGGTGAAAATTGCAAGAGAACGTGCAGGAAAAAATACCGGAAAACGGCGCTATGCCGCATCAGACGGTCATGGGGACTATGCCCCATGACCGTCTGCACAGGTTGGATTTACTTCATGCCCCGCTTGACCATCTCGGTCACAGCGAAGGAAGCCACGTCGTCGGCGTACTTACCGGCACCGAAGCCGGCATCATAGCCCAGCTCCTTAGCCAGCTCGTGGGTGATACGAGGACCACCGCAGCAGACGACAAACTTGTCACGCAGGCCCTCGGCCTCCAGAAGCTCAATGAGGTTGGTGAGGTTCTGGATGTGAACGTCCTTCTGCGTAACGGTCTGGGAGACCAGCAGAACATCGGCGTGCAGCTCCAGAGCCTTCTTGATGAAGTCCTCATTGGGGACCTGAGAGCCAAGGTTGTAAGCCTCGATCATCTCGTAACGCTCCAGACCATAGTGGCCGGCGAAGCCCTTACGGTTCATGATGGCGTCGATGCCCACGGTGTGGGCGTCGGTGCCGGTGGAAGCACCCACCATAACGACCTTGCGGCCGATATGCTCACGGATGTAGTCGTTGGTGTCCTCCATGCTCATGACGTCGGACTCCACGGTGATCACGTGGATATCCTCGTAGTTGACGGAGTGGACACAGCTGCCGTACACCACGTAGAAGGTGAACTCCTTGTCCAGAGGGGCGTGATAGGCCACGTTGGGCTCCTCCAGACCCATCTTCTTGGCGATCTGGCGGGCAGCCTCCTCACCACGCTCATCGTCCTTGATGGGCAGGGTGAAGCTGGTCTGCACCTTACCGTCGTTCATGGTATCGCCGTAAGGCTTCAGGCGGGTCAGGTCCAGCGTGGTATCGAAGTCGATTTTGTGGGTATTATACAGTCCGCTGCTCATTCTGCCGCCACCTTACCTTTCATGACCTCAACGAAGGGGTTGAAGTATTTGTCGTCCTTGACCACAACACCGGCCAGGCCCTTGCCGCCGTCCTTGGGACGCTTAACATCGGCGAAGATACCCTTCTCGATGGTGGTGAACAGGCCCAGCTTCTCGATCTCCTTCAGCAGATCGGTGGCCTTGGTCAGCACCTCGTTGGCACGGTTGCGGATGATACCGTTCTCTTTATAGGTCAGCTCGCTGCCCAGATCCTTCATGGTACGGAAGATATACTGAGCATTCTCGATCGACAGAGCACGGTCGGACATGAACGGAGTGTGGATAGCCTCGGTCATCATGCCCAGCAGGCACAGCTTCTGGCCGGTCAGGATGGTGACCATGTTGAACAGGGCATCCTGGATGTGGCCACGGAAGATGTTGCCGGTCATGAACTTCGTGGGAGGCATATACTTCAGCGGCGCATTGGGGAAGATCTCACGGGCCATCTGAGCCTGAGCCAGCTCGTACAGGAAGGTATCCTCCACGGCGGGATCCATCTCAAATGCGTGGCCCAGACCCATCTGCTCCTCACGCATACCGGCGGTCTTGGCGAAGGCTTCGTTCAGGAACTGGGAAGCCAGCACCGTGTGAGCGCTGGTGATAGCGTCGTCGGTGGTCAGATAGTTGTCCTCACCGGTGTTGATGATAACGCCGGCATAGCCGTTGATAACACGGGAGAAGAACTGGTCCACGATGGTGCGCTGCATATTGATATCACGGAACAGAATGCCGTACAGAGCATCGTTCAGCATGACATCCAGACGCTCCAGAGCGCCCATGGCAGCGATCTCAGGCATACACAGACCGGAGCAGTAGTTGCACAGCCGGATATAGCGGTGCTGCTCCTCGCCCACTTCGTCCAGAGCCGCACGCATCAGGCGGAAGTTCTCCTGGGTGGCGTAAGTGCCGCCGAAGCCCTCGGTGGTAGCGCCGTAAGGCACATAGTCCAGCAGGGACTGACCGGTGGTACGGATCACGGCGATGATATCTGCGCCCTGCTTGGCGCCGGCCTTGGCCTGGATGATATCCTCGTAGATGTTACCGGTAGCCACGATGATGTACAGGTAGGGACCTTCTCTGTCGCCCCACTCCTTCAGGTAAGCGTTGCGCTTGGCAACGTTTTTGTTGATGCGCTCCACCGTTGCACGAACCACGGGGTCAATCACGGCACGGATCTCCTCGTCAGAGTGAGCGGGAACCTTGGACAGATCCAGCTCACCACTGTCGACGGCCTCAGCCACAGCCTGAGGATCCTTGCCGGTCTCTACCATAGCATTGCCGATCGCCCAAGCAGCGCCTGCAGGGAGCAGGGAAACTGCCAGCAGATGATCCACCACCACGTTGGGCATGGGGACGTCCATATCGTTGACGCCATCGACACCCAGCAGACGGCAGACGGCACGCTCAACGGTGACCGTAGTGTGCTGGTCGATAAAGACCTGAACGTCGTCGGCCACCTTGGCGGCAGACTGACGGGCCTGATTGACCAGCTCCATATTCAAGCCGAGTTTGCTTTCCATATTTTTACCTCTTATTTCTTGACGTGACGCTCGTTACGCAGCAGCTTGGTGGGCTCCAGATAACGCTGCTTGGTGCCCTCGGCGACCCATGCCACACCGGTCTTCTCAGCCTTCTTCTTGCCCATGCAGACATCGCAGTGGCAATCCTGAACATAGTGCTCAGGCTGAGTGTAGGAGGTGATAACGCCCTCGAAGTTACGCAGGATAACCTTGCGGGGAGTCTCGGAGATCAGGTAGTTGGGCATGACAGGAGTCTTGCCGCCGCCGCCGGGAGCATCCACCACGAAGGTGGGCACGCAATAGCCGGAGGTATGACCACGCAGAGCTTCCATGATCTCGATGCCCTTGGACACGGGAGTACGGAAGTGGCTCAGACCCAGGGAAGGATCGCAGGCGTAGATGTAGTAAGGACGCACACGCATCTTGACCAGGCCGTGAACCAGCTCCATCATGACGTGAGAGCAGTCGTTGACACCGGCCAGCAGCACGGACTGGTTGCCCAGAGGAATACCGGCATCGGCCAGCATGGCGCAGGCCTTGGCGGCTTCGGGAGTGAACTCCTTGGGCGTGTTGAAGTGAGTGTTCAGCCACACAGGATGATACTTTTTCAGCATGGCGCACAGCTCGGGAGTGATACGCTGGGGGCACACCACGGGGGTACGGGAGCCCAGACGGACGATCTCCACGTGAGGAATGGCACGCACACGCTTGATGATGTACTCCAGCGTCTCGTCGGAGACCATCAGGGAGTCACCGCCGGACAGCAGCACGTCACGGACCTCAGGATGAGCGGCCACGTAGTCGATGCACTTGTCGATCTGAGCCATCGGCACTTCGCAGTCATTCTGGCCGGCGAAACGACGACGGGTGCAGTGACGGCAGTACATGGAGCACTGGTCAGTGATCAGCAGCAGCACACGGTCGGGATAGCGGTGGGTCAGGCCGGGGGTGGGGGAGTCGGTATCCTCGTGCAGAGGATCGGCATCCTCGTAATCGGCATACTCCAGCTCCTCAGCGCGGGGAATAGCCATCTTACGGATGGGATCGAACGGGTCATCCAGATCGATCAGGGACAGGTAATAAGGAGTAACTGCCATACGCAGCTTGCCCAGCGTCTTGGCAACACCGGCCTCCTCATCGGGGGTCAGGTTCATGTACTTCTTCAGATCCTCAATCGTCTCAGCACGATTGGCGACCTGCCAATGCCAGTCATTCCACAGATTTTCGGGAACGTCAGCGAACAGACCATTGCGAGTCTTCATATTCGTTTTCTCCTTCAAATATTAAAAATATCGGTTAGCTTTTCCCGTCGCACTGGGCGCACGGGCGACTGTTCCGGCCAGCAGCGTCCTTCCCGCTCCTCAACGGGCCAGACCTCTGCACACCGTTATTTAACCTGCGTGGTGCTCCACGCATTTTCCATTTCTCCTCAACTCTGCGTACCGCCTCCTCAAGCCGCACGCAGCGTTCGGATCTCCCGAAGGCAGGGGGCTCCGAATAAGATGCTTACCTACAGGAGCCCGAAGGCCCCTGTAGGTAAAGCATATCATCGCAGTTTAGCAGTACTTCTCGTCGAACAGCTTGCGCAGCTTGGGATTCTCACGCAGAACATCCAGAGTGATGTTGGCGTGGTTCTTGGTGTAGCCGTTGCCGATGATCATGGTGACATCCTTGCCGATACCCTCAGCGCCCAGAGCAGCCTTGGTGAAGGAGGTAGCCATGGAGAAGAAGTACACCACGCCGTCATCACGGACAGGCAGGATGGCGGACATCTCGCAGGACTCGATGTTCACGCAGCAGATGGACAGATCATACTCCTTGCCGTCGTTGGCAGCCAGAGCAGCCTCCATGACCTCAACGGGCTTGGTGCAGTCGGCGACGATCACGTCGGTGTACACGCCCAGCTCCAGCAGACCGGGAACCTGCTTGGGGTTACGGACAACGCCCACGACCTTGCCCTTGGGGCCGACCTTCTTCATGGCCTCCCAGCCGCACAGCACGCCGGACTTGCCGTTGGCGCCCAGGATCAGGACGCTGTCACCCTCGTGGGGCAGCTTGCGAGCCTGAGCGGGAGCGCCGGCCACGTCCAGAGCAGCCAGAGCCAGAGGCTCGGACATATCCTCGGGCATCTTGGCATACAGAGCGGACTCGAACAGGATAGCCTTGCCCTCGATGTCCACACGGTCGATATCCTTGTGGATGGCCAGGATCTTGTCGATGCGCAGCGGGGTCATGGACAGGGACACCAGGGAGACGATCTTGTCGCCTTCCTTCAGGTCGAAGCCGGGCTTCTTCTTCAGATCCTCACCGATGTGGGAGACAACGCCCTTGAACATACCGCCGGAACCGGTCACGGGGTTCTGCTGCTTACCACGCTCAGCAACGATGCCCAGGATCATCTCGCCGATCTTCTTCTCGTCGCCGCCGCAAGCCTCAGCGATCTGAGTGAAGGAAGCGGAGTCGATGTTCAGGGAGGTCACGTCGCAGACGATCTCGTTGGAGTAGACCTTGGACATATCGTTATCGACCTTCCAAGCAGCCTGGGTCAGAACGCCCTTGGGCTCGATAACACGATGAGTACCGTACTTGTTGCCTTTCAGCTCTGCCATAATATTTTTCCTCCTAAATAAATGTATGAATGAAAGAGTGTTTTTTACTTCAGGGGCTTGAGGCTCAGGATCTCACGAGCCTCAGCGGGAGTGGCGATCTCACGGCCCAGCTCCTTGGCGATGCGGACGACCTTGGCCACCAGTTCGCCATTGGAAGCAGCCTTCTGGCCCTTGCCCAGATAGATGTTATCCTCGAAGCCCACACGGACGTTGCCGCCCATGGCGATGGCCGCTGCGGCCATGGTCCAGGCGGAACGGCCCACGCCGGACACGGTCCAGGTGGAGCCAGCGGGGATCTTGCTGGCGAAGAAAGCCAGATTCTCCACGGTTGCGGGAGTGCAGCCGTGGACGCCCAGCACGAAGTTGAACTGCATGGGATGGGCAGGCACCTCACCCTTCTTGGCCATGCCAAGGATGGTGTCAATGTGGCCCAGCTCGAAGCACTCGTACTCAGGCTTGATGTTGTTCTCCAGCATACGCTTGCCGAAGGCACGCATGGTGGGCATGGTGTTGTCGAAAATCTCGTCGCCGAAGTTGCAGGTGCCGCAGTCCAGAGTGGCCATCTCGGGGAACAGCTCGGTGGGCTGCAGACGCTCCTCCGGGGTCATACCGGCAGCGCCGCCGGTGGAGGGGATCATGATGACATCGGGCAGCTCCTTGCGGATGGCGTCCATCACCACACGGAAACGCTCACGGCCCTGAGTGGGCGTGCCGTCGTCCTCACGGACATGGATGTGCAGGATGGCTGCACCGGCCTCGTAGGCGGACTTGGCCTCACGGACCATCTCCTCCACAGTGTAAGGCACAGCGGGGTTCTGCTCCTTGGTGACCTCAGCGCCGCAGATAGCAGCAGTAATAATCAGCTTCTCCATCTTGCCGCTCCCTTACTTCTCGATCTTCTTGCGCTGGCAGTCCTTGGGGGTCACGCAGGTGCCGTGAGCCACGCAGACAACGATGGGCTCGTCCAGCTCGTCAGCGGCGGAAGCGCTGATATCGGTGCGGGCAACGACGACCTTGCGGGCCTCGAAGCGCATGGTGCGGGAGGTGTTGCCGATCTTCTCGATCTCGCCATAGGCCTCAATGTAGTCTCCGGCGTACACGGGAGCCTTGAACTCCACCATGTCGTAAGCGCAGAACAGGCCCTCATCGCCGTCGCACTTGATGAGCAGCTCGGTGGCCACGTCACCGAACAGATGCACCATGTGTGCGCCGTCCACCAGATTTCCGCCGTAGTGAGCATCCTTTGCGCTCATACGCAGCCGCAGGGTAGAAGTGATCTTTTCCATAAGTTTTTCCTCCTTCATAAATTTGGGTCGTTTTCATGAAGTTCCGCCGCTGTGGCCATACCGCTCTTTCGGGCATAAAAAGAGCGCTATCGGTCAAGGCTGACCAATAGCGCTCCACGTCTTTCGACATGACAGTGCCGGCGCTTACACCCCGACCCCAAGGCCATGACATCAGACCCGTCATGCCCTTTCGGCGAAGGACCCCTTCCTGCCCCGCTCTGCGAGTGTCTGTCCTCACGAAGCAGTACCCTGTCCCCCGCACCTCTATTGATTGCGGTATGAACTTCTACGGTCCTCATTATATCGTCTCCGCCGGGGCTTTGTCAAGGTGGCATTGTGACAAAAAAGACAGAGATTTTTTGTGCATGAGATAAAATTTCTGCATCGTTTTCTATGGGTTATGCACAAAGCGATATCCCACGAATACAGCGAAAGCGGGGGGGCGTATCCGCTCCCCCGCCTTCGCCGGTCATTCTTCCAATTCTGCCGCCCTCCGGCGGCGCATACCGCCCCACAGACGCCGCACGCAGCAGCGGCCAACCACCGCAGAGAGCCTCCGGCATCTTAATACGCCTGCTCGATCTTCTCCAGGATCTCCGGCTTCAGCGACAGCATCCGGCAGATGTTCAGGGCGTCTCTGGGGCAGTCGGACTTCCCCTCCACCCGGTACAGGCCGTAGTTCATGTGCCGTGCGATGACCTGAATGCCGTCGTCGCCGGTAGCCGCCAGCTCCTGCCGGATCTGCTCCGGATCCACGTCCCGCAGTCCGATGATCTGATAGTGCAGCCGGGCGTTCTCTGCCACCTTGTCGTAGTGGGTGGTCAGCAGGGAGATGGCATTCACCTCGTTGAGGTATTTGGTCACTGCCTGCACGATGACGGCGCCCTCATCGGGGTTGGTGCCCCGCGCGAACTCATCCAGCAGGAACAGGGAGTAGCCCTGCTCCACCTCCTCCAGCGCCTTCTGGAACTGCACGATCTCCGAGCCGAAGCCGGACAGGCCCGACTGGATGGACTGCAAGTCGTCAAAGAGCATCTTCACGCTGTAAAACAGCGGCATCCGGGCCTCCCTGGCGCAGACCAGAAAGCCCGCCTGCAAAAGCAGCACGTTCAGAGCCACGGTTTTCATCACCACGGACTTACCGCCCATGTTGGCGCCGGTGATGACGGTGGCCCCCTGCTCCAGCCGGATGGACACCGGCACGAAGGACCGTCCCTTCTGCTCCAGCAGGTCGCACAGCTCGGGATTGATCATGTCCGTCAGCTCCAGCTCCGTCTCCGTGATCTCCGGCCGCACGCCGCCGTAGCGCACGGCAAACAGCGCCTTCTGGATGATGAAGTCCAGCCGGCCCGCCGTATCGGCGTCCTCCAGCAGGTCGCCTGCCAGCGGAGCCAGCGCCTGCCCCATGCTGCGGCGCACCTTGGTCTCCTCGCTGTCCTCCTCGGCACAGACACGGGTCCGGCGGGAGCGCAGCTCCTCCTTCTCGGCATCGGTCTGTGCATGGTGCAGCTGCTCCTCGATCTGCTTCTTGGCCGCACGGATCTCCCTCAGCTTGGGTGTTGCATTGTCAGGGATGTAGAAGCCACGGCTGCGGGTCTTGTCCGGATCCAGGATCTCCAGCGCCTGCGCCGGATCATGGAAGGCCAGCGCCTTAAAGTGGGTGGTCTCGCACACCTGCTGGAACAGGGGGATCAGGCTCTCCAGCCGCTGGAGATATACCTTGATTTCAAACAGCTCCACATGATCCGGGATCTCCAGCGCCTGGCACCGGCGCAGAGAGCCACGGATGTCCTTCATCTGGCACAGCATCAGCCCGATCCTGTCGTACAGGGGCTTCAGAGCATCCGCCGCCTTGGCGGCCTGCTCCACGTTATACAGCTCCGTCTCCAGCTCCTCCCGCTCGTCGGGGGAGTAGTAGCGCAGCTTGCGGATCTTCTCCTGACCGAAGGGGCTGCACCCGTGGAGAGTCTCCAGCGCATACTGCAAGCCGATTTTTTCCCTCTCTTCAAAGCGAATATTGATCATGTCAGCTCCTCCTTCACATTGATGACGGGGACGTCCACCGCCTCCCGCATCCGGGTCATAAATTCATCCTTGTCGAACTTCCAGCCGTAGGCGGACACCGGGTTGATGGTGACGCACAGGGTCCGGGCGGCCTCCTCCGTCTCCAGCCGCACCTGACGGGTCTGGAGCTTATCCAGCGCATCGCTGCTCAGCAGCACCTTGCTGGGGTCCTTCACCACCAGCCGGGTATTCCGCAGCACGCCGGAGCGCAGCAGGGGCATCACCATGGTATCCGTCAGCGCCCCGGAGATCAGAGCCTCGCCGTGATCCTTCAGGCACTTCTCCAGACTCTCCTCCATCTCCGGGGGCATGACTTCCGCCTTGGGCAGATTCATCAGCCGGTACACGTGGGCGGTGTCGGCCACGACCTTGTCGATGCTCATGTGGTATGAGGCCCCGGTGCAGAGGATGACCCCCTCCGCCACGGCCCGTGCACCCAGAGACTTGCGGCCCAGAGCGCCGTCGATGATGGACTTGTCGGCCCCCATCTCGAAGAACAGCCGGGAGACCTCCTTGAGCTGCGTGGTGATGGACGGCCCTGCCAGCTGGACATTGCCGTCGCTGCGGGCCCGGAAGATCACCACCTCCCCCAGCGGCGTGGGGATGCCGGTGGTCTCCATGATCTCCAGCGTGGTGTCCCCCAGCCGCAGCATATCCTTGGCGGTGGCGATGAGAGTCCCCTCCCGCACGAAGATGCCGGGCTTCTCCGTGCCGGTGACCACGTCGGTGGACTCGCCGTCCCGGCCGATGGAGGTCAGGCCCAGCGTCCCCTGCAGGCGGTCGTGGTGCAGCATCCAGTTGAGCATGGTGGTTTTTCCGGCATTCTTGCACATTCCCACGATGGACATGGTCTGAACGCCGTTGAGCAGCTGTAACAGCTCTGCGGACATATCTACATACCCCTTCCGGTCAAATTTCAGTCAAATATAGATTATAGCGTATTTCACCGGAAAAAGAAAGAGGAAAAACAAATTCTCCCTCTTTTCCGCCCCATTCCATGTAAAATACCGGAAAACATCTGCCTCACTCCACGGCGGAGGTTGTTTTATGGGCGAAACTGGCGTATAATGAAGTGGAGTATGTTAGGAAGTATAAGGAGGACCCTCCATGAAACTGATGGTCATCGACGGCAACAGCATCGTCAACCGGGCCTATTATGGCATCCGCCCCCTGTCCACACGGGACGGGCTGTATACCCATGCGATCTATGGCTTTCTCACCACCCTCCAGCGGCTGCTGGACGAGGAGCAGCCGGAGGCGCTGTGCGTCACCTTCGACCGCCGGGAGCCTACCTTCCGCCATCAGGCGGATGAACGCTACAAGGCCCAGCGCAAGGGGATGCCGGAGGAGCTGGCCATGGAGATCGAGCTGCTGGATTACGCCATGAACCAGACCGACGACGTCGTCTCCGTCGCCCGGCTGGACGAATCCATCCTCCAGTCCCTGGCCTCCCTGCGGTTCGCCTCCGCCTCTGGCTCCTACCGTCAGCTGGACGACGACGTGATGGAGCTGAAAAGCCAGGTGCTCAAGCGCAGCTACACCTATGGTGAGGGGCTTGACTCCTCCCAGCTCTCCGCCCTGCGGCAGTCGCTGATAGAGGAGTACCGCGCCCTGCGCACCCAGTCCAGCAGCGTGACCAGCCGCATCACCGCTCCTGTCGCGGGGGTGTTCTCCTCTTTGGCCGACGGCTATGAGAGCCTGCTCACCCCTCAGTCCATCCTGACCATGACCCCCGCCGACCTGGATGCCCTGATGGCCCTTTCCTACGGCAACGGCCGCACCGTGCAGGAGGAGCAGCAGGAGATGGTGCTCGTCATCGGCGAGAACATCAAGGTCCGCCGCTTCGCGCGCTACGACACCGGCCTGAGCGTCCCCTATGTCCACATGGGCGGCCGTATCGCCGTGCTCGTCAACCTCGAGACCGAGTCCACCGACGCTGCTGTCATCGAGCTCGGCAAGGATATTGCCATGCAGATCGCGGCTCTGAACCCGACCTACATGGACAAGAGCGACGTCTCCGAGGAGTTCATCGCCAAGGAGAAGGAGATCCGTCTGGCTCAGGCCAAGGAAGATCCGAAGAACGCCAAGAAGCCCGACGCCATCATCGAGAAGATCGTCATGGGTGGCATCGCTAAGTACTTCAAGGAGATCTGCCTGCTGCAGCAGCCGTTCGTCAAGGACGACAAAGTCTCCGTCGAGGATCACATCGCCGCTGTCGCAAAGCAGATCGGTGCCTCCATCAAGCTCGTGGGCTACACCCGCTTTGAGAAGGGCGAAGGCATTGAGAAGCGTCAGGATGACCTCGCTGAGGAAGTCGCCAAGCTCGTGAAGTAAGTTTTCGAGCAGATATATTGCATTTTCAGGTTCCGCAGCTTCATCTAAGCTGCGGAACTTTTTACCCATTTCCAGACAGCCGCGTCCGAATTTCTTCCTGTTTTCGTCTATTTCTGGCGGTAGAGTGACTCTACACAGCAGTAGAGACGCATATTTTTGCGTAGAGGCTGAAAAAATGGAACGTAGACAGGAAAAAATGACAGTAGGTTGAATTTGCACACCCACGGGTGTATGGATAAAGAGCGCACAATGTGCAGCACTTTGAGCAAAACAAAGGAGCACCCATATGATTCAGATCTTTACCGATACGTCGGCGAACCTGCCGGCCTCGTACATTCAGAAATATGCCCTGCGCGTGATCCCGCTGACCTACCTGATCGATGGTGTCGAGGCGCATCAGGACCCGACTGTGGACTTTGACGGCAAGGCCTACTATGACGCAATGCGCAGCGGCACGTCCGTGACGACCGCCATGATCAACATCGCCGGTTTTCTCGAACCGCTGCGAGAGGCGCTTGCAGCCGGGGACGATGCGATCTACATCGGCATGTCCGGCGGCATCAGCGGCACGGCACACGCTGCCTCCCTCGCTGTGGAGGAGCTGAAGGAAGAATTCCCGGAGCGGAAGGTTGCCTCCATCGACACATATGCCGCCTCTCTCGGCGAGGGGCTGCTCGTGGTTGAGGCTGCGCGTATGCTCGAAAGCGGCGCGTCCTTTGACGAGATCGTGGAGAAAATTTCGCAGCGGCGTCATGTGATGTGCCAGTATTTCACGGTCGACGACCTCGCCTATCTCGAGCGCGGCGGCCGCGTGAGCAAGGCTGCCGCTATCGTCGGCACGGTGCTGAAGATCAAGCCCCTGCTGCGCGGCGACGAAGAGGGCAAAATTGTCCTGTGCGGCAAGACGCGCGGGCGCAAGCACTCCCTCACCTCCCTTGCCGACTTCTATGAAAAGCTGGTCACGAATAAGACCGAGGAGATCGGCATCGCGCATGCAGATGACGCGCAGAGCGCGCAGTTTTTGCTCGACGAGCTGCGTAAGCGCGGCTTCACCGGCGACTGCCTGACCGTATGCTATGAGCCTGTCACGGGCTGCCACGTCGGCCCTGGCACGGTGGCGCTGTTCTTCTACGGCGTGCACAGATAATCGGACATGAAAGATCCCGGAGCGTGATTGTTAACACGCTCCGGGATCATCTTTTTATGTGTCGCTCCGATCGACCTGCCGGATCATTTTTTCAAACTTTGCACGCGGGCCCATGACCTCGCGACCGCAGCCCAGGCAGCGGAGCTTAAAGTCCGCGCCGATGCGCAGCACCTCCCAGCGCTTTTCACCGCAGGGGTGCTGTTTTTTCATCGTCAGAATGTCGCCGACTCGAATGTCCATCGCTCACTCCCCCTTGATGCGCTGCCAGTAGGCGCGCGCAGCCTGCTCGGTCTTGTTGTCGCCGTACTCGTAATAGTGTTTGCCCTTCAGATCATCAGGCAGATACTGCTGCTGCACCCAGTGCCCCGGGTAACTGTGCGGATATTTGTAGCCTTGCTCACGCTCGAAGCCCGTTCCGTCTGCGTGGACGTTTTGCAGCTCGCGCGGGATGGGGCCCGCCTTCCCTGCACGCACGTCCGCAATCGCGGCGTCGATGGACATGACGACAGAGTTGGACTTCGGCGCGGTCGCCAGCAGCAGTACCGCCTCCGCCAGCGGCAGACGCGCCTCCGGCAGACCGAGCTGCAGCGCCGAGTCCACGCAGGACTTGACGATCATGGCGGCCTGCGGGTAGGCAAGGCCGATATCCTCGCTCGCCGAGCAGAGGATGCGCCGGCAAGCACCGATCAGATCCCCCGCCTCGAGCAGGCGCGCGAGATAGTGCAGTGCCGCATCGGGATCCGAGCCACGCAGCGACTTCATAAGCGCAGACACAACGTCAAAGTGATCATCACCCGCGCGGTCGTAGTGCATGGCGCTGCGCTGCGTGATATTTTCGGCATCCGCGCGCAGGAGCTGAACAGCCGCGCCGTCACGCGGCGCTGCAGAAAAGAGCAGTTCGACTGTATTGAGCGCCTTGCGCACATCGCCGCCGCAGACAGAGGCGATATACCCCGCCGTGCCCGGCTCGATGTCCGCCGTGACATTCTCACGCGCGCAGAGAATGGAAACTGCGCGCAGCACGGCCTTTTCCACCTCGGCAGCCGGCACTTGCTTGAACTCGAACACCGTGCTGCGGCTGAGCACCGCGTTGTAGACGTAGAAATACGGGTTTTCCGTCGTGGAGGCGATGACCGTGATGCGGCCGTCCTCCATGAACTCCAGCAGCGACTGCTGCTGCTTTT
>ERZ773242.2454-NODE-2454-length-15250-cov-4.776966_pt1 | contig 15250 bp, 14 predicted proteins | sample MGYA00511077_ERZ773242 | MGnify/ENA primary metagenome ERZ773242 (study PRJEB29015, sample SAMEA2737754) | human gut metagenome | biome: human gut; feature: human-associated habitat; material: faeces | place: China | collected 2012 ... | reverse complement strand
TAGAGTAGGAATTGAGGGACATATTTTGTGCCTTGAAAGGTGCCGGTTGATAACCATCTTGCTTGAAAATACGGCAAAACGCCGCATTGATAACGCTTTTACCCGCATCAGAGCAGGTTCCGACAAACATAATCGGTCGTAGGTGTTGCTTCATCTGTATAGATTTTATTTACACAGTGTACAAAGGTAGTATTTTTGGCCTTTTTATTAAGGAGAAGATATGAAAAAAGAAGAAGATTTTGTTATGGGCCTGTCCATCTACATGGCTTGTCTGCGTGAGAAAAAACGGTATTCCACGGCGAAGAGTTATCAAGATGCCTTGAACTCGTTCAAGTGCTTTTGCGGTATGGAGGCGATTCCTTATGCCTATATTAATAGGAACAGGCTTTTGTGCTATCAGTCATGGTTGTTGGACAAGGGCCGTTCGTTGAATACGGTGTCTACCTATATGCGTCGGATTCGTCACATTTATAACTTAGCCGTGGAGGCGAACGAGGCTCCCTTTGTACCCAACCTGTTCAAAGATGTCTTCACGGGCGTTGAAAGCAAGCGGAAGAAGGCGTTGCCGCGAGAGATGCTGGAGCGTATGTTTAACGCCCCGTTGGGGGATCCGTCCTTGCGGCGTGTACAGTTGACCGTTCGGTTGATGTTCGCGTTCAGCGGGATAGCGTTTGTGGATCTCACGCATTTGAAATGGGAGAATATCCGGGATGGGATATTGCAGTATCACCGACAAAAGAGCGGGTCTCTCATACAGCTGGAGATTCCCTCCGGGGCGTTGCGGCTGTTGGATGAGTTGTCCGCTTGTACGGCAAAGGAATCCTTTTATTTATTTCCTTTTTTGAGTGGAAGGAGAACCGGTGAGGCGGCCTACAAAGAATATAACAGGACCTTGTCCCGCTTTAACCGTGAGTTGAAGTTGTTGGCGAGATCGACAGGCGTTACGCTTCCGGTCACCTCATATACGATCCGTCATTCATTCGCCTCGTTCTTGAAGGAACAAGATGTATCGATCGAGGTTATCAGTGAGTTGTTGGGGCATAAGTCTATTAAGACAACACAGATCTATTTGAAGAGCTTCTCGTTGGAACGTTTGTCGACAGTGAACCGGAATTGTTTTGAGAGCGTGTGTAAACCGATACCCAAAGTGGGGTAAGAGGCTTGCTACTTGGGAAGTAGCGTATTCTTTCACGGCGCAAAAGTAATAAAAAATAACAAATAACAAGCAATCATAAGGCTTAGTTTGTTCATTAGTTTGTGCTCCGACCTTGATTCTCCTTAAATCTTCGTTCTTATTCCTAGTGCATAGACATGGCAATAGAGACGAAATGATCTCGTATTTCCTACATCATCACGTCCCTCCTAAAAATCGAACATACATTCTTGTAGAGACGGGGCGTGCCCCGTCTCATCCCCTCAAAATGGTATTCTAAATTACTGTCAGACGGTGGGAGACGGAGCACGCTCCGTCTCTACAACTGGGTAATAACCATTTTCCAACCTTTTAAGCTACTTCCCAAGTAGCTTAATATTTCAAGCGATGGTGATTTTCAGAAAAGCCATTTTTAAAGATATAAAGTGTTGTTTATCAGGAGTAAATATGGTGCTCTTGGTAGGGCTTTGAATTGTCGTGAGGCTTGAGTGGAGATCCTGCTATAATCTTAGGAAAAGATAATCATAATGATGAATGTTTTGAGAGACGGTTGCTCGGAGAGGGGTACGGCGCGGGTTGGCAAGCGTCATGACCTGAAGACTGTACGCTGGTACGTGCTCACGCTTCCTACTACGGGTGTGGCACGACGCGACAGGATCAGCCCCGCTAAAAGCTTGGATGCCGAGCTTTCCCGGCGCAAGCGTCGTGGGGAGACGTTGTTCGAGTATTTCGCCCCCTCCTATGTGGAGGTGAGGAAGGTGGACGGAAAGATGGTCAACACGAAACGGCCCCTGCTGTTCAACTACGTGTTTGTCCGGTCCTCGGTGGAGGAGATCTTCCAGATGAAGCGCACGCTTCCCCTATACAATTTTCTTCCCCGGGTCTCTTCCGGAGGCATGACTCATTTCCCTTATCTGTCGGATGACGAGATGGGGAATTTACGTTGGGTGGCGGAATCTTATTCCAACGAGCTTCCGGTGTACGTACCGGACAGCGACCGCTTGCTGAAGGGAGACCGTGTGCGTATCACGTCCGGTTATTTTACCGGTATGGAGGCGGAGGTGGTGATCCAGCCGGGTGGCGGTCATAAAGATGTGATGGCTCGTATCCTCGATTGCATGTGGGTCCCCTTGTTGGAGGTGAAGCCGGGCGAGTATGAGCTGATCGAGCTGAACACAAAGGGTAAGCACGTCTATACCCATCTGGATAACGACCGTCTGCGGGAGGGTTTGCACGATGCCTTGGGACGTTACCATGCCTCCGGCAGCGTATCAGAGGAGGATACCCGCTTGGCCCTTGAGGTGTTGAGATCCTACGGTTCGCTCCGTGCGGAGACGGACGTGATGCGTTGCAAGATCTACTCATTGCTTCTTTCTGCCTACAAGTTGTTGGGCGATGAGGAGGAGTTCACACGTTTGCATGACACGATGCGTGGTATGCTCCCGGTGTTGAAAGCTCCGCAATCCCGTGCTTTGTTGCTTGTGACGCTCTACGGTTGCACGGACAGCGCCCTTTACCGGCAGATGGCGCATGAGGTGGTGGATCCTTGGCGGGGTGAGTCCTCGCCCAAGAAAAGCAAGTTATCCTTGATCCGCCGGCTGGACGATTGCGATCGCTGGCTGAAACACGAAATCAGTTGACAGTTGACAAGTGACAGTTGACAGTTTAAATCAAAAATCATAAATCAAAAAGAAATGTCTTCCCTTCCTTCTGGCGTTCGTTTGGTGGCGTTGCTGAACGAGCATTTGAGTGATATCATGAGCCGCGAGCGAACGAACACTGCTTCCATCCATTTGTATTGCACGGGTCCTTACTGGGTGGCGTTCGAGTACTCAGCCTATCAGTTGCGCCGTGCGTTCCCGGACAGCGAGGTTACGCCGATGCGCTTGCTCGGCTACCCGTTTCCTGTGGTGATGGTATCCGTGACGGATCGTTCGCTCCGCTCGTATGCCCGCAAGCACATCTTGCGAAGAGACGATAAGGATTACAAGCAATTGACCGTCCCCGGTTTTTCCCTGTCTGATTACCAAGGCTGGCATAAGAGAGAGGTGGAGGGATTGCCATTGCTAAGCGAGACCGTATGAGTGTGGCATACGTATAAGGGCATCGTTTTACACATATATCGACGTCGCCCCACACGTATATCGGTGTAGGCCTATACGAACGTAGGCGTGAGTCGATGCCGATATACGTGCGGGATGGAACCGATGCCGGGGAAAACAGGTGCAAGTAATGCAAGTAATGCAGCACCTTTTTCCCACACACGCACGTGTACATTATATATGTCGAATCAAACTTTCATACGGCTATCCAGCGTTTCTCATCCGGATCGTTCCATGCCTTGTTTGTGATCGTTTAGTGTAAAATTCTTGTTCTATATAATGTACGCACGTGTGTGGGAAAAAGGTGCTGCATTACTTGCATTATTTGCATTACTAGGGCCTATCCATAAGGACATAGATGTATAAAAATAATAACAAACCAGACATGTATCACAGACAATCATTTCCCCGTTTGGGCGATTACATCGCCACGGTTTTACAAGTCACCAGACTGACCAAGTCCATTATCCGCGTAAGCGGAGGCATTGGCAGTGACACTTACAATTCTTTTAAAAAGGCAAGGACATGCACTTTAGCGTTTACTATCGTTTGGTAGATCTCCTTTGGGACCATCTGTCGGACGAGGAACTTTTCCGCCGTCTGGCACGTGAGGCCTTGGAGCGGTATATCGATTATAAGAAAGAGGAGGAAATGAACGGAGGAAAGAAATAATTTAAGGATGGGCTATGCAAATGAGATTAAGTTTTAACCTCGTGCCTGCCTTCATCGACTAATTAACTAGCCATGATTTTAGAAGAGAGTTTTGGAAAATCTACTGATTTTATCTCAGATGGGATGAACGCCTTCGAGCGTAACGTGAAGCGTATAGGGGACTGCCTTTTGGCCTTTATCGCCTTGGTCGTATTCTCCCCTTTGTTCTTGATCTGTTCATCGCCGTAAGGCGCGAGGATGGCGGTCCTGCCATTTTCAAGCAGGAGCGTATCGGCCGTTTCGGTCGCCCGTTCAACATCTATAAGTTCCGTAGCATGCGTTTGGATGCGGAGAAATTCGGTCCGGCTCTTTACAAGGGAGGTACTGACCCCCGCATGACCCATGTTGGCAGGTTCCTGCGTGAGCATCATTTGGATGAGTTGCCCCAATTGTGGAATGTTTTCATCGGTGATATGTCTTTTATCGGCCCCCGTCCGGAACGAAAGTTCTACATCGACCAGATCATGGAACGTGATCCCCGCTATCGTTACCTGTACCAGATCCGTCCGGGTGTGACCTCTTATGCCACGCTCTATAACGGCTATACGGACACGTTGGAGAAGATGCTCCGCCGATTACGCTATGACTTGTTCTATCTGGAGCACCGCTCGTGGTGGTTCGATTTCAAGATATTGGTGAAGACGTTCTTGAACATAGCGTTTGGGAAGAAATTCTAAGGTATAAGTAATAATCCGGGGGAGCAATTCCACTCCTCCTTTAAATCAAGAATACCATGAAGAAAGTATTGAAAGGCTGGCTCATCGACAATTCGGTGACCACCGACAACAAGACGGACAAGATCCTGCTGTTACATTCAACGGGAAGTTTGGATCTTGATGATGTTCTTGAAGAGATGCAAAAGCAAGACACCGGTCTGCGTCCCGAGACGATGCGTCACTCGGTGACACTCTACAACCGGGTATTGACGGACTTGATCTTGAACGGTTACAGCGTAAATACGGGTCTCTTCCGAGCCGTTGCGCAACTAACTGGCGTGATCGAGGGCGGCGTATGGAACAAGGAGAAGAATTCCATCTACGTCTCCTTTACGCAGGACAAGGCATTGCGCGAGGCGATCGCCCAGACTGCAGTGGAGATCCTAGGTGAGAAGTCGAATATCATGTATATCCTTGAGACCGAGGATAAGAAGACCGGCTTGAAAGATGGCAGCGCCACGGCGGGCCGCAACTTCTTCGTGCGCGGTGCCATGCTGAAAGTGGTTGGCGATGACGAGTCGGTAGGCGTTACGCTGACTAACGAGGCAAAGGCTGTCACAAAACTGACGGATGACTTGATCACCATCAACAACCCCTCTTCGCTTACATTACTCTTACCGGCTGATTTGGCGGAGGGTGAGTATACGCTGACGGTGATGACACAGTTCGCCAACTCGGGACATATGCTGAAAACTCCTCGTAGCGTGAGCACGCAAATTTGGATCGGTGGAAAACCCGCCGATGGAGGTGGCGACAGTGAGAGTCCAGATGAGGTTTGATAGATTTGGGAAGTCTCTATTCCCTTATCGGGGAATAGTGCCTTCCTTTATAAGGGAAGCCTACGTTCCCTTATAAAGGAATGATGGATTCCCAAGAGTAATCTCGCAGGAGCAATAGGCCAAGTTGAAAAAATAAGATAGTTTTAGTACTTGTTTTTATGTCTGTTACATCAGAGAATAATAAGCGAATAGCCAAGAACACGCTGTTCCTCTATCTGCGCATGCTCCTGATCATGGGTGTGACGTTGTACACCAGCCGGGTCGTGCTGCGGGTATTGGGGGTAGAGGATTTCGGCATTTACTCTGCGGTTGGAGGCTTTGTCTCCATGTTCGCCGTGATTTCAGGATCGTTGACTGCGGCGATCAGTCGTTTTATCACGTATGAGATGGGAGTTGGTAATACGGAGAAGATCGCTCGGATATTTTCCGTTTCGGTAGTTATACAGTTATTAATCTCAGGGATAATAGTCTTGTTTTCGGAAACCTTAGGGCTATGGTTCTTAAATATGCGGATGAATATACCTACGGATCGACTACTTGCGGCAAACTGGGTATATCAGTTTTCAATACTCACGTTTGTTATCAATTTGATAAGCATTCCGTATAATGCGAGTATAGTGGCTCATGAACGGATGTCGGCGTTCGCTTATATAAGCTTTTTTCAAGCGTTTGGCACATTGGTGATAGCATTTTTATTAGATTATTCTCCATGGGATCTATTGGTATTCTATGCATTCTTAATGGCGCTCTTGGCTTTTTTCGTACGTTTTCTTTATACGTATTATTGTAAAAAACATTTCTCGGAATGTCGTTTCCAATGGATTTGGGATAAGGTGCTAATCAAGCAGGTCTTTGGCTTTGCCGGATGGAATTTCTTAGGTGCCTCTTCGGGTGTATTAAGAGATCAAGGAGTGAATGTCTTGTTGAATATTTTTTGTGGTCCTGCCGTGAATGCCGCTCGTGGCATAGCGATGCAGGTGAATGCGGCGGTCAATAGTTTTGTCAATAATTTCATGATAGCATTAAACCCACAGATAACCAAGTCGTATGCCTCTGGTGATCGGGTCTATCTGATGAATTTGGTCTTTCAAGGCTCTCGATATTCTTTCTATTTGTTGTTGCTTCTCTCCTTACCGATTTTGCTGGAAACTCCTGTGTTGTTGAAACTGTGGCTTGGAGTTGTTCCGGATCATACCGTGGCGTTTGTCCGTTTAATATTGTTATATGCGTTGAGTGAGTCGGTTTCGCAAACATTGATAACGCTTATGCTGGCGACTGGCAGGATTCGCAATTATCAATTGTTGGTGGGAGGTTGCCAGATGCTTAATTTTCCAGTAGCGTATATCTTGTTGAAGTTAGGGTATGCGCCCGAAACAACAATTGTTTTGTCGATCATCATTGCTGTCTGCTGCTTGTTCTTACGATTGTATATGCTTCGAGGTATGGTCGGATTACCTATTAGGCTTTTTTTCACGAAGGTGCTTCTGAATATTTTTCGTGTTATGTTATTAGCTTTGGTTGTGCCGGTTTGTGTTATTAGCCATATGGAGGAGGGTCTTGTCCGACTTGTGCTGAATGGAATGATAAGTACTTGTGCTACTGGATGTAGCATATTGTTTATCGGTTGTTCACGAGAAGAAAGATTGTTTGTATGGCAAAGGATATCCCAGTTGAAAAATAAGTTTTTGAAATGAGAATAAATAAGGTTAAGACGGACTGTTGTGGTTGCACGGCTTGTGAAAGTGTCTGTCCACACGAGGCTATCCATATGGTTCCGGATACTTTTGGATTTCTTTACCCGGAAGTGAATGATTCATTATGTGTGGATTGTGGGCTTTGCGAGAAAATCTGTGCTTTTCATGAGGATTACGATAAAAGCTTGAATTTGGCAAAGCCGTTGGCTTATGCTGCGAAACACAAGAATCCGGAGGAGATAACAGCTTCGCAGAGTGGGGCTGCGTTTGTTGCGCTTTCAGATATCATCTTGTCGCAGGGTGGGGTAGTCTATGGGGCTGGATATACCGGGCATTTCCGGGTAGTTCATAAGAAAGCAGCGACAAAGGCTGAACGAGATGAGTTCCGGGGGAGTAAATACGTGCAGAGTGATATGAATACCATCTTTAGGCAAGTGCGGGAAGACCTTAGAGATGAATCGCTCGTGCTTTTCTCCGGTACGCCTTGCCAGACGGCGGGACTTGCCTCTTTTATCGGTAAACGTTTAAGAGATCGTTTGTTCTTGATGGATATAGTTTGCCATGGTGTACCCGCTCCATTTGTTTGGCGGGATTACCTCGATTATCTGGAGGCAAAAGAGGGCATGAGAATCACGGCGGTTAATTTTCGGGATAAGAAAAGATTTGGCTGGCGTTCGCACGTAGAATCGTTTTTATTCGCTAATACATACACCTATACATACACCTATACATACACCTATACATTTTATACCCATATTATGCTCCGCCGTTCATGCGGCGAGTGTCCTTATACGAACACGAACCGCCCATCGGATGTAACCGTGGCGGATTTCTGGGGAATAGAGAAAACGGTTGCGGCTACTCTTGGTGCGGATAACAAGGGCTGTTCACTGATTTTGCTCAATACGGATAAAGGTAAGGAATGGTTTGAGCAAGCTAGGAAAAGCATGGAATGTATGGCTGTTCCGTTAGAGGATTGTTTGCAACCCCAATTGCGCCATCCATCAGTGTTGCATCCAAAGCGAATCGCTTTTGAGGAGGACTATGCAAGATTAGGCTTTGAGAGAGCCTTGAAGAAGTATGGACTTCTTGGATGGAAAGCGGAAATCGGAGCATGTAAAAAGCATATTGTCAGATTGCTTTTGGATTTGTTACCTGTAATGGTTGTTCAAAAGCTAAAAAAAATTCGTGGAAAATAATGAAGATAGGAATTGTTACAATTTATAATGTTCCAAATTATGGAGCTATTTTGCAAGCTTATTCATTAGCTGAATATTTACGAAGAGAGGGGCATGAGGTCGTTTTATTTAATGTAGATTCACCTAAGAGACACCCTTATATATATAAATTAAAACGCTTGTTTAAATTAGGTTTTATAGATAAGTTTCAACAAAGGAATTATCCTGCTATAACTTCTAATCTTAATGAAGAAGTTGATATTTATATGGTAGGGAGTGATCAAGTGTGGAATATAGAGATAACACAGGCTGATTATGATAAGTACTTTCTTGCATTTGCCTTACATAATCGAAAAGTTTCTTATGCTGCAAGTTTTGGAAATAATGAATGGGATTTTCCTTCTAAAAGAAATGAAATCAGAGGCTTTCTTAGTGCTTTTAAGTATATAACAGTTAGGGAAGAAATGGGGGTAAATATTTTAAAGGACGAGTTTAATATGAAAGGGAATTGTGTATTAGATCCTTGCTTTTTGTTAGATGGAAATGATTTTCTTTTTGGAAAAATCATAGAGTCAAAAAAAATATTGGTATCGTACAAATTGAGTTATGATAGATTTTATGATTTGGAACTTAGAAAGTTAGGGAAGATGCTAGGTTGTAAAGTGAATAGGTTAAGATATAAATATGTAAGCTCGCTACCTAATTGTAAGGATTTAAATGTTGGTTATTGTGATGTGGAAGAGTGGTTGTATTCTATTGCCTCAGCTAGTTATGTTGTAACAGACTCTTTTCATGGAATGGTCTTTTCTATTTTGTTTAAAAAGCAGTTTGTTATATTTCCGTTGAATCCTAAACGTTCTTCTCGCATAGATGATTTACTTAAAAAATTGAATATGTTACATCGAAAGGTTTATTCGTGGAATGATGCCAATAACTTGTTCGGTTCAGCACCTATAGATTATTCTATTGTACATGAGAGACTTTCTATTTTACGCCAGAAATCAATCTGCGAATTGCAAAATATGTTATCATGAATATTCTATTTTATCAGATGGGACTCTCTCCTGTTGGAGGTGGGGTCGAAAGGGTTACGTTTAATATATCAAGAGAGCTTTGCCGAAGAAATATAAATATTTATGTAGCATATTGGAATAAAGAATCCGATGATGGGCAAAATTATGATGGAATTTATAAGGGAATAATATGTCAACCTTTAATAGATAAACAGGCAATCAAACGTTTAAAAGACTTTATTCTCAGTCATGATATAGAAATCATTGTTAATCAACGGGCTGAAAATGTTCGGATCACAAAAAAATTGTATAAGTTGAAATTACAATGCCATATTAAACTATATTCTTTTCTACATCTGTGTCCAACAGCATCAAGGGATGGGAGTCATTATACAGATTATCGTTTTCCTTCTCTTATAGTACGAAGTATTTTGAAGCGTATTTTGTTGTGTCTTTTCCAATATGACAGATACAGATTGACTTACGCTTACAACTGTTCTGATAAAATAGTTTTGCTTTCAGAACGTTTTAAGAAAGATTTTATATCTCTACTTGATATGAAATTTGTTGATGAACATAAGCTTTGTTTTATTCCCAATAGTTGTTCTTTTGATGAGTTTTATAATCCAAATTGTTTGAAAGATAAAAGAAAGATTATATTGGTTGTATGCAGAATGGTTGAAAATAATAAAAGAGTTCTTTTCTCTATCGATTTGTGGAGACGCATTTACTTAGATTATCCTGATTGGCAGATGGTGATAATAGGAGATGGACGAGATCTTGATAAATATAAGATGTTTGCGAAGATGTATGGATTGAAGAATCTAGTTTTTACTGGAAAAATAGACCCATTACCATTCTATAGAGAAGCGTCAGTCTTTTTAATGACATCCCGATTTGAAGGATTTGGCATGACTTTATTGGAATCACAGCAAATGGGGGTTGTTCCAATTGCTATTGATACTTATAAATCATTACATGATATTGTTCAAGATAATTATAATGGGGTGATTGTGAAAAATGAAGACTTAGATGAAATGGATCGATGTGTTCGAAGAGTTCTTGATGATGAGGATTTGCGCACTAAAATAGCTTATAATGAGATTAATAGTAGTAAGCGTTTTAAACCATCTGTAATTATAGAGTCTTGGATGACCTTACTGAATAGTTGATAATTTCTATTGCTAATTAAAATAGGAGGACAGTTTTATGAATAATAGAGTGATTCCATTACATTTAGTGGATTTTAGAAATTTTTATTTGGATATTGTACTCTTTTTAATTTCCCCCGTTCTATCTCTTTATGTATCTTTTAAAAATCTGACTTATAATCGCAGATCTATCTATATAATTGGTGCATTTTTTTGTCTTTTTGGATCGTTTCTTCCTCCCTCTCAAGATGCCTATAGGTATAGAGAAATGTATTATGATACTTCAGACGTAACTATTCGCTTGTTTAGTGAGGAGGGAAAGGATTTTCTTTTGCCTTTGTTGATGCGTCTATTTAATTATTTGGGATTTTCGTTTGAGAATTTTCGTTTTGTATTACTGTTGTTTTGCTATGTATTATGGATACAAATATTTTTGTTCTTTATAGATCGGTTTTATTTTTCTAAAAAGAATTATGCTTTATTGGTTGTTTGCATGCTTTTTTGTATTCGTATTTATTCGCTTTCGTATGGAATACGTTTTGCAGTTGCAAGTATATTTTTTATATATTCATTTTTTTTATTCTTTTTCGTGCGAAAAAGATTTAAGTCTTTTACTTTTTTATTGTTAGCTTTATGTATGCATTTTTCTATTATATTAATGATATTATTATTTCCTGTGACTTTTTTGTTGAAATGTTTACGTGTGAGTTTTAAAAAGAAAGTGTTATATATATTGTTGCTTACTCCAATAATTTCTTCAGCTTTAACTGATACGGTGGAGTTGTTTTCTGTAATGACGGGAAACGAGTTTATGTCTGGTTATGCAAATGCGTATATAGAAGGAACTTGGGGAACAAATGAGATGTTAAGCTGGCTAAGCTTTAATGGACTGTGTTATACTTTTGGTCGAATTCTTCCTTTGTTGTTCATCATAGCCTTCTGCTGTTGTTTTAACTGTAATTCATTCTTGGCCAATTTTTTCTTGTCTACATTGTTATTGTTAGAAATTAGTTTGTCCTCGCTAAGTTTGATATTGAGATTTTCTAATATTTCGATTATGCTTGGATTTATTTTAATCCTCTGCAATATAAAGAATATAAGCATGCAGTTGATGAAGATGAAAATACTTTCTTTTTCTTTTGTATTTGTTTTTATCCTTTATTCTTATGCCATGAGGGATGATTTGATTAATGGAAAACAATATAAGGCAATACTCTGTCCCATAAGTACTTTTTTTACGGATCAGTATCCAGATACTTGGGTGCGTGAAAAATTGCATTTGGATGGAATATTTGTTAATTCTACAATGGATCATTAATTGAATTTATCATATTTTACTTATGAAAATCTATTTTTTTGTTTCTGATATGTCAGGACGAGGGGGAACTGAACGTACGACGGCATTATTGGCAAATACTTTTGTTAGAAAAGGACATGATGTTTCAATCGTATCTCTTATTGATGAGAATAAGGATTGTGTATATGAACTTGATAGTAAAATAGATCTTGTTTATTTAGCAACTCCAAGTCCTAATTATCTAAAAACACGTATCAATCGTTTGTTTTTGTTGTTGAGGGCTTTTATTAAGATTCTTCTTAATTATTCTTTTAAAGATAATGATTCTATTATAATATGTCAAGGTTTTTTATCAAGTGTTTTTGTCTGGTTTTCGCTCAATGCAAATAGATCTATAGCTTGTGAACATTATAAGTATGAGGTGTATAATAGTGCGCTTAGGGCTTTTCGTAATTTTATTTATAAGAGTTTTATGACTGTGGTTGTATTAACCGACAATGATGCAAAAAGATTTAAGCTACATAAAGTAAATGCCTATGTAATCCCCAATATGACTTCATTTGGTATAAAGCCTAATCGAGTCGCAAATGCTAGACGAATGATTACCGTTGGTCGGTTACATCCTCAAAAAGGGTATGATTTGTTATTGTCTGCATTGGTCTCTGTTTTTGAGAGATATCCTGATTGGTATATTGATATTTATGCTGATGGAGATGAGGCATATGGTTTATTACTAAAGAAACAAGTTTCTGATCTAAATTTGCAGTCAAACGTATTCTTTAAAGAATTTTGCACAGATATTCAAAAAGAATATCTGAATTCATCTTTTTATGTTATGTCTTCTCGGTATGAAGGTTTTCCAATGACATTATTAGAGGCTATGGCCTGTGGGCTTCCTGTTGTCTCGTTTCAATGTCCGGAGGGACCTGCTGAACTATTGAAGGATAATGTGGGGCTTTTAGTTCCGCCTGAAGATGTTACGATGCTGTCTGAAGCTATTATTCGGATGATTAGAGATGAAAAACTTCGTGCGAATTGTACAGCGAAAGGTTTGAATGTTATACAAGCATATACGCCCGATAAAGTATATATAAAATGGTTGACTTTGTTTGAGAATATAAAAGAGAATAGATAAGATTTTTCTGATTTTGTTTTGAAGATATGAGATTGGTTATAGATTATAGATTGGCAGGATATTCGATGCGTGGGATGGCTAAATATTGTATTAGTATGACAAATGAGTTATTGAAGTCTCCACGTATGTCGGCTTTTGATATAATATTGTATGTAGATAAGAAGTGCAAGAAGGAACTGCTGCCTAATAGTGTAGAGTATAGAGTCTTGCCAACACGGAATTTTGTGTTTGGAGAACAAATTTTGTTACCTTATTTTCTTTATAGGGATAAAATTGATATTTTGTGGTCTCCTCATAATACATTCCCTCTCATAAAGATTCCTTCAGTAAAAATGTATGCAACTTGGCATGATTTGGTTGTTATGGATAAACGAATGAAGTGTAATACTTTATTGTCTTTTTTAAAACGTTCTTATTATAATCTAATAATGAGATATGGTTGGAAAAATTTAGATATGGTATGTACTGTTTCTGAATTTTCTAAGAAGGAGATATTAAATAAATTTCATTTTAAAAACATACTTATTACTCCTAATTGTATAGATGATTTCATCAAAAGCATTGATATAGAACTAAAAAATAAGAATTATTGTAGGGAGGATTTTTTCTTTACTGTTTCGGGAGAGTTCTGGTATAAAAATTTGGACTTTCTTTTTGATTGGTTTAGAAGTAATAGAAAATTTACCCTTAAGGTTGCTGGATTGAAACCTAATTCATTATTTTATAATAATTGCCCTGAAAATATTCAAATTCTACCATATAATATCCCTTTAGAAAAAATAATAGAATATTATTGTAGATGTAGGGCATTTTTATTTGTTTCAAAATATGAGGGATTTGGAATACCTATCTTAGAGGCAATGGCCTGTAATTGTAGATTGATAGTTTCTAATGTGGCATCTATACCTGAGGTTTGTGGTGATAATGGATTATATATTGATCCATATGATGTTAATACTTTTTCCGAGGCAATGAATAAAATAGATGATTTTGAAATTGATAAGAATAAGCGTTTACATCAAATTGAAAAGTTCTCAAATTGGGAGAAATCTGCAAATACGTTAATTGATGCTTTATTGGGTGATAAATTAGAATAAGATTGTAGTTTTTTATATTGATTTTTGATGTTCCCCCTTGTCTCCATTATAGCCCCGTGTTATAATGCCGCCTCTTTTATATCCCAAGCGATTGAGTCTGTATTGGCACAATTGTTTGGGAATTGGGAGATGCTTATCGTAGATGATTGCTCTAGTGATGATTCGCTTGTAATCATTCAAAAGTATGCTGAACAAGACTCTCGTATCCGGTATCTCAAGACGGATGAGCCTTCTGGGTCTCCTACCTTGCCTCGAAATAAGGGGATAAAAGAGGCAAAAGGACGGTATATCGCCTTCTTAGATAGTGATGATATGTGGTTACCGAATAAGCTAAGCGATCAGTTAAAAGTTTTTGAAAAGTCTGAGGTCGCTATTGTTTTCTCTAATTATGAGAAAGTAAACTTAGATGGTGAGCGAAGCGGACGTGAGATAATAGCTCCTTGTGAGGTTGATTATCATTTGTTATTGAAAGGGAATTGCATAGGATGCTTGACAGCCATGTATGATTCAGCCTTGACGGGAAAGATGTTTTTCAAGGAAATTGGCCATGAGGACTATGTATGTTGGCTTTCTATCTTAAAGCAAGGGTATAAAGCGCAGAACACAAATACGGTGACGGCTCTTTACCGAGTTAGTGACCATTCGGTCTCTTCGAATAAATTAAAAGCCATGCGTTGGCAGTGGAACATTTTGAGAAATGAGATGGATTTGCCGGTGTATAAGGCTGTTTATTATTTTATTCATTATGCGATTAGAGCTTTTGCTAAGGCTATGAGGTGATCTTACTCAGTGAAATATTTGTATGCCTTAGATCTAGTGCTTACTCATAGACAAACTGTCTTGTAAAATAGAGGGCGATATTCTACTTCCAGCTTATGGAAAGTAAAATATTGCCCTCTATTAGTGTAGAAAAAATTGAGTATTTCATAGAATGAAAGCTATAATCGGAGGCTTGTTCCGGAAAAAAGTTCTATCTTTGTTCAACAACAGGTGTAGTAAGAAAAAAGGTTATGACGACTATGCGTAAATTACCGATAGGAATACAGAGTTTCGAAAATATTCGGAATGAGAACTATTTATATGTGGATAAGACTGCCTTGATTTACCAATTGGTGACGAAAGGTAAGCCTTACTTTCTGAGTCGTCCTCGCCGTTTTGGGAAAAGTTTATTGGGCTCACCCGATAAACCTGGGGGATTAAGCATACAGCTTTGTAAGTCTGAAA
>ERZ773242.2427-NODE-2427-length-15397-cov-26.980902_pt1 | contig 15397 bp, 16 predicted proteins | sample MGYA00511077_ERZ773242 | MGnify/ENA primary metagenome ERZ773242 (study PRJEB29015, sample SAMEA2737754) | human gut metagenome | biome: human gut; feature: human-associated habitat; material: faeces | place: China | collected 2012 ... | reverse complement strand
CGGGCTGGGTGGATGCATGCTGCCGGCTGCTGTCTCCGCTGGAAGAGGCGCTTCATGGCTATGTCATGACTGACGGCAAACTCCATGCCGATGATACCCCGGTCCAGGTACTGATGCCGGGTAATAAGAAGACGAAGACCGGGTGGTTGTGGGCGTATGTTCGTGATGACCGCAATGCCGGGTCAGCGTTGGCACCTGCAGTGTGGTTCGCTTACAGCCCGGACAGAAAAGGCATCCATCCGCAGACTCATCTTGCTTGCTTCAGCGGTGTGCTGCAAGCGGATGCGTACGCCGGGTTCAACGAGCTGTATCGCAATGGTGGGATAACGGAAGCTGCCTGCTGGGCTCATGCCCGCCGAAAGATCCACGATGTGCACGTCCGCATCCCGTCAGCTCTGACGGAAGAAGCCCTGGAGCAGATCGGTCAGTTGTACGCCATAGAGGCGGACATAAGGGGAATGCCGGCAGAGCAGCGGCTTGCTGAACGTCAGCGAAAAACGAAACCGCTGTTGAAATCCCTGGAAAGCTGGTTGCGTGAAAAGATGAAGACCCTGTCGCGACACTCAGAGTTGGCGAAGGCGTTCGCGTACGCACTTAACCAGTGGCCGGCACTGTCTGGTCGATGCGCAACAGGAACATCCTTTTGCTGCTATATGGGGGGATGGGCATGTGTCATCCTCGGACGGGCAGTTTTTTCCTGCGGGTGGACGAGGAGAAGCCAGCCTCGAATATAACGCCAAATACGGCAAACGACTTGGCGCGTCGATTTATGGTTTTTTATCGAACCGTTTTGCATCCTTTTTTTCCAGAATGATTCAGGCCTCTGAAAGCGAGGCTCCCTACGTACTTGACGGCTTACTTCATAACGAAAGTTCTGTGGTAATTCATGAGCATGCCACCGATACAGCCGGTGCGACTGAAACAACATTTTCAATGTTTCACTCTTTTGGTTACAGACTCATACCCCGTATTCGCAACCTCGGCAGTCGCAGGTTGTACGTTATTTCCCCCTCAGAGGAATATAAACCACTTGATGCCCTGATCGCCGGAAAGGCCAAAATGGAAGTAATAGAACAGCACTGGGATGAAGTTCTGCGGCTTAAGGCCTCGATCGGCGCTGGTCTGGTACCACCATCGGTAATACTGAAAAAGCTGGCAGCATCTCCGAGACAAAACAGGCTCAATCTGGCCCTGCGTGAAATGGGACGTATTGAACGCTCAATTTTTATCTGTGACTGGTTGCTTGACACTCGGTTACGTCGCAGATCACACGCAATCCTCAACAAAGGCGAAAGCCGCCATGCACTTGCCCGCGCTATTTTTCTTCACCAACTGGGCGAATTCCGGAACAGGGCTGCCGAGACAATGGCTCACAGGGCATCGGGCCTCAACCTTGTTGTTAATGCAATAATTCTGTGGAACACGGTCTATCTCAGTCGGGCTGTTGATTACATTCGCAGCCAGGGGATCATTATACCGGAAGAGCTCTTGTCCAGTGTATCACCACTACCATGGGGTCATATCTCTCTCACTGGAGATTACCTGTGGAACGAAATTGACCATCCCCTTGAACGATACTGGCCACTTCGTACTAATCGCTTCAATCCAAAGAACTTCACTTTTCCTTAGCGTGTGTTATCGCAGAAATGCCCACGGAACCCCTACAACGAGAGGATCTGGTTATCCATCCCGGTAATACGGGGCTGATTTTTCTTTACTAGTTGTGGTTCGAAGGTACCGTCACGATCGCGCGGAGTACGCAGTTCCTGTGGCGGTCTCAGCCCGGAATAATTTGAAAACCATAATCTCGCTTAGGGCCGTGTCCACATTACGTGGGTAGGATCACACCACGATGCCCGGCATTCAAGACTCAAATCGGCAAACATCTGTTTGAGACGACGATTTTCGTCCTCCAGATCCTTGAGCTTTTTAATATCAGACTCTTCAATTCCCCCGTATTTCGCTTTCCAGTTGTAATAAGAGGCTTCGGAAATCCCGGCCCCACGACAGACCTATTTCACGGGCTGGCTTCGACAGATTTCAGGACAGCAATGATCTGGTGTTTAGTGAATCGTTCTTTACGCATAGCGATCTCCTTCATTAGCAGAAAGAGTATGCCGGAAGATATCTAAATGTGAATAGCCCGAATTTACGAGATGATTACAGTGAGACACCAAGAGAAGATGAAACTAACATATGAACAACTGATGGGCTCAGATATTATTTGATATCAACTAAATTTTATAATAATACCTTTTCTGATGCCATGTCACGGCAAAACTAGATAAAAAATCTTCCTGCAGAGACGCGACAAGGAAATAAGCAATGTTATTTAGTTTTATTTTTATATCGTTTTAATTCTTGTGAATTTGGTAAGATTGTTATTTAAATAACATGAGGATATCTAAATTCGCTGGCTCGAAATGTGTTATACGAGAGGGCGGTAGCGTAAGTGTTTTGTGGTCATCTAAGCTGATGTTCACATAACAAAAGTGTGTCAGAGAAGGAAAAATATATCAGAAAGTAGTATTAAAATATGTTCTAAATTATATGTTATCAGTTGTTTTTGATTTGGTTGTTAGTTAGTTTAAATCAAAATCCAAATAATCTAAATAACACATAGAGATATATTTTGAAAGGTGTATGTATGAATATTTTTACAAAAAAAGTTTTTGATAAAAAAGCGCAGAAGCGTAAAAGCTCCCTCCTTTTTCAGAAGGGCTTGTCATTAATCGAGGCCTCTATGGTCCTCGCCCTCTCCGCCATCGTCGTCTCCGGCGTTATGTATTACTACCAGGCTGCTTCTGACAATAACAAGACTCAGAGCACCGTCTCCGAAGTCATGAGTATCGTCTCCGCTGTTAACGGTCTCTACGTCGGTACTTCCGGTTATGACGGGTTAAATGCATCCGTTATCCTCAAAACCTCTGCCGTCCCCGAAAATTATAAGTCCAAAAATGGAAACAACATTATGCATCCGTTCGGGGGAGAGCTGACTCTGGGGCCAACAAAAAATAAGACCGGCTATTATATTGAACTGGATAATATTCCTAAGAGTGCCTGTGTGAACCTCTCGTCAATGAACTTCGGGACCTCACTGGGTGGTGTCGGGGTTAATGCGAGGGATGGAGCAAATCAAGATGTTTATAATGTTAATGCTGGTAATAACGGTAAAGGTAACTTCACCAAAAATGCTCTGACTCCAGCACTGGCTTCCGCCGCTTGTGGCCAGGACGAAAACACCATCACCTTCCTGCTGAAATAACTTCCGCGCCCCTCCGGGATTCATCGCGGGTTCGGGGCGTTCTCTCTCTTTGGAGATTTAATGTGAAAAAAAAAACACTACTCCCCCTGATTATCGCTGCGAGTATTTATGCCCCTCTTACCGGGGCTGAAACTAAGCCTTATTCTGATTTGGATGAACAACAACCAAATCAGAATATTAAATCTACCAGTAATAATCAGAACTCCGGGTTCCTTTTACCTCCCTCTAACCCGGACTGGACTGTAATTAAAGGTCAGGACCTGTTTAATGTTTTGTCTCAATGGTCATATACTGCCGGATGGGATTTAGTATGGCGGTCGAACCTTTCATATAAAATGCTGGCCGGCGCTTCATTCAGTAACAAAACTTTTGAACAGGCTGTCGGAAATTTATTTGAAGCAATTGGTGAGACCAATCCCAAGCTATACGTTACCCTGTATAAAGGTAATAAAGTTATTCTTATTTCATCTACTCCACAATTCTAATGATAGGTTGTATTTTATGCGTCGATTAAAGCTTATGCTGGCTTTTCCGTTAATTGTGTCATGCTCTACAGATGTCTATAAAAGAACTCAAAATAGTCATGACGCAGAAAAAAATATTGCAGAAAAATATCTTATAAATTCCAAAAATGATAATCTTACAAAAAATGTAACACCGGTGCAAGTCTCAGACAGTGTTTATCTTGGCAACAAAAGTTCAGTCAGTACGCATGGCGATCCGTTACCTATTCAGTTTGAAGGTAAAACTGGAATATCGATGAATTCAGGAATGCCTCTTAAACTGGATGGCGTTGTAAAAATGCTTGAAGAAATAACCAATATACCAATTATAAAAAAAGATTATGTTGTATACAATACCCAAAAAAATGCAACAGGAACTGCAGAAGTAACTAAGGTATCAGAAGAATTATCAAAAGTAATGGGTGAAAATAGTGAAAAAAGTGCTGCTTCCACTTCATCACTTCAAAGTTTACTCGACCTTAAAGCCAGCACTGATTATATGGCTGTCGATTACTCTGGTCCATTATCAGTGTTTCTTGATAAATTCTCGTCACATTTTGACCTTGCATGGCAATATGTTGATGGTCAATTATTAATATCGACAGACGAGGTCAGAAAATTTTCTATAAGCTCATTACCAAACAAAATCGAATCTACAAGTAGTATAGGTAGTGAAAGTAGTGGCAGTAGTGGTGGAGGGGGTACCGGTGGTTCAAACAGCTCAAGTAGCGGTACATCAGAACAAACCTTAGATATGGAAGTTTCATTAGATTTTTGGAAAGATGTTGATTCTGAATTGAAAGTTTTGCTTGGAGACATCGGTGCATACAGCATATCACAAAGCACTTCATCTATACTCGTGAGAACATCACCATCAGTAATGAAAAAAGTTTCAGAGTATCTTGATGGACTTAATCAGCAACTGGAAAGACAGGTTACCGTTAATGTAGAAGTATATTCTGTATCCACAAATGATTCCAGTAATTTTAACTTGTCATTAAAAGGTCTTTTAACAAGAAATGGTGGCATATTTGGTTCTGTTACAGGCGATTATGGCACGACTGCCGGGAGTACCTTTGCCGGATACTGGAATGGGAATGGTAGTGATGAAAACCGAGTTCTTATTTCGGCGTTAGAAGAAAATGGTAATGTTAGTAACGTCACATCTGCAGTAGTTACAACGATGTCAGGGGTGCCTGTACCGGTTCTGGTAGGTAGTGAAAGTACCTATGTATCCGAACTGGGAACATCATTTAATGATAACGTAGCAACAACAACTGCAAGAACAGACACTATAACATCAGGTTTTTTGATGAATTTATTGCCTCGGGTTATGGATAATGGAAATATATTACTTCAATATGGTGTAAATTTATCTACTTTAGTCGGTGCATATGGTGGATTTGACCAAGTAGTGGTTTCAGGCACTACTATACAATTACCAATTGTGGATAAACGTTCATTTATCCAGTCAAGTATGTTAAAAAATGGAAGTACTTTGGTTTTAGCTGGATTTGAGAAAAAAAGGAATGAAGTTGTTGATCAAGGAATTGGGTCGGCTAATTTTAAGTTTTTGGGTGGAAAGCGACAGGGTAATCAGGAAAGAGAAATTATGGTTATCTGCATAACTCCTCGAATTATAGATATTAAAGGTAGTTAATTATGCTTAAGCCAGAGAGCGAGGAAAGAATGACTCATCTTCCTGGGACTATTCAGATAGATAAAAAAGAATATGCAGTTAATTTATTATGGAGTGAAGTTCCTAACGATAAAAAATATAAAAAAATTATTAAAAACAGGCTTAAATTACTCGGCGGTGAACTATATTGTATAGACAGATGTTTGACAGGGAGACAGTATGCAATAGCAGATGAATCTCTCGGGCACAAAAAAGGACTTAGAGTATTAGGCAGTTGCTTTGATAATCACGGTAAATCTCTTTGCGGATTGTATGAACATGATGGGATATGGCTGATATTTGCCATTGACAGAAATGGTTTTATTGTAATGGATAAAGCAAGCCATGAGCGTAATGACAGTATTGTTACATATAATGCGTTACTTGCTGATACTCAATGGGATGAAATGGTTTGTCCTGCAGGGCTTGGTATCTCAGGAAGTCATGAAGGAGATATATCTCAACTTTTAAATAAAAAAGGGATCAAACTATCCACTATAGGTATAGAACGCTTTTATCCTGTAGTTAAAATTGCTGGAGCTGGTGCAATAAGTATAGCTGCTTGTTATCTCATTTATAGTTTTTTTGTTGATAAACAAATAGTCACGGAACAACCCATGGTTACAGTTGCGCCTTCTGAGCCAGAAAAAATAAACGTTCCATGGGGGGGGCGCAGTCATCCAGAATCATTACTCAGAGAGTGTATAAATTCTGTAGAAATTCGAACATTAGATGCCGCTGCAATTCCTGGTTGGAGTGTTAAACCTAATGCTGTCTGTGATGATAATGGAATCCATTATACAATTAAAAAGGAGTTCGGATTAAATCTATGGACAGAAAATGATAATTATAAGTCATTTTTTGTAGGTAATAATAAACCAGAACTAAGACCAACAAGTGAGAATACAGCTAATTTAAGCTGGAGATTGCGTTTAGACAGATATGATACAGGATTGCTTGATCTTGAGCAGCTTGAACCTTCAGGCAAAATTAAGAAGCAACTTATGGATCTCTTTGAATATTACTTCATTCCAGTTACCATGAAACCTGCTTCTGCTGTAAATGGAGGAATACAAGAAATTAAATTCAGCGTTTCATTGACTATGGAGCCAACCATAATATTACCAATATTATTACAAGTTAAAAACTTAGTAATTGATAAGTTATATTATGATTATAGTGATAACCATTGGGTACTTGATGCAATATTTTGGGAGAGAAATAATGTATAAAAAAGTTTTAATTAGTCTTATTGGAGTAGGGGGAGCGTTTTTTTCTTCCATATCTAATGGGGAAGCAGACGTACAACAAAATATAAAAAATGCTGCTTCAGAAGTACGTGCTGAAAATGCAGTTACGGTCGAAAATTCTGCTACGCTAATTACTCCAGCAGTAACGAGTGAGGAATACAAAAGAGAACTTGAAGAATTCAGAAAGTTGCAACAAGATAATATAAAGCTTAAGTTACAAACTGAAAATAATGAATTGGCAAAAAAGATAGGCAACGCTGCCGGAATATCTAATGTAAGATTAATATCAATATACTCTACTAGCAATGGTATCAAAACGGCACAAGTTTACGGTGGAGGAGAAGGTTTTAGAGAACTTAATGTTGGAGATATAGTTTCTGAAGATTATACAATTCAAAAAATAACAAATAAAAATATTGTTGTTTATTCTGATGATAAAAAAGAAGAAAAAATATTAAATCTTGTTTATCTTGGAGGTTGATATTGACTAATAATTCTGTTAGTGAACTTGATTTTGAGAGATTTAAAAATAATGTCAGTAATATTATTCCAGTAGATGAGGAATTAAGAAAAAATTCAATTCTTTTTTCTAATGGTGATTTTTTATTCCCTGCTGAGGATGCCATGCATCCAAATATCAGGTTTATGAGAGAGGTTGCTTTAAGAAAAGGAATAAGACATTTAAACGAATTTAATGTTAGCATCAAGATTATCAGAGCACTATACGTAAAGTTTGAAGCTTTATCGTCGCGTTCAGATAATCTTCCAATGGAGATAATGGCTGGTAGGTTAATAACAGAATGTGCTAATCATAACGCAAGTGATTTACATATAAAAATAGAGGGTAGCTTTGCTGATATATATATACGGAAAGATGGGGATTTGTTTCTCTTGCGACAGATAGAAAGTGTTGTTGCACATAATTTACTTGCTGCATTATATAATAATGCAGATGATGCTGATGCAACATATAAGATTAACTCTTATCAGTCTGCAAGGATCGCGCCCTCTAAATCGAGGATTAATATTCCTGAATCTATTCAGGCTATACGTCTTCAATTTAATCCTATGGGCAATGGTGGGCGTTATTTAATTGCTCGTTTTTTATATGGTGAAAAGAAAAATTTCGCAGAAAAAATAACTTTTGACCCATTGAAATCAGGTTTTCATCCGGTTCAAATAGATGCTTTTGCTAGATTAAGAAGATTATCTTTAGGCGTTAATATAATCTCTGGACCAACAGGCTCCGGTAAATCTACGACACTAAAGAATATGCTAGAACTTCTTTATGAAGAAAAAAAAGGGAAAGTTAATATAATCAGTATTGAAGACCCTCCTGAATATGAAATTGAAGGAACCGCACAATTACCTATAACCAACGTTGAAACAGAGGAAGAACGAGGGAGGGAATACAGAAAGGCTATTATTGCTGCACTACGTTCAGATCCTGATATTATAATGCCCGGTGAAGCTCGAGATGCTGAAGTTATTAGTCTGGTGTTTACTGCTGCAATGACCGGCCATCAGGTATGGACTTCATTACATGCAAACAGCGCATTATCTATATTTGACCGTCTAAAGGATCAGGGGGTTGATGATTTTAAGCTTACGGATCCTGATTTAGTAACAGGTTTGATAGCACAAAGATTAGTTAAAAAATTATGTAATAAATGTTGTGTTACGTTAGATAAATATATAGCTAAACATAAAAATCTGGATGTTCTGGAACGAAACATAATTGAAGGATATGAAGATTCTATACGTTTTGCCAATGAAAGTGGATGTGATTGTTGTTATGCTGGATATACAGGACGTACAGTTATTGCAGAGATAGTTGAACCAGATACAACATTTTTAGAACTTGTTTGTGCTGCTAAACGTAAAGAAGCTGTTGACCACTGGGTGAATAGCTTGGGGGGGATAACAATGGCAGAGCATGCATGGTTAAAAGTTATCAGGGGGGAAATTTCTGTTTTTGATGCTATTAGTAAAGTATCGCGAATAGAAAATATATCTAAAGAAAGGCGAGCGTATCTAAACGGTCTTTAAATATGAAACTAGAAACATACCTCACCAAATTATTATTTGGAACAAAATTAAGATTAAGGTTTTATGAGAAAATGTCTCGTTACCTTGTTAATGGCGTTCCGTTATCTTATGCATTGAATGAACTTTATCAGTTTACTACCGATTCAGGAAAGAAAGAAACAACATCTTCAATTGTTATTCGTGATGTCTTGCGTTCAGTCAGGAACGGGCAGAGCTTCTCTGATGCCTTGAAATTCTGGGTTCCTGCTGATGAGATTTCAATTCTTTCAGCTGGGGAGTATTCAGGAAAACTTTATGAATCTATTGATAATATCATATACATCAATCAGACCAAGAAAAAAATAAAATCAGCTCTATTTGGTATTGTTTATCCGTTAGTGCTTGTCTTAACCACCTGTTTATATTTATATATCTTTGGAAATCGGGTTGTGCCTGCATTTTCTCAGGTTTTACCTGTAGAAGAGTGGCAAGGGGCCGGACGACTAATGTACCATCTTGCATTGTTTGTGCAAAATTATCTTTTGTTGACGATGGTTATTGTTTTTATGATTTTTATATGCATTATTGTGACATTAGGGCTGTGGGTAGGTAAGGTAAGGATGTTTTTTGATAAGTTTCCGCCATGGACAATTTATAAAACAGTCGTGGGCTGTGGTTTTCTGCTGTCTTTATCTTCATTAATTGAGGCAGGGATTCCTGCTCCTGAAGCACTCAGGATTATTTCAAGAACAGCTACCCCATGGTATAAGGAACGCCTCTTATCCACCCGTTTGATGCTACTAAACGGGGCTAAAAATCTTGGTGAAGCTTTACATTTATCTGGATATGTTTTTCCGTCTAAGGCGTTAGTTATGGATATTAGATCTTATGCTGCACTGGATGGTTTTGAAATGATGCTTGGAAAACTTGCTCGTCAGTGGCAGGATGAGAGTATTCAAGTCATATCAAAGCAGATGGATTTTTTCAGAAACGCAGCAATAATTATGATGGGACTTATCTTCATGTGGATAGTTTCTGGTATGTTCGCGTTACAACAACAAATAAGTCAAGCTGCTCAATTTTCGTGAGATAAATAATGAAGTGTCTAAGAGAAATATTTTTTTCAGATCTACTTATCAGTGACAATGGATACTTTTTGCGCTATTTAGAAGGGGAGTCAGAGCCAGTTATTAAGCTACCTATGGCTTATATGGATGACGCGTTGGCGTTAAGGAGTGATTTAGAGAAAAAATATAAAGAGGAGGGGAAAAAAGAATTCTTTTATTCATATATGGACATACCATATCGAGCAGCGGTAGTTGCAACTATTGATGGAGAAGGATATTTCTTAAGAAGATTAAAACTTCCAGTGCCTAATATTAATACACTAGGGTTTCCAGATGCTACCCTTGCAACTCTTAAATCTCTTGGTAAATCTAGAGGCGGGCTTATTTTAATTTCAGGTGCAACTGGTAGTGGTAAGTCTACGTCTATATATTCATTACTAACAGAGTATGTATCAGTTTATGGGGATGTAGTTATTTCCATTGAAGATCCTCCTGAATTGCCTGTTCAGGGTAGCTATAATAACAGAGGGATCTGGTATCAAGTTGATGCTGTTCAGGCTGGCGGTTATTTACCAGCAATGATTGCTGCGATGCGCTATAATCCAAGATATATATTCCTTGGAGAAATACGTTCATCTGAAACTGCTCGTGAAGCCATCCGTGCTGCTGTGAATGGGCATTTAGTTATGAGTACTATTCATGGTAATTCTATTCAAGGGGCTATCTTCGCATTACAACAAATAGCATTAGGCAGCGAGACTGATTTGGGACTTGTTCGCTCTATTCTTGGGGATGGTCTTTTGGCCGTACTTCATCAGGAACTATCCTTTACGTCATTAGGAACTAGGCGTTTAAAGAGTGAACTCCTCTATGTAGGTGGCGTTCCTTCTATGGTTTCTAAAATTAGATCGGGTAAGCTTGAGCTTCTTAGTAATGAAATAGAAGCCCAGAAAATTATGTTATCCAAAGGAATAAATTTACACACTCATTATGCCAGTACTTTATAATATTTTTATTTATGCTTCAATATTCTGGATTGGATCTGTAATAACCAGTTTTATTTGTCTGGTAGTTGACAGGCTCCCTCATCAACTAAACTGGCGAGATGATCCTGAAGATAGTCTTACTATATGGTCGCCACCATCGAGATGTAATAATTGTCATATAAATATAAAATGGATATATCTAATACCCATTCTGGGCTTTTTGCTTTCTAAAGGAAAATGTCCTGAGTGTGGAGTGAAAATTCCATGTATATATCCTGTTATGGAGTTTTTCAGTGCCATTGCCTGTGTTGTTATTGCATATTTTTACGGAATTGAGAAGGAAGGACTATGGATAATATTCCTATTTCTTGTTCTTCTTTTTCTTACACTTATTGATATAAATGAGACATGGTTGCCTTTTGTTGTCACTATACCTCTTTTCTGGTTAGGTCTTTTATTTTCACCATTTGAAGATGATTCCTATTCCAGAATTTTAGGCAGTGTATCAGGATTTTGTGTTTTTTATTTTTCTATGTTTTTAGTTTCCGTTCTACATAAGGAAGATCTTATTGCCGGAGGGGATATTGTCTTTGCCACGGCTGCAGGGGCATGGCTAGGAATGGATAAAGTTCTTTTATTTATATTTATTTCCGCAGTTACATTTATTTTATATTCTTTACCATACAGGCTTAAAGGCATTCGCTTTGCTCCTATGGGCCCCTCATTGAGTATAGGTTTTTTGCTATGTCTGCTGTAATTCCGTTGGCGACATGTTTACTTGCTGCAAGTTATGCAAATAATTTGGAGCCTCGTTTACTCATGTCTGTCATTGCTGTTGAAGGTGGCCGGATTGGGTTAGCTTCAAAAAATAAAAATGGGACTGAGGATCTTGGTATTATGCAGATTAATACAGGAGCATGGCTTAAACTTGTCAGTCGGGTCTTTTTTTTAGGTGATAAAGAAAAGGCTTATATACGTTTAAAGGATGATGGCTGTTTTAATATATCTGTTGGGGCATGGATACTGAGTACCTCAATCAGACAAGAGAAAGGGGATGTATGGTCAGGTGTCGGTCGGTATCATTCAAACACCCCTTTTTATAAAAATAGATATATTTCTAAAGTTCGATATAAATACAGAAAAATAAATTTGTAATAAAATATTGGTTGTGAACATTTTCTGTTACTTTGTATCAGGAACAGAAGGAGTGCGTAATATGAAGAAAGAGAAGGGGATGACTCTTCTTGAAGTGTCGTTGGCCCTAATAGTAACTACATCAGTAATGGTTACAGTATGGTTTTCCATTCAGGATATTATAAGATTTTATCTTACAAGAACAGTCGCCTATACTGTCATTAATAAGATGAACATAGCGATTGATACGTGTAAAAAGCAAAATGCTCAATGTGTCATTACTGATATGGGTAGCAGTCGTCCTAAAGGAAATTTTACTATAAAAATAAAAGGCTCTAACATAATAGGGTGTCTTACGCTTGATGGAAAAATAAACGAAGATATACTAAAACATATGACTTCATTTTATTATGTAAAAAATTCAGGTGCAAAAGATAAATACTTGAGTTCTTTACCTATTCATCCTGTTGAACAACCAAGATCTTTGTGTGATGGAAAACAGCTTGAGTTTTATTACAGGATATTAAAATGAAAAGACAAAATGGTATTATGCTTCTTGAAGTGGCTATTTTTTTGGTATTGCTTTCTTTAGGATATTTATCGTGGATGAGTGTCCGGAAAAATGTAGAACAATATGATTTTTCAATGCAAGTTGCACGCTCGCTATGCTATCAGCAGGATATGTTGTCGGTTTATATCAAAAAGAAAGAAGCTTCGTCACCAATAACTACAGGTAACGAAGATTTTACTGCCATACAATTTAATTCATTAAGAGATGTAATAAGTTTAATTGATAATAAAACACCATTAAAGTATTCTTATTATATGGTTAATAACAGCAATTCAAGTCAATCAAACATAAACTCTAAAGATAAACTACAGAAATATATACAAACCAGTAAGATTAAAGCTATTGTTGTTTTGTCGGTTAAAAATGGCAAGGTTCCTGAATATCTCAGGAAATATCTTGCTGCTTCTCTTGGTATTTTTGGGGCTATACCTGTACGCGATAATAATAATATGATTTCACTCAGGAATGATTTTTTTGATATTTCTGCTTTAGAGCATCAGATGCCAGGAAATATTAAGCTTGATGACGTAATAGCTGTAGCATTGATACCTGAAATATCTAGTCCGTATCAGACATGTTTTTATGGAGCACAGTATAATGAATGAAAAAGGTGTAGGATTAATTGAGATTGCTTTTGTTTTGATCCTTTTTACAGCTGTGCTCCCGATGAGTCTTTATTATATATCGCTGAGTAAAACAGTTTCTGACTCAATCCTTTTAGGCGAACTAATGGATTCATATGTTAGTGATATAAAAATGAAATATAAAACGGGGGTTTGTAAAGATGTGAATGATTGTATTAATGAGTCTACTGAACATTTTAATTCCAGAAAAAGTAAAAACTCATTAAAAATAAAAGTAAAAAATTTTAAAAATGCTGTATTGATATACCCTGAGGGAAAAATTAAGTTTTCTATAGATGAGATTTATGTCGCTATGGCGGGTGCAAAAGAAAACTTAATTCTCGTTAGTAATGACGGGAATAGCAAAAATAGTTATAATGGTATTTCTATAGTAGATAAGACCAAAGTTTATACGTTTGAAGATTTAAGACATGTAATTTCTCTACCTGTTGTATATTTCAAACTGGAACAATAATTATGATATCATATATATATATATTCTTTATAAGCATTATTTATATGTTGAGTATTATTTTTTATACTTTTACTTTTTCATACTTTGATGATGCGAAAGAACATAATATTATAATGGCTGATTATCACTATCTTTATGAAGCATCAGAAAAAACAAAACGGCATGAAGCAGTCCTTACTGGTGAAAAATCTCTTGAAGTTGTGGACAATGATAACGGTTCTAATGGGTCAGAGAAAAAATTAAAAAACAAAAAAATGCTTATATGTATAAATAATGCTGAGGATAAAAATTACTATTATTATGAAAATTATATTTTATCAGCATATCCATTTAAATATAACAACATTGGAAATGAAATATTATACATGACAGGTAAAAAATTGCCTCAAAGTTGTCAAGAGTCAACTAATAGATACATTTTATATCGGTAATTCAGATGGTTTTTAATTTATTTTATATGAGGATACTATAATAGCATGGCTCATAATACTGAAAAAAATAACAAAAGAAATCAAAGAGGCTTATTATTAATTGAGACCTCTATGGTCCTCGCCCTCTCCGCCATCGTCGTCTCCGGCGTTATGTATTACTACCAGGCTGCTTCTGACAATAACAAGACTCAGAGCACCGTCTCCGAAGTCATGAGTATCGTCTCCGCTGTTAACGGTCTCTACGTCGGCACTTCGGGTTATGCAGGACTGACCGAAGATGTCATCATGAATACCTCCGCCATCCCCGAAAACTACAAGGATGGTCAAAATATCATGCACCCGTTCGGGGGAACTATTGAACTAGGGAACGTACTATCAGCTAATGCTTTTTATATAATCCTTAAGAATATTCCTAAAGGTCCCTGTGTGAACATTGCTTCCATGAACTTTGGAACTCAGTTAGTCGGAGTCGGGGTGGGTAATACTGCTGCTATTATCGCGCAATCCATCGTTCCACAAGCACCAACTGATGGCAGCCAGCAACTCAGTTCAACAGCATTATCTCCAGCTGGTGCTGCCAATGCTTGTAAAGAGGATAAAAATAGCATTGCCTTTCAATTGAGATAGCTCGCGCAACTCGTAATGATCTTACCCAGCAATAGTGGACACGCGGCTAGTAATGACGCTGGTCTCCCACAAGGTGGAGGTTTATAAAGGCTTGAGCGGTATGCGGGGAAACTCGTACGTACTGTTCTTAGGGGGCGGCGAGACAGTAATGAATCGCTGCTACCCGACAGCACGGAAGTAAGCTGCCGGGCGGGGGCGGGAAGTCTCCTCTTTCCTGAAGTGTGAGATATTTCAGGGACAGACACCCGACATGCCTGAAACCGCCGGTTCCTCCTGGGTCGGCACACAGGTTAAGATATTTCCTTTTTTTCAGTCATTGCATAATAAAAATCATATTAAATGGTCGCAATCAGAGATGATTGGTGTGTAAACACAGATCATTGTTACAACTTTCAGGGCTCGTCATTATTTTTATCGGGGATTTCTTTCACCATGAGTGATTTTGTATAGCGATCTGTTACCATCTGCGATAACACTCACTGTATAGCAAATTGTTACCAATTTGGAGGTCTTATGCCTACTACTACAAGCATCCGTAAAATACCACGAGAAAAACAGATTAACATCCGGGCAACGGATGAGGAACGAGCCGTTATTGATTATGCCGCTAGCTTGGTCAATAAGAACCGTACTGATTTCATCATTGAACTGGCTTACCGAGCCTGTTTAAAATTCTTTGTAAATGTCTTTTCTCAGAAGTGACCTGATCCTACCCACGTAATGTGGACACGGCCCTAAGCGAGATTATGGTTTTCAAAT
>ERZ773242.2422-NODE-2422-length-15420-cov-3.640872_pt1 | contig 15420 bp, 13 predicted proteins | sample MGYA00511077_ERZ773242 | MGnify/ENA primary metagenome ERZ773242 (study PRJEB29015, sample SAMEA2737754) | human gut metagenome | biome: human gut; feature: human-associated habitat; material: faeces | place: China | collected 2012 ... | reverse complement strand
CAAAGGCGGAATCGGCGGAGAACGAGGAAGATGACGACCGGCCTCCATTCCCGGACGATGCGGACGACCCGCTGGCAGGGCTTGCCCCGCCGATGGATGCGCGGGAGGCGGAAAGACCGCAGGAGAAGCCTGCTTCCAACGGGGCACAGGAGGAGCTGGACCGGCGCTGGCCAGAATTGGCGGCGAGTCTCAGAGAAGGACTCGGCGTGCGCGAACGCGGTTTCTTCGCGCCGGGAGGGCCTGTGCGGCCAAGGCTGAAGGGCGATACCCTGATCCTGACCGCGCCGTCGCAGTTTGTATTGGACATCATCAAGGGTCCCAACGTGCAGAAAATCGCGGCGGAGAAGGCGAGCGCGTTTTTTGGCCATCCCATGCAGGTGCAGTTCGCGCTGGCGGGGCAGCTGGACGCGTCGGGGAAGGACCCGATGGATGCGCTGCTCGCGCTCGGAAAAGAGCACAGCGACATTATGACGATCAAATAATTTTTACGATTTCGATAAAGGAGAATTTGACATACAACAGGGCGGATTTCGCGGCGGTATGCCCATGGGCGGCATGAACCAGATGCAGATGATGAAGCAGGCGCAGAAGATGCAGCAGGATCTGCTGAAGATGCAGCAGGAGATGGAGACGAAGGAATATGAAGCGACCGCGGGCGGCGGCGTGGTGACGGCGGTGGCGAACGGCAAGCGCGAGCTGCTGCGCATCACGATCGACCCGGAGGCCGTCGATCCCGACGATGTGGAGATGCTGCAGGATATGGTCGTCGCGGCGGCGAACGAGGCGCTGCGCAAGGCCGACGCCGAACAGGCGGCGAGCATGTCGAAGCTGACCGGCGGGCTGAACCTCGGCGGACTGTTCTGATGCGCGGGTCCCCCGCCGCATTGGAGCGGCTGACAGAGCAATTTGCGCGGCTGCCGGGCGTGGGCATGAAGTCGGCCCAGCGGCTGGCGTTCCACGTGCTGGAGATGCCGCTGGAGGGCGCGGAGGCGTTCGCCGAGGCGATCGTCGACGCGCGGCGCAGCATCCATCCCTGCCCGGTCTGCCAGAATCTGACTGATCAGGAGACGTGCCCCATCTGCGCCGACCCGGAGCGCGACCACAGCGTCCTCTGCGTCGTGGCCGAGCCGAAGGACGTGATCGCGATGGAGCGCGCGCGGGAATATGACGGCGTCTACCACGTGCTGCACGGCGTCATCTCGCCGCTGAACCACGTCGGACCCGACGATTTGAAGATCCGCGAGCTGCTCGCGCGCATCGCGGAGGGCGGCGTGGAGGAGGTCATCATGGCCACGAACCCGGACACCGAGGGCGAGGCCACGGCGATGTATCTTTCGCGGCTGCTGCGGCCCATGGGGCTGCGCGTGACGCGGCTGGCCTATGGCATTCCGGTGGGCAGCCAGCTCGAGTACGCCGACGAGGTAACGCTGGTGCGTGCCCTCGAAGGAAGAAGAGAAATGTGAAAAAACGCCCATCCGCGGATGGGCGTTTTGCTATCCGTTTACCGTCGTGCTTACAGGAACGGATGCTCCTACAAGCCGTATCCGCAAGCAGCCGCCTGACCGCCATCATCAAGATCGCGTGCGGCGCGGCGAAACCCTCTAAAACCAAATTGTGACCCAGTGAAACGGTCACAATTTGGGAAGGAAGAAGGAGGCTGTGGATGTGGAGCTTTCGCCGCTCCGGTGGAAGCGGAACGGAACAGCCTTCTTCTGACGCGATGGCGGCACGGGGAGCACTTCAGGTTTCGCACAGACCGCTTTCTTTTCCTGGAAGATTGAAACCGTTCTTTTCTTTCTCTGCGGAGAACGAAAAGAACGGTTTCAAAAATGTGGGCCGATGAGGGCATCGGCACCTATAGGCCCCTCTCAGGCGCTGCGCGCCAGCTCCCCCAGAGGGGGGAGCAAAGCCGCTGCGGCGGGGAGGTTGCATTTTTTCCGGCTTTCCGCTATACTGTCCCCAAGAACGTCCACCCACCCCCTCTGGAAAGGAGACATTATGCGCAGAATTCTTGCATGCTTGCTTGTGCTTTCGATGATGCTGGCGTTTTCCGCCTGCCAGAATACAAAACCCGCCGGCACCCCGGACGAACCGTCCGTTCCCGCCGAGCCTGTGGAACCCGTCCAGCCCGATGAACCGGCGCAGCCCGACACGCCGGAACAGCCGTCTGAACCGGATGCACCGGAAACCCCGGAGGAACCGTCCGTCCGCTGCCTCCCGCTCTCGTATCAGACGAACCGCTATTACGGCATGTTCGACGAGGGCATGAAGAGCTATGTCGACTATCCGCGCATCCGCGTGGACGGCGGAGACTGGCCCGCGCTGGCCGATGCGCTCGACCGCCTCAGCGCGGAGCTCTACGACGAGGCCATGGATCTGGCGGAAGATCTCGATGAACTGCCGCTGGGCGACACGCTCTATTCCGGGCAGATCGCCCAGACCGTCACGCGCGCGGATGAAAACTGCCTCAGCCTGCTGTTCGAGGAACAGCGAAACGACGGAACGGACGAGCCGGACTGGGAATACGAAGCCTATAATTTCGACCCCGCGACCGGCGCGGAGCTGACGCTTGGGGATGTGTTCGACGACGCCGGGATGCTCCCCGACATGCTCGAGACGCGCCTGCGCGAACGCTATCCGCAGACGGAATTCAAGGATCTCTGGCCCGTCGTCTCGTCCGGGACGGTCTGGGAGGAACAGGGACAGACCGAACCGGATCCCGAATTTGAATGGACGCTGAGTTATGAGGGCGTGGAATTCTACTTCGAGCCGGGTCTGATCGCGGACTATGCCGCCGGGCCGTTCCACGTGACCGTCCGCTATGTGGACGAGCCGATCGCGGTCGCCGCGAAGTTCCAGCGCATCCCGGCTGCATATGCCGAACTGCTGGAGCACCCGGCGGAGCGCACGCTCGACCTCGACAGCGACGGCCAGCTTGACACGCTGCTGACCGAGATTCCGGCGCAGTTCGGCGAAAGCGGCTGGGCTGTTCCGACGCTGGAGGTTACGATCAACGGCGAAAAAACGCGGATCGACTGCCCCGAGAACACCATCCGCGTGCAGATCTATCTCGTCCGTGCAAACGGTACATATTTCCTCTACGCGCTCTGCGGCCTGTCCAGCGGCGCGGATACGCTGCTCGTCATCGCGCTGGACGCCAAAACGGCGACACTCGCCGCGGCACTGGAGAACACTGGCCTCGCCGTGCAGGCACAGGATGGCGCGAACTGGATCGAGCTGCTGACCGATCCGACCGCATTCACGCTGCAGACACGCGACGCCACCGGTGTGGAGCATGTGCCGCAGCCCTATCACATCGGCGAGGACGGCCTCCCCGCACTTGGCACAAACTGACGCAGGAGAACGAAACACCCATGAACAAACCGGAGATTCATCTGATCGCGCTCGACCTCGACGGAACGCTTCTTACCTCGCAAAAACAGCTCTCTCCCCGCAATCTCGCCGCGCTCACCCGCGCGGCGGAGCTTGGAATTGAAATCGTGCCCGCGACCGGACGGTTTTACGGTGGTATGCCGGATTTTATCCGCGCGCTCCCGTTCCTGCACTACGCGCTGACAATCAACGGCGCACTGGTCTGCGCCGTGCCGGACGGCGAACCCATCTACCGCGCGGAGATCCCATGGCAGGACACCGTCTCGCTGCTGCGGTATCTGGATGAATGGGGCGTCGTGTACGACTGCTACGCAGGCAATGCCGCGTGGATCACCGCGTCGATGAAGGCGCGCGTCCATGAATACGTCCGCGACCCGATCTATCTCAGTATGATCCAGCGGCTGCGCGAGCCGGTGGAGGATCTGGCTGCGTTTTTGACGGAGCGCAGGCTGGACGTGCAGAAGGTGCAGGTCTATCCCGGCAGCCCGGAAAAGCGCCGCGCGCTGCTTCAAGCCCTGCCGGAGGCGTTCCCGGCCCTGCTGCCGACGTCCTCCATCGCGGAGAACATCGAGATCAATGCCGCCGCCGCGAACAAGGGGCAGGCGCTTCTGGCGCTGGCCGCGCACCTGGGACTCCGTCCGGAGCAGACCATGGCCTTCGGCGACGGGCTGAATGATGTGACGATGCTCCGCGACGCGGGTATTGGCGTCGCGATGGGCAACGCCTCAGACGAGCTGAAAGCCATCGCCGACCTTACCGCCGCGAGCTGCGACGAGGATGGCGTTGCACAGACGATCGAACAATTCCTTCTATAAGACGCCCCGTCGGTTTCGAAAGAAACCGGCGGGGATTTTTTGCTCAATTCATTTCTTCGATATAGTGGACATACTCCAGCGATTGCAGCGCCTCGATGATCTCGGCGTGCTTTTTATACTGCTTCAGCTCGGGGCTTGTGATCGTGAAGCTCACGGAAAAAACGCTGAGTCCGGAGCCGAGATAGGCCGGGTTTGCCTCAATGTCGTCGATGCGGATGCCAAGGGCCCGGATCGTCGAGACAAAGTCCTGAAGCGTATCCTTCGCGGTCAGCTCCAGATGCACTTCAAAGTGATTGGAACGGTCTTTGAGGTATTTTTCGAGCCGCGGGAACCACGACACGGTCAAAAGCAGGGCCGCAAACGCCGCCAGCGCCAGCACGTAGGCGCCGCTGCCAAGTGCCACACCTACCAGCCCGCAGGCCCAGAGCGCCGCCGACGTGGTCAGTCCCTTGATCTGGTTCTTGGAGCTGAACAGAATGGAATTGCAGCTCAAAATGGCCATGCCGATGATGGCCGCCGCCGAGAGCAGCGGGATATTTGCATCCAGCAGCGACTGATCGAGCAGGGCCGCTGCGCAGCCGGCGAGACTGATGAGCATGAAGGTGCGAAGTCCGGCAGAATGCCGCTTGCTCGACCGTTCCCATCCGATGACGGCGGCGAGCAGGACGGCAAGCGCGACGCGGAACACGGCGCACCACGGGCCGGGCTCCGCAGCCCATGGGCCGAGCAGCTGGGCGATGGGATCCGAGAGAACATGCATGGTCGATTACCTCCTGAAAAATGGACTGCGCCGCATCGGGCGCTGGGATGCGAGATATTGTTCCTCCGCCGCCTCGAGGAACGCGGCTTCGTCCTCGTTCAGCGCAGCGCTGCGCTGCGGCAGCTCGGTCTGGATCTTGGCGATGCGCTCTGTCAGGAGCTGGACGGGCGTTTTCACTGCGCCGGATTCGGTCTCGGGCACAACGTCGGTCAGGTCTTCGAGCTTTGTGGAATACGAGCCGGAGCAGAAGAGCGCCAGCTTGGCGCAGCCGGGGCCGACCAGTTCGTAGAGCACGCTGGAGGAAAGGATGATCGTTTGCAGGGCCTGCCCGGTCTCGCCGCCGAGCGTCCGCGCGCCGAGCGCGGCCAGACCGATGGCGACGCCCGCCTGCGGGATGAGCGCGAGGCCGAGGAAATTACGCACCTTCGGCGGCTTTTTCACCATCCGGCAGCCGAGCCATGCACCGAGGTATTTGCCCAAAATGCGGACGAAGAAATAGCTCACGCCCACGGCCAGCAGCGGCACGCCGAGTCCTGCGGCGGACGTGGAAAAGAGGGTATCGAGCCGGAAGGACATGCCGGAGCGGACGAAAAAGAGCAGCAGGATCGGCGGGCTGAAATAGTTCAGCTGCTTGAAGAGTTTGTCGTCCTCTGCCACATTGGTATAGACCGTGCCCATCGCCATGCAGCCGAGCAGCGGCGAGATGCCGAGCAGCGCGCAGACGCCGCAGAATGTGAACAGCAGCGCGATGGCAATGATGAGCTTATTGTCGGTCGAGCGCTTCTGCGGCATGAGCAGCTTCATGAGAAGGCCAAATACGCCGCCGAGCGCCAGCACGCCGAGATTCGTCAGCAGCGGGAGCACGAGCGTCTCGAACGAGAAGCCGTGCCCGCCGCCGGACTGCGCCGCGAGGGCCACGGAGATGGCAACCGAATAAAGCACCAGGCCGACCACATCGTCCAGCGCGACAACCTGTAATAAGGTATTGACGAAATCGCCCTTCGCACCGGTCTGCCGGATGGTCATCATCGTGGAGGCAGGGGCCGTCGCCGAGGCGAGCGCTGCGAGCACCACGGAAAACGACAGCGGCAGACGCAGCACCCAGAACGTCAGCACAAACACCAGCACCGAGGCGAGCGTCGCCTCTAAAACCGTGATCCAGACAACCTTCCAGCCGTTCTTTTTCAGCACGGAGAGCTTGAAGAACTCACCGGTGGAGAATGCGATGAAGGCCAGCGCGACGTCGGACAAAAAGTCCATCCCGTCGATGATGCGCTGCGGCACAAGGCCGAGGCAGTATGGCCCGAGGAGGATGCCCGCGACGATATAGGCCGTGACGTTCGGCAGGCGCAGCAGCTTTGTGATGCGCGTCATGGCGAAGCCAAAGAACAGCATCAGCGCAACGCTGATGATCACGGCCGCGACCGGCTGCGCCGAGGCGATCATGGCGGATATTGCAGTCATGGGCAGGCTCCTTTCTCTGCGCGTTCTTTTGAGGTTGATATAGTATAGCATACGCAGCCCGGAAAGGCAAATGCCGGAAAGCGGAGCAAGGACGATTTTTTCTTCGGATGAATAATTATGCAATCTGACAAGCTCGTCTCCGTCTATGGAACGTGATTTGCGCATCCGGCATAAAATTCATCGATAGTGAATATTTATTGAATATTTGCTTGACAAACGTGAATATTGATGTATAATAAGTGCATAAACAAACACACCACTCACGTGTAACGGAGGAAAATGGATATGAATAAGAATGAAATTAAGAAAATCGTGCTGGCTTACTCGGGCGGACTGGACACGTCGATCATCATCCCGTGGCTGAAGGAAAATTACAACGATCCGGAGATCATCGCGGTGGCCGCGGACGTCGGTCAGAGCGACGAGCTGGATGGACTCGAAGAAAAGGCCCTCAAGACCGGCGCAAGCAAGCTGATCATCGCCGATCTGGTCGACGAGATGGTCGACGAGGTCATCGTCCCGGCGATGAAGATGGACGCCAAGTATGAGACCTACCTGCTGGGCACGGCCTTTGCAAGACCGGTCATCGGCAAGAAGCTGGCCGAGATCGCCCTCGCCGAAGGCGCGGACGCCATCGCGCACGGCGCGACCGGCAAGGGCAACGATCAGGTCCGGTTCGAGCTGGCGATCAAGCGCTTCGCCCCGGATATGAAGATCATCGCGCCGTGGCGCGAGTGGGACATCAAGTCCAGAGAGGAAGAGATCGACTATGCAGAGGCGCACAATGTGCCGCTGAAGATCAGCCGCGAGACGAACTATTCCAAGGACAAGAACCTGTGGCATCTGAGCCATGAAGGACTCGACCTTGAAGATCCCGCGAACGAGCCGGATTACGACAAGCCCGGCTTCCTCGAGATGGGCGTTTCGCCGTTCCAGGCGCCGGACAAGCCCACCTACGTCACCATCGACTTTGAGGCCGGCGCGCCCGTCGCACTCGACGGCGAGAAGATGAAGGCCAGCCAGATCATCAAAAAACTGAACGCCATCGGCGGCGCGAACGGCATCGGCATCATCGACATCGTAGAGAACCGGCTGATCGGCATGAAAGACCGGGGCGTCTATGAGACGCCGGGCGGCTCCATCCTCTACTTCGCGCACGAGCAGCTCGAAATGCTGACCGTCGACAAGGACACACTGCATGAGAAGAAGAAGCTGGCCGTCGACCTCGCCGACCAGATCTACAACGGCAAGTGGTATTCCGCGCTGACGAACGCGCTGGTCGCGTTCGCGAACGAGTCCAACAAGCTCGTGACCGGCTCGGTCAAGCTGAAGCTCTACAAGGGCAACATCATCCCTGCCGGCACGACCAGCCCCTATACGCTGTACAGCGAGGAGCTCGTCACCTTCGGCGAGAGCGATTACAATCAGGCGCAGGCCGAGGGCTTCATCAACATCTGGGGCCTGCCGACGCAGGTCGAGGCTTTGAGAGAACAAGGCAAACTTTAATGATAGAACACGGGGAAAGCTCTGATGAGATCCTTGAGAGCATTTGCCGAGAGATTTTGACTCAAGGCAAGATTTGAAAAACGCAGACATCCTTTGTGGATTTCAAGTTTTTCAAACCGCAGCATTGGGGCAAAAGATCCGGCGAAGGCCGAAAAGGAACTCTTCAGAGGTTTCCCAGAAAAGGAAGTGACTGAGCATGTCGAAGCTATGGGCCGGGCGCACGGACGGGCAGACCGACCGTCTGGCGGACGATTTCAACTCGTCCATCGGCTTTGACTGCCGGATGTACCGGCAGGACATCACTGGCAGCATGGCGCACGCCGCCATGCTCGGCGCGACCGGTATTCTGCCAAAGGCGGACGCCGATACCCTGATCGACGGGCTGCAAACCATTCTGGACGATCTCGGCTCCGGCAAGCTGCAATTCGATCCCACGTGCGAGGACATCCACATGTTCGTCGAGCAGGTTCTGACTGAACGGCTCGGTGACGTGGGCAAAAAGCTGCACACCGCGCGCAGCCGGAACGATCAGGTTGCGCTCGACCTGCGGATGTATCTGCGCGAGCAGTGCGACACCATTTCCGGGCAGGTGAAAACGCTGATCGAGGCGCTTGTGGATCGCGCGGCGGAATATAAAACGGCCATCATGCCGGGCTATACGCATCTACAGCGCGCCCAGCCCATCACCTTTGGCCACCACCTGATGGCCTACGCGATGATGCTCCTGCGCGACCGCAGCCGCCTGGCCGACTGCCGCAAGCGCATGAACCGCAGCCCCATCGGCTGCTGCGCCCTCGCCGGGACGACCTATCCGACCGATCGCGCCATGGAGGCCGCGCAGCTCGGCTTTGACGGGATCTGCATGAATTCGCTTGACGGCGTGTCCGACCGGGACTTCTGTGCGGAGTTTCTCAGTGCGTTGTCCATCCTGATGATGCACCTGTCGCGCCTGTCCGAAGAACTCATCCTCTGGACGAGCTGGGAATTCGGCTTTGTGGAGCTGTCGGACGCCTACACGACCGGATCTTCCATCATGCCGCAGAAGAAAAATTCCGACATGGCGGAGCTGATCCGCGGCAAGACCGGCCGCGTCTACGGCGATCTCGTCGGCCTGCTGACGATGCTGAAGGGCCTCCCGATGGCCTATAACAAGGACATGCAGGAGGACAAGGAGGGCGTGTTTGATGCGTGCGACACCGTGTCGATGTGCCTGCCGGTGATGACCGGGATGATCGAGACGATGACGGCCAAGCCCGAGGCGATGAAAAAGGCCGCGCAGCGCGGCTTCATCAACGCAACGGATCTCGCCGACTATCTCGTGCGAAAGGGCCTCCCGTTCCGGAGTGCTTATAAAATCTCCGGCGCGATTGTCGGCGACTGCGTGAAGTCCGGCGCGGTGCTCGAGGAACTGCCGCTCGAAACCTATCAACAATACAGCGACCTGTTCGATTCCGACGTCTACGAGGCCATCGACCTGACGGCGTGCGTGGAAAAGCGCACGAGCGCGGGCGGCCCGGCGAAGGTTCAGGAACAGATCGACTACGTGACAGCGTGTCTTGCAAAAGGAGACTTTTAACGATGAAAAAGATGATCGCATTGCTGCTTGCAGCGCTCATGATCTGCGCGATGTTCACCGGCTGCGGCGAAAAGGGCACGACGCTCAAGAGCGTCCAGAAGGCCGGGAAGCTCACTATCGCGACCAGCCCCGACTTCCCCCCGTTCGAATCCCTCGGCGACAACAACGAGGTCGTCGGCATTGAGATCGACGTCCTGAACCTCATCTGCGAACAGCTCGGCGTGACGCTCGAGATCAACCAGATGGACTTCGACTCCGTCCTCCCCGGCGTACAGGCCGGCAAGTTTGACGTCGGTGTGTCCGGCATCTCCGTGACCGAAAAGCGCCAGAAGAACGTCCTGTTCACCGACCCCTACTGCCTCGCGGCGCAGGCCATCGTCGTGACTGAGGGCAGCTCCATCACCTGCAAGGCCGATCTCGAGGGCAAGAAAGTCTCTGTCCAGACCGGCACGACCGCCGAGAGCTTCTGCATGGACAATGGCTACGACGTCAGCTCCTTCGCGGCCAACAGCGACGCGCAGACCGCACTGACCAGCGGCAAGGTCGACGCCTGGGTCATCGACGACCTGACGGCGGCCGACATGGTCAAGGTCTACAACGCGGCGGGCGGCGACCAGCTCGTCATCCTGGACGAGGCCATGACCACCGAGCCATACGCCTTCGCCTTTGCCTTCGGCAGCGAGGACCTCGTGGCCGAGATCAACACGATCCTGAACGGCCTCGTGGCCGACGGCACGATCGCTTCCATCTTCGAGAAGTACGACGCGCCCTATACGTCCCCCGCAAATTCGTAACACTGCAAACAAAATGCAATCAGGGTCAGAAGCTCTGCTTCTGGCCCTGTACCTGAGAGAGGAGGCGTCCCGATGGGATTTTTCAGCACTTGGCTGCAAAAGCTGCACGAGACGTTCATTGAAACGCAATATTGGAAGCTGATGCTGGAGGGCTTCGGCAACACCATCGTCATCACGCTCGGCGCACTGCTCATCGGCGTGCTCATCGGCACGCTGATTGCCGTCATCAAATACTGCGCCGAGGGCACGAAAGCGCTGAAGCCGCTCGCGTGGATCTGTGACCTCTATGTCACGGTCATCCGCGGCGTGCCGGTCGTCGTGCTGCTGCTGATTTTCTACTTCATCATTATGACCAGCGCCGAGGGCATCACGGTCGGCATCCTGACGTTCGGCATCAACTCCGGCGCGTATATGGCGGAGCTGATTCGCGGCGGCATCAACTCGGTCGACCGCGGCCAGATGGAGGCCGGGCGGAGCCTCGGCATGTCGAAGCTGCAAGCCATGCGCAAGATCATTTTCCCTCAGGCGCTGCGCTACATCCTGCCCGCCATCGGCAACGAGCTGATCGCCCTTTTGAAGGAGACTGCCGTCGCGGGCTATGTCGCCGTCGTCGACCTGACCCGCGCGGGCAACCTCGTCCGGAACAATACCTACGACGCGGTCAACCCGCTGCTCATCGTTGCGGCGACGTATCTGATCCTCGTTGTGGCGCTGACAAAGCTGCTGTGGGTCTTTGAAAGGAGGCTGTCGAACCGTGATCACCGTAAGTAATCTCTGCAAATCCTTTGGCGGCCTCGAAGTGCTCAAGGGCGTGAACGTCGAGATCGACAAGGGCGACGTCATCTGCGTCATCGGGCCGTCCGGCTCCGGCAAGTCCACGTTCCTGCGCTGTTTGAACCTGCTCGAGACGCCGACGTCTGGCAGCATCCTCTTTGAGGGCGATGAGCTGACTGACAAGAAGATCGACCTCAACCGCCACCGCCAGAAGATGGGCATGGTCTTCCAGCAGTTCAACCTGTTCCCGCACATGACCGTGCTCGACAATCTGACCTGTGCGCCCATCATGCTGAAAAAAACGCCGAAGGCCGAGGCCGAGAAAAAAGCAATGGAGCTGCTGGCCCGCGTAGGTCTGGCCGACCGGGCGGACGCATGGCCCAATCAGCTCTCCGGCGGACAGAAGCAGCGCGTCGCCATCGTGCGTGCGCTCTGCATGGAGCCGGATGTGATGCTCTTCGATGAGCCGACGTCCGCGCTCGACCCTGAGATGGTCGGCGAGGTGCTCGACGTGATGAAGGAGCTGGCCAAGAGCGGCATGACAATGGTCGTCGTGACGCACGAGATGGGATTCGCCCGCGAGGTCGCCAGCCGGGTGCTGTTCCTAGACAACGGCGTGATCGCCGAAGAGGGAACGCCCGATGAAATTTTCGGCGCGCCGAAGGGCGAACGCCTGCAATCGTTCCTTGCCAAAGTATTGTAATAGGGGAGAATACCATGAATTTGTTCTATCAAAAGAATTTTCTGAAGCTGCTGGACTTTACGCCGGCAGAAATTTCTGACCTGCTTGCGCTGGCGGCGAAGCTGAAGGCCGAGAAAAAGGCCGGCACGCCGCACAAGCTCTGCACGGGCAAAAATGTCGCGTTGATCTTTGAGAAGACCTCCACGCGGACGCGCTGCGCGTTTGAGGTGGCCGCTGCCGACCTCGGGATGCACCCGGTCTACCTCGATCCCTCCGGCTCGCAGATCGGCAAGAAGGAATCCATCGCCGACACGGCCCGCGTCCTCGGCCGGATGTTCGACGGCATTGAATATCGCGGCTTTGGGCAGGAGATCGTGGAGGATCTCGCGAAATACGCGGGCGTCCCGGTCTGGAACGGCCTGACAAACGAGTTCCATCCGACGCAGATCCTGGCTGATTTCCTGACGATCCAGGAACATTTTGGCGAGCTGAAGGGCAAAAAGCTCGTCTACATGGGCGATGCGCGCTATAACATGGGCAACTCGCTGATGGTCGGCTGCGCGAAGATGGGCATGCACTTTGTCGCCTGTGCGCCGGAAGCCTACTTCCCGGACAAGGCGCTGGTTGCCACTTGTGAAGCCATTGCCGCCGAGACCGGCGCGACGCTCGAGTTCAACTCCGATGTTGCCAGCGCGGTCAAGGGCGCGCATGTCCTCTATACCGACGTCTGGGTGTCGATGGGCGAGCCGGACGAGGTCTGGCAGCAGCGCATCGACGACCTGCTGCCCTATCAGGTCAACGCGAAGGCGATGGCGCTGGCCGGAGCGCAGTGCAAGTTCATGCACTGCCTGCCCGCGTTCCACGACCTTGGCACCGGCATCGGCCAGAAGATCCATGAAAAGTATGGTCTCGAGGCCATGGAAGTGACTGACGAGGTCTTTGAAAGCCCGGCCTCCATCGTCTTTGACGAGGCGGAAAACCGGATGCACACCATCAAGGCCGTTATGGCTGCGACGCTCTGCAAAGACCTTTGATTTTTGACCATAAAACCGCCCCGGCCGGCTGGAAACAGCCGTCCGGGTTTGTGTTTTCTGTATGTTACTGCGCGGTGTCTGTCATATCATAGAGCGTCGTTTTGCCGTCCCGCTGCCGCTGCACGGCGGCGAGGGCGTAGAGCGCCTGCGTCGTCGCGGTCAGGTCGCTGCCGCCGTCCAGCGTGTGGGAGAAACCGCCGTTTTCCTGCTGAAAACGCAGGAGAACATCCTCTAATGTGGCGTGATTCTTATAAAAACGTTCATCCTCGAGGGAGATCCCAAGCTCTGTCAGCGCCACGAGCACCTGACAGACCGACTCGCTGCTCACCGTGCCCCAGGAGACGAACGTCCCGTCCGGCTCCTGCTGCCAGACCAGCCAGTCCAGCCCCGCGTCCACCGCGGCGGAAACCGTTGAATTATCACGGTATTTTGCGAGCGCCTGCAAGGCCATTGCCGTCAGATCGACGTCGGAGCCGCCGCCGGCGAGGCCCCAGCCGCCGTCCGGATTCTGGCGGGAGAGGATCTCATCCACGTAGCCCTCGCGCGTGGCCTGCACGGCGGCGTCCGGGTTTTGCGGGATCTCATAGCCCGCAGAATCCAGCGCTAACAATGCGTAGATCGACCCGTTGACGCCCTGCATCGCGACGCGCTCAAGATCCGCTAACGGCACGAGCAGGTCATAGCCGCCCACGTCGCGCGGGTCACGCCCGATGGCCGTCAGCGCGAGCACGAGGCGGGAATACTCGGTGTACTTCGTCTCGCTGAGCTTGCCGCCTGCCTCCGCGACTGCGGCCTCGACATTTCCATAATATGTCTCATAGTATTTGCCCGCGACCTGCACGCCGGAGCGCGCGAGGCCGAACACCGTCCAGTCGCCGTTCAACGAACCATAGCCCGGATTCGGCGCGGCCTTTTTGAGATAGGCCGCCGCCTGTTCCAGCGGCGTTTTCGCTGCGCCGCATGCACAGAGCAGCAGCGCGAGCGCGAGGAGCAGTGCAACAAATCGTATTTTTATCATCGCTTACTCCTTTATCACCAGTTTTGCATCGCAGAGCGGCGCGAGCTTGCTGTCCAGCAGGAAGAGCTTGATCTGCGCGCTGTCCTTGGCCAGATCATTCGTGCCTGCCGTCAGCGGCAGTGCCTTTGTTACCCGGCCGTTCGCGTCATAGCACGCCGCGATCAGCGTCTGTCCGTCCGGGATCGTGTCCACGGTCAGAACGCCAGTGGTGGACTTCCAGTGCCATGTGATGTCACCGATCTTGCCGTCCGTCTGCCCGCTGTCTACGCGGATGTCCACCTTCAGCGTCGGGGATGTTGTCAGGTTGCTCACCATGCCGCCGTTTCCGTCGGGCTGATTCTGGTACATGGTCAGGCCCTTGCCGTATTTGAGCGTGACGGAGGTATCGCCCGCCTGAATGGCGTCTGCCGGGGGGATCAGATATGCCGTCACGTTGCGCTTCACGCCGCGCCCGAAATCGCCCACCACGGTCAGACCCGCCGTGTCGAACGTCTCGCCCGGCGCATAGGCCGTCTTTGTGGGCTGCGTTTTGATCTCCATGCCCTCCAGCATACGGCCATAGGCCATCAGATGGCCGGAGTCGTTTTTGAAGTAGATCGTGCCCTCTGCGTCCGCGATCAGGCTGCAAATGCAATGCTCCGCGTGGCCGCTGCTCGGGGAGAACAGGGCATAGGCCACCTTCTTTCCGGATTCCATCGTGGTCAGCGCCGGGCTCGTCTGCCCCTTCCGGTCGTACAGGAGGCGGATCGTGCCGGGGATGGTGTTCTCTGCGAAGTATACGTAGACGCCGCCGTTCTCGTCGTTTTCATACGCCGTTGTGAGCAGACCGGACGCCTGCGGATAGCCCTTTGTGGGTACGCGGTAGGCGATGGACATTGCGCCGTCAAGGTCGATCACCGTGATGTTATGGCCGGAATACGCATAAAATTGGCTGCTGCCGGAGACGCCGACATAGGCCCGCCCCTTGTAGACGACGGGCGTCGAGGTGCTCATGGCGACACTGGTTGTGCCGTTTTGCAGCTTGAGCGTCTGCTTCGAGTCGATCTTCCGCCCCGTCGCGTTCAGCTTGATCCGGATGAATTCGCCGCCCTTGCTGGTCGCATAGTAGGCCTTGCTGCCGCTGTCATAGCAGATGGTGCTGCGCACGTCGCCGCAGATGCCGCCCACTTCGTCCAGCAGCGCACCCGTGGCCGCGTCGAACAGCAGCACGCGGCCGGTCGACAGCACCGGCGAGGTCGAGTCCTGGCCGTCGTCCGTGCCCACGAGGAGGACGCCGTTTTGGACGCATGCGCCCGCCCAGTAGAAGCCGCCGGTCTGCACGTGCCGCCAGGCGGCATATTTTTCTTCATTGCTGGCAGTTGGCCGCTCGTCCGCGATGGGGAGGCAGACGAAGCTGGCGTCGCGGGTCTCACTGTTCCAGAAGCCGGTATAGGCATAGCCGTTTGAGACGGTAATGGGGCAGTTCGGCTGGCCCTTGAGCGGGTCATGGTAGATCCAGAGGGATTCCAGCGAGTCGGCGTCGAACGCCTGCACCACGCCGTTCGTCAGTGCGACGAAGATCATGCCGTCCGCATAGGTCGGGCCGTTGATGGAGAAGCTGGACG
>ERZ773242.2416-NODE-2416-length-15438-cov-5.983943_pt1 | contig 15438 bp, 27 predicted proteins | sample MGYA00511077_ERZ773242 | MGnify/ENA primary metagenome ERZ773242 (study PRJEB29015, sample SAMEA2737754) | human gut metagenome | biome: human gut; feature: human-associated habitat; material: faeces | place: China | collected 2012 ... | reverse complement strand
AAAGAATGACATATCACACCTCCATTTTTACACACTCCGGTGCTTTGGTCAGAACGGCGGCGGCGCATCGGGAGGGGGGATCACTCGCCGCTGCCACGCGAGGCCGCGATCGGTCAGCTTGCCGGTCACGCGGTCGTGGAAGCTGTTGTGCGCTGCCTGACTCACAGCGATCAGATTCCAGCCGCACCATTGCCAGCCGGGGAAATCTTCCACCGGGTAGACGTGATGGGCAACGGTCGCCAGCTCGTTCCTGCCGAACCTTGCGGCCTCTCGGCATCGGTACTTATCACGCCGGAGCACCGCGTCGCGCAGGTGCAGCCAGCGTTTGCTTTTGTAATCCATGGACAAACAAAAAGCGCCATGACCTCACGACGGAGATCATGGCGCTCATGCCATCCGGCTATCACCTCGGGTGCAAAACAAAAGCGCCAAACGATTCTCCGTTTTCACGGTCAAATCATTTGGCGCTGGCACTAACTCGATGGTTTTGGCTCTGGCTCATATTCACGATCGACTCTCGCTTGCACAGCTTGCAGTACAGCGGGAAGTCTGTCAGCACGGTCGTTGGCCGCACACGCTGCTGCGTCGGCCGTCCGCACAACGGGCAAATCAATTTCCCGTCTGCTGACACTAACAGTATATCACGCCGTTTCTCAGATTGCAAGTCCCTTTGTCGCTCCTTCCCAGTATTTATATATTGTTTCAAGTCAAAATATAGATATTAAGTTTGTAAAGCCGGGATTTCGAAATCGTAGGTCACAAAGGTTCCGTAACAGTTTTCGATACGTTCCGGGAACTTTCCACCCTCAAAGGCCGAAGCGCCCGGCGGCGGCGAGTAGTGCTCGCCCGGCGCAAGCTCGATGTCGTGCCGCTCCGGCTGTACCAGCCCGATACTTGGCGTCCACATCCGAGCGCCGACCCGGAGTTTGCCGGTTTTGCGCGGCTCCTTGGTAAGGTACTGCGCGACGGCGCGATAGCCGCCGAACTCCTCAATGGTCTGCACATCAACAAAGCCCTTGCCCCACAGCTCACGGAATAGGGCGATGTCGTTGCCCGGCGCGCGCTTGGTCACAAAATGGTGATGAATGCGATGGTCGCCGTGCAGGCCCTCCATGACGTACACATAATCAAACGGGAGATCCTCCGCCCGGCGCGCCTGCCGCAGCTTGCGGAAGTAGGCCGGCTGATTCTTCCGAGCCGTCTCATAGTTCGGTGGAAGGAAGTCCTCGTCATAGGTCAACGTCACAAACCAATCATCTAGTGCAAAGTTTGCATAAAGCAGAAATTCCAACCGCATGCAGGCGGTCTTAATGTTCACGGCCTCCCGTACAAGGCTCGTCTCAAATTGCCGCGACGCCCGCGTCCGCTTTTGCTGCGGAGCCGCAGCCAGCTCAATGGCTCGGAACCGCGTCCCGGCCTGAAGCTCTATCACTCGACTGATGTTATCATCCCTTTCTTTGTGAGCCAGCCCGGAGATCCGGGCTGGCTATATCATCCGGCTGATCCTCCCCGCCACGGCAATGGCATCCAGCGCGGGCAAAAGTCCAAATCATTTATAATTCGTCCGGATTGATACCAAATGCTTTAAGAACTGTGTTGGGAACGCCAGGTCGGTTGCGAAGGGTTTGCAAGTACAGCAGCGGCTTCAATGCGAGGTAGAGACATTCGTAGTTTGTGCAATTGTACACTTTGTGCGCAAAGCGCATAGCTTGGTTTGCTTCGTTCCTGGTGGCTCCGCAGGCCATCAGCAATTTACAGCAGCGTTTCCGCGTCATCTTCATAAACCTCCGTTTCTTCCGATTGCAGCGCGTCCAGCACCGCTTTCGAGCGGCGATACAGGCTCCGCGCCTTGAGCCAGACAACAACGCCCAGCGCGATCCACTCGATCAGCGCCAGCAGATTCAAAATATCAAGGATCATCTTCAATTTCTCCTTCCTCTCGTTTTTGCCCGTGGCTGCAAAAATCATTTGCGCCTGTGGTGTGAGGCCCATTGTATATGCAAAACCACGACTCATGCACCAGACTGCCGAATTGAAAACCGAGATCACGCGCATGCTCGCAGTCCTTGCAGCGCACCACCGGCGCAACGTCGGCGGCGGGCATATCTCTTACATCACGTTCGATCGCCATGATTGCAGCCCATACAAGGTTTGTTACAGCGGCGCCTTTTTTGCATTTTTCCAAGTGCTGAATAAAATCATCGCGCCTGATATATTCGTCAGCCATCACTTTTCTCCTTTCCCGCGCCAGCAGAAGCACGAACCGCCCGTGCGGTCGCTCCTCTGGGTTGAGATGCAGCACTCCCATTTGTGCCTAGACCAGTGCGTAGCAATCCAGCTCTTGATCCCGTTCCACATCCACTTGACCGAGATCGTGCGGATCGGCCCATGCTCTGCAATCAGGATTCTGCGCTTGAAATCCTCGCCCGGCTCATGCCCGAGCGGCGGTTTCCCAACCGTCGCCCGGCAATCGTCTACAACCTCTTCCCATGATCCCTTGATCTTCTTGATTTCAGTGTCCATCGTTGTCCTTTCTCTCCCCATAGGAGCAGAAATCCGTTTCTTTTCTCCAAAATCCATCCTTCGTTCTCAGGCAGACCATAGCGCCGTCCGGCTTGCTGTCATAGTCTCCATATTTGCAGTCCTTGCAGCGCACCACCGGCGCAACGTCAGCGGCGGGCAATGATAAAATCTCACTTGCGATGCAATCCGCCAGTCCAGTATGCCGTCCCAATGCAGATCCGTTCGCAAGCCCGTACTTTTCGGCGATTTTAACCGCATCTGTGCGCTTGATGTAATCAGTCATAATCCATATACTCCCTTCCGACTCTGTTTTGCATTTCATACGGCAGTGCAAGCAGCGGCGTGCATCTACTCAGGATCTCTGCTTTCAAAATCCGCTCCGCCTGCCGCTTGGTCAGCCGCCGCTCTCGCTTCTTCGGCGGAAGCTCGCCTTTTGCCGCCGCAATAGCGGTCGGGTTGTGCTTATGTTGACCCATCATTTACCCTCCTGTTCCATGCCTCTTTCGCTTCCAACCTCGTTGTGAGCGGATTTGTGACGATAAACATGCCGCCGCACTGCTTGCATTTTATCGATTGCGTTTCTCCCAAAAACGCCGCTTCCCCGCCGCAGAACGGGCACGGCTTTAACTTATCCATTCTTCAGTCCTCCGTCACGCATCAGCCGCTCACTCAGTCGGGAAACCTTTTTCCGCCTCCAAATGGCAACGTCATCCCTGCATTCGTAGAGTATCATCATTTGTTCCAGCATAATTTGTACATCCGCAATCTCTTCGGCAATGTGTGACTTGTCTGCCCCAAATCTGAAGCTTTTGCATAGTTCTTTTTGCAACTCGCTCAGTTCTTCGATTGTGATGATTCTCTGAATATAGTTGCCATAAAACAAAAGAGCTGCTTCAAGGATTTTCTCTTCATCCATCCTTCTTGCCCTCCTCGGTCGGTTTTAGCCATTCACGAATGCGCATCCCGCATGAACAGCAAAGCTCGACGTCTTCCGTGTTTTCGCGATATGCGCCCCTTACGTTTACATACGTTGCCGAACTTGTAGGGTTTATTTCGGCTCCGCATCGGTCGCAGATTCTTTTTACCATCATTTTCCCTCCATTTCTTCAAAGTAGAACTTGATCGGCTTTTCGTTTTCAATGACATTCCCGTAAACCACACCCACCTTGTAGATGTAGTTCTCGCGGAGCTTGCGCGGAATCTCCGCAATATAGCGCCGGAAGGTTTCCAGTGAGTTTGCCCGCTTGTAGTGGTTGCACATCCGGCAGGATGGCATGAGGTTCGAGAGGTCATCGCTTCCTGCATCCTCATCGTCCCACGCTCGCAGCGGCCGGAAGTGGTCTACCTGCATGTCTCGGATGTCGATAGGCCGTCCGCAGTAGGCACAGTGGCCGTCATACTTCGCATGGACCGCTTCCCGTTTTTTCTTACTGAAGCTCATCCCTTGCCCTCCATTTCCGCCAGCGCCTTTTCAGCTTCTTCGCGCGTCAAAAAGACGGTTCTTCCAAATTCAGACGGAGAAAAGCGATCCTCATATTTGTTTCCTTTATTGACCATCCACACCTTGTTCAGGGCGTTTCCTCCGATTCCCGTTATCTTCTTTTCGATGATTCTCGGACGAACTCCATCGTCGCCAAACACCTGAACAATAGCATAAACTGTGCCGCCCACCTTGCACGGCAGGACGATCACGCGCCCCTCCTGATCGGCCACGGCCAGCTCCCGCAGGCGGGCAATCGGCAGGCCCTCGAACTCCGTAATCTGTGCGACTGCCTTGCCCATGATTGCCGCTTCCAATGCCTCGATCTGCTCCGGTGTCCGTTTGGTGTCCTCATACCGTTTGAGCCGCTCCCAGACCTGCTTTTGGCTGCAATCGGTATCGTATGGGCACTTCACTTCCTTGCACCGCGCAATCTCGCAGAAGTTTCCCTCAAAGGTCAGTCGTTCCATCGTCAGTCCTCCTTTGGTGCCATCGGAATCATCCACGACGGAATGAGCGCCCGATACTGCTCCACCTTCGCTTTCAGCTCGGCAATCTCCTTCTGGTCGCGCTCGATCTGGTCGGCGGCCTCCCGCATCAAGAGCTTGTACCACTCGTTTGTGGTCTGTACCGCACAGCAGCACGTTGTTGTACTCTCGCTGCTTTTCCGCAGTTCCTTGATCCCTTCTTCAGGATTTGCCCTCATGGCCTCCCTGACCAGTTCTTCCGGTTTCAAATTCATCATAGCAAATCCTCCCGAAATTCTTCTAATACTTCCTGCCCCGGAAGCACATCGTTTTCCATCCACCAGTTAAATATATCCAATCCATTATCGCCCCATCGCATCCCGCCGGCCATCTTCCCGCGGCGTCGGCGTTCCTCCAGCATCCGATCGAATGCCCGGATATACGCCAGCTTGATCTTCGGGTACATCGCGAACTCCATGGTCCTTGATTTGCCAGCCATCGGGCAGCCGATGCACCCCACTCGGCAAAAGCCGCAGCGATAAAGCGGATTCATGGGGATATGCTCCGCCGTGACGTAGTCCCACACATCTGCCGTAGTCCATCCGACAATCGGATTCACCGTCCGCTGGCCCTTGAGCTGGCACGATTCAAATTGCATCCGGCTCTCGTCGTTGTCGTCCATCAGGATCAGTCGCTTGTTTTTGTCTCTGGTGGATACCTCAATCGCACCGCGGCTGTTTTTCCGCCTCGACGATTCGTCCCACCTTACGCCGGTCGCGATAAAACGGCCTCGGCCTCCGGTCTCCTTCAAGACTGCGCAGCAGTACCTCTTGATCCTTGTGGGCGGCACCATTTTCTTCGGTATTAAATTCCACATGGTAGCGCGCTTCCCGTCCGGCTGGACGTGCGCGTCGATAACGCACTTTACGTTCGCCAGCTCCAATCGGCGGAAGGTCTCCCGTACGTGCCATACGGTTTCCGGTGCGTCCGCCGTAGTCAGTGAGTGCAGCACCTCATACGGGATACCAGATTTCCCAGCCAGATGCAAAAGCACGTCCGAGTCCTTGCCGCCCGAGTAGGTAATAACAAGCGGCTGCTTGTAGAGCTTCAAGCTCTGTGCCGACGCGAACCGCAGCGCCTCAAACGCGCTCTGTTCCAAGTCCATTACAGATCCTCCTACCAATATTCGTTGAATTTCTTCCCCGTGATAATCGGCCTGCACCATTCACGTTGAAACCTTCGCCACGCGGCGTCCGTTTTTCCTTCTTCATCCCGGAAAAGCATTGCATATGGTACAAATCCGGCCTGCATGGTCTGTGCCAGCCGCAGTTCCGCGTCCTCAAAACTGTCCCCATCATATCCAACAAGAACATAGCAGCACATGGTGTGGCTCTTTGGCCGGAACCCCGCAAGGCGTAGCTTTCGCCCCATCTCAACCAGAGGTTCCAGATCATCCTTTGTGTCGTATGCTGTGTAAAGCCGCTTTGGTTTTACCTCCCGCAGCAAATCCGCCTGCCATTGTTGAAGCAAGGACGGTTCCAGTCCTCCGGTGAAGATCGCCGGATGCTCCTGCCTCTTGAGCATTTCGCAGACCGCCCGGAAATGGTGTTCAGACGTTCCGAGAATGTTGTCGTCAAGGATATTCCAGCCATCCACGATCGGCAGCTCCCGAATCACGCCATGTGCGCAGCGCGGAACCGAGCAGAACCAACATTCCTTCGTACAGCCGCGCGACGTGAAGATATAGCCGTCTCGGAGATACATTCCCGGCGTGAAATCACCCATGCGGTCATCAAATGCCGGGCCTCCAACTTCAACCGGAACACCGAGGATTTGCCACGCATAGTAGAGATCTTCTGCACGTGGAATGTCCCATGTGAAGGTTGTAGAGATGTGCACAGCTTCCACGTCAGCCTTGATGCAGTCTGCGATATTTTCAATCGTCGGTGCACCAAAGAACGTCAGCGAATCCGTAGGAGACGCAGCCGTCTTTCTTGGGAATACCCGCGCAATCCGATTCATTTCAGCAGCCCCATTCTTTTCAATCTCGCTACACTCCGTGACCGCTTTTCCGCGTCCGCAGTGTAAGCGTTCCGGTCTCTTTCAGCCCCATTCGCCCGATATTCCGCCTGTTTGGCTTTCTCGTATTCCAGATACGGCGCACACTTTGTGTGGCATCCCACTGTCCGAGACGGACAGTTCCTCTCACACGGCGGCTTCATCCGAAATCACCACCCTCATGTAATTTTCATCGTGGAAAAAGCTATGCCCGTTGATCCGCACACAGTCACCGTTCCAGCTCGTTATGCGCTTCATTGTCAGCCTTTCCTGCTTCCACGAACGTATCTGGTTGGGCACGGTACAATTTTACAGGAGGCATACTGCTTGGAATGCCATAGGGGCCGATTATGAGCTTGACCCAATCGTTAAACGGCTCGCCAGCCCAAACCTGCTGACCGTTCATTCTGACAAGCTTCTGCAACGTCAATGGCTCATTCATGTCTTGGACTCCTTTCCAGTTTCCGTGCCGCGCAGAGGCGAACCATCGCGCAGCTATACGCTGACTGCGTGCTGTTGTGCCGATACGGGCACAGAAGGTTATAACATTCCGTCCCAGGAGATGGCGGCGGGAGAGTCCGCCGCTTCTTTTTTGCCATCATGCCTCCTTTTCGACCAGCGCCGCCATCTTGGCCAGCGCGTCCCGGCTGAACCGGGCCAGCTTCGCGGCCTTCTCCGCGTCGCGAGTCTTGACCTTCTGCATCAGGCCGCAAGCGCGGTTGAAGTTTTCCTGCACCGCCTGAAAGAAGCTCTGAAAGACGGCAATGTCCGCGTCCGACTGGATCGCCGCTGCCTTCTGAAGCTTCTCGGCGTTTGCCTTTGCGGCTTCTAACTCGGCCTGAAGCGTTTCGACGCGGCGCGTCAGGTCATCTGCACGGCCCGTGCTGTTTTTCAGATCAGCCATAGCCTTTGCAGCCTCGGCCTGAAGCTCCGCCTGCTTCTTCTCGGCCTCCCTGCGGCGCTTTTCCAGCGCAGCGACGTCGGCCTTGTGCTTTTTCTCCGCCTCGGCCAGCGCATCCGCAACGGCCTTTTCGATCTCCGCCGGGTCTGCCGCCTGCACGGCGACCTCGACCGGCCGGTTTTCCAGTTCCGTGATCTTCGCGGCCTGCGCGTCGGTGCGCTCCCGAAGTGCTGCCGTCTTTTCCTTCTCCGCATCGAGGGCGGAGGTGATGTCGGCCAGCTTCAGCGCCGCGCCCTCACTGGCCGCGCGCTCGGCCTCCAGCTGCTTTCGCGCCTCATCGCGCTCCCGGATGGCCTGTTCCAGCTCGCGGGCGGAAAGATTCTCCGCATCGACCGCCTCGGCAAACTCTTCGCGCTCTTCGGCGGGCACCGCGAGCAGCTGTAAAGCGTTCGACACGCTCAAATTTCCCAACGTTGGGAAATTTGAATTGTTGCCATATTCCTTGGCAATCTGCATAAATCTCGCAGCGGAAGATTTTGAAAACTCTGTTTCGTTTTTCAGGAAATCCAGCCAGCCGCCGTGCCCAACCATGGCCTTTGCCTCGGCAAGGCGCTTGCCGATCTCCACACCGAACCAGACCGTCATGCACTTGGCCTGATGGGACAGATAGCGGATCTCGCTGCCGATGGTCTCTGCCGTCCGCGGCCCTGTTTCCGGCAGCCTCATATCTTTCGGCGCAGGTGCGGCGTCCTGCAAAATACGGCTCACATCAAACGGCACGGTCAACGCCTCCTCTCAGCATATCGTCCATTGTGACGGGCGGCTCCAAATACTCCTGCACAAAACTGCGGTAATCATAGCCTGCGGCGCTGCGCGGGGAATAGATGGCGATTGGCTTGCGCTCGAAGGTCATCTCGTCGACCTTGTCAGTGCGGCGGATCACAGTCTGGAATACCGGCAGCAGGCCGCAGTCGCGGAGACTGCCCTCAGCCTCCAGCACGACGGGCACGTTGCGCCACATCGTGATGAGCGCCCCGGCAACGCGGATCTTTGGGTTGATGCGCCGCATATTGTCGATCTGGCGGCTGACGTTTGCCAGTCCTCGGATGGAAAAGGCGTCGAGCTTGATCGGGATGATAACTTCATCCGCAGCCAGCAGCGCCGCGGCGCTCGCTGCATTAAAGGCTGGCGGGCAGTCAAACAGGACGTAGTCGTACTCGTCATCCTCACCGATCGTGCAGCACAGATCCGCAAGGACACGGCCGTTGACGCGCTGACTCGTGATTTGGGACATATCCATGTCCATCAGCTCATCGGAGCCGGGAATCACGTCGACGCCGGGATAATCCGTTCCGGCGACCAGCTCCGAGACGTACGGTTCGAAGTCGCCGCGCAGAATGTCGGCCAGCGTGACCGTTCCAATTCCGGGCCGCACACCGAAGAACTCCGTCGCGTTGCACTGGCTGTCGCAGTCAACCAGGAGCACACGCTGTTTGTGATCGGCGGCCAGAATATGGGCCATATTGACGGCAGTGACGGTTTTCCCGACGCCACCTTTCAGATTCAGAATTGCGATTGCTTTCATGTGCTTTCTTCCTTTCGTTCAAACGGGAAATCATCCGGGAGCGGCTCGCTTTTTGGGAGTTCCCGGAATTCCTGCATTTTTGTCTGCTGCTGCACTTCCTCGCGGCGCTGCTTGCGCTCGTTCGGCTTGTCGCTGAACGTCTGCATTTCGCCGTCAAAGTGGAGCTTGAAAGAGCCGCCTGCCGCGCCGGTCTTGATCTTGCCGAAGGTGATGATGCGGTCGGCATCCTTTACCTTTTGATCCTCGCGGAACATCAGGAGGACGGCGTCCGCATCCTGCTCAATCTGGCCAGTGCTGCGGAGGCTGGACATTGTCGGCGGCGGGATCATGCCGTCCTTGTTGCGCTGCGGCCTCGTCATCTGGCTGAGGGCCACGATCGTCACACCGCACTGGAGGCCGAAGAGCTTGAGCGCGCGGCTGTTCGCGCTGACCCGCTGGAAATCCTCCTGTTCCCAGCGGCTTTTTCCGCTGGCCGGGATGAGCTGAACATAGTCGATGTAGATCACGTCGTAGTGGTGCGCCATGGTATAGAGGCGGATGTCCGTGACCGTCATGCCCGCGGCCTCGATGATGTCGAGGTTGCGCCCCGTGAAATCTGTGGAAATGTAGGCCAGTTCGTCCCACTCGTTTTCGCCGAGTTTGTTGAGCTGGATGGTTGGCAGGCCGATCTGCGCGGCAGCGCAGACCATCGCGTCTGCCAGCTTCCCGCAGTTTGTTTCATAGCTGAAGAACCCGACCTTTTTGGTTTTTGCCTGCTCTCGGGCCGTGTGCAGTGCAAGCGTGGTCTTGCCGTCCGAGGGATAGCCGCCGATGTAGATGAGGTCTCCCGGCTCCGTCCGGAGGTATTTGTTGAGCTTGGCAAACTTCCACGGCAGGAAGTCCGGCTTGACGGATGGATCGTGCCGCCGGTAGAAATCTTCCAGGGCCTGCGCCATATTCATGGCTCGGATGCCAGGCTTGTCGACCATGATGCGGTTGACCTGATCCAGCGCCGTGCGGATCTCGTCTTCGTCCTCCGCGTCGAGCATTGCGCCGGCTGCGTCCTTGAGCAGCTGCAAGCGGGCCTCGCTTCGCAGGATACGGCAATACTCGCGGACATTGGCGGCGGTCGGTGTGACCGTGATGATCTGGCCGATCAGGTCGGCGTAGGCTTTTCCGGCCCGGTCGAGCACCGTCACGGCATCGATCGGACGTCCCTCGCCAGCCAGGGCGCGGATCGCGTTGAAAATCGTCCGATACTGGCCGACCGTAAAATAGTCCTCCTTGATCGTCTCCATCACGACGGGGACGCAGCGCGAATCGATGATCATCGAGCCGAGGACGGAAGTCTGTGCGCTGATCAGCGCGTCTTGCTTGCTGGCCATCACACGAACTCCACGCCGCTGAGATCCACGCGCCCGGTATTATCGGCTGGGGCTGCACGGTGGAGCTGCGCCAGCTCATCAGGTTTCAGCTGATATAGACTGAGCCATTGGTTTTCCACGGCACGCTCAAATAGCGCGAGCATGTGCTGCGGATCTCCAGAGGACAGCTTGATCAACTTATTCCAGAGCATGGTTGCTGACCGTTCTGAGACAAGGGGCTTGTCAAGCTCCTTGCGCATCCCCAAAAAGTTAGACATTGCAGCCCGGACATCGGCCCCGTATGTATCGCACCGATCGAGGAGAGCCGACGCAACGGCGTCAGCCGATTGCGGCTTTTCTTTTTCCTTTTTCTTTTTATTCTCTTTTTTATATCCATCCTTATATATAGACGGGGAAGTTTGTCCCCCTACCCGGGGATTTTTATCCCCGTACGTACCGGGACATTCGTCCCCGTACCCATTCTGCGAGGGCGTGATGGACGGCTCTGCCAGCACTGGCGAGATATAGCGGATCTTGCCGCCGACCTTGCGGTTTGGCTCGATGCGGACGCGGATGTGTCCGGCCTCGGCCAGCGCCGACACCCATCGTTTGATCACATCCTCAGAGCAGTGCATCGCCTCGGCAAGCTGCGCATTGCTCGGCCAGCAATAACCCTCGCGCCGCATCAGCGACGACAGTACCCCATAGAGGATCTTCGCATTGGCCGGGATGGACATATCATCCAGCACCGTGGCCGGGATGACCGACCAGAAGGCGCGAAAATCTTTGCTCAAAATCGATTCACCCCCTTGCAAAACAAACATTCTGATGATATACTGAAGATGCTTTCAAGTGTCTCGTTCACGGGATACGCAGTCGCTCGGTTGTTCGCAGCAGCCGGGCGGCTCTTTTTTTCTGCCCTTTTCATTCTGAATCCTCCGCATAGCGCAGCGTGTAGGCCGCCGCGATGATGTCGTTCAGCTCGTTCACGATCTGGTCGTATGCCGGCCGCTCGGCGGTGTCGATCACGCCGTCCTCGGCGATGCGCAGCAGCTCCTTATCACGGTTCCGGTCGGCAAAGCCGATGATGCGATTGACCAGCTGAATCACGGCCAGCGGAAGCGGCTGACGCTTCATATCCGGCAGTACATTCAGGCTGTCCGAGGTCTGCAAAAGGTGCTTGTACGCGAACCAGGTATCGCCGCAGGCATTGACCATCAGGCAGACATGATAGTTGTCCGGGATACGGTGATTGCCTTCCCAGGCCTTGACTGTTTCGACCGACACGCGCAGCACTTCTGCCCACTGCTCCTGCGTCTTATGTGCCTTTTTTCGACACCCCGCGCAGATATTGATGTATGCTTCCTGCATGGATTTCTCACTCCTTTGGTGGGATAATATCAGTGGTGGAGATCATGTGCCCTCCAAAAACCGAATAAATGACGCACGGTTTATCTTGACTCGGTTGTTGACGCACAGCGTTTCAAATCCGAGCCGTTCCGGATGCTCACGAGCCATCAGCCTGATCCAGTGCGGATTGACGCCGATATACGGTGCGGCTTCGCAAGGCGTAATAAAAAACTTCTGGCAGCTCCGCAGTTCTTCCATCGTAGACATTCCTTTCGCTCCTTTCTCAAAATGCGCCGAGCTTTTTCAGCTCAATGATCCACCCCAGCAGCGCAAGCGCCGTCAGGGTCAGCTTAATTGCCATGCCGATGCGGTATCGGCGTTCTTCCTGCTCTCTTTCGTTCATGGCTGCTCCTTTCCGCCGTTGTAAAGATCGTCGATGGTGCAGTTCAGCGCCTCGGCCAGCGCCGGGAGCTGAGATGCGCGAGGATACACGCCGCCGGTTTCCCAGTTGGCAATTGCCGCCTGTGTTACACCCATGATGTCGGCGAGTTGTTTCTGAGACAAACCTGCTTCGACTCGTTTGCATTTGATGCCGTTAATTTTAATCACTCCGTTTCTTGTAAAATATAAGCGTTGTTGATATTCTGGATTATATATCAAGTATCTTGATATGTCAATAGCAAAAATCAAATTTTATAAATTTTCTTTATATTTCGTAGGAAAAATAAAATTGGCTGATATAATATAAACGAGGTGAGGCCAGTGAATCGTCTTAAACAAGTGCGGCTGAGCAAGGGACTTAACCAAAAGGAACTCGCTGAAGCACTTAATCTGTCGCAAGCGGCGATATCGGGATATGAAACCGGGAAGTATGATCCGGGAATGAAAATCTGGAAGATGATCGCCGACTATTTCGACGTCACCGTTGATTATTTAATTGAAGATGGCGATATAAAAAAAGAAAACCCCACCGGAGTACCCGATGAGGTCTATAAAGTTGCGAAAGAGTTTATGGAACTTCCGCCCGACGCTCAGGCTGAGGCCCGGTCTTATCTTGCGTTTTTAAGGCAGCGATATACCCGGCAAGACGGCTAATTCCTTCTGGTGTCAGCGACATCAATTCTTTCAGCAGTTCAGTCATACCAAAGCGTTCCTTTCTTTTTCATTTTCCTTTGCCCAACGGTCATGTATATTATATCGCACAAATCAGCAGTTTCCCAGAATAGCTTTATTGGAGGATTGATGTATGAGCACAAATGACAGCAGCAGTGCGAAAAAGGTATCTTCGTCCGTAGTCTTGATTGTTGTTGGCTTGGTTATGCTGATATTTCGCATATACTTGCTGGGGATCGTTTTGCCGCTGATAGGTGTTGTCCGAACAGCAAAATGGTGCAAGACAGTATCAGCCAGGAAGCTTTATCAAATACCGCTGTTTTTGGTAATCGCCGTTCTTGCGTTGGTTCCAATCGTTGGCAGTATAATTGGAGCAGTGCAGCTAAATACCAAACCGAATGTTTCGGAAATACCGCTCAATGCGCCATCTATTCAAGCAGAAACTGATCAAAACGCTCGACAGTCTCAAGGTGAAGTGAGGATTCCGGTCGATATCCCGGCTCCGCAAACGTTTGATGGCTATGGGGATGATGTTCTGTCAATCAACACGCCATCTTATCCATTTGCGTTTTATATCACTGGAAATAGCAGCTCAGAACATTTTGCGGTGACTACATACAATTCGGCTGGCGAGTATGGAGAACTTTTGGTTAATACAACTGATCCGTATAGCGGATTTACGATAGATCCAAGCTACGATGTTTCGACGATCGAGGTAAAGGCTAGTGGCAGTTGGAAAATCGAACTGCGATCCATTTATGACACAGGCAGTATTAGTGCAGATAGTAATTATTCCGGATATGGCGATGCTGTTCTATTGATTAAGAGTCACGGAACAACCGCGCATATAACTGGAAATTCCAGTGAGCATCATTTCGCAGTATGGACATACGGTGTCAATAATGACTTGCTCGTAAATACAACAGAGTCTTATGATGGAACGGTCATGATTTCTGGATCGCCAGTGCTCCTTGTTGTTAAGGCAGTGGGCGAGTGGACTATACAGTTGTGATGGGATTGCCCCGTCGTCGATCATCCCATCGACGGCGGGGCTTTTTGGCCGCTGCAAGCGTGTGGGAGCTGCTTGCAAGTACAGATTACACCCCGGGAAGGTGATTTGTCGAGAACCGTAAGTTCCTTTTTTGTTCCCATAAAAGTGATTTTTTTGAAAGGAAGTCGTTTTTTGAAACAAGATTTGTCTGAAATTTGTCGAAACAAGAAGGAAATCCACTATCCGAACATGACCTATCAAGATTTAGCTAACGCCTCCGGAAAGTCTCTGAAGAACATTGGTCAATTCATGCGTGGGGAAATATTAAATCCCGGAATCGACACCGTAGGACCTGTCTGCCGCCTCCTGCATATCTCGCTCGACCGCTTTTGCGACATCCATCCGGATGATGTTCCACCGGAATCGGATATCCAGCAGGAGCTTCACGACGCACAGAGAGAAATTGAGCACCTACGTCAAACAGTCGCGTTCTGCCAGCAATCCATGAAGTTAAAGCGAAAGATCATCGCCGCGCTGCTCGGCATTGTATTTCTGGCCGGGATACTCCTGCTCGTCGATCTGCTCAGTCCAAAGATCGGCTGGGTGCGCGACCATCTGATGGCTGCAAGCCGTCTCCGCTATTGGGGGTGACGCTATGATCTGCCGCAAATGCAAACAAGACGTTCCGGACGGCCCATTCTGCGCCCAGTGTGGCGCGAAGCAGGAGAGGCCGGAACGAAGGCCAAAAGCACGGGGGAATGGCACCGGCAGTGTCTACAAGCTGCCAAATGGTACGTGGCGCGCTGTTGCCACGCTCGGTTATATTCCCGGCCAGGACGGGAAGCCTATGCGCCGGACGCGAACGAAGAGCGGCTTTAAAACAAAACGCGAAGCGCAGGAGTATATCCCGCAGCTCCGCGTCCAGCTGTCTGCCTTGTCAGCGAACATCACATTCCGGCAGATCTATGAAAAATGGGAGGCCGAGCACGAAAAGGACGTAAAGGCCAGCACAATGAATTGCTACAAGGCCGCCTACAAATACTATGAACCGATTTGGTTTGCGAAGATGGCCGATTTAAAGACGGCAGCATTGCAGGCCTGCCTGGATGCCTGTCCAAAGGGACGCCGGACGCAGGAAAACATGAAGGCACTGGGGACGATGCTGTTTCGCTTTGCAATGCGCGACGACGTCGTCGGCAAGAATTATGCAGAGCTTCTCCGTGTGGGCGGCGAGACGCAGGCTGGCCGTGAACCGTTTACCGATGAGGAACTCGAAAAAATGAAAAAAGCCGTCGGCACGGTGCCAAGGATCGAGCTTGTGCTCATCCTGTGTTACACCGGTTTCCGGCTTGAGGAGCTGCTCCAGCTCCAGGACACAAATCTCCATTATGATGAGATCAACCAGAGCTATTATTTTGTCGGCGGCGAAAAGACCGAGGCCGGTATGCACCGCATTGTGGCCATCAGTCCTAAAATCATTGACTATGTGCTGCAATGGGAAAAGCCTGGATTCATCTTTTCCGAGGACGGGAAGAAGGTGCAGCAGAAAAAATTCCGAGAGAAATGGTATTATCCGGCGCTGGAGCAGGCAGGAGTGCGCCGCCTGGTGCCGCACTCCTGCCGCCAT
>ERZ773242.2400-NODE-2400-length-15517-cov-8.085177_pt1 | contig 15517 bp, 25 predicted proteins | sample MGYA00511077_ERZ773242 | MGnify/ENA primary metagenome ERZ773242 (study PRJEB29015, sample SAMEA2737754) | human gut metagenome | biome: human gut; feature: human-associated habitat; material: faeces | place: China | collected 2012 ... | reverse complement strand
CTTTCGCATCAGCTAACTCCTTCGTGTATTTTGCATCGAGCGCAGCAACATCACGTTGGCGCACCTGCATGTCAGTAATTGTCGAGTTCGCCAGCTTCAGTTCTCTGGCATTTTTGTCGCGCTGGGCTTTGTAGGTAATCGCGTTATCGCGGTAATGATTAACAGCCCATGACAGGCAGACGATGACGCAGATAACCAGAGCGGAGATAATCGCGGTTACTCTGCTCATACCTCAATCTCTCTGACAGTTCCGCCTGCTTCCTTGAATTTTGCAATCAGGCTGTCAGCCTTATGCTCGAACTGACCATAACCAGCGCCCGGCAGTGAAGCCCAGATATTGCTGCAACGGTCAATTGCCTGACGAATATCACCGCGATCAATCATCGGTAAAGCGCCACGCTCTTTAATCTGCTGCAATGCCACTGCGTCCTGGCTTTTGGGGGAGAAGTCTTTCAAACCAAGCTGTTTACGGTAAGCATCCCACCAGCGTGAAAGAAGCTGATAACGTCCGGCGGCTGTTGACTTGAGTTTCGGGTTTAGCGTGACAAGTTTGCGAGGGTGATCGGAGTAATCAGTGAAGAGTTCACCACCGACAATAACGTCATAACCGTGGTTACGTGTCGGTTGTCGTCCGTTATCCGTTCCTTCTGACCAAGCCACCATATCAAGGAAAGCTTTACGCTGGGAATTTAGTACCTGCATAAATTACTCCTTAGAGCCACCAAATTTGTTACCGATTACTCGCATTGCAGCCCCACGAATAGCATCGACACCGATCAGCCCCACCCCACCACCAATGGCAACAGATAGTGATTTAGGCCATCCGACATACTCAAGAGCGGATGCAAAAGTCAGCGTCAGAGCGCCACAGAGTAGAATTTCGAGTGTTTTTCGCTTCCAGCCGCCACCACCGCCAAAATAGGCGATACGTAAACCAGCCATAACAATCGACATAATCACTGCGCCCAGCGGTGTGTCTCCACGCCACCAGCTCTGGACCAACTCCAGCCAGGTATTTGGGTTATGAGGCATTTGTAGTTATCTCTCACCTCGCAATACAGGAGGTGCAAATTGAGGGAACATCATGTACCGCAAATCAGAAGCGGAAACGTAAAAGAAGTCGAGCCAATGGATAAGTACCAGATAGACCAAGCCCAACGAATACCAAGGCCTAGAAATGACAAAACCCGCTCGACGGCGGGTTTAAGTTGTGTGGCGAAGTAACCACTCTTAACATGATACATCACTTTTTGCGGACCGTGCTAATGAAATATGTTCGTTAATTTAGTATGTTAAGGACTATCTAAATTGCCTTCAAAAAGTACAAAAAAATACAAAAAAGGGTTTCTTATGAATGAGCAAACGATCAACCTTTTAAGAGATATCACCGAACGTGTTGGATGGAAGCTCACAAAAAAAATTGTGGGGGAACCACTTGGTGTCACATCAGTTGGCCTTGACCCATTTATCGCGAGGCTCCAAGCAACAGAAGATGTAGATCAGGAAGCTGTAAGTACTCATATAGGTGAAGTATGGCAAAATTTACTATTGAGTGGGACCCGTTTAGTTAAGCTGTATAAGTTAGAACCGGAAGAAGTGCAAACTCTACGGGAGAATATAAATGCCCTAGAAAGAGACGAATCCGTTTTTTGCGAAAGCTATCCATATCCTTTGCCTAAAGATGTGTTGCTTGCAGCTGATACAGATCTTCATTTTTTAGAAACTACATTTTCTGTCGTAAACAAAGTTTCTTTAGAAACAACGATTCTTACGTCGAAAGCATACTACACAGAAACTATTGAACTCGACGCGACCCATTTAAGCGATGCTGGGCTAGCTCTTCGCTCCAATGGTGGTGAAATCAAATGTAAAACACGTGAAGTTACACAGTGCTTTAATACAATAATGATTCTACCCGAGTTGCATTTACTTGCGCTCACTGTTGATTTATCTGTGATGCCTCGTTCAGAGTCGGAACGACAGCAATTTTTGCTTGATCAGTTTATTAGAACTACTACTGGTTTGACTTTACCTGCGCCCATTGACCTCTTTGGATTAGTACAAGAAATGTACGAGCAAACAGATGGTAGAATCTCGCAGATGTCATTTCTTACATCAGATGGAAACACCAGCTCATTAAAACTCCGTCCGGGTGAAAGCTGCTTGCGCTCAGACAGCTACCATCATGGGGGCGAAGAGGCAAGTCCCATACTAACGAAATACAAACTCGGTAAAATTTGGGATCTGACTGATTCAGCTTCTCAAGTTTTCCCTGTAGAATTAATACTGCCAGGTAAACGGGCTATGATTGATAAACCGAACAGTCACCTTTATGATGCAATCATAGATCGTTGCTCCTCAATTGAGCATATTTTGTTTGTAATCAACAAGATGTTAGAGTCACTATCAAGCATACAGAGAAAGCGAGCCACTGACGAGGCTGCATAAAGAGTTGATTATGTTAACTAAACACGACATATACTCGAAAATCAACCACGACCTACATGGGCCGGTTGGAGATTTATGTCGTGTTGTGGTTGATTTTTTAACCAGCAAAGAAGCTAAGTCACTGAAACACATAACATATGTAAGTTTGGTTAATGGTACTAAGCTTGATGTGCAAAATAACGATGCCAAAGTTTTACTGATCAAAGTAACTGACTATCTTTCGAGCAACAGAATGCACTTGCTAGATATGCATTTCCAGTATATCGAGTCTGACGATAGTGATCCTATTCCCGTCGATGATGATGACGTGTCTCATGCGCTTCATACAGGTAAGTTTTATCATCCTTACAGTGGTCAATTAGTCGATAATTATAATCATTATTTGTTCCCATACTTCACTCCTACTGAGGCTTTGGAGGAATTACATGAGTGAATGTAATTTCAACCTTGCCCAATTAGACACCTTAAGTCAATTTGACCCTGAATTGTCTGGTTTTCTTAAGCGAAAATTTGCAGCAAGTCACGACGATTTCGTGAAGCAACTTTACGTTGACCTTGATGACGCGATGTATGTTTTGGAAACCCAAAAACATATGTATCAAACACAGCAGTGGGGTGAAGATGAGCTCACATCAGTTATTATTGCTTTTTTGAAAGGCCGTAATTATGACGCTGAACATGACACTCAGCATGGAGGGCATATAGATATATTAGTTAAACATCAGCTCGGCCGATTTGCATGGATTGGCGAAGCTAAATTATGGAAAGGTCCTGCGTACATCTTAGGTGGATGGAACCAGCTCAACGAGCGATATGGCACTGGCACTGCGCGTGACAACCATGGTGGCATTATCATTTACTGTAAAATTAAGAAATCTGGCGAGAGACTTGATGACTGGCGAAAGCATCTTCAGCAGGAAGTAGCTGATGCAAAAATTACAACCGACGAGGATAATCCCTTGCGATTCATGAGTACAACATTGCATCCAGCTACAAATCAACCATATTATGTAAGACATATGGTCGTTTCATTATTTCATGCTACAGGAGACTCAGAGTAGTCATCCATTTCAAGTTTCACATCCAGCATACTTAGGCAGCCATCGATAAAACCTTCAGCAACCTGTATCTCGATACGTATCAATTTTTCGTCTTTATTACGTGCCTTTGCGATCTTTCTTTTCGAGATGCCATACAGGTAATGAGCCACAATCAAAGAATGTTCGTACGGTTTTCTCTTCTTAAGAAGAGCAAGGCTACCTTCAATAATTAATGCATCACTATCTGAACAAGCTAGACGTGTCTTTCTGGTATATGGAAGAAGCCCCTTAAACCCAGCAGCTATAGACGAATAGTCAACTCCTGAGCTATCACTCGCTGCCCATGCCCCCCAACGTTCAAGGATCATCTGTATATTACGCATCAACTTTCTCCGAAAAAATCAGGCCAGCACGCCAATTGCCAGCGCACGATCGATAAAACGAAATATCAGCTCCAACTGGGAACCATACTTCTCTTCAAATGCCACGGTATCCGCATGCAGCTCGTCGTGATGCTTTCTGCACAAAGGCAACACAAAGAGGTCATGCGCTTTTGTACCCATTCCACCCTGACCATGGCCTATCAGGTGGTGGGGATCATCAGCAGGCTTTCCACAACATGCACACGGCTGTGTCTTAACCCAGCGCGTGTACTTTTCATTAACCCAGCGGCGACGTTTTGGGCGTAACATAAAAGACTCCGGCGACTCCGGATCCACTTTCAGCGCCAGCACCTTTTTTGCCTTATCCTGGATGATGCTGGTGGCAGGAACCGAAGGCACAAGGTCACTTTCCCGGGTGACAGACGGCACAACAGGCTTTGGTAATCTCAGTGCCTTACGGGCTGCACTTTCCGGTAAGGCATCCGCCAAGTCATTACGAATCAGCCACCAGCACAGTTCCGGCATTGTCACAACGTGACTATCATCAAAACCGAGATCCCGACGCACAACAGACAACATCCAGCGGGCACAGTTATCCGTTGCCATTGATTCCAGCCGTTCCGTGAACTGATCGCGCAGCTGGTTATCGCAGTGCCAGCACAGACGGATTGCGCCCGGAGCGTGTCGCATTGTGGTCATGTTCTCGCTGTGCCAGTCGGAATGAGGCCACTGGCAGCCTTTTTCACGAAGTAACCAGCTTTCAAGACATTCCACCCCACCAGCACGACGGATCACTGTCTCATTGCGGAACACGGCCCGAACGGCAGGATCATCCGCCAGCGTTTGTGATGCCGCCGGAACGGCACCACTGGCAAAAGATGAATAACGTTCCGGCTCAGGCTCCAGCAGGACACGCCCCTGCATAAACAGGGGCATCAGCTCTGAACCTGGTCTGAACAATACGATCCCCATACGTGGGGCAATTTCAGGGGTCAGTAGTGCTCTCACGGTCACCTCAATGAACGGTATCGAGCAGCTTTAACAGCTCAGGGAATCGGGATTCGAAGAAATGCGGCTGCGTCTCGCGCGGATTTGCGGGACTGGTGATGTTCTTGCCGAACATGCAGCCTTTCGCTGTCAGCGACCAGAATTTTTTGATGTTGTTAATCGCGGTACGACTGTATCGTTCGCGTTGTTCAACGATCCCCAGCTTCGCCATCTGGTGATATGCCTGATTAGCTGTCAGGCAGATACCATACTGTTTCAGCAGTGCACTCAGTGACAGTGTCGGGCGACTTGAGCCATCGTGTGCATCAGCAGGAGCATCAATGGCATAGCGCGGTGCCAGATTCGGTAAGCCAACAGCCTCCTGGAGTTTCTGACAGGCACCAAGCACAGATGAGTTAGACAGGTTTAACTCCCGACGCATAAAGTCCAGCAGAATCACACCAGCCTGCATCTTGTCAGCAGCCTGTCCGGATAATTTTTCCGGTGCGCTGGTTACCATGTCGAAAGTACGGATCACCTTCAGATGGAATGACGGGCTGATCCACATTGCATAGGCATACACCAGTTCCTTGCAGACATAAGTTCCCCGTTCATTTCCCCCATGAATCACACTCACCGGGTCAACACCCAAATTCTGGGTGTTGGTCAATTCATGAACAAGCTCAACAGTTTGTTGGCTGGAAAGAAACTTTCCCGGCTCCTTGGTTCTGGCATTTGCACCAGATGCTACTGCTGCGCGATGCAGATCGTTCAGGCTGTAACGCCCATAAGCATCACGACGAACTTCAATACCATCAATGACCATCAGATTATTCATACTTCGTTTCTCCTCTTGATCAGGCGGCTGCACCCGCCGTTTTCTCGTACTTACTGATAGTGATCTCGACCTTCCCTTTCGGGATAACCGGTCCCCACTCCACCAGCAATCTTTTCACCTGACTGTCGTCTTCCCACACACCCGCGTGGGTCAGGGCGTCAAACAGCGCCTTGTTATAGTTGTCCAGATCGCGGATCCGGTTATCCGGAGGAAACAACACGATCTCCACTGAAGCAGGTGCCGACGTTGGTTTTGGCAGACGACGTAACTGCTCAACTATTGCTGCACACGCCGCGCTCTGGAATTTGCGCCCCGCTGCGCTTATCAGGCTCTTACCAGCAAACGCCCCTTTGTTGGGGTGTCGCCAGTACGTGTTCACGCTGGGCGGAAAAGGCAGAATCAGCTTCATACTTTCAGGCCTCTCTCATGTAACCAGTTGGCTGCACGCAGCCTGGCGTTTTCCTCACCGGCAAGCAGTGAGCGGATAATCCAGACCGCCTCGCTGTCGTCGTCCTTCACTGCGGTATGAAGCGTTATCCCCCGGGCCACGCCACGCTTTATCGTGATGACGCCTTTTTTCTCCAGTGCGCGAAGATGCTCCACCGCTGCATTCACCGAACGGTATCCCAGCATGGTTGCCACCTCCTGATTGGTTGGCGGGAAGCCACGTTCTTTCTGATAAGAAATCAGCATATCCAGCACCTGCTGCTGGCATTGAGTTAACGTCGTCATGCCGCCATCTCCCTGACCAGTTTTTCCGCCTGCTGGCGAACCTGCGCCAGAAAGGCCTCACCACATGCCTCAAGTTCATCGCGCCCGATGTAGCTGATTGCCGGTCCCTTCCAAGTCTTGTCGAAAACAGCAATAGCACCAGCGAAGAACGCTCCTGTCGGCACCTGCTTCTCATCCTTCGGGATAAACCAGGCAGGCAGTTCAAAACCAATACGCCCGCGAATAAAAGCAATATGGTCTGCATCTTCCGGCCACCAAACTTCGCTGGTGGCAGCTTTGATCAGGAAAACATAGCGCCCGCCTTTATCACGCATGGCACTGGCATGTTTCATGATGTAACGCATGCCGGTGATGTATTGCCCCTCATGCTGACTGGCGCGGCTGTACGGGGGATTACCAAAGGCAGCACCTTTAAGCTCCGCAAGACGTTCAGACCAGTCATGCGCCAGCGCGTTGTCTTCCGCAGTGTAATAAGCGGCACATTTGGCGTTATCACCATCAGTGAACAGATCCAGAACAAACGGGCCAAACAGGGTGTTAATTCCCCAGAAAATGTTGTCCGGCGTGCGCCACTGATCGCCCACTTCCTTCAGTTCATGGGCTGGTTTGTTCCGCAGCTCCACCAGCGCCTGGCAATATTTATTACTCATTAAGCCCCCACGTAATTCCCTGACAGATACCACTCTTCACCCGATGCAGCGCGCTTGCTGCTTTTCTGTAAGCACCGCTCACGACGCGCCAGAAAATTGTTTCGTTCTGGCTGGGAGTGGCTTTCACGGAATGCCGCCATCCACACGGTTGCAGCACGACGGTATAAGCCCCTGGACTCCAGTTCTTCAGCCTGGCGGGTCAGGCACAAAATCACCCGTGGATCGTTAGTGCCGACATAGAAATTGCGCACAGGTCTGGTTTCTCGAACTGGTTGTGGTTCCGGTTCCTGCGCTCTCTCAGTCAGGCGCGGGAAATGTCTGCGTGTATCCCCTTCACAACGGTGAGCCACACGCCCACTCTGACGTAACTTGCTTGCTGACTGCAGAACGCGCTGCCGTGAGTAACCTGCAAAAGCATCCGCAATGTCTCCGGAAGTACAGCCCGGATGGGCTTCAATGAATTTCTGAACTTCATTCAAAAGACTCATGATCACCCCCTGAATCCTGCCGGGATCTGGCTGTAGTCCACGTTGTCGTAACTGGATTTGAAATACGGGTCTTCGCGTTTTTCTGTGTATGTGCTGATGGACGGCGATAAGCGCAGGGAAAGCTCATCCCATTTTTCCCGCAGCTTCGACGGGCTGAGCACGTTACGGCACCAGAACGGATCGCGGCTGACGCGGCTGTACATCTCGCAGATTTGTTTGTGAGTACGACCATCCTGCACACACATCAGGCGAATTTCGTTTGCCCAGGCTGTCCAGTTCGGTTCTTTGGGACGAACCACCTCGCCGTCACATTCGGCGGCCTGCTCGTACAGGGCGATGATTTTTTTCCAGAGCCACTGTGCGCAGGTCAAATCATCCTGCGTCCCCCACTGGCGCTTTTTAGGGCTGAATACAACCGCATCAGGATGGCGAGTTAAAAAATCCTGTTCATCCGTCTGCGTGTCCGGTTGCGAAGCGTCCGGACGAGAAGGTTTTTTATCTGACGGATCATGTTTTGATTTTACTGACGGATCCCCGCCAGATTCTGACGGGTGAAAACCCGCTTTTTTGCCAGATTTCGACGCATCAAATTTTGACGGGTCAGATTTTGATGCGTCAGATTTTGACGGGTCAGAATCTGACAGTTGAGAAAATGCCGCTGCCTGAAGCTTCGCAACGTTAAGCTGATAAACATTCGACGCATTGCGGTTACCCTGGCGACGCGCCTTACGCGTTAACCAGCCTTCTGCTTCCAGCCGTGCGATAGCCGTTCTGACGGTACTCATCCCCGCGCCAATCTGACGGGCAATGGTTTCAATTGATGGCCAGCACACACCTTCGTCATTACTGAAATCAGCCAGGCGGGCCATAATTGCCACGCTGGATAATTTCATGCCTGACGCAGCGCAACCATCCCATACATAGCCGGTTAATTTAGTGCTCATGACCGACCTCTATTTCCCTGAATTTACAACGAAACTGTTCGAGCGGGCTGAAGCACTCATGCTCATAGCCTTCACGGAGGTAGATAACCCGTTGTGTTTCCGGCTCCCAACGAATGACTCTGACGGGCACTCCGTAGTGATCTTTGAACCAGCGGTTAACTTGTCGCAAAGGACTGTCTCCTTCTGCCGGTTGAAATCACCCACAGCCCACTCTGCAAAGCTGTGGGTTACAATTTCCCTGTCACCTAGTACATTTACTGCATAGCAATACTCCACCTTCGCTTTTCCACCCGGTACAGGAAGCGCAATCAGTTGCGAGCGACGGTAGTGTGTTGTTAAACTGTTCATGCGTTAGTTTCTCCACAGTCACGACACGCCACGGCGCCCGGAGCTGCACACTCGCGGGCGTCACTACTTTCTGAAACGCAAAAGATTTTGTAGACCAGTGCTGCATGCTCCTGCAGCTTCGAAATTGAGAGGTACAGCTCATCGTTAATTGCTGTCTTCTCATGCGGTTCCACTACACCGTCTTCAATTGCTGAACGAATCTGTTTTGAATAACTGCCGATCTGTTCAATGACTTCCAGCAGGCGTTGGTTGATATCGGCGTTGTCCACATCCTCGACGTCAGGAAGAGACACAAAGACGCCATTTGCAGACTGCGCCACAGCATCAGCAATGAAGTGAGTGCCACCAGCACGCTGTAAAACCATTGCCCATCCCAGCGGGAAAATCTGATCGCCATCTGCACGAAGGCGGTTGAATAAAGCGTTTTCTGTTACATCGAGCCAGTCAGCCGCTTCAGCGTAACCACCCGGCAACGCCGCGATAGTTTTTCTGACAGCTTTCACGTACCACTCAGGCTGTTTTTCTATTTTCCAGTGATGCTTACCCACGGTTAGCCTCATCGTTCTGTGGTTAAAAATTGAAAGTGTTCTGCTAATCTTTCGGATAGATATCCGGTCTTAAGTCAGATTTCGTAATTGCACCTGACGTGCATTGCTCAAGTTTTTTAGCCAGCACAAAACTGGCTTTTTTATAGCCATTGAAAACCAGCCGTAAGTAGCCAGGTGTTGAGCCAACTTTTCCGGCCAACTCGCCCTGCTGTTCTTTGGTTAAAGAGTCCCAATACGCTTTCATACAATATGTACCTCCGGTGTACATATTACATGATTGAAATGAACCTTCAAGATACTTGTACCTTAACGGTACAAGGGTTTTAATTTCGTTATGAAAACAATCCATGACATCCGGCGGTCTAACGCCAGAAAACTGAGAGATGGTGTTGGCGGGAATTCTTCCTTTGCCACTATGATTGATCGCGAGCCAACCCAGACCAGCAGGTTTATGGGAGATGGTGCTACTAAAAATATCGGTGACAGCATGGCACGACACATCGAAAAATGTTTCGACCTGCCTGTCGGATGGCTCGATCAAGAACACCAGACAACGAACATCACAAAAAAACCTGATGTTTCAATCACTAATAAACAAATCACATTAGTCCCTGTCATATCATGGGTACAGGCCGGAGCATGGAAAGAAGTTGGATATTCTGAGGTTGATTTGAGCACAGCAGAAACGTATCCCTGCCCTGTACCCTGTGGGGAAATGACTTATATCTTGCGGGTGATAGGTGATTCAATGATTGATGAGTACCGCCCGGGAGACATGATTTTTGTCGATCCTGAAGTACCTGCCTGCCACGGTGACGACGTTATTGCATTGATGCACGATACAGGCGAAACCACCTTCAAAAGGTTGATAGAAGATGGGACACAGCGTTATCTCAAAGCGTTAAACCCAAACTGGCCTGAGCCTTACATTAAGATCAACGGTAATTGCTCTATAATTGGTACAGTGATTTTCTCAGGAAAACCAAGAAGATACAAAATCAAAGCCTAATCAATGTTTATGAACCTGCTTCGGCAGGTTTTTTTATACTTGACAATGTACCTTTGAGATACATAATGTACCCAAGCGAAACAACGAACAGGCAGGACGCCCACGAAGTAGCCGCCTGGGGCATATGAAGTCCAGGATGATTCGTTGAGTCATGTTGTGCCACCAGGCACTCATGTTAAAGCAGGTGTATGAAATGAAAGTCCAGATTTTAAACAATAACTGTGAAGTCGTTTGGTCATACGACATAGCCGCCCCTGTAGATCAGAGCGGCGATAGCTGGACCAATGGGAAACATCAGATTATGGCTGGAGTTGTGTTCTCTTTACGCCGTGCTTTGGAACAGGCTGAAGTATTTCCATCAGACCCTGAATGGAAATGGCCTTTTTCTATTTGTCCAAATTCGGAGAGCACATTTCAGAAAATTGGTCAGAAAGTCGCACTCGAAGAGCATCAGCCAACTGTTTCCTGATTTTTTCAGGTAACTCGTCGGCATCGCAGAAACAACAACGCTCGATCATGTTGAAAGCCGATTCGTAGAACTGTTTCTGCTGAGTGTCGCTGAGACAGGAAAAGAGCGACGTTACGATGATTTTATTAATTGCATTATCAAGTTCTTTTTCATCAAAAGTCATTTGATTTTCCTTTTATGTATACGGGCTTAAAAGGATACCACCGAGCCTGAAGTGGTGAAAAGACAGGCACATAACAGCTAAGTATTTTCAACCAGAGAGAATCCTTAGCGTTGTGGTGAATGCGGCTCAGCGCACGCGGGTTAAGGTTGAGGCTGACAGTCGACCTTCTGTGGATACCCACCCGTCTGGTGTGCAACCTTCGCCAGGCACCGGGAGGCACCCGGCACCACAACTTTATGCTGTGTGTAGTCCTGGCGGTACCAGTTTGTACCCTTGCTTCCGGCTGGTACCGTCCTTTTTACAAAACAGAGAAGAGCATCACCGGACGACGGGCTCATAACCCAATCCATCCGGGCGGCTGCCACCGCAGGTGTTCTTCTCTGTTTTGTGGAGAAACTAATCGGCCTTGCAGGGTCGATATGATGAGGAGCAGCAAAATGGCTAGCGAACGCAGTACTGATGTGCAGGCATTTATCGGGGAGCTGGACGGCGGCGTATTTGAAACCAAAATCGGCGCAGTTCTCAGTGAAGTCGCTTCCGGTGTGATGAACACGAAAACCAAAGGTAAGGTCTCACTCAACCTGGAAATCGAACCATTTGATGAGAACCGTGTGAAAATCAAACACAAACTCTCATATGTTCGCCCGACTAACCGCGGGAAAATTTCCGAAGAAGACACCACCGAAACGCCGATGTATGTCAATCGCGGTGGTCGCCTGACTATTCTGCAGGAAGACCAGGGACAGTTACTGACTCTTGCCGGTGAACCTGACGGAAAACTCCGCGCAGCAGGTCGTTAATATCGTTTTTAATTAACTGATTATTTATCTCATCACTGAATATCTTTATATAGTGAGGACTTATTATGTCTCAGAACTTAGACGCAACCGCAATTAATCAAATCCATGCCCTTATTTCTGCTCAGGGTGTTAATGAAATTATCAGTAAGATTGGTGCCGATGCTGTGGCATTGCCTGAGAATTTCCGCATTCATGATCTGGAAAAATTTAATTTAAATCGCTTCCGTTTCCGTGGTGCGCTTTCCACTGCCAGCATCGATGACTTTACCCGTTATTCTAAAGATCTTGCAGATGAAGGCACCCGCTGCTTTATCGATGCTGATAATATGCGTGCCGTCAGTGTGCTTAACCTGGGTACTATTGATGAACCAGGTCACGCAGATAACACCGCCACACTCAAACTGAAAAAGACAGCACCGTTCTCTGCTCTGTTGTCTGTTAACGGCGAGCGTAACTCCCAGAAGTCACTGGCAGAATGGATTGAAGACTGGGCCGACTATCTTGTGGGCTTTGATGCTAATGGTGACGCTATTCAGGCAACAAAAGCGGCTGCGGCTGTCCGTAAAATCACGATTGAAGCAAACCAGACCGCTGATTTTGAAGATAATGACTTCAGCGGCAAACGCTCCCTGATGGAGTCTGTCGAAGCGAAGACCAAAGACATTATGCCAGTGGCATTTGAATTTAAATGCGTTCCGTTTGAAGGCCTGAAAGAACGTCCGTTTAAATTACGCCTCAGTATTATCACTGGCGATCGTCCTGTACTGGTTCTGCGCATTATTCAGCTGGAGGCGGTGCAGGAAGAAATGGCTAACGAATTTCGTGATCTGCTTGTTGAGAAATTCAAGGACAGCAAAGTAGAAACCTTTATTGGTACTTTCACCGCCTGATTTCATTACTGCAAATGCCCCTGCGGGGGCATTTATGGAAACGTAATTTACTCAATAATCGCCGGATGGTGAGGGATTCTTTTTACCAGAATTCAGCGCGGTGCAGCGCATATACGTGGAGAACAAAATGTCATTTATTAAAACTTTTTCCGGGAAGCATTTTTATTATGACAGGATAAATAAAGACGACATCGATATTAACGATATCGCGGTTTCCCTTTCAAATATCTGTCGCTTTGCCGGTCATCTTTCGCACTTCTACAGCGTCGCCCAACATGCGGTTCTTTGCAGCCAGCTGGTGCCGCAGGAATTTGCTTTTGAAGCGTTAATGCATGATGCAACAGAAGCGTATTGCCAGGACATTCCCGCACCACTGAAACGCCTTCTTCCTGACTATAAACAGATGGAAGAAAAAATAGACGCCGTAATCCGTGAGAAATACGGGTTACCCCCAGTTATGAGTACGCCCGTGAAATATGCCGATCTCATCATGCTGGCAACCGAACGCCGCGATCTCGGGCTTGATGATGGCTCTTTCTGGCCTGTACTGGAAGGTATCCCGGCAACAGAGATGTTCAACGTGATTCCACTGGCACCGGGCCATGCCTACGGGATGTTTATGGAACGCTTTAACGAGTTATCGGAGTTACGCAAATGCGCATGAATGTTTTCGAAATGGAAGGGTTTCTTCGTGGGAGATGTGTACCGCGAGATCTGAAAGTAAATGAAACAGATGCTGAATACCTGGTGCGTAAATTCGATGAGCTTGAAGCTAAATGTGCAGCACAGGAAAACAAAGTAATACCAGTGTCAACTGAACTGCCACCAGCAAATGAAAGTGTTTTGTTATTCGATGCTAACGGAGAAGGCTGGCTAATTGGCTGGCGTTCTCTCTGGTACACCTGGGGACAAAAAGAAACCGGAGAATGGCAGTGGACATTTCAGGTCGGGGACCTTGAAAACGTCAATATCACTCACTGGGCAGTAATGCCAAAAGCACCGGAGGCTGGAGCATAATGACCACTTTTACCGACAAAGAACTGATTAAAGAAATTAAAGAGCGTATCAGCAGCCTTGACGTGCGAGACGATATTGAGCGCCGTGCTTATGAAATCGCACTCCTATCTCTGGAAGTAGAACCAGATGAACGCGAAGCTTATGAATTATTCATGGAAAAGCGTTTCGGTGACTTAGTAGATCGTCGGAGAGCAAAAAACGGCGATAACGAATACATGGCATGGGATATGACTCTCGGTTGGATCGTCTGGCAGCAACGAGCTGGTATCCATTTTTCAACAATGTCACAGCAAGAGGTGAAATAATGGAGCCATACAGCCTCACACTCGATGAGGCCTGTCATTTTCTCAAGATATCCAGACCGACTGCCATTAACTGGATACGCACAGGGCGTCTTCAGGCAACACGCAAAGATCCCACTAAGAATAAATCTCCTTACCTCACAACACGACAAGCCTGCATTGCGGCTCTTCAGTCTCCGCTGCATACTGTCCAGGTGAGCGCGGGTGATGGCATAACAGAGGAAAGAAAATGTCACTCTTCCGCAGAGGTGAAATATGGTACGCCAGTTTCACATTGCCGAACGGTAAAAGATTTAAACAGTCTCTTGGAACAAAGGATAAAAGGCAGGCGACAGAACTCCATGACAAGCTAAAGGCTGAAGCATGGCGGGTCAGCAAACTTGGTGAAATACCTGATATAACGTTCGAGGAAGCGTGTGTCAGGTGGCTTGAAGAGAAAGCACATAAAAAATCACTGGACGATGACAAAAGCCGGATCGGATTCTGGCTTCAACATTTCGCAGGAATGCAACTAAGAGACATTACTGAATCAAAAATTTATTCAGCAATGCAGAAAATGACGAACCGGCGTCATGAGGAAAACTGGAAACTCAGGGCAGAAGCATGCAGAAAAAAAGGGAAACCTGTTCCAGAATACACGCCAAAACCAGCGTCCGTTGCAACGAAGGCTACGCATCTTTCATTTATAAAGGCCCTACTAAGAGCCGCAGAGCGTGAATGGAAAATGCTGGATAAGGCACCAATTATTAAAGTGCCTCAACCAAAGAATAAACGGATCCGCTGGCTGGAGCCCCATGAAGCACAAAGGCTGATTGATGAATGTCCGGAGCCATTAAAGTCTGTTGTTGAATTTGCACTGGCAACAGGCTTAAGACGCTCGAACATCATCAACCTTGAATGGCAACAAATAGATATGCAGCGCCGGGTGGCATGGATAAACCCGGAAGAGAGTAAATCAAACCGCGCAATCGGCGTTGCGCTGAATGATACTGCATGTCGCGTTTTGAAAAAACAAATCGGGAATCATCACCGTTGGGTATTTGTGTACAAGGAAAGCTGTACCAAACCAGACGGAACGAAAGCGCCAACAGTAAGGAAGATGCGGTATGACGCAAACACAGCCTGGAAAGCGGCGCTGAGACGGGCTGGTATTGATGATTTCAGATTTCACGACTTGAGACACACCTGGGCAAGTTGGCTGGTTCAAGCCGGAGTCCCGTTGTCAGTGTTACAGGAAATGGGAGGCTGGGAGTCTATCGAAATGGTTCGTCGATATGCTCACCTTGCACCTAATCACCTTACCGAACACGCACGGCAAATAGACTCGATCCTGAACCCATCGGTCCCAAATTCGTCCCAGTCAAAAAATAAGGAAGGTACTAATGATGTGTAACTTATTGATTTAAATGGTGCCGATAATAGGAGTCGAACCTACGACCTTCGCATTACGAATGCGCTGCT
>ERZ773242.2396-NODE-2396-length-15568-cov-3.582866_pt1 | contig 15568 bp, 12 predicted proteins | sample MGYA00511077_ERZ773242 | MGnify/ENA primary metagenome ERZ773242 (study PRJEB29015, sample SAMEA2737754) | human gut metagenome | biome: human gut; feature: human-associated habitat; material: faeces | place: China | collected 2012 ... | reverse complement strand
ACCGCCGACTTTTTTGAAAAAACCGTGGGCAAAAGGGACGGAGTCCTCTCAAAATACGAATGGTTAAATATTCCCGAAAGCTGCCTTCTCGAGGCGGTGAACGGCAAAATTTTCGAGGATAATTTCGGAGAGGTGACAAAAATTCGGCAAAGGCTTGCCTTTTATCCCGACGATATTGCGAGAAAAAAGCTTGCCTCGGCGCTGATTATATGCGGTCAGGCCGGTCAGTATAATTTTTCCCGCTGTATCTCCCACGGCGAGCGGGCGGCGGCTCAGCTTGCGGCTTTCGAATTCGTAAATGCCGCTTTAAGCGTGATTTTCCTGCTTAACGGAAAATACCGCCCCTTTTATAAATGGAGCTTTCGCGCCCTTTCCGGTCTGCCGCGGCTGTCCATGCTTTCCGACAGCCTCGAGTTTCTCATAACCGGCGAAAACGACGACGGCATCGCAGGGCTCAAGGCCGAGATAATCGAGGATATTTGCGGGAGCTTTTCGCGGGAGCTTGTGCTTTCGGGTTTTTCCGAAAAGGAGCACAAAAACGCCGAGGATGCCGCCTATGACGTCAATTCGGGCATTTTTGACGCCGACATAAGAAACATGAGCATATTTGCATGATAAAAAGGACCCGGGATTCGGCCTTGCGAACACAAAGCCGTATTCCCGAGTCCTTTTGCTTTTTAAAAGCCGCCGAGCTTTAGCCCTTAAGGCCTCTTTCCTGTCTTATCATGTCCTCAACGACAATGTCGTAAATCTCCCCGAGGGTGGCGCAATATTCAAGCACCTTCCAGGGCTCGTTGGTGTGAAAATGGATTTTTATAAGCTCCTCGTCGCCCACCGCAAGCAGGCAGTCGCCCTTGAAATGCTCGGTGAAATAGTCGTGGATAACATCCTCGTCAAGGTCCTCTCCTTCGATGAGAAGCTGGGTGTCATAGCGAAATTCGGTCATGATTAAATCTCCTTTATTCAAAATCCTTGCCGTCTTTGGTTTTGACGGCGGTTCGGTCTATATGAACGGGGCAAAATTCCCGATCACAGTATTTTTCAAGCGCCTTTATGACAAGCGCGGGATTTATGTTTTTCTCGCTCCCCGCGGGCAGGCGCATATTTATCCTCACCCCGTCGGCCGTCTCGAAAAGGGAAACGTCGAAAATGTCGGGAGCAAGGTCAATTTGCTTTGTGCCGCCCTTTTTGGTTTTCTTTTCGGTGATGATGCTGTCGAGCAGGAAAAACTCCTTGATTTTGCCGAAAAGGTCGGCGCAGTCGAACAGCTCGATTTCATAAACGGCGCTTTCTATCTCCTTGGCCTTGAAAACCGGGGTCTTAACGTCGGTTATGATAATGTCTCTCGGCATACAGTCGGAAAGTCTTTTCTTTATCTCTCCGTGGGGAACCGGCGAAACAAGGCGAAAGTCCATGGTTTCTCTCTGCCCCGATTGCCCCACCGAAAGGGGAAGGGCAAAGGTGACATAGGGATGGGGATTAAACCCCTCGGTGTGCCAAAGGGGAAGCCCCGTCCTTTTAAGCGAACGCTGCATAAATCGGCTTAAATCCAAATGAGAAATATATCTTGCGTCGCCGACCTTTTTGTAAAAAACGCGAATGTCGAAGAATTCCATCAGTCGCAGGCCCTCCCAAGCAGTCTGTTTGCGCCGCAGCCGTTGCATTTTTCGCGGCAGTTTTGCGTTGTCGCGCCGGTTTTGGCCTTTATGCTTTCGTTCATGAAATACCCTTCGGGTATGCCGATGTCGATGTGGGACCAGGGCAGCACCTCGGTGTATTCACGGCGGCGGTTGGCGTAAAATTTCGGGTCGACGCCGCAGTTTTCAAAGGCCTTCATCCACACGTCAAAGTGAAAATATTCTCCCCAGCTGTCGAATTTGCAGCCGAGCTTAAAGGCCTCGTAAATGACGGCGCAAACACGCCTGTCGCCTCGGGCAAGCACCGCCTCGAGAAAGCTTGTTTCGGGGTCGCTCCAGCTGAGCCTGATTTTGCGGCTGCGGGCGCTTTCCACAAGATGCTTCTGCTTTGCCCTGATAGTTTCGATGTCGTCCTGAGGTTCCCACTGAAAGGGGGTAAAGGGCTTCGGCACATAGGCCGAGCAGCTGACCGACACGGTGACCCCCTTGCCCTTTGGCCGCTCGGGAAGGGAATAGAAGGTGTCCACCACCTTTTGGGCGAGGTTTCCGATACCCGCTACGTCGTCAAAGGTCTCGGTGGGAAGTCCGAGCATAAAATAGAGTTTGACCGAGGTGTTTCCTCCCGAAAATGCGGTTTTTGCCGTGTTTATGACGGCGTCCTCGGTGATGTTTTTGTTGATAACGTCGCGAAGCCGCTGTGTGCCTGCCTCGGGAGCAAAGGTCAGCCCGCTTTTTCTTACGCTTTGAATTCGTTTCATGAGACTTTCGGGGAAATTGTCCACACGAAGGGAGGGCAGCGAAATGCTGACTCGGTCCTTTTCGGTCCAGTCAAGCATATCCGAAAGCAGCTTCGGCAGCTGCTTATAGTCGCTTGTCGAAAGGGAGCACAGCGACAGCTCCTCATACCCGCATTTGTCGCAAATGGATTTTGCCTGGGCATTTATGACGTCGGGAGATTTTTCCCTTATGGGACGGTATACATACCCCGCCTGGCAAAAACGGCAGCCCCTTATGCAGCCGCGGAAAATTTCCTCCACGGCCCGGTCGTGAATGACCTCGGTAAAGGGAACGACAAATTCCGTGGGATAGGGAACCTTGTCAAGATCCTTGATAATTCTTTTGGTGATTTTTTCGGGCGCGCCGTCCCTCGGCGTGATGGCGGCAATGGTGCCGTCGTCCTTATATGTCACGTCGTAAAGAGAGGGGACGTAAAAGCCCGAAAGCTCGGTGGCGACGGCGTGAAGGAACTTCTTGCGGTCAAATCCCGCCTTTTTGTGCTTTGCATAAAGCTCGCAAAGCTCGCACAGCGCCTCCTCGCCCTCTCCGAGAGAGAAAATGTCGGCAAATTCGGCAAGGGGCTCGGGATTATAGGTGCAGGGGCCGCCGAGCACCACGACGGGGTGGCTGTCGTCCCTGTCCTTCGAAAAAATCGGAATGCCCGCAAGGTCGAGCATATTCAGCACATTGGTATAGCTCATTTCATATTGCATGGTAAAGCCGATAAAATCGAAATCGCAAAGGGGGTCGCGGCTTTCGAGGGCAAAAAGGGGAATGTTGTTTTCCCTCAGCTGTGCCTCCATGTCCTCCCACGGCGCAAAGCACCGCTCGCACCAAACGTTGTCCATGTTGTTAAGACATGAATAAAGAATTTTTATGCCCAGGTGGGACATTCCGACCTCATAGTTGTCGGGAAAGCAGAAGGCAAAGCGCACGTCGACTTTCGACTTGTCTTTGACGACGCTGTTAAGCTCTCCGCCCACATATCTGCCCGGTTTTTCAACCTTGGAAAGCATTTTTTCAAGCTGAAGCTCGGTCAAGTTAACATCACCTTTGTAAAACCGCGCCGACGTATTTTTCGGTTCTTTGCTTGCCGAGGAAAATCATCGGAGGTTTTTCTTTTTATTTTACTATAAATCCTCCCTCTTTGCAACCGAAAAAACCAAATACAAAAAACAAAGGACGGCCCGCCCTGCAAAACCGCCGTCTGTTAAGCCGCCGGCTGCCTGTTCGCCGCCCGACCGTGCTCCTCCCGAAAGTTCATGTTAACTCGGCTTTAGGCTCGCCGCAGCCCTTTGAGGGCGTAAGCCGATTTTTTGTCGGTTTAAAAACACCTTTTTCGCCGCGACCGATTTCCGCCGACAAAAAGCGCCCAAACCTAAGGCTTGAGCGCAGTTTTGTGTTTAAAATTCGGAGATTAAAAGGCGGTTATCTTGCCGACGGCATACTGCAAAATCATCAGCGCGTCCTCGGTGTTGATTTTTCCGTCGTTGTTGACGTCGCCGTAGCGCCGCATGAGCGGCTTGTTCATAAGCTCCTTGCTTATGGGAATAAGGTCGATACGGAAATCTTTAATGTCCTGTTCGGGGTTGTCTCCGTAAAAACAAATCACATATCCGTCCTTTTTAAAGAAAACTCCGGGAGACAGCTTGCCTTCCACACCGTTCCAATAGAGATAGTCAATGCCGTCGACGCTGCCCGATTTTATCTCATCATATTGTGTTATGCGCTCATATTTGGAGCCGAATGCCGAAATGAGCTCCGACATAAGGTCTTTTTCGCCGCTTTTGTCTGCAAAGGTTGCGGTGAAAAGGGAATCCCAATGAGCGTCGCCGCCGTTTTCGACATCGGATTCATCCCAAAATTTTCCGTCAAAGGAAGGGTATTCCGCATTGTAATCGCAATAATACATGGAAGTCACTAATTCTTTATACCGTTCATTATCGCTCGCAAAACGAGGAACCCCGCCTTTTTCCTTGAAGTTTTCAAACATAAAGGGAATTGCTTTTTCTTCCTTCAGGTCTCTGAACCAAACATTTTCATCATTGTCGTCACTGTCAATTCCATAGCCGGAGTAACCGACGCACCCTTCATAAAACACTTTCTTTTCCTGAGCCGAAAATTTGCGGAATTTGCCTACCGAGTATTGAAGAGTTTGCAGCGCATCGCCGACATCGATTCTTTTATTTCCGTTAACATCGACAAACGCGTTTTCATCGACGGTATAAGCCGCGGCCGAAAGCACCGAGCTTACGGTAAGGCAAAAAACAAGAACTGCTGAAATAACTTTTTTGAATTTCATAAAAGTTCCTCCTTACAGACTGCGGTCGATATAATCATTTATTGCTTGTTTGCAGCTTTCACAGAAAATCGTGTCATATTTATTGCTGTCCTTAATTGCATTTGCGGTTTTTTCCCAATCGCTGTCATATGACATAACGCATTGTCCGTGTTTGGTGTCGGCTAAACCACCCGCACCCAAAAGATGTGCTTGCTCGTGGAGCATAACTTTTAACGAGTTTATCTCGCGTTTGGCGGTGTCTGTTTCATTTATCATTACGGTACATCCTGAAATGTCGGGGTCACCTGGGTTGAACGCTACACCTGCCCAATGAATCCCGTGGGAATCAATATCTTCTTTATACACACACAAATTGTGACCGACGGAAAGCGCAAATATTTCCTTCATTCGTTCGTTTGGAGAATGTTTATCAATCAAATAATCATTGTTCTTACCAAAACTTGTGTGATGACCGTATTCTCCGTCCTCATCATCTTTTTTTGAACACTCATTATCAGGGCATCTGTTGCAAAAAGAATCCAAATCATTCGGATCAAGTTCGGTGCACCGGTCAACATACGACTGCATAAGAGTTGGTGTGTTTCCGTTGATGACCTTAATGTCAAAAACATTCTCAAGAACGTCGTTAAGTTTGTCTTGACAGTCACTTATATAATCCTGTGGGGTTACCCCGGAGGACGCATGCCTTTTTACATAGGAATTGTCATAATAATTATAAATCGTGACCTCGGCGCCGTAGAGCCGCCAGTTGCCGCCGTAGGCGTTATAGCCGAGTTTCGGCGTGGACTTTCCGCCCGACGTCAGGAAAAATGTCGGGCGGCTCAGCGACACGAGATAAAAGCTGCTGTCGCTGCCCTCCACATACCATTTTTGGCTGTCCTTGCCGGTATAATCGGTGTATTTAACCGTTCCCGAGGCGGTCAGCGCTTTGGTGTCGTCGCCGAGACGGGTTATTTTGTAAAGTCCCTCGCCGAGATAGGTGAATTTATATTTGAAATCATCGGAGGTTCTGTTATATTCCGCAAGCGTTCCTGCACTTCCCGCCGAAAGGGCTTTAAGATTTTGTCCGCCGAGGGGATTGCGAATTCGGTAGACCTTCCCCGACGTAATATTCGGGTTTTCCTCTTTGGTCAAATATCCGTGAGACCACAGCGTCTTGATTTTATCGCTGGTATATTGCACAGCCATAAGCGCGTCGATATTAGAAATTTTGCCGTCGCGGTCGATGTCGGCCGCGATTTCCGCGTCGCCCGAAAGGGTTATCTTTCCGCTTGACGCCTGAAGAATACAAAGCGAGTCCACGGTGTTGACAACTCCGTCGGAGTTTGCGTCGGCCATGAGGATTTTGCGGATTTTAACGCCCGAGCTTGTGCTGCCCGAACTGCCTTTTGTTGCCGAATAGCTAACCGAAATGTCGCCGAGGCTTTGCAGCGCCGTTTCGCCCTGGAGGCGGTACTCGGTTATCTCCTCGCCGACCTTAACCGGCGTGAATTCCGAGGAGGAAAACTGAGCCAAATTCAGCTCGTCGGTGACGTCCTGCTCGGCGCTGTATGTGAATGCGTCGGAATTGCCGCTATCAATAAGCGCCTGCGACGGGGCACATTCGGCAACATTTATGTTTGAAGGGTAGGTCAGATTTCCCGAAAGCTTTTTGACGTTCGAAACCTCGGCCTCGAAGGAAACGAGATAACAAAGCTGTTTCGGCCCCTTTGCAAGGGCGAGGGGAGCGACAAAGCCGTCGGCAAGGCGGAGAAGCTCGTCAAGGCTCGAAACCGAATCGATGGCCTCAAGGCTTTGAGGAGAAAAATCCTCCCTCGAAAGGGCCGAGGCGGGAACCGAGCAAACCGCAAGCGAAAAGGTCACCGCCGCCGAACAGACCGCGGCGAAAAGCTTGTTCTTTTTCATACTTGTCTCCTTTTATGCAATCGTATTTTTTTGTCATTCGAAAGTTTGTCATTCGGGACATTTTGATTGCGCGGAGAAAACATCCGAAAAGCTATCTGTACATCGGACTCACCTCAAAATAAAATGCGGAAAATATGTTTTTATCCTTTCAACCGTATTTTACCTTATTTTCCCGAAACTGTCAATAAAAATATAGCAAAACACAGTACAAATATTGCGAAAATTTTAGGATATATTGCACAACGGCTGTCAAAATGTTAAAACAGAAAAAACGGCAGCTTTTTATGTCTGTCATTTTGACGGAAAATTTGAAAAAACGGGGCGTTTTTGCGAAAAGTTTCAAAAAGGAAGGGTCAAAAAGATTGACACAATGCGTTTTTTATGATAAAATTGCCTTGTAAAAGTTTTAATTTGTGAAATTGTGCTAAATTCGGAGGAGACGCCTTTGGGTAAGGTTATTTGTGTCGGTTCGGGAAAGGGCGGAGTCGGAAAGACGGCGGTTGCCGTTTGCCTTGCCGAAACCTTGGCCGAAAGCGGCAAAAAGACCCTCCTTTGCGATTTTGCCATGCCATACGGCACCGCGGACATATGCCTCGAGGGCGGGGAAAGGGCGGTTTTCGACCTTTCGGATTTTGCACTTCGCCGCGCCGAGCTTTCCGACGTCGCCGTGGAGGTTTCGGACAATTTGTTCTTTGCCGCGGCGGGCAAGGCCTCCCTTTCGGAAAAGGAGCTTGCCGACTGCGTCAGGAGGATCGACCGTCTTTGCCCGAGGTATGATTTTATCGTTGCCGATTGCCCCGTCGACAGCCGCATGGCCGTCGAAAAAAACTTTTCAAAAATCATCTCGCTGTGCGTCACGCAAAGCGATTCGGCGTCGGTCCGCGCCGCAGCGGCCTATGCCGGCCTTGTTTCTCGGCTTTCGCCGTCGGTTTGCAAGTTCGTTTTAAACGGCTTTTGCCGCGAAAAGAAGCTTGATCTTGACCTTTTGACCGATTCGGTGGGTCTTTCCCTTGCGGGAATCGTCCCCGAGAGCGGCGAAATGAGGCTTTGTCTCGAAAAGGGCGAGGGTTTAAAACGGGGAACGGCCAGGGGCGCTTTTGAGCGCATTGCCGACCGTATCTGCGGCCGTCACATCCCCCTTCCCGATCTTCGGAGAATATAAAATACAATAATCAGAGAGGAAGATTATTTATGCATATAGCTTTAATTGCACATGATTCCAAAAAGGAGCTTATGATTCAGTTCTGCATTGCCTATTGCGGAATTCTCAACCGCCACAGTCTTTGCGCCACCGCCACCACCGGAAAGCTCATTTCCGAGGCCACCGGCCTTAAAATACAGAAATATTTAAGCGGCCCTCAGGGCGGAGACCAGCAGATTGCCTCCCGTATCGGCTGCGACGAAATCGATCTTCTGCTCTTTTTCCGCGACCCGCTGACCAAGGGCGATTTTGAGCCCAACGACGCAAATCTTCTGCGCCTTTGCGACGTTCACAACGTCCCCGTTGCCACCAACATCGCCACCGCCGAGGTGCTTATTCACGGTCTTGAGCGCGGCGACATGGATTGGCGCAACATCGTCAACCCCATCGGCTGATAAATTTAATTTGAGCAAAGCAAATGCCGTCCCGAAAGGAACGGCATTTTTTATGTTTTAATGAGCCAGTTTTGGCATTATTCTTCGTCGGAAAGGCGATATTCGGTGTCGTCCTGATGACGGTAGAGCTTGCGGTCGAGACCCCAAACGCGTCCCGTGGTCTTGCCTTTGTCCACTCCGTCGATTGCCGCCAGCATTTCGAAAAGCGAGGCGTCGAGACGGTCGATGGCGGAAACGACCTCGGCCTCGGGAAACATGGGGGGAATGGGGCTGCCGTATTCGGGAATACCGTGGTGGGAGAGCACAATGTGCTCGAGCAGCATGACCGTTTCGGGGTCGGTGCCAAGCTCTTTGCCCGCAAGGCCGATGTCTATGGCCCCGCCCACAATGTGTCCCACAAGCCCTCCGACGGGCGTATATTCCGAGGCAAGTCCCGTATCGGCGAAGCTTATTTCCTTGAGTTTAAACAGGTCGTGGACGATAATTCCGGCATATACAAGGTCTTTTCTCAAAAAAGGATAAACCGAGCAGACCGCCTTGCCCACACGGAGCATGGAGAGGGTGTGAAAAAGAAGGCCGCCGCGCATGGCATGGTGCATTCTCAGCGCGGCAGAACAAATCAGCAGCTTGTCTCCGCAGTCGTCGAGCAGTTTGTTCACAAGCTCTTTAAGTCCCTCGTCGGAAAAGCCATCCACCGTCGCCTTTATTTCGGCAAGCATATCTTTCGGGTCAAGCTTTGTTGCGGCCACCAGCTGCGACATATCCACGTCGTCAAGCGGCGCCGTGTGGCGTATACGCTCGATTTTAAATTGGCTTGCATTTTTCCATTTGTCGATTTGCCCCTTGACCTTTATGATTTCTCCGGCGTTATATTCGTCGTCGCTGCCCTGATAATCCCACATTTTCGCAGGGATTTCGCCGCCCTTGTCGGCAAGAACCATATCAAGGTAGGGCGAACCCTTGACGGAAATTTTCTTGTCGGCGGATTTTATAAGCATAAATCCCACGGCCTGGCCGTTTTGGGCATTTTTTTCAAGCTCGGTCATTTTTTTCACTCCGATAAACATTTTATTATATTTTAATTATAACACAAAAAGGAAAAATGTTCAATCAAAATATCTTTCCTCTCTGTCCCGCCGCGCTCGCCGAATTGTCCCGCGGACTCATTATCATTTTCTGTATCAGTATCATTAACATTATCTTTATCTTTATCTTTATCATTGTCATTATCGGCTTTTTTGGGTTTTTATAAAAAGCCTTCGCTTTTTTGGCTTTTTAAAATCGTTTTTTGTATGACGGTTTATACCGACTGTTCCGTGCAAAAAGCGCCCAAACCCGAGGCTTGAGCGCAGTTTTGTGTTTTAAATTCAAAGATTAAAAGGCGGTTATCTTGCCGACGGAATACTGCAAAATCATCAGCGCGTCGGAAACACCGATCATATTGTCCTTGTTCGCGTCGCCGATAAGTTTAAATTCGGATTCCGGTTCCTTATAGGAGATAAAAGGATTGGGCTCGGGCACCGGATATTTGCCGATGTGCCACACCGACAGCTGCAAGGCGAAAAGCGCGTCGACCGGAGTTATTCTGCCGTCGCGGTCGATGTCGCCGTAATAAAGGTCGCTTTCGGCCGAAACATTTCCGGGCAGCTCGATGTGCTTAAATTCGAAAAGGTCAAGATATTCGTTTTTCCACGGTTCTTCCCTTAAAGTCCCGAGAGCGGTAATCTTGATTAAATATTTTCCGTGTGTAAAGACGCATGTTGAAAAGGTATCTTTTTCTTCGTCTATGTCCCAAGAGGCTATTTCCCGTCCTTTATAGACTTCTATTCTTTGTACAACCGAGGAATAATATTCTTCATCTTCTTTTTTAAGTAGATCCTCCAATTTTTCTTCCGGTGACATTTCAACCGTGCGTATTGTTAAATTGAAAGATTGAAACGGGTATTCCTTGGGTTCTTTGAAACTGAGAGAAAGTACGCCGGGGCCTTTCATAAGCGTTGAAATATAAACATTGCCTCCGGTAAAACTGAAGGTGCCGGTTTTGTCATATGGAATAGGGAAAAAACCCCTTTCGTAAAAATCCGAAAGAAGAGTATATTCCTGCTTGCTTTCCTCGCTCTTGATAAAGTTAATAAATTCGGTTTCCGAATCCAAGTACAGTCTTGGGTCATCCACCGCAAAGGCATTACCGATAAAGGAAACGGCGACAAGGACAGCCGTTAACAGAGAAACAAACTTTTTATACATATCAAATCCTCCTGTTACCACTGTGACGAAGCTCTTTGGTAGGCCTCGGCTTTGCAAACATCGCACAAATATTTTTCTTTGTTGTGGCTTAGCATAATGTCACCTGTCATAAGGCAATCCTTTAAACGGCCGGTTTCAGGGTGACATTCGTAACAATTGCCGTTATTGCATTTGTTATTATTTTCTTTACTTTTACCCTTACAATATGTGTCTGGCAATCCGTAAACCGCATGTCCGATTTCGTGGAAAACGGTATAACGAACCCTTTGCGATGCCGATAGAGGCTCTTTGGATATTGTACCGTTATTACCGATGTTCAGCATCATAACGCCCGTGGTGCATGTAAAAACACCGGAAGCAAATCCGCTGTTTGTTCTCATGTTCTCCGCCGAATTCTCGCTGTATGAAAAATTGGGGTTCCAAGTGCCGTGTCCCGTCCAAAAAATCGGGAGAACAGCCTCTTTTTTTGAAATTTCTCCGCAATATTCTTTATAGAGTTCTGTGAATAAATACACATTATTTTTATGATTGACACCGGTCGAGGCATAGTGCTCGCATTTGGCGTTGAGCTGTGCGTTTGTTGAGGCGCCGGTGCATTTGTCGGCAATGCTTTCAATGTGTACGGTGGGGCCTTTTTTTATGTCTACCCCATAGGCTTTAAAGAACTCTACTGCTTCGTCAACATAGTTGTCAATGGCGGTTTTCATTTGCGCCTCGGTCATGTTCCACCTTGTCAGCATTCCGGTGTCATAATAATTATAAATCGTGACCTCGGCGCCGTAGAGCCGCCAGTTGCCGCCGTAGGCGTTATAGCCGAGTTTCGGCGTGGACTTTCCGCCCGACGTCAGGAAAAATGTCGGGCGGCTCAGCGACACGAGATAAAAGCTGCTGTCGCTGCCCTCCACATACCATTTTTGGCTGTCCTTGCCGGTATAATCGGTGTATTTAACCGTTCCCGAGGCGGTCAGCGCTTTGGTGTCGTCGCCGAGACGGGTTATTTTGTAAAGTCCCTCGCCGAGATAGGTGAATTTATATTTGAAATCATCGGAGGTTCTGTTATATTCCGCAAGCGTTCCTGCACTTCCCGCCGAAAGGGCTTTAAGATTTTGTCCGCCGAGGGGATTGCGAATTCGGTAGACCTTCCCCGACGTAATATTCGGGTTTTCCTCTTTGGTCAAATATCCGTGAGACCACAGCGTCTTGATTTTATCGCTGGTATATTGCACAGCCATAAGCGCGTCGATATTAGAAATTTTGCCGTCGCGGTCGATGTCGGCCGCGATTTCCGCGTCGCCCGAAAGGGTTATCTTTCCGCTTGACGCCTGAAGAATACAAAGCGAGTCCACGGTGTTGACAACTCCGTCGGAGTTTGCGTCGGCCATGAGGATTTTGCGGATTTTAACGCCCGAGCTTGTGCTGCCCGAACTGCCTTTTGTTGCCGAATAGCTAACCGAAATGTCGCCGAGGCTTTGCAGCGCCGTTTCGCCCTGGAGGCGGTACTCGGTTATCTCCTCGCCGACCTTAACCGGCGTGAATTCCGAGGAGGAAAACTGAGCCAAATTCAGCTCGTCGGTGACGTCCTGCTCGGCGCTGTATGTGAATGCGTCGGAATTGCCGCTATCAATAAGCGCCTGCGACGGGGCACATTCGGCAACATTTATGTTTGAAGGGTAGGTCAGATTTCCCGAAAGCTTTTTGACGTTCGAAACCTCGGCCTCGAAGGAAACGAGATAACAAAGCTGTTTCGGCCCCTTTGCAAGGGCGAGGGGAGCGACAAAGCCGTCGGCAAGGCGGAGAAGCTCGTCAAGGCTCGAAACCGAATCGATGGCCTCAAGGCTTTGAGGAGAAAAATCCTCCCTCGAAAGGGCCGAGGCGGGAACCGAGCAAACCGCAAGGGAAAGGGTCACCGCCGCCGAACAGACCGCGGCGAAAAGCTTGTTCTTTTTCATATATGTCTCCTTTTTTGCAATCATAATTTTTGTCGTTTGAAAGTTTGTCATCGGGACATTTTGATTGCGCGGAGAAAACATCCGCAAAGCTATCTGTACATCGGACTCACCTCAAAATTAAATGCGAAAAATATGTTTTTATCCTTTCAACCGTATTTTACCTTATTTTTCCGAAACTGTCAATAAAAATATAGCGAAACACAGTACAAATATTGCGAAAATTTTCGGATATATTGCACAATGAATAAGAACAGCGAAAGGAGCGAAAGACCTTATCCGAGGCGGAAAAATAAAAATCAAAAAAAACACTTTAAAAAAATTTCTTTGTGTGATACAATAGTATCTGTATTGAAAACGGAGGCGAATGCTATGAAATATATTGTTCTTTTGTGCGACGGCATGGCGGATTATCCCCTGCCGGAACTTTCAAACCAAACTCCCCTTGAGGCGGCGAAAAATCCCGCCATGGAGAGCCTTGCAAAAACAGCCGAAATCGGCCTTGCAAAGACCGTTCCCGACGGCATGAAGCCGGGAAGCGACGTGGCAAACCTGTCGGTTATGGGCTATGACCCGGCAAAATATTATACCGGCCGTTCTCCCCTGGAGGCCGCCAACATGGGTATTGCCCTTGACGACTGCGACGTGGCGATTCGCTGCAATCTCGTCACCTTAAGCGACGAGGAAAATTTCGAGGACAAAACCATGGTCGACTATTGTGCCGGCGATATTTCGTCAAAAGAGGCCGCCGAGATAATAAAGTCGGTCAACGAGGCGCTGTCAAACGAAAAATACAGTTTTTATCCCGGCGTGAGCTACCGCCATTGCCTTGTGTGGAAAAGCGGCAGCGTCGACATCGGAACGCTCACCCCTCCTCATGACATAAGCGGCCGTGTTATCGGTCCCTATCTCGACAGGGACGAGGGTGCAAAAGAGCTTATCGAAATGATGAAAAAGAGCGGCGAGGTGCTTAAAAATCATCCCGTCAATCTCAAGAGAATAAGCGAGGGCAAGCGTCCCGCCACCCATATCTGGCTTTGGGGTCAGGGCAAAAAAGCCGTGCTTGACGACTTCTACGTCAAAAACGGGCTTAAGGGCTCGGTGGTTTCGGCCGTCGACCTTGTCCAGGGAATCGGTACCTGCGCCAATATGCACGTCTGCAAGGTGGAGGGTGCCACCGGCTATATCGACACCAATTTCGAGGGAAAAATGCAGGCCGCTTTCGATGAACTCAAAAACGGTCAGGACTATGTTTATATTCATGTGGAGGCTCCCGACGAGTGCGGCCACAGAGGAGAAATCCAAAACAAGGTCAGAGCCATTGAGGAAATCGATAACAAGATTCTCGCTCCGCTGCTTGAAAAGCTCAAGGGACTTGACGATTTCACCATTCTCATAATGCCCGACCATCCAACTCCCCTTTCCACCATGACCCACGCCTCCGACCCGGTTCCTTATCTGCTCTACCGCAGCAATAAGCCGGTCAAGTCGGCGGGAATTTTCAGCGAAAAGGGCGCGAAGGACAGCGGCATTTATGTGGAAAAGGCCTGCACGCTTATTGAAAAAATGAAGGAAAATTAGGGGATTTTAAGGGTATGAAAATCGGATTTGACAACGATCTGTATATAAAAAAGCAAAAGGAATACATAACCGAGCGCATTAAAAAATTCGGAAACAAGCTCTATCTTGAATTCGGCGGAAAGCTGTTTGACGACTATCACGCCGCAAGGGTGCTTCCAGGCTTTGACCTTAACGGCAAGGTCAGGCTTCTTCGGGAATTCAACGACCAGGCCGAGGTTATTTTCTGCATAAACGCCGCCGACATCGAAAAGAAAAAAATCCGTGCCGATTTCGGAATTTCCTATGACATGGACGTGCTCCGTCTCATAGACAATTTAAGAGGTATGGACATTTCGGTCAACAGCGTGGTAATAACTCAGTATGCCGGTCAGCCCTCTGCCGAGGCTTTTCGCAAAAAGCTTGAAATGCGCGGCGAGAAATGTTATTTCCATTATCCCATAAAGGGTTATCCTCTCGATGTGGAGCGCATTGTCAGCGACGAGGGCTACGGCGCAAATCCCTATATCGAGACCACCCGCCCCCTTGTGGTCATCACCGCTCCAGGCCCCTGCAGCGGCAAGCTTGCCACCTGCCTTTCCCAGCTTTATCACGAATATAAGCGCGGAGTGAACGCCGGCTATGCCAAGTTTGAGACCTTCCCCATATGGAACATTCCGCTCAAGCACCCGGTTAACGTGGCTTATGAGGCCGCTACCGCCGACCTTAAGGACGTCAACATGATCGACCCGTGGCACCTTGAGGCCTATGGCAAGACCACCGTCAACTATAACCGCGACATCGAGGTTTTCCCGGTGGTCAACAATATTCTGACCAAAATCACCGGCCAGCCCGGGCTTTATAAGTCGCCCACCGACATGGGCGTCAACATGGCGGGCTACGGAATTTGTGACGACGATGCCGTCAGGGACGCCGCCAAGCAGGAGATAATCCGCCGCTATTTCAAGGCCCGCTGCGATTATAAGCAGGGCAGAGGCGACATGGAAACGGTGGAAAGAATCGAATCGCTCATGAACGAGCTTGAGCTTTCCACAAACGACCGCAAGGTCGTGGCTCCGGCTCTTGCAAAGGCCGAAAAAAGCGGCGAACACGCCGTGGCGATAGAGCTGCCGAACGGTAAGATCGTTACCGGCCGCTCGGGTGAGCTGCTGACCGCTTCTGCCGCCGCCGTGCTCAATTCGGTCAAGGAAATGGCGGGAATAAGGGACGAAATGCTGCTTATGTCTCCCGTCGTGCTTGAACCTATAATAAAAATGAAAACCGAAATTCTCCGCTCAAAGCAAAAGGTGCTGAATCTCAACGACGTGCTGCTTGCGCTGAGTATCTGCGCCGCCACAAATCCCGTGGCGAGTCTTGCCGTCACCGAGCTTAAAAAGCTCAAAAACTGCGAGGCCCACGCAAGCTGTATGCTGACCTCCGCCGACGACGGCGCCCTTCGCAGCCTCGGTCTCAACGTCACCTGCGAGGCCGAATATCCCTCGTCCGACCTTTATTATGTTTAAAAGTCTGTTGCTTAAGTAAGATGCCCCTTAAAAACTCTTTTGTGAAACCCTCTTGACAAGGGGGGGGGGGTACAATAT
>ERZ773242.2389-NODE-2389-length-15590-cov-10.384036_pt1 | contig 15590 bp, 17 predicted proteins | sample MGYA00511077_ERZ773242 | MGnify/ENA primary metagenome ERZ773242 (study PRJEB29015, sample SAMEA2737754) | human gut metagenome | biome: human gut; feature: human-associated habitat; material: faeces | place: China | collected 2012 ... | reverse complement strand
ACGTGCCCATCATTGCGACCGGCGGCCCGACGGATGAGAGCATCCTCGAGACCATTCAGGCCGGCGCCAACGCCATCAGCTATACGCCGCCTTCCACCAAGGAGCTGTTTAGGGTCATTATGACCGGCTACCGGGAAAATGACACGGCCAAGGCGGAGCCGCTGGAGGAAGAGGATCTGTTGGAGCTGCTGTAAAACAAACCGCGAAAGTGGGGAGGAGAAGAAACATGAGAAAACTGCTGAAAGCGCTTTTGATTCTGCTGGCGGTGTTGCTGGCGGTGGTCATTATCTATGTGGGATATGTGATGCTGAGCTATGACCGCATCCCCGATAACCAGGAGCTAGAGATCCGCAATCCCCAGGAGACTGACCTGGCGGTGCGGCTGGGCGAGGAATATGCCATCGTGACGCAGAATGTCGGCTTTGGCGCCTATACCGATGATTTCACCTTCTTTATGGATGGTGGGGTGGAATCCTGGGCAAAAAGCCCCGAAAGTGTGATCGAATGCATCAATGCGGCAGCAGAGGAGGTTTCCTCCTTGGAGCCGGATTTTATCCTGTTCCAGGAGGTAGATTTTGACTCCACCCGCAGCTACCATATCGATGAGCAGGAGATCCTGCGGGCGGCTTTCCCGCAGATGGCGGAGGTGGATGCCGTCAATTACCATTCAGCGTTCCTCATGTATCCGCTGACACAGCCGCATGGCAGCTCCAACAGCAGCATGGTGACCTTCAGCAGTGTCGGCATCACCGGTGCGCTGCGGCGCAGCCTGCCCATTTCCACCGGCTTTTCCAAGTTCCTTGACCTGGACCGGTGCTATACCATCAGCCGGGTGCCCACGGAAAACGGGAAGGAGCTTGTGCTCTTTAATGTGCACCTTTCGGCCTATGGCGGCAGCGATGAAATAAGGGCCGCGCAGATGAATATGCTGTTTGGCGATATGCTGGCCGAATACCAGAAGGGCAACTATGTGGTGTGCGGCGGCGATTTCAACCATGATTTTACCGGGAACTCCACCCAGGTGCTGAATGGCGGTGAGATGACCGACTTTGGCTGGGCGCAGCCCTTCCCCGCGGAGATGCTGCCAGAGGGACTGACCCGCTGTGATAACTATACCGACGGCAAGGTGGAGCCCACCTGCCGCAACTGCGATATCCCCTATGAGGAGGGGAACTTCACCATTATTGTGGATGGCTTCCTGGTAAGCGACAATGTGACGGTGACCTACCTGGAGAATGTGCAGACCGGGTTTACTTATTCCGACCACAACCCGGTGCTGATGCGCTTTACCCTGAACTGACGGAGGAACGAACGATGCCAACTGCGGCCCAATGGAAAAAAGCCCTGCAAAGCGGCGCCTGCGATGAGGCACTGTGCCGGCTGTATGTGACCGATGACCCGCTGCCGCAACGGGAGCGCTGTTTGCGCCTGCTGGAGCAGTTTACCAGGCTGTATGGGGAAAGGGAAGAGGTGCGCATCTTTTCGGCACCGGGCCGCACCGAGCTGGGCGGCAACCACACCGACCACCAGCACGGCCGGGTGCTGGCTGCTGCTGTTACGCTGGACAAGCTGGCTATCGTATCTCCGCAAAAGGAGGGGCCGGTGGAGATAGGCAGCAAGAGCCATCCGCTGTCCCCGCTGGACTGGCGCGACCTGACCCATTACGAAAAGGAGCGGGGCCATTCCCCCTCCATGATAAGAGGTGTCTTTGCCGGGCTGCGGCAGCAGGGGTATGCGGCCGGCGGCTTTGCTGGTGTGACCGATTCCGTTGTTCCCACCGGTTCCGGGCTGTCCTCCTCGGCGGCTTTTGAGCTGCTACTGGGGCAAATTCAGAATGCCCTGTATAATGATGGGGCCATTCCGCCGGTGGCACTGGCGCGCATAGGCCAGTATGCCGAAAATGAGTACTTTGGTAAGCCCTGCGGCCTGATGGACCAGACCGCGTCGGCGGTGGGCAGCGCGGTTGCCATTGATTTTCTTTGCCCGAAGGCCCCTATTGTGGAGCGCCTGCCCTGCGACTTTGCCCGCTGGGGTATGACGATGTATGTGGTGAATACCGGTGGGAGCCATGCCGACCTGACTGAGGATTACACGGCCATCCCGCGGGAGATGAGAGCGGTGGCAGCGCAGTTTGGCTGCCGGGTGCTGCGGGAGGTAGACCCGGCGGAATTTTACGCGGGGCTGCCCGGCCTGCGCGGCAAGGTGAGCGACCGAGCAATTTTGCGGGCGATGCATTTCTTTGAGGAAAACGAGCGGGTGCCCCGGCTGGCGGCAGCTCTGCGGGAACCCACTGCGGAGCATTACCTGGAGGAGATGCTGGCCAGTGGGGAATCCTCGATGGAGAAGCTGCAGAACATCTACCCAGCTGACCCGAATGAACGAGGGTTGGCACTGGCACTTTCGCTATGCCGGCGGGAACTGGCCGGCTGTGGCGGCTGGCGGGTACACGGCGGCGGCTTTGCCGGTACAGTACAGGCACTGGTGCCAAGAGAGCGAGAAGCGGGCTTTCTGCGGGTAATGCGGGAAACCTTTGGCGAAGAAGGCTGTACCCATTTGACTGTTCGTGCGGTAGGTGCGTGCGAGCTGGAGTTCCCCGAATAAGAGAAAAATGAGGGCGTCCCGAAGCGGAGGATGGCTGCCCGCCCGTGACGGGTGGCGGCACGATAAAAGCGGAGGGACGCCCGTATCCTGTGAGGCAATAAAAACTTGCGGATTACAGATATCTATGCTAAAATACGCTGCTGTCTGCACAGGTACAGACCATATGATTCGGCAAAGAAAGAGATTGCCGGAAATTTTAGAAAATGAAAACTGGAGAATAATAAATGAACGCAGAGAGAAGAAATGGCGCGCAGGAGCCCATCCGGCTTTCCGACCATTTCAGCTACGGCCGGCTGATCCGCTTTACCATGCCGACCATTATTATGATGATTTTCACATCCATCTATGGTGTAGTAGATGGACTGTTTGTTTCCAATGTAGTGGGCAAGACCGAATTTGCGGCGCTCAATTTCGTGTTCCCGTTTATCATGGTGCTGGGCGGGGCCGGATTTATGATAGGAACCGGCGGTACAGCGTTGGTGGCGCAGCAGCTGGGCCAGGGCAATAAGCAAAAGGCGAACCATACCTTCACCACCATGGTGAGCTTCACCATTTTGCTGGGTGTGATCCTTACGGCGATCGGTATTGCCGTTATCCGCCCGGTGTGTGTGCTGCTGGGGGCTACCCCGGAAATGATAGAGGGCTGTGTGGTGTATGGGCGTGTTACCATTGCGTTTACCGCTGCCTTTATGCTGCAAAATGTTTTCCAAAGCTTTTTAGCGGCGGCGGAAAAGCCAAAGCTGGGACTTTTTGTGACAGTCGCAGCCGGCCTGACCAATGCCGTGCTGGATGCCGTGTTTATCGCGGGCTTTCGATGGGGGCTGGCAGGCGCGGCGCTGGCCACCGGCCTTGGACAAGTGGTGGGCGGTGTGCTGCCTCTTATCTACTTCCTGCGGACGAACGGCAGCCTGCTGCAGCTGGAGAAAAAGCCATCGCTGGAGATAAAACCGATCCTAAAGGCATGCGGCAACGGCTCCTCCGAGATGATGTCCAATATCGCTACCTCGCTGGTGAGTATGCTGTATAATTTTCAGCTGCTCAAGTACATCGGGGAGGACGGTGTTTCCGCCTATGGTGTGCTGATGTATGTGCAGTTTATCTTTATTGCCATTTCCATCGGATATTCTATCGGCGTATCGCCCATTGTAAGCTACCACTACGGTGCAGAGAATACGGCCGAGATGAAAAGCCTGCTTCGTAAGAGCATCACACTGACCCTAACGGTAGGTGTGGCGCTGACGGCGCTGGCCATTGCGGCCGCGGGCCCCTTTACCTACATCTTTGTGGGCTTTGATGAGAGCCTGTTTGCGCTGACGAAGCACGCGTTCCAGTTGTTTGCGTTTTCCTTCCTGCTGGCGGGCTTTAATATCTTCTGCTCCGGCTTCTTTACAGCGCTGGGCAACGGCGCTGTTTCGGCGCTTATTTCCTTTTTGCGTGTGTTGGTGTTCCAGGCATCCTCGGTTATCATTCTTCCGCTGTTTTTAGATATCGATGGTATTTGGTGGGCGATCACAGTTTCCGAGGTACTGGCGGCTATCGTTTCGGCGGTCTTTCTGCTGGCCAAGCGGCAGCGCTACCACTACTAAAGGCTGCGGCTGAAAATGTTTCACATGAAACATTTGTTCTTTTTGAAACGGATAATTACCCAAAAGAAAACCTCCGGGATCGGTGAGATCCCGGAGGTTTTATATAGGGAAGAAAAAGAAGAGAGGAGATTACTTAGTGATTTTGCTTCAGGCGCTTATCCAGCTTGACCGAAAGGTGGGTGCCGACACTTTGAAATACCTGCACGATAACGATGAGCAGGATAACAGCCAGCAGCATGACCAGATACTTGTAGCGGTAATAGCCGTAGTTAATGGCAATCTTGCCCAGCCCGCCGCCGCCCACGATACCACTCATGGCGGTGTAGCCTAAAATGGTGGTGATGGCGATGGTGGCATTGGAGATGAGGGAGGGCATCGCCTCCGGGATCATGACCTTAATGATGGTCTGCATGGGGGAAGCGCCCATACTGCGGGACATTTCGATGATATTGGGATTGAGCTCTCGCAGGCTGCTTTCCACCAGGCGGGCCACAAAGGGAAAGGCAGCCACGACCAGCGGCACAATGGAGGCAACGGTACCCACTGCGGTGCCCACAACGGCCCGGGTGAAGGGGAACAGCAGGATCATAAGGATAAGGAAGGGGACAGAACGCAGCAGATTGATGATGACATTGATGGTTTTCATCAACCAACCAGGCAGGGGGGCCAGGCCGCCCTTTTCGCCCACAACCAGGATGACACCCAGCGGCAGACCGATGACCACGGCAAAGAACATGGCCGCAATGGTGACATACAGCGTCTCCCAGAAGGCCAGCAGGAACTGCCCCTGAACAATGGAGAGTGTTTCCTGCAGTACCTCAGCGGAAAAGAGATTATTCAGCATACTGGGTCACCTCCTGGGCGGTAATATCGCCATCCTGTGTAAGATAGCCGATGGCACGGGCCAGATCGTCGCTTTTATCTTCAATGGAAAGCAGCATGGAGCCGTAGGCGCGGCCCTCGATGCTGCGGGTGGAAGCATAGGCAATATTGGCTTCCACGCCGATCTCGGTGGCCATGCGGGCAATGATGGGCTTGCCGGTGGCATCGGCCCCATTGAACACCACACGAATGAGCCGGGAACCGGGCAGGGAACACAGCAGACTTTCCGGATTTCCCTCCGGGAAGACCAGCCGGCGGGCGGCTTCCGATTTGGGGCGGGAGAACACTGCACTAACTTCGCCCTGCTCCACCACCTGGCCTTCCTCCAAGATGGCCACATGACGGCAGGTGGATTCCACCACGCTCATCTGATGGGTGATGATAATGACGGTGATGCCAAGCTTTTGGTTGATCTCCCGGATGAGCTCCAGGATGGCATTGGTGGTCTTGGGATCGAGAGCACTGGTGGCTTCATCGCACAGCAGCACCTTGGGGTTGGTGGCCAACGCCCGCGCGATGGCGACACGCTGCTGCTGGCCGCCGGAAAGCTGGGCAGGGTAGGCCAAGGCTTTATCGCCCAGGCCCACCAGCTCCAGCAGTGACTGCGCCTTTTTGGTGGCTTCGGCCTTTTTTACACCAGCCAGTTCCAGCGGGAAGCAAACATTGCGCAGGCAGTTTTTCTGCATCAGCAGGTTGAAGCCCTGAAAGATCATGGTGATGCTTTGGCGCTCGGCTCGCAGCTCTTTTTCGGTCATTTTGGTCAGGTCCTTACCATCGATGACCACGCTGCCGGCGGTAGGGCGTTCCAGCATATTGATGCAGCGCACTAGGGTGCTTTTGCCGGCACCGCTCATGCCGATGATTCCAAAGACATCGCCATCCGGGATGGAAAGAGAAACATCTTTGAGGGCCTCCACACTGCCATCCGTTAGGGAATAGGTCTTACACAGATTTTTGATCTCGATCATACTTTTTCAATCCCCAGTTCGTTTCAATTATTTAAGGGCATCCAGAGTGGATTGCTTGCCGCCGTAGAGGCCGAGAGGCTCCACATGGACAGAGAGAACAGAAACGATGTGAGTGCCGTTTTCGGCGTTGAAGTCATCGAGGTAAGGGGTGTGCTGGAAGTAGTTGGCCAGAACGGTGCCGTCCTCTACAACATTATTGGGGATAACATAGTCGCTGTACTCCTGGATGTCCAAGGTGATGTCCTTGGCGGCCAGAATTTCCTTGGCAACAGCCAGAATCTCAGCGTGGGGAGCGGGGGAAGCGGCAACGGAGATAGTCTGACCGGCCAGAGCAGCGTAATCGAGGTCGGCATCATAGCCATCGCCGGGGTTTTCTACAACGGAGACAACGGAACCATCATACTTTTCGGTGATGTAATCGGCAACCTGCTTGCTGGAGAGGGCGGCGATGAGGGCCTTGACGAGGGGTTCATTTTCATTGCCTTCCTTTACCGCCAGGATATTGGCATAGGCAGAGGAGGAGCCTTCCAGTGCCAGGGCATCCTTGGTGGGATTGAGACCGGCGGAGATGGCGTAGTTGGAATTGATGACAGCATAGTCAACATCGGGCAGCAGGTTGGGCAGCTGGGCAGCCTCTACTTCGCTGAACTCAATGTTCTTGGGGTTTTCTACGATATCCAGGATGGTGGCGGTGATGCCGGCGCCATCCTTCAGCTTGATATAGCCCTGATCCTGCAGCAGCAGCAGCGCGCGTGCTTCATTGGTGGTATCATTCGGAATGGCGATCTTGAGCTTGGTTTCGGTGGTGGCATTATTGCCGCAGGCGGCCAAAGGCAGCAGCAGGCAAACAACGAGCAGAGCGGCCAGAACAGCTTTCAAAGTCTTTTTCATGGTAAATGTCCTTTCTTTTATCTTACAAGATGTTTGGTTGTGGGTGAACGGAGCAGGGGCGGGAATAAGGTCACATTCGCCCCAGCAGGTGGTTCGCCCTTACCAGATCTTCGTAATACAGGTTCATGGGTGAGGTTCCTTTCACTAAAGATATGGGTAAAACAAAAACCGGGTGACTTTCCGATGAAGTCTCCCGGTTAAAAACAAATGATGGCCGCGCCCATGGATGGCGCGATGTTTTTAATCTGTGATGATGGAGCTATCGGAAAAAGTTGCATCGGAAAAAGTGCGCATACCGCACATGCGCATCATCATAGCCATCATCATAAAGCAGTTCTTTTTCATTGCAGCTTTCTCCTTTCCTCCGTAGTCACAGCGTTGCTATTGCTTTAATGAGCTAATATTATCACCAGGCAGTGGGAAGTGTCAATAGTTTTTTTGCAACAATCGATGCAGATGAGAGAGAGAAAACTGGCAAATATGACAAGAAACGCAGAATAAGCGGGTTGCTTTGGCAGCGAGAATTTTGCAAGGCAAGCAACGGTTTACAAGGGGCTACAAGCGGTATAAAGAAACAAGTGGGTTGATAGAGTGGAAAGAGTGTCAGATTTTCCACTCTATCTTTACATAGTCGCTGGTTGCGCTGATTGATGAAATCAGGCCGTCAGCGGCTTTTCGTTTGTCCTCAAAGCTGATGTTCTCCCAATCGTCCAGATACCCGGACAGTAATTCAATCTGCTGGGAGGACAGCGTTTCAACGGACAGGTCTGCAATCGCCTTGGACAGCGTTTTGCGGCGGTTGTCCAAATCCTCGATTTTCTTGTTGGCGTAGGCAAGCAAGGTGGCGTTGGCCCCGGTCAGTGTATCAAGCAGTTTTTCAATCTCGGCTTCTACCTGTGCAAGCGCCACCTGATAGGTGGTAATCTTGGGATTGACTTTTCCCTCGCCGCCCCGAAGCAGCTTGAACTCCCGGAACTTTTCTCCCATAGCGGTGAAGATGAACTGTTCAAACTCATTCTTGCGGAGTGTGCCGCACCCCGGACAGCCCTTGTGGTCAGCCCGTTTGGAACAGCGCAGGTATTCATAGCCGGAGGGGTTATGGGTCGTTTTGAGAGCATACCCGCATTTCCCACATTTGATTTTCCCGGCCAGCCAAGTGTTCCGGGCCTTGCGCCCGTTCTGGAAGGTGATGTTTGTCATCAGCTTCTTGCGGCACCTCAGCCAAATATCGGAGGATATGAAGCCCTCATGGGGAGCGAGCACAAGGATCTGATCTTTCAGGCTCTTGTCCTTGTCCTCCTTCACATCCCGCCCTTGGTAGAGATAACAGCCGTTTGTCCCGGCGAAGTCGGCGGCGTCATTGACTACCACAGCACCCTGACTTTTGAAGAACTCATACATTTCCAAGTCGGCCTGTGCATAGACCGGGTTGCGTAGGAGCTGGGATAGGAAGGGGCGTGTCAATGACTTCCCATATACTTTGATACCCTTTTCCTCAAAGTACCGGGTAATGTCTCCGAAGGAAGTTTCGGGCTCGGCGTACATCTCAAACATCAGGCGCACATGGTTGGCGGCTATGGGGTCGGCTACCATCATCTTTGTGCGGATATTCTCTACTACCGTCGGCTCCAAGTCGAAGCCATAGGGGGCTTGGCCGCTCATGTGGAAGCCTTTCAGGCACCGGGAGTAGTAAGCGTCTGTGACACGCTTTTGGATTGTCTCCCGTTCAAGCTGGGCAAATACGATACAGATATTCAGCATAGCCCGGCCCATCGGGGTCGAGGTGTCAAACTTCTCTGTGGAGGAAACAAACTCCACATCGTATTCCTGAAACAGCTCCATCATGTTCGCAAAGTCCAGAATGGAGCGGCTTATTCTGTCCAGCTTATAGACAACTACCCGGCGTACCTTGCCTTTGCGTATCTCGCCAAGGAGCTTTTGAAACTCGGGCCTGTCGGTGTTCTTTCCCGAGTAGCCCTTGTCTTTGAAAACCCGGCAACTGCCCCCCTTCAACTCATACTTGCAGAAATCAATCTGGCTCTCAATGCTGATACTGTCCTTGCGGTCTACGGATTGTCTTGCATAAATTACATCTTCTCTGATATTCATGTTGGGCTCCTTTCCTGTGGAATGGAACTACCAACCTACAAGTATATTATACCATTGATAGCCCCGCAGGACAATGTTGTGGATGGTCAGGCGGGGCTGTCCCCGGCCTTTCTGTACTTGCTGAACACCTCATACAGACAGCGTTCAATGTCTTTCTTCCGCTTCTCCTTTTCCTTCGGGGAGAGTACCGGCGTCAGACTTTCCAGCACAATGCTTTTTCCCTGAAAAGAAACGGTCTTGGTTTCACTCTGATAAGTAACGGATTGTACCATTAAAGCCTCCTTTGTGTAGTTGGTTGACGGCCAGCGTTTTCCCGCATTGTCCCGGTGGGGAAAAGCGAAAGGACAGCGCCCGGTAAAAGGCGCTGCCCTTTCGTTCTGCTCCACGCTTCGGGCCAAGTTGGCCCTAGGTCAGGACTGCCAGTGTTCGTAGTAGTGCGCCGCCTCCTCCACGGCGCAGAAGTCAAAGACCTCGTAGAGCTCGGTAAGCACCTGCCGAATATCATTTGACTTGAAGCCGCAGTTTTCCATCGCCTTGATGACATAGCCACGGCAAGCGTTATTGCTCCATTCCTCGTACATGGTCAAAAGCTTCTTTCTGATAAAGCTGGGGGCGCTGGCTCTGTATGTTCGGCCTGTCGCAAGACAACGGATATTCCAGCCAGCACCCCCGCTGGGTTGTGGGGCAAATCAGAGCGGATAAGCCGCCAGCTTATCCCTTGCGGCCCGTTGCAGATCGTGGCCGTGGGAATGGCTCGTCCCCACCTGCGGCATGGGTAGTTGTCGCTCGTTTCCCTCACGGAAAAGTCTTTGCGTACCTGCCGCCCGGCTTCCTGCTGGGTACTCCAAACTGCCCGCTATTCAGTTGTAGGAGGATTGTTTTTCCTCTCATTAACCGTGTCGGTTGGAAGCTCAAAAACAACAGGCTCACAGAACATTTTTCAAATATTTTTTCATGTTCTCCAAACCCCGTCGGATAGCGGCGGTAATGGCCTGTTCTGTCACTCCCTCGGCGGCGGCAATCGCCTTGACCGAGTGACCCAGCAGATAGTGTTCAAATACCCGCTGGCCCTGTGCGTCTGACAGACTGTTCAGAGCGTGGCAGAGATATTCAAACCGCTCCATGCGCTCGATCAGCTCTTGCGGAGAGGGGTTAGAGAAGCAGGCGGAATACTCAATACCGTCCTCGGCGTCCAGCGAGAAGTGCGCCTTATTACGGTAGACACGGCGGCGGCTGGCCTTGATGTACCGCTGGCCAGCCAGCAATTCTTCCGCAACTTCTTCTGTGACTTCGACCATCACATCTTCCATATACCACGGGTAAAAATCCCGCAAATTGATTTCCTTCATTGTGTACCTCCGTTTCGGTGTTGGGTGTTGACGAGTGACCGAAACGGAGGGCGGCGGGGAGCGGCACCGGGGCCGGACTTCGGGCCAAGTTGGCCCGAGGCTCCATATAGACGCAAAAACGCCCGGGCGGCATGAAGCCGCTCGGGCGCATGAAAATGTATTATCTGAATGGTACTGATATATTGTACCTTCGTGGTTGGAATATCCCGGAGGGGGAGCTACGCTTTTTTTAACTGGTGAAGATTATGGGCGTTGCGAAAAAGCAAAAAGGACACGGCGATACCTCCTCGGACACCGCCGTATCCTTAAAAAAGGGCGACTTTATCACACCCCCCGCAAATCCAATTTTTCAAAAGGAAAACGGCGGCTTGAAATGCAATATTTCAAAACCGCCATTCTGCGCCGCAAGGCCGAATTCAACGGTCTTGTTGTGTCTGCCAACACAGTTGCTACCAAAAAGAAAAGAGCCGATAAACCGTTTGCCTATTGGCTACGGGTTATCGGCTCTGCGTCTGTGCGTCTGGCTCTTTTACAATCGTAATATTCAAATTTTTTGCGGTAATAAGTGTTTCTTGCTTACACTTAGGACAATACAGAGGAAAATTTATGAGTATTGTATCTCCTCTGATTTTTAAGCGTGTTTTATTACGGCATACAGGACATAATACCCATTGAATTTCTGGCAAGCGTTTGCCCTCCAATCTACTTTTTCTTGTTCTTCTTCCAAACTTTATATAAAGCGTTCAAGATAGGAAGTAAAACGCATATTACAACAAACCATTCTGGAAAATGTGGCATATTACACCTCCTCGTTCTATGCTAAATGAAATACTCCTACTACAATGCAAACAACTGTAACAAATAAGGATACAAGTATTCTCGCTAATGAATAGCTATATAATCTTTCAGGATGTTGCAAATCATAGCGAACAGTCACAGAGTTACCCACTTGGGCTGTCAAGGGGACTTGTATGCGATTTCCTGAAACATAGGTTTTCCCATCCACCCGATAGGTGACTTTTGCCCACTTTGAATTGCGAGTCTTTGCTGTTTCGGGATTGGGAGAAGTAATTGAGTTGATGGTTCCTGTTGTTTTCCCAGTCATATTTCTTTTTGCCCAAAAGGCAAGTGCGTTGTAAAGAGCAAAAAGAAAAGAGACTGACGCAATTAAATATAAAAAGATCGTGTCGTTATTCATTTTCGTTCACCTCCAATCAACAAAGGCGCTATGATAAGTCAGCCTTACAGTACACCTTAACCGATATTCCAGCAGACACCGCCAATACAATAACTCCAATCAAAATAGCTCCGGCAGACAAGATGCTTGGCGATAGAGCAATTAAGGGATACCAATTTGCGCCACCCTGCATTTTCAGTAATTGCGGCACAATAAAAGGAGAAGCCATAATAATGATAAAGAACGCAAATTTTGTCGTTTCATATCCCAACTTATATTGTACTGGGAGGTAAATACCAAGGAACAGAGCCACAACGAGGAACATAACCGCTGACAGTTCAATGTGAAATCCACCGAGAACAGGGAATAACAATGTCTCTGCCCAGAAAATCAAACAGCAAGCGCCATAAATCAGCAAGCCAAAAACATATTTAGAAAGTACAAGTAGTTTGCGGGGATATGGTGTAGCACAAAGTAGTGTAGACGCTTTTGCGTATTGGTTCTCCTTCAATGAAACATACTGCAATAGCATAAAAACAGAAAAAATTGCAGCTAAGATAAAGCTCATAGAACCAACATAAGTTGCGTCGTCTATTCGCCACATCATAAACGGCGGTATAAACACACAGACCGCTAACATAAGCAAAACATACTTCTTCACGATAAGAAAATCTTTTCTAACTAGATGGATTAGCATTATTTTTTTCCTCCTTCAATACTTCCCAACATAATGTCCTCAATCGTTGGCCGTTCCACCACTACATCAGGAATAAGTCGTTGCACCTCAGAAATCTTTTTAGTGACACCGGAAAAACCGAATGCCGTTTCCGTAGTGCTTAAAAATAATTTACGGGTTTCTGCATTTAGATAACGCACATCCCCTTTTACAATCCGATAGTAGTCCAGCAGAGTATCTTTTTCTTCCTGAAATACGATGTGACCATTATCAATCATAATTAGCATATCTGCGATTTTGTCCAAATCAGATGTAATATGTGTAGAGAAGAAAACACCCTTTCCGCCACTATTCATGTAATCGGTAAGTATAGTTAATAGCTGGCTTCGGATCAAAGGGTCAAGGCCGCTGGTAGGTTCATCCATAATCAGAAGTTCTGCTTTATGAGACAGCGCCAGTGCCAACGCATATTTCATTTTCATGCCTTTTGAAAGCGTATTGATTTTTTGTTTTGGGTTTAGGTTGAACCGTTCCAGATAGTTTTTGAAGTCTTGTTCACACCACGATGTATAGGCCGGAGAGATAATACTTTTCATTTCAGCTAAAGATAATTCTTCATAAAAATAGCCATCATCAAGAACAACGCCGATGCGATTTTTAATTTCCTGCTCATGACTTTGCATATCCAATCCAAAAAATTCAATATGCCCAGAAGTTCGATTAGTAAGCTCTAAAATCGTCCGTAAAGTGGTTGTTTTTCCCGCGCCGTTCACCCCAATAAATCCAGTAATGCACCCCTCAGGCAAAGAAAAGCTGACATTACTTAAAGAAAAATTACCATATGATTTGTTCAAATCGGAAACTTTCAAAATTGATTCCATTTCAATCCTCCTCGTATAATATATCCATCATAGAATTAAGCTCGTCTTTGCTGATATTAAGTGATTTTGCAGTCTGTATCATATCCAGCATTTTTTGCTCCACAAGCCGTCGTTTTGAATCACGGAGCAAATCAAGATTGCTGGTAGAAACAAATGTGCCAATTCCTACCTGACTGGTAACAAAGCCCTCTTGCTCTAATTCTTCATAAACCCGCCTAATGGTTAAAACACTAACCTTCAAATCATTTGCAAAGGCCCGTATTGACGGTAACGCATCGCCCTCTTTTAATTCTTCTTTCAAAATTGCGTCTTTGATTTGCTCTTTAATCTGTTCGTAAAGAGGGGAATCAGAGGCGTTTGATATTAGTATCTTCACAAGTTCATTATACCTCCTGTATAGTGTGCTGTTGCTATATACACACTATACACTATAATCACTTTCCTGTCAACCACGCCCGAAAGGACAATAAAATACTACTAAAACATAAAATTTAGTTTCGTTCTCATAATCAAACCCGAAATGTAAAATAATATATGGGTGATATGAGAATGTACCAAGACGAAAGACGGCTTGACTTCCACGCATTAGGCCGGGAGATCAAGCGCAAAAGAGAGGCGAAAGGTTGGACACAGGAATATCTTGCACAGCTTGTAGATCGTACCCCACGCTCTATCATGTATTTTGAAAACCGGGGTCAGCATCCAAGCCTGAATACCTTTTACCAAATCGTCACCTTGCTGGACATTTCCGTAGACCAATTCTTTTATCCTGACAGGCAGAATAGCGAAAGCGACTGCCGCCAGCACATTGATAGACTGCTCAACTCAATGGACGAAAAGGAATTGACGGTCATGGAGGCCACAGCAGAGGGACTACAAAAAGCCAGAGAAACGGAGGTCAAGTAAAAAGGGCCTTCGTTTTTCTTGTTTTTGGGGTACTTTTCGGGGGTTCCGCTAAATGGCAAGCAATGCCTCTGTGGCCACAAGTGGCACAAAGGCGGCTTGTTGGGGCTCGCCCCAAACCCGTATCTTCGGGCCAACATGGCCCGAAGTGTCAGCGTCGCTTTGCTCCTTGTTTTCATAACCTTAACGCTCCTTTTCCTGCTTTCTTCCCGGTTCGGTGTAGCCCATCAGAGTGTCAATGTTCGCTTTGATCGTGACGATCTCCTGCATATCCCGTCGTGCCTTTTGATATTCTCCATAGAGCTGTTTTTTCTTTGCTGTGAGCTTACGGCCTTCTTCCTTCAGCACATCCATTTTGGGGAGCTTCGCCCCGCCCAGCAGAGAGCGCATTTCCGCTTGTGCAGCCCGGTACAGTTCAAGGTCGGCCTCATGCTCCGCAAGGAATTTCCGGCTGTACTTCGTCGCCTTATACTGCTCAAAGACTGGACGGGTTTTGGCATACTGAACCGTTGCGGCCTTTAGCCCGGCATTGGTTTTCATGGCCTGTTCCGTCTGCTTGATCTGCTCGGAAATGGCATGAAAACGGTCTGCTGCCTCGGTGGCTTTCTGTGCCAACTGCTCATAATCGGTCAGGCCATTGTCCTGTATATAAGCAAGGGCAGCAGCCATCTGCTTAATGTTAAATACCTTCGCCCAGCGTTCATATCCCGGCCCCTTACCGGCAGCCAGCTTTGCTTGAATATCCACCGCCAGACTGATTTTCCGCTCCGAGCGCCCGGGGCGTTTTTCTTTGCCCTCAATGGCGGACAGAACATCTTGCAAGTCGTAGCCGTCCCCCAGCGTGGAGGCACGCAGACGGGTGAAGCGTTCCTGTCCCTGCCCGGTCAGCCGGAAGCTGATACCGCCGCCCCGAACCGTCTTGACCTCATACCCGGCCCGCTTCATCAAATTGAGAAATTCGTCCAGATCAGCGGGGCGTTCCGCCAGCGCAGTATCAATAGCAAGGCGCAGTCGGTCCTGATAGGAAAGCGGCCCTTTCCGGTCTTTCTGCCACTCCCCATAGTTCCGATACTTGCCCTTGCTCCGGGGCTTCGGGTTCTCCACGATGGACAGCCCGTTTTCAAGGCACAGCCTGTCAGAGAGCCGCCGAAGGGCGAAGCTGGAGCCCCAAAAATTTCGGAATTTCCGGGTGCAGTCAAGGGTGGTGGAGTTGTAATAAATGTGACAATGGATGTGCTGCTTATCGGTGTGCGTGGTAACGATAAAAGCGTGCCGCCCCTTTGTCCAGCGCATAGCCAGCTCATAGCCGATACGGTTCGCCTCCTTCGGGGTGATCTCGCCCGGATAGAAGGATTGTCGTATCTGATAGCACAGCACATTATTTTCTTTCTTCTGTTCCCGGCCCGTCATAGCGGCATAGCTGGCCTTTGCCAAAAGGAACTCGTCCGCCACGGTGGCCGGATCACATTCATAAGCGGAGATATACTTTCCGCTTTCTGTTTTCTCCGGGTCCTTGCCATAGTCCAGACAATCCCGGATAGCCTCAGCAATCGTTTCGCCTTCGCCC
>ERZ773242.2379-NODE-2379-length-15666-cov-3.432836_pt1 | contig 15666 bp, 14 predicted proteins | sample MGYA00511077_ERZ773242 | MGnify/ENA primary metagenome ERZ773242 (study PRJEB29015, sample SAMEA2737754) | human gut metagenome | biome: human gut; feature: human-associated habitat; material: faeces | place: China | collected 2012 ... | reverse complement strand
GCCAACTCTGCGGCCAGCTCCTCGATCGTACCGAACCTCATGCAGAATGCCTGGCAGTGATGCACGCACGTCGGCTCCTTGCCCGCCGCAACGCGGCCCGCGCACAGGTCGCACAGGTCGGTGGGCACGGGGATCTTGTTCCAGTTGAAGCAGTTGCCGCCCTCGCCCGAATCGTCCTTCTGCCACGGACCGTCATCCAGCACGCGGATGCCCCACTTGCCCACGGGGAAGCCATGCTCCTCCTTGCAGGCCACCACGCACGTCTCGCACCCGGTGCAGTACTCGTAGTCGATCAAAAGCCCGTATTCAGCCATGGTTACACCAACTTCCCAAATTTTTCAACGACAAGGTCCATGTCAGTGTCGTAGCTTTCCTTCAACGGGGCAATGCTGCAGCAGTTGCACTTGTAGGGCCCGCCGTAGCCCAAGCGCGAGTTATAGTGGTTCGACACGAGGTCGTTCACGTTCGACTGCCACACGCCGTAGAGGCCCCGCTCATCGGCATGATCGGCCTTCACGAAGCCGTCCTTAATCTCCTTGCCGTTGATGACGGCCTGCACCTCGTGGTCCTCCACGATCTCGCCCACGGGAAGGATCGTGTCGCGCGCATCGTCGTCGGCCTGGCGCTCGGGGAACCACCAGCCGTGGTCGGTCTGCACCACGCCCTTCTTCACGATGGGAGACACGACGGCCTTGAACTTCGCGCGGCCGTAGTCGTTCCTGATCTCGACCCATTGGCCGTCCGCCACGCCCAGCTGTGCCGCATCCTCGGGGTTGATCTCGATGATCGGGTCGGGGTGCAGCTCGCGGAGCACGGGGATCTGCCGGTGCTCAGCGTGGAACGACGCGTAGTTGCGCGCTCCTGTGGTCAGGATGAACGGGTACTTCGCCGCGAGCTCGGGGTCCTTGTGAGGACTGAACGCCGGCTCCTGGTAGTACGGCAGAGGGTCCTCGCCGTAATGCGCGTACGCCGTCGACCACAGCTCCACGCGGCCGGTGGGCGTGAGGAAGCCGGGCTTGCGGTCAGGACGCAGCTTGCCCGTCTCGTACTTGCGGTAGTTCACGCCGCGCTGGAACACCACCTGGTCGCGCAGGTCCTCGAAGGGCATCTTGGCGGGACGCGCGCGGCGCTGCGTGAGGAAGTCGGCCTCGTCCTTGAACAGGCGCCCGCCGTCCTCGTCCTTCAGGCAGTCCATCTCCAGGTACTCGCCCAGCTCGATGAGTATCTGGATGTCGGACTTCACCTCGCCCACGTCCACGGCCTTGTTCACCGAGCCCAGCGTCACCGGCGATCCCGCGTAGTGCGTCATGACCACGTCGTCCTTCTCGGCGCACGAGGCCAAGGGCAGCACGAGGTCGGCGAACGCCTCGATGGCGGGCGTGATGAAGCAATCGGTTGCCATGCACCACTCCAGGTTCTTGCAGCCCTCGTACCAACCGGTCGGCTGGGCGCAGCACGTGGGGGTGAGCAGCGCCGTGGACTGTATCCAGCCCATGCGGATGCGGTACGGCTCGCCCTTCGTCACCGCGTCGAACATCATGTCGGCCTGCGCGTTACGAATGTTGTCCACGTAGAGCGGATACTCGTCGTAGCCGATGGTCTTGCCCTTGAGGAGTGCCGCAACTTTCAGCATATCATACAACGAAGAGTTCGTGCAGGAGCCGATGCAGACCTGATCGACCTTCGTTCCTTTCAGACTTTCTACCGTAACGACGTTGTCCGGGCTGTGCGGGCACGCGATCAGCGGTTTCAAGGTGGAAAGATCAATGTCGATCACCTTATCATACACCGCGTCCTCGTCGCTCTTGAGCTCCACATAGGCATCGCCTCTGCCCTCCGCTTCGAGGAAAGCCTTGGTCACTTCGTCGGAAGGGAAAATGGACGTGGTCGCCCCCAACTCCGTTCCCATATTGGTGATAGTAGCCCGCTCCGGTACGGATAAGGTCTTAATACCCTCGCCGCCCCATTCGATGATCGCGCCGACGCCGCCCTTGACGGACAGGATGCGGAGAATTTCCAGACTGATGTCCTTAGCAGTCACAAAATCCCGCAGCTTACCGGTCAGATTAACCTTATACATTTTCGGCATGGTGATATAGTACGCGCCGCCGCCCATAGCAACCGCTACGTCCAGACCGCCCGCACCCATAGCGAGCATACCGATGCCGCCGCCGGTCGGCGTATGACTGTCGGAACCGATCAGCGTTTTGCCCGGCTTGCCGAAACGCTCCAAATGTACCTGATGACAGATGCCGTTGCCCGGTCTGCTGAAGTACAGACCGTACTTCTTCGCCATAGACTGAATAAATCTATGATCGTCAGCGTTCTCGAAACCGGACTGCAAGGTATTGTGGTCGATATAAGCAACGGAAAGTTCTGTTTTGACTCTCGGTACCCCCATGGTTTCAAATTCTAAATATGCCATCGTACCCGTCGCATCCTGCGTCAAGGTCTGGTCAATGCGCAGCGCGATTTCGCTGCCCGGTGTCATTTCTCCGCTGACTAAGTGCGCTTTGATAATTTTTTGTGCAATCGTAAGTCCCATTATGCTTCGTCTCCCTTCATGATGCTGTCAAAGGCATGCTCGATATGTGTCAGCATCAGCCCTTCTACTTTTGCGATATCATGTGCTTCCATCGCCCGGAATATGTCTTGATGTTCCTCTACCGAATGCAGGATTCTGCCTTCATGACACAGCGATGCCTGTCTGTACTTCATCAGCTTGTGGTGGATCGGCGAAAGGATTGCCTTGAAGATCGGGCTGCCGCATTCGTCGTAGATAATATCGTGAAACTCCGTATCGAGGTCTCTGACCTTGTCCGCGTTGTCCTTACTTGCGTAGAACTCCTGCTGCTCTAAAATATCCTTCAATTTGGCGATGCCGTCCTCACTGATATGCTTGGCTGCCATCGTCGTTGCAATGACCTCCAGTTTTCGCTTCACAACAAACATGTCCCTCACATCGTTTTCGGTAATGCCCAGCACAATCGTGCCGGCCGGAGAATCTCCGATCAAAAGGTCGCTTTCCAGCTTGGCGAGCGCCTCGCGGATCGGCGTCCGACTGACGCCTAGCTCCTCTGACAGCTTGCTTTCACTGATAATTTCTCCCTTGGCATAGACGCCGTTCAAGATATTTTTTTCGATTCTTTCATATACCTGATTGGCCAGCGATACGCTCTTGTAATCTATCATTTTGTAATTCCTTTCCTATTGATATCCCTGCGCTTTGAGCGCCGCGATTTTTTCTTCCATTTCTCCGGTAGACAAACTTGTTGTTCTGCCATCGGCATACATTTCGTCCACCCATTCCTTGAGCTGTTTGACCAGTTCATCGTCCTTGGTCTTTTTATCACTTCCCGTCAGACGATAGTGTTCATTCAACCAGTAGGCAATGCCGGCAAGCCCCGAAGTCTTGCTGACCGATACGCCCGGCGCGCGGTTGAGGATCTTGGTCGTATTGAAAATATTGTAGATTTCTTCGTCCTTCATCAGACCGTCCGCGTGGATGCCCGCTTTGGTGACGTTGAAGTTCTCTCCGACGAACGGTGTCATCGGCGGGATTTCATAGCCCATTTCGTTTCTGAAATATTCTCCGATTTCCGTCACAACCGTCGGATCCATGCCGTCCAGCGAACCTTTCAGTGAAGCGTATTCAAAGACCATCGCCTCCAGAGGAATATTACCGGTCCGTTCACCGATGCCCAGCAGAGAGCAGTTGACCGCGCATGCCCCGTACAGCCATGCGGTGGTCGCGTTGGCAACAGCCTTGTAGAAATCATTGTGTCCATGCCATTCCAGCATTTCGCTCGGCACGCCCGCATAGTGCTGCAGACCGTAGATGATGCCGGCAACGCTACGCGGCAGCGCTGCGCCGGAGTATGGTACGCCATAACCCATCGTATCACAGGCCCGGATCTTGACCGGAATACCGACTTCCTCCGAAAGCTTCATAATTTCGTTGACAAAAGGCACAACGAAGCCATAGAAGTCTGCCCTTGTGATGTCCTCCAGATGACAGCGCGGCACAACGCCCGCATCAAACGCATCCTTGATGGTTTCCATGTAGAAATCCACTGCCTGCCGTCTGGTCATGTTCATTTTTTTGAAAATATGGTAATCGCTGCAGGAAACCAAAATGCCGGTCTCCTTGATGCCGAGCTCCTTGACCATCTGGAAGTCCTTCTTCTGCGCGCGGATCCAGGTCGTGATCTCCGGGAACGTGTAACCCAGCGACATACACTGATCGATGGCATCGCGGTCTTTCTTCGTATAGATAAAGAACTCCGACTGCCGGATCAGCCCATAAGAACCTCCCAGTCTCGCCAAGAGCTTGTAAAGATCTACAATCTGCTTGACTGTATAGGGCGCCATGGATTGCTGTCCGTCCCGGAACGATGTATCGGTAATCCAAACATCCTCCGGCATATTCATCGGCACGCGCCGCTGGTTGAATGCCAGCTTGGGAACTTCTTCATAATTGAACATTTCCCGATATAAATTCGGTTCCTCCACATCTTGCAGGCTATATTTATAGATACTCTGTTCCAACAGATTGGTTTTTTTGGAAATCTCAAGCATACTTATGACCTCTCTTTCATGTTTTAACGCTTGTCAGAAGCTGCGCATACTGCTTGGCTTTTGATGAATATTGCTATTTTTACACTGTATACAAGTATACTTCTATCATTTTTCAATGTCAATAGCTTTCCTTAAAATTGTACAAAAAATGTTTTTGGTATACAGATGTACGAAAGAAAATACACGCATGCAGAAACACATCGATCATCAAAAAACTATTGACTATCAAACAGTAGTATGGTAATGTGTAAGCAGATACTACTGCTCGATATACAGTAGTCAGAAAGGAGCACGCCGCATGACCCAAAAAGAATATATCAAAAAACTGCGTTTTTATCTCGCGCTTCGCCTCCCACACGCCGAACTTTCGGACATCATTTCGGACATGGAGGAATTATTTTCCGGCGCTGCCGCAGACGGCAAGAGTGAAGCGCAGATCTGCCTTTCCCTCGGCACTCCAAAAGAGGCCGCCGGACACATTCTCGCGGAAAGGGTGCATTGCGCCTCAGTGGATTCAGCGCATCGCAGCCCATACGTCAGAGGGATCGTCTTTGCATTGCTCACCGCGATCTCCATGTATGCGCTTTGGACAAGGCCCGGCAGCGCTGTGATCATGCCCGCACTGCCGCTCGCATTGCTTCTGCTGCTGCAAAACGGCAAGCTGACAGAACTGGCAAAGGTAAGGTCTTCTGTTCGCGGAATCCTTTCCTGTATGGTATTTGTACCGCAAGTCTTCCTCTTGCCTGCGCTTGTGGACGCAGCCCTGGCAGCCGCGCAGACTGCGGTCGTTTGTCTCAGTGCGACAAGTACCTGTATCACAGCTGTTTCCATGTCCTTTGCGTTTTGGTCCGGGAAAAAAATATCCGGCAGCAAAGCCCTCCGCATCCTCGCCGGTATAGCGGCAGTTGCGCTCATCTTGCTGCAGGCAGCCACAGGAATACAACTTGGCATACGCTGCCCTTCCGCTTCATCGGCAGCCTCGGATGCCGCACAGCTTGCCTTTTTAGGACTAACGATCGATCGTTTCAGCCATACCTTACTCGCCGCCGGTCTCCTGCTGTTTGTACTCGCTGCGCTCCGCAGGGATCGCGCCTCCCTGTTCTGCATGTACGCTGCCTTGTCTGCCCTGCTGCTACTCAGCAGGATCGATTTGTTTTTTCACACGCTGGACCTGACAGCGATCGATTCCATGCTGCAGCTCATTCCGGCATCCCTTTGGGGTCTGTCCTGCGGTATGCTCGCATTTGCAGTGCTTCTCACGATTTGGCTGTCACGCAGAAAGGAACCGCAAAATGGATAAGGCGCAGATGAAAAAGGGTGTGCTGGAGCTTTGCATTCTGCACATCTGCAGTGAACAAGACCGCTATGGCTATGAAATCATGAAGCTCGTGACAGAGGCCTTCCCTGAGATCAACGAAAGTACCATCTATGCCGTACTGCGCCGTCTGCACGCCGATGGCTGCACAGAAAGCTACACCGGCAGTGTTTCAGGCGGTCCGCAGCGAAAATATTACCGCATCACCGCTGCCGGGCGGGTGCAGCTTGCCGAAATGACCGAAATGTGGCGTGCCACCGTCCAAGCCGTACAGCAGATCGGGGTACTGTAGCATTTGTCCGCGGGGTGCGCGGCAATGAGATGAGAAGACAGCTTGAGCCTCCTCATACACGCCTGTAAGGCCAAAAGAAACCCCCGGCCTCGCGGTCTGGGGATATTGCTTTCTTTTCCATTGCCTTTGTGCGCAGTCAAATCCATGCACCGCAAACGATGCTTTTGGGCTTGCGCCGGAGGCGTATCGGCAAACACAAAATCCCCCAACGCCTTGTCAGAGGATCGATTCATAAATCATGTGGAAAGATTATAATATTTTCATTGGTTCGTCGTCTTTAGAGAGTAACTTTCTCTCCTTCTAAGTAAGTCCTGACCGCTGCACAAAATTCTTCTGCATTCTGGATCTGTTCTTCCACATCTGCCTTGACAATCACATAAAAATCGTCATAGTCACTGTTGTTTCGGATATAGAATGCGCTTTTGATCATATCAGAAAACTTAACCTCAAAAATCCCGGATTTGATAAAATCCTTCCGAAAGTTTGACGCTACCCCGCTATGCTTTGAGAAGTCTTGATTATCGAGGGCAAATACACTACGCATTGCGTGGAAAAAAGCATAGTACGAGCGATTCGCTGCACCGCGATAGTCTCCGCATTCTGCTAAGATCTTTGCTGATTGCAGGCACTCCAATGATTGCTCAAAACGATAAGCGGATAATGCTTTTAGCTCATCATTAGGATTCATACAGCATAACCCCCTCGTTTTTTACATTTCGATAAAATGGCAGAATCGCAAGCCGCCTTTCAAAGGTTTCCTTATCCTGCATCGCGAAGGACACTTCAATATCGTCCTCCAAGCCGATCCGACTGGCGATTTTGCATACAGCCTTTTGAAAGTTCTTGATATCAGCATGGCTGCAATTCATCAAGAGCATGATGTCAAGATCGGATTCCGGAGAATAGTCGCCTCTCGCATAAGACCCATACAATATGATCTGCTCCACGATTCCCGGCATTGCTGCGTTTACAGAATTCACTATCTTTTCCAGTGTATCTGCAACCTTTTGCGTATATGGCATCTTGTATCCCCCTTTCTGTTAAAAAAATTGTATCACATCTTCATTGTCCGTGCAAAGGGTTTTTATAGCAAATCCCGGCAGCGCATGGTCTGTCGGGATCTTACGGTTTGACTACAAGCTTGTATGCGTTTTTCCCTACGTAAAACAAAAACCTCAGAATGATCGACATTCCAAGGTTTTGATCTGTTGGTGGGTCATCGGGGAATCGAACCCCGATCAACGCCTTCGGAGAGCGCTACTCTATCCGTTGAGCTAATGACCCATAAAAGCCTGCCTAGATAGTATAGCATACTTTTTCATATTTTCGTAGCGTTTTTTTTGAAAAAAATGATTTTTTTCAATTCTTTTTCCGTCCTGCACTATTTGTCTTCCCCCATATCGGTAAATCCCTTGCCCTCGCCCCATACGGTATTCACCTGCAGGATCGTCACGAACGCCTGCGGGTCTGTTTCCAGCAGAAATTTTTTGATGACCATGCTTTCGCGCGGAGAGCAGAGGATCACCAGCTGTTTGCGGTGTGTCCCCGTATATTCGCCGATGATGTCGTAGCTGGATACACCGCGACGAATCTCATGCATGACGTATGCCGCGACTTCCCGGCTCTTTGCTGTGATGATCTGCATCTGAACGATCTTCGTCTCAAAGCCATACATGATGAAATCTACGACCTTCGAAGCGATGATCTGCGTGACCAATGCGTACAGCGCGATATTGCGCCCGAAGATCAGGGCTGAGATCACGATGATGCTGCAGTCCAGAACGAGCAGAATCCTGCTGATATCGACCTGCGGCATCCACTTTTTCTTGATGATCTTGGCAACTGACTCTGTCCCGCAGAACGAGTAGCCGCGCCAGAACACGAAGCCGTTGCAGGCGCCCGCAAAAATACCGCAGAAGATCGCGGCCAGCAGCAGATCCTTCTCCTCCAGCAGTCTGAAATCAAGCCGCTCGAAGATAAACAAAATCGCCGGATACAGCAGGGTCACGACCAGCACCTTTTTTGCCTCGCGGAAGCCCATCGTCAGAATCACGATGATCCAGATAACGATCGCCAGCGCGTAGTACAGTACCGAGAAATCAATATTCACATAGTTCTGCACGATTCGGACAATACCGGTCAGTCCGCCGCAGGTCAGACCGTTCGGAATCATAACTGCCGTTGTCGAAAAGGCCCCGATGGCACATCCGATCGTCAGGAATATCATATCCGCGATATTGCGCTTCACGTGTGTATGCTTCTCTTTTTCCATATATTTCCCCTTTCCTCCATGCCTATCCATGCCGCTTTCTGCACCGCAGATTGCGTCAAGTATTTTGTGTAAACAGATTTCTTTGCCTGTTCCGTGTTAGCAGACGTTAGATTTCATGCGTTTTCTGATTTTCAAATAGCTGCAGAATTTCAGACGAAGCTTGTTGAAAACCTTGCTGCAGCTGCGACGCATAAGAACCTTTCTGATCAGATCAGGTTTTCTTGTATGATGTTAGCGCGTTCTACAGTCTGTAAAAAGCAGCATTGCCGAACACATCGACAGCCTTGACCAGGATCTGTGTTGTCTGCAGACTTTGCAGACGCGCCTCCCATGACATGCTAAGCGCCAGATCCCCCTTACTGCGCGCTGCGAAATGCCGCGCGCAAAAGACCTCACCATCATATTGATCATCGATGCACCAATAGTCCAGCAGCGAAATCGCGTCCTCAGCCAGCGCCGCTTCTGTATCGGTCCTAGCGCTGCAGCGCAGCGTCTCCGGCAGCGCCTGCAGCCGATAGTCCAGCAGACGTACGGTGACTCTGCAGTTTTCGCTGTGCAGAAGCTGCTCGGTCTGCAGCGTCGCTGTGACTACTGCGGGCGCACATGCTGCACATCGCTTCGGCATCAGCGTATCGTCCGCCGCATCGGCAGCAACATCCACAGCCAGCCCTTCCTTTTGGAATCGTTTGACTGCGCCGACCAGGGCCGGCGCCCCGCTGTCGCAGCAGATCCAGCGCCGCCCGGACTTCCCTGCGGCGGCGCCCAAGGTTCCCGATCCTCCAAAAAAATCACAGACCAGATCGCCCGGCCTGCTGCCTGCCTCTAAGATGCGCAGCAGCAGTGCCTCCGGTTTCTGCGTCGCGTAGCCGGTACGCTCCGCGGACGTTCGTCCGACCATATCGATGTTCCAGACATCCTTCATATTGACCATCGTATACCAGCCCTGCTCGTCGCAGAATTCCGCAATGCCCTTGAAGCGATAAGGCTTCATCCCGCGATTATAGGACTTTTCCTTCGGCAGCTCAAGGTAGTATTTGGGCGTTTTGCCGTATACCAGTATGGTATCATGCTTCCGGGCGAAGTGCCGTTTGCTGCTGCCGCCGGACTTGTACTGCCAGATGATTTCGTTGATGAAATTACGGTCACCAAAGATCTCATCCAATAGGATCTTGACATAATGCACGCTGTGCCAGTCCAGATGCACCCAAATCGTCCCCTCATCCGCAAGCAGGTCCCGCATCGCAAGCAGCCGCACACAGAGCATCTTTAGATAAGACTCCATGCCTGCCGCCCAGACATCCGCATAAGCCCGATGCCGGATCCGCCTGCCTTCCGCGAGCGGGATTTCCGCCACTGCCTCATAATTAGTCTTGCTGAAAAACGGCGGATCTGCGTAAATGAGCTGGACCTTGCCGCCGAGCCCGCGCGCGGCAAGCAGCCAGTGCATAAACGCTGCATTATCGCCGTATGCCCACAGGCCGCGGCTCTGCGTCTCGCCGCCGTCTGCGCCGAAACGCTCAATCACACGAAACGTTTCGGCGCGGCCCTGTTCATATTCTATGCAGCTTTGTTCATAAATTCCGGCCAAATCCTGAATCAGCCCCATCGTCTCCGTCCTTTCAGCCACTGCACGCTGCAAAAAAAATGTACCATGTAATATGGTACATTTTTTTTGCAGCATCATGCGTCGTTTCCATAGATTACATGGTACAATTATACCACAATTCGCTGTCCTGTTGTGCATTTATCTTCTCAATTTCCGGAATTCTTTTGATCTTCTGCGTCGTCGTCTTGATCATCGGCTCATGGCTGAGAATGAAATGATTGATATGCTTATACTTCGGCATCGCGTCATTGATCGCGCCGAGATCCATACGTACCTGCTCCGCCAGTTGATCGACTGTCCAGTTCTTTTCTTTGAGATAATCCTCCGGGTAGACGATCTTCGTCCAAAGCACCAGATCATTGTGCTTTTCCCGCGCAAAGACCAGACACTCCGCTGCGTACGGCAGCCGGGATATCTTTTCTTCAATCTCCTCCGGGAAAATATTCTTGCCGTTTTTCATAACGATGACATTCTTTTTCCGTCCTGTGATATACAGATTGCCGTGCGCGTCAAACCTGCCCAGATCTCCGGTATAGAACCATCCATCCTTGAGAACCTCTGCGGTCTCCTCCGGCTGATTCAGATAGCCCATCATCACATTCGGTCCGCGCGCTACGATCTCGCCGATCCCGTTCTCGTCCTCGCCGAAAAGCTGGATATTGACGCTTGGCATCGGCTTGCCCACAGAGCCTGCTGCGATGTCCTCCGGACGCTCTGCTGCAAGAACCGGAGAAGTCTCAGTCAGTCCGTAGCCTTGGATCGTGGCGATACCGAAACCGTTCATACCGGCAGAAGTCTCCGGCATCAGCGGAGCCGCCCCACAGATAATCAGGCGCAGATGTCCGCCGAGCCCATCGATGACCTTCTTGAAGATCCTGCGCCGCACCGGCAGCCGGAATACCTCCGCAAATCCGGCGAGCTTCAGACCGACCTGAATCTTATGCTGCTTGCCTTCTTTTTCGATCTGCCTGCAGATTTTTTTATACATATTCTCCACGATCAGCGGCACGCCTACGAATACAGTGACCCCGTACTCGCCCAGATTTTTGGTCACATAGCGCAGACCGTCACAGAACACACTGCAGGCACAAGAAGCCATGAACACCAGTGCGCCGACCAGTCCGAAGCTGTGATGGAACGGCAGAAACGCCATATTTACGTCCCAAGGGTAAAAACGCTCGAAAGCCTGCATGTCGCGGATATTGCTCAGAATATTGTCATGGCTGAGCATGACTGCCTTGGAATTCGCCGTTGTGCCGGAGGTAAAAAGGATCACCGCCAGCTGTTTTTCGGAAACCTCGGCATCCAGAAATCTGCGTTCACCGGCGCGTACCTTCTGCTCACCGTCCAGCTTCATCTGTTCCAGTACCTCGCCCTCACCGCTCATCTGCAGCAAAACCGGCTTTTCGATACCGCACTGCGTAGCCGCCTCCTCTGCCACCGTCTGATGTTTTTCATCATAAAACAAGACGGTAATCTCACTGCGGGCGATACAGGATGCCAGTTCCTCGGCGGTAAAGCCCTTGTCAAACGGTACCGCAATACCGCCGCCGTTCACAGCCGCCAGAAACGCCTGCATCCACGCATAGCGATGATACCGACACGCAGTGGCTTATCCTGCAGGGCATCCATACACAGCAGCTCCGTCCCCAGATTCTGCACATCCTTGTGCATCTGGAAAAACGAAACATGCTTGATGACGCCCTTTTCTTTCACCTTGAAAGCATCATTGCCCGGTGCCTCCTCGATGCAGCAGGCAACCATCTCCTTGATCGTTCTTGCCGGATTCTGATAGCAGTAATGCCTGCCCTTCTTTTTGTTTATACTCATAATGCTTATATTCTCCCAATTTTTCTCCTAGATACAGAAACGTTTCTGCATCCAACGCGCTTGCCCTGCAGTGGACCGCGCCGATCCCCCGCAAAAAGCAACCTAGTCTCTCGTACTAGGTTATTTTCTATTATATAGAAGATATGGAATCAAGTCAACTCTATGGGCTTTTTTTAACGCTTTCATCACCAAATCTACATTTTCTTTTTTATGGTAGTGTATCAGCGCACGCTGCATCCGCTTCTCGTCCATCTGTTTTGCCACATAGACCGGCTGCATGGTGAACGGGTCCAGTTCCGTATAATACATGCAGGTCGCCAGCGTACCCGGCGTCGGGTAGAAGTCCTGCACCTGATCCGGTACGAACCCGTATTCCTTAAGGAAACAAGCCAGCTCAACCGCGTCGTCCAGCGTACTGCCCGGGTGCGAAGAAATCAGATACGGAATCAGGTACTGTTTCAAACCGAGACGCTGATTCATTTGTCGGTACTTTTTGTCGAAGGCCAAAAAAACCTCCTTGCCCGGCTTGCGCATGTGATAGAGTACCTGCGGCGAAATGTGCTCCGGCGCAACCTTGAGCGTACCGCTGACGTGATGACGGCAAAGTTCCTCGATGAATTTGTCCGCCTTCGGGTCCGCCATCAGATAGTCATAGCGGATACCGGAACGAATGAATACTTTTTTGACACCGTCGACGTTTCGTACTGCCCGCAGGACATCCAGATAATCACTGTGATCCACCTGCATGTTTGGGCAAACCCCCGGATACAGACAATCCTTGTTGGTACAAACGCCGACTTTCAGCTGCTTTTTGCAGGCAGGAAACCGGAAGTTTGCCGTCGGTCCGCCGACATCGTGGATATAGCCCTTAAAGTCCTTTTGCCGGGTCAGCGCCTCTGCCTCACGCACAATCGAGGCCTTGCTGCGGCTGCGCACCTGCCTGCCCTGATGATAGGTGATCGCGCAGAAGCTGCAGCCGCCGAAGCAGCCGCGCGCGCTGACCAGACTGAATTTGACTTCACGAAATGCCGGCACGCCGCCCGCCGCCGCGTAAGACGGGTGATACGCATTCTCAAACGGCAGCTCGTACAGATCGTCCAATTCTTCGCGTTCCAACGGCGGCTGCGGCGGGTTCTGCACCACATAGACCGTATCGCTGTACTTCTCCGTCAGCATTTTAGCCGAAATCGCGTCGTGATTACGGTACTGCATCGCAAAGCTTTCAGCGTACGCCCGCTTATCCGCTGTGATCTGCGCAAAATCCGGCAGACGCACCGCCTCCTCCATGCCCGGCAGGCTTAGATCCTTCGCACGATAGCAGGTCCCGCGCACCCAAGTGATATCCCGCGCCGCAATGCCGGCTTCCAGCGCCTCGGCGATTTCCAGGATTGCGCGTTCTCCCATGCCGTAGATCAAAAGATCGGCCTTGGCATCCAGCAGGATCGACCGGCGCACCTTGTCACTCCAGTAATCATAATGTCCCAATCTGCGCAGGCTTGCCTCCAGCCCGCCGATGATGATCGGCACATCCGGATAGGCCTCTTTTGCCCGATTCGCGTAGACGATGACTGCCCGATCCGGCCGCCTGCCCGCCTTGCCGCCCGGCGCGTATTCATCCACCTTACGCTTATGGCGAAAGACGGAATAATTGTTGACCATCGAGTCCACCACGCCGCTGTTAATCAAAAATCCCAGACGCGGTTTGCCGAATACGCGAAAATCCTCAGCCGTTTTGTAGTCCGGCTGAGGTAAGATCGCGACCTTATATCCATATCGTTCTAATAGTCTGCTGATGATCGCAGTCCCGAACGAATGATGGTCCACATAGGCGTCCCCTGTGACGAGCACAAAGTCCGGCTGCTGCCATCCTCGTTCTTCCATTTCTTTTCGATTGATCGGTAAAAAACTCATACAATTATCTCTAGTTTATCTTTGACCCTTGTCGTATGGAATCCCCTCTGCTTTCGGCGCCTTGGAGTTCTTGGAAGTCAATGCCAACACGATCAGAGAGATCACATAAGGCATCATATTATACACACCGCTCGGCAGATTGAGCGCAACCATGAAGTCGAAACCGGTGTATACGTTCGACAGGGCACGGAACAAACCGAACAGCAGCGCTGCGACCGCAATGCGCTGCGGCTTCCACTGACCGAAGATCATAACTGCCAGCGCAAGGAAGCCGAAACCAGCTACACCGTATTCAAACTTCCATTCACTGACGCCTGCTGTAATATAAACGATACCGCCGAGACCGCCCAGCGCACCGGAGATCAGCACGCCCGCCCAGCGCATCTTATAAACATTGATGCCGACCGAGTCCGCCGCCTGCGGATGCTCGCCGCATGCCATCAGACGCAGACCGAACTTGGTCTTGTAGAGCGTCACATAGGCACAAATCAGTGCGATGACGGTCACCACCATGAACCAGTTCAGTTCCATGCCGCCAACATGGAAGAGAAAGGCTTTTTTGGGCTGAATATATTTCACTACCGAAGATACATTATCCGGATTCGCTGCCGTGTTGATCGCTTTGACGATAACAGTCGCCGCCGCGGTGCCCAGGATATTGAGCGCAGTACCGACGATCGTCTGGTCGCCGTTAAAGTTGACGCAGGCCACGGCCAGAAGCGCCGCATAGACCACGCCGAACAGGATCGATATGACAATGACGCTCAGCACGATCATCAGTGCCGAGGCGTTCGGGAAACTCTCCGCGATGACGCTCATCGTCAGCGCACCGCCGAGGGCACCGATAACCATGATACCCTCCAGTCCCAGGTTGATGACGCCGGAGTGTTCAGAGAAACAGCCGCCCAAAGCTACCAAAATGAGTACGGACGCATATAAGAGCGTATATTCGATCAGTAATGTCATTGTGCCTGTCCTCCTTTCTCGTTTGCTGCATCGTCAGCCGCCTGTGCTGCGGCTTTGGCTGCCGCCGCCTCCTTCTCCTCCCGCTTGGCGATGCGCTTATTCATCACATAACGGAAGAACAGGACGAACCCGCACAGGTAAATGATGATCGCTGAAATCAGATCAGAGATCTGCGCACTGTACATCGTCTTGTCGAGATAAGCGCCGCCCATCGTGATATGCTGAATGAAGAACGAGGAGAAGATACTGCCGATTGGATTCAAGCCGCCGAGGAAGGCTGCCGAGATACCGTTAAAGCCCATCGAAGGCACCGACGAGGTACTGCAGTTCCACTGTTCATAACCGGTCAGGTAGAACATCGCCGCACCGATACCTGCCAGCGCACCGCCGATTGCGAGCGTGAGCACGATATTCTTTTTTTCGGCCATACCGCAGTATTTCGCAGCATTCTTATTATTGCCGGTCGCCTTCAGTTCGTAGCCGAGCTTTGTTTTTTCAAGCAGGACCCAGATGCCGACCGCGATCAGGATCGAAATCGGAATGGCGATCGTCGCGTACTGGTTGTTGCTGAATACTTTATCCAGACCCGCGTTCGGGATCAGCGCGCTCTTGTTGACGCCCGCTTCGAAGAGCGATTCTGCATCCATTTCGGTGCCTCCCTCGTAGCAATCGGGAAAGCCCTGGCCGAGCGCCAAGTGGCACGAGGCGTTCTCGTCGTAGAGCGTGTTGTAGAACAGGATACCGGTTTCGCGAATGGGGGAAGCGAAAGGCACGAGCGCGACTTCGCCGAGCCTGCACGAGTTCTCGTCGGTCTCGATGATGGATTTAAGCGTGTCGTATCCTTGTTCTGCCGAGAAATCGACCGCTTTGCCGTCTCGAAACGTAATGCTGAAGCT